>ERZ1034880.11-NODE-11-length-101612-cov-1285.075888_pt1 | contig 101612 bp, 120 predicted proteins | sample MGYA00520630_ERZ1034880 | MGnify/ENA primary metagenome ERZ1034880 (study PRJEB33766, sample SAMN09781725) | gut metagenome | biome: gut microbiome | host: Homo sapiens | place: Madagascar | study: EMG produced TPA metagenomics assembly of the PRJNA485056 data...
GCCACGAGGACACCAGCCACCAGGGAGGCACCTCCACCACTGGAACCAGGGAGGCACCACCAGCACCACCAGGAAGGCAGCCACCAGGAAGGCAGCCACCAGCCACGAGGACACCAGCCACCAGGGAGGCACCTCCACCACTGGAACCAGGGAGGCGGCCACCAGCCACCAGAACCGCAACGACCCTATATATAATAAGGTATGCAATTATATCTATTTGCAAATAAATGTAAACAAATCATATACATTTGTTTAAGGAGGTTAAAATAAATGTATTTGATAACTTTTTAATCGAAAAGTTTGGTTATTACAATTATATGTAGTACTTTTGCAAATGTAAATAAGAAACAAATAATAATTTAGATCGGGGGGCAACCGCTAAAATTCCGCATTAAAACAATGAATAAGCAACAAACTAAAGTTTTGATCGCACTTGCAGCGATCGCAATGGCTAACAAAGAAGGCTTTACCGTTAGCGCTGCCAACTTGCAGCCAGTTAAAAGCGGCTACGCTGTAGCCGTTGCAGATACCCAAAACTCTTTCGGCTTTGAAGGTCTTGCGAACGTTGTTAAATACGTTTCGGAGCATCCAGAAATAAACGCTTTCGGCGGCTGGTATAATAGCGACAATAATCAATTTTATTTTGACGCAACCGTTATCGTAGACGATTTGCAAACTGCAAAAGATCTTGGACGTTATAACAACCAAATAGCTATTTTTGATCTGGCGAACATGAAAGAAATAAAACTTTAAACAAGAACCAGGACCGGCGCCGCCGGTCCTTACTTCAAATAATTTTTTAATAAATAAAATTATGAGACAAATAGATAAATTACATAGCTTTATAAAGAATCCACTTAATTATGGAATCCGTAAAAATTCACGCGTGTATAAATGTGTATGCAATATTGCTTGTAATGGTATAGCGACAACTGGTTATAGCGACAAAGATACAAAACATATCGAAACGGGGGATGTTATGCGTATTTTAAAGCGCCTTGGTGTTGCGTGTGGCTCTATGAACGTTTCGCCCCGTGGTGGTGCGTGTGGTGAACGTGTCTTTTTAAACGGAAAAGTTAGAAAAGATTGTATAACGAGTTATGAAAAGTTTAGAGAGAATTTTTTGCACGATCACCCGGACAAAAACGATTTCGATGCTGAAGATTTTTTTATAGCAAGTTTGCAAAAATAGAAATAACCAGGACCGGCGCCGCCGGTCCTTCATCTAACAACTTTAAAAATATATAGATTATGAAGACAAATTTTGTAAATAATTCAGTAAAGGCCGCCAAGCGTGCCGCCTTCCTTCTCTCTCTCCTCGTTGTGATCGTCCTTACTGTTTCCGCTTTGTTAGGTTGTGTCTATCTCCTTGTTTCATTAATTAGTGTATTTTGTATTACCGGTATCGCCGCGCGTGTCGTTCTCTCCTTCTTATTCTTGTTAGGTCCTGCGTTTGAGGTGGCAATGAATATCGAAACAAATGCCCTGGCAGTGGTTGAGCGTCTTTTTCCCGCTTTCTGCAATGGTCGCCGCTCGTCTTTCGAGGTCTGCAGCTTCTGGGCTCGTACCTTCTGCGAAAAATAAATAAATATCTAACAATAACAAAAATACTTAATATTATGATTTATAACAAAGAAATAAACGGCGTAAAATTTACATTTGTGTGCGAGTCCTGGAGAACTCGCACCAGTTGGGGACAAGAAGTAACATTATATAAAAATAACACGTTCAAAGTTGCCCGCACAAAGATACGTTATTATAACAGAACGTGGGAAAGTTACCTGTACCAAAGCGCAATAAAAAACGTTATTATTGACGTACTCGAGAAGATTAAGGCGGCCGCAAAGAAAGCGTTTTTAACTTTGCATAACTACAAAGTTTTAACTAAAAAACGCGCCGCGGCCTTCCTTGAGTTCTTGAATCAAGATAATACATATAATATGTATAATGAATTATATCGGATGTTTTAACCGTTCGCGGGCTGCAAATTGTTTGCAGCCCGTTTTTTTTCGTTCCTGGTGCGCCTCAATGCTGCCAGGTGTGGAGTATTGCCGCCGTGCCATTTGCGCCGTTCCTGGTGTCTCGATGCTACCAGGTGTGGAGTGTTACCCGTGCACCTTTGCGCCGTTCCTGGTGTGCCTCGATGCTGCCAGGTGTGGAGTGTTACCCGTGCACCTTTTGCGCCGTTCCTGGTGCCTCGATGCTGCCAGGTGTGGAGTGTTGCCCGTTGTACCTTTTGCGCCCGTCCTGGTGCCTTCCTGGTGCCCACTTTGTTACGTTATACATATTATAGTATATCACAGATTTTAGAGCTTTTTGCAGCCGATCCCACTCCTGGCAGCTCGTTATAGACCTTATAGCATATCACAGAGATGAGGGAATTATAAACAAATGTAAATAATACCTATTACAAATACATATAATTGTGTATAAACGTTAAAAATAAATGTATTTGATAACTTTTTAATTTAAATATTTGGCTATTTCAAATGTATATAGTAATTTTGCAAACGAAAATAAGAAACAAATAACAATTTAGATCTGGCGGCAACAGCAATTCGGCTTATAGATTATGGCACGTATCACTAAAAAACAGGAGTTCGACGAGCTTTCAAAGTTCGGCTGCGCTTTCCTTCAGACGAACAATTATGGCGGTTATTGCATCGTTATAGACGATGGAGGAGAAGGGGTATTGTGGCGCGACTGCACCAGCAGAAACGAGCACACGGCACAACGATGGCAGCGCATCAAATACACTTGCCCGCGTGATCCTGAAGCTGAATGCCGTCCGTATTTTACCATATACGGAACGCGTTATTATCTGGACGATTTCATGCGCAGCGCCTAACCATACCAGGGAGACTCCGGCCTCCCTATTATAGACTACATATAAAATCACTAACATAAAAAATACTTTAGATTATGAGTACACCTAATTTTGCATTAAAAAACGCCTCACGTTATTTCGTTTTCGGTATGCCTGTTTTTTACACACAGGAGGAAATTGACGAGCGCGAACTCGACCAGGACCTTTTAGGCGAGTATGATGAACTGGACACGGAGGCTTATTATGAAGCCGACAAAGAGAATGTGGCTTGTGAGTTGAAGGCAAAGGGCTGGAACGATATAGAGGAATGCGACGGGGATCGCTATTACCCTACAACTCTATTTTCAGAAAAGACTAAAACTTTCTGGTTTGGCAGTACGTCAATAGATATTACTATACAGGCCGGTTGCACGTCCGGCTATTACGAGGCAGCTAATTTTGACTGGTTCGCGAAAGTGAAGGTTATCGGCATGATAGACGGCTATATAGAGACGTTTGAGTATGAGCACGACGAGCTGGAGGCCGACGACGTGATCCGCGACAACTGGTACGACAATAAGGGGCTCAGTAAGATTCACGCCGCGCACATTATTCGCAAGATCGAGGCTATTATAGACGAGCTGAAAAACGAGGCTGAAATGGCCTTCTCGATGTATTGCGACCAGGAAATGTATCGCGCCTATCTTTGCTCCAACGGCGAGGCCGGCTATGGCAGAACGGACAAGCGCCTTTGGCAGGAAGTGGAAGAACAGAAGAAGAAAATCGCATAAAACAATATCATCATGGCACCAACTATCACAATATCACGCACAGCGGGCACACGAGCCCTTCTGACGGCATTATTCGCCATCGTCGTGTTACTCGTCAACCGCACAGTTAAAAACGTTCTGACGGCCCTTAAAACGTCCCGTCAGTGGCTCCGGACTCAGCACAGCTTTTATGGCGAGGATGGCGATTCCATCAAGTGTACCGGCTGGCAGTTTGTCGGCTACAACATCATTGCAGCTGTAGTGGCAATATTGCTCTGCATCGAGTATTAATAACGCCTTATTATAGGCAGATAAAAACATCACAAACTTTTAATATTTTTAGATTATGGCACAGATAGTATTATACAACGTTAGCAACGACGAAAAGTATTTCCCACAGCGTCGAGACATGTTTAACGAGGCACGATGGACCGAGGCAAAGCGCCTCATGGCTCAGGTACTCAGACAGCACAGCAAGGAGGCAGCCCGCCGCTCGTCGCGCTTCCTTCAGGACAGGATGGTAGCCGGGGATTTTCCTGCACCGGCTGGAGGCTATCACAACGGCATCACATGTATAGCCAACAGTGGCGAACACAGCCAGCAGCGAGGCGAGTTTACGGTGCATGACATTATAGGCAGCTCGTATATTTACGAGGCACCTACAGGCGACATGTGTATTGCCAACATTCCGGAGGATGGCCAAACGGAATACTACCGTATAGCCGTATTATCTTACTAATCATCATTCACGGGGCTGCACCTGGCAGCAGGGCAGCCCTATTATAGAACACATTTAAAATTGAGAATATTATGTTCCAGATATTTGTTGAAGCAAAAAATCTTATTTGCAACGATGGCGATGTGTGGTTGTGGAAGTCTGAAACATTGGACGGCGTGTGCCACTTTGCCACAAAGGATGATGCGCAGAGGTATATAGATTTATATCACCAGTTTAGCCGCGAGAATGGATGGAAAGAGAAGTCCTACAGTATCGGTACGGAGGCGGACTTTATGGCGGCTGCAAAAAAACATGAAGCCGACAAAAAGGCCAACGAGGTGAAGGAGTATTGCAAGCACGCGGACGCATTGATAGAGCGCAGAAAACTTGAAATCAAGGCCCTGGACGGACTTATTCAGGTATGCCGAAAGTTTGATGAAAAGGTCCTGAATAAACGCTTCCACGATGCCGTGAAGGAGGCGACGGGCTTTTATAGTTCGTTTGGTGAAAACCGCTTCGAGCTGAATTGCTGGGATTATTACCGTATTGTGGAATATCGCCCAAACGTTTCAATATCCGCAGACTGGAGCCACGGCATCAACCGTTACACCGGTAAGAAGAAAGAAGTGAATCCGAACGAATGGCAGTGGAACACTGGCGACCGTCTGGAGGCCGAAAAGGCGGTTGCTGTTATAGAACAGTATAAAAAAGAGCGTTTGGCGGTTATTGATAATCTGAAGGCATCCAAGAAGAAGTATGCAACCTATCTGCGCCTGGCACGAAAAGCGGAGGCGATTATGAAGGAGATGGAAGGCTACGACTACGAGATTCGCGAGTTTGCCAAGGAGAAGGCATTAAGCCAGTATAGCCATCACTCTTACTTTTGGAAGGGTTATTAAATCATCATTCACGGGGCTGCACCTGGCAGCAGGGAAGCTCCCTATTATAGAACACATCAAATTTTGAGAAAATCATGGATAAAAAGAAGTATATCGACGTATTGACCGAACAGGCTAACAAGCACAGCAGACCGCAGGAACTGGCTCTGAGCGACTTTTGCGACTATCTTATAGAGTTCTTCAGCATTGACGCTTTCAAGGCTGGCACCGTTGAATATAGCCAGCACATTTTGAGTTGCACAGAGCAGAATCCTGAGTTTTCCGTTCTCGCCCTCCAGTGGCTGGGCGATGTGGCAACAGCGATGAATCGTGGCGAGTGGCTGGACGTGTTCGGCATCCTGTATGAAGAAATGTATTTGAGCCGTGGCAAAGCATCGAAAACGGGGCAGTTCTTCACGCCTCAGAGTATTTCGGACCTTATGGCACGGATTAGTGCCTTGGGAGCCGGGAATCATGGCAAGGTGAACGACTGCGCAGCAGGTAGCGGACGTTTGCTCCTGGCTCACTACATGGATAAGAGCAAACTGGACCATTCGGCTGGCCGCCGCTTCGAGTATGTGGCACAGGACAGCGATCCTATTGCTTGCAAGATGTGCGCTCTGAACCTCATGGCACACGGCATGTATGGCCGTGTGGAGTGTCGAGATACATTGCGCATGAATGAGCCGACGGTGGCGTACGTCATCAACGAAGTGAAATATCCGTTTAATACGCCTTATTATAGCGTGAGAAAAATATTAGCGGAAAATCGAAAATAAGGTATCACGGGGCGTTTTGCCCTATTATAGACAAATAAAAATATTACAATTATGAGAGTACCAAAAGATATACCCGCAGAACTAAAACGCCTTATCAATGCTATATTGAAACGTTCTGGCGATTGCGAAAAATGGCTTGATGGATATAATCAAGATCCATGGCGCTTCGCCTGGTACGGTTTTCGTATGATTTGTGAACCGCTGTTCTGCAGCTATGGCCGTATAGGCTATAGCATCAATTATAAAGGGTACGAGATTCACGTGGACAATGAGTTGTCTCGAATCTCTATTATAGACGACTAAAATATTAGAATTATGGAAAAGATTTTTGTAAATGAGACTATAGGTATATTGCAGAGTTTCGTAGGCTTTTACGACTCCATCTGGAGTCCTAACGACACAATATATTATGAGTGTGAGGAAGAAGGTCTGAAGGAGGATGTTGACTTTACTTTCGACTATAAGCAGTACCAGAACGACATCTGCCAAGCATATACGGAGGTGTGGGAATTGTGGATGCAGGAGTTTATTAGCAACGATATAGAACTGGAGTTCGTAGAGGTTCACAGTCCACGATACTACAATTACGAAAATGATTCTTGTCGCGTAAAAATTCGCTTGACACAGGCTGCGGAGGATGCTATTATAGCCAAGATAAAAAAACACCGCAATCAGTTGGCTAAGTGGATAAAGAAGAACCATACAAACTATGATGGCTTCTTTTCCAATCTATCCAACGACATCGACCAGTGGCCACGCCGCTTGTTCGATGACAACGAGACTTTCCAACCTGCCTATCTCTTTTGTATGCTCTATTATATTGTTAAGGCAGAATATATAGCGAAAGGTGAAACTGAAAGTCTTGAATACGAAGTGTACGGTCGAATATGTGAAGATATTAGTATAACATCATATATGAAGGACATCGAAAAAGTTGCTTAATTGTATGAAAACATCTAAAACAATTCATTCCTTCCTGCTTAGTGAGCAGGAAGGGAACATCCTCCTCACGGCTCAGGAACGCCCCTGGAGCGTGTTGCAGGTGATACCCACCACTCCGGCAGACTTCGACCGCACGGTGGCAGCTCTCAAGGAGCGAGGCATGGTAGCCCATCACGATACCGACCGCACATTCTGCATCATCCACCTGGCAAGCGGCGACCACGACGGGAAGCACCCAGAACGGCACATTGCCATCACTCAGAACAACTACAAGCAGATCATCGAGGAGCTGAAGGACACGATGACACAGGCGGCAGTGTGGTATAAGACGAACATATTATAGAACCTACGAAAATCAGAAAATTATGAAATTAAGACTTTATCACGACACAAGAAAGGAGTTCCGTGACTCCGTGGATGCGTGGACCATCTATGTTCCATATCCGAAGTGGCTTAGGGAAAAGACAGGCAGAACAATGGGGGCGTTCCTCGGATGCACTCCTACGGAAACAGGAATGATACGGTGTATTTGGGAGTACGACGAAAGAAGATGGGGATACCCATATTTTGGCAAGAAGATTGCCCCGAAGACTACTCCCAAAGCATTTCAGAAGATTTTCTACAACCTGGAGAAGCTATGGAACGAGACGATCACAAAGAACACGGAAGAGGCGTGGAAGAAATGGAACTTAGCCTAAAAGGGTGGAGAGGTATGAGAGGATTAAAAGTGGCAATTACAAGATAATGCCGCCACCTCTTGTTATCCCCCTCATCCCGTGCCCGGCACGGCCTTGCGAAGGATCGACCCCTTCGGCGGGAGCTATCATAATCATCATCTGAGTATTTTTGTTTTTTAGCTGCTGGCAGTCCGTGAGGATAGCAGCAGCGCACCACTCCCCACGGTTGGCATGTGAGGGCTCGACACCCGAAGGAGTGACAACGTGAACCGGAAGATACGGGAAACAAAGGAAAAAACCCGCGAAATCTGTGAAATATGACGGAAAATGTAAAGAAAATAATAAAAGTGCATTTTATTCTGAATAAAAGTCCTTTTTATTTTGGTAGTTTCAAAAATTATCACTATCTTTGCATCAGAAAATAAAGAAAACAATATTAATCATTAGAACAGGGCGGCAACCTATAAGCGGCAATTAGAATATGAATACTACAATCTTAGAAGGAGCTCAGGATTTGAAGGTACGCTTCCACATCGGACGTGGTGGACACTTTAACAATGCAGGTCACAAGACCTATGTCGGCACCGTGAATGGTTTGTCGGATTGTTTCGGCGATTCTTCTATCATCTGGGAGGACGAAAACGGCAAGCCTCTGCCTGATAGCGAGTGGCAGCTTATAGATGGTGGCGGTAATGTCATCCTGTCAGGACGCGACGAGATAGAGAGCGAGACGGGCATCCTGGATTGGGATGGCGAGTACGATACCGACATCGTGCGTAAGTTGTCGGAGTGTGACGATGACGAGTATCAGATGATCCTCGACACTGAGGAACGCGGCGCATACGTAGAGAAAAACGTGCTTGCCTATGTTTGCAGCGAGCTCGGCAAGTTGATGGCAACCAACATCAAGGTTTACCCTTCCAACATGGAGGTGTTCACCCAGGATGACTGCGTACATCTGGAACGCGACATCTTTTCTTCATATACTAAGGACGAGGAGGACGACGTGCGCATAATATTAGAGGAGAAAGGCTTTATCTCGGAGTCTATTGACGAGATCATTGTTAATATGGAGATACATCAGTGGTTCAGCGATGACGAGGAAGAGGAAGAATAATCACTTATAGAGCCTCCGAATAACTACAGAAACTATATAATAATCATTCAGCCCTACCGCATCTCGGTTAAGCGGTAAGAATATGAACGACAAGAAAGTATATATTGTTCGTTGCAACAAGATTATTGCAAACGTTTTCGATACTAAGGAAAAGGCATTTAATAGCCTTCCTAAGAAAAATGATTTCACGGAAGTTTCTCAGTCTGTACGTACTTACGACGGCGAAGAGGCATTTATCCCTACAGTGGATAATTTCTATCTGGATACACCTATCTATGTTCATGTAGCAGAGCATACAGAGGAAGTTATGGGATTACCTATATATTATCCACAAGAGACTTGTGTCTACGAGATAAAGGAATTTAAAGTAAAGTAACAACCATCAGCCCTCGACATCACGGTTAAGTCATAAGATATGAAAGCAATTACGAAAAGCGGAACCGTTTATGATGTGAAGTTCTGGAACAACCGTAGACTGATGGAACTCTTTCATTTAGAACATGATGACGATGAGATAGTTAAATGGTTCCATTTCGGTGCTCTGATTAATATATCGGGCGAATGGTATCATTGTCACCCAGAAGTAAGGTATATCGATGATAAGTTGACTCCGTATGTTAGTTTAAGCCGTTCTGCAATTCAGGCTTTAAAGATTGATACCCCCCATAGCGTACTTATCCGTCTCGACTCAATACCTGAAGAAGAGTTTAAAACTTTCTATAAGGACTTAATTCAATCGATGAAAGAAAAAGCCAATGTTTTGGAGTTTACATATATAGAGATAACTCATAACTATATATGTGGCAGCGATTGCAAGGACGATCACCTGTATCTCTATTTCAACGACAAGGCATTAAGAATCCTCGATGCTTTTAATGCGCTTGATAATTTTGACGATAAAATGAATTTTACGTCGAAATTTGAAGGCTATGATACGACATATCGCATTGACGAAACTAATGTAAATAAGCTTTTTGAGCTTGCTGGTCCAAAACTCAAAGAGATTGAGGCGAAAAGAGAGGAGAAAAGAAGAAAAGAGGAAAAGCTCAGAAGAGTTAAAGAGGCTGTAGAAAATGGAGCTATCTCTTTTCACTGCGAATCTGCACCACACAATGAAGATTTAAGTGAGGTTATTCTAACTCGCCCTTGCCCAAATTCAGGTTCCTTCACCTTGACGCATCGCATACCTGCGGAAGTATTCTCAAAGATAAAGAAATTTGGTGTATATTACGATCACGATTTCTTGGAGGAGTGCGATATGTTCTGGTCTGCTCCCGGATGGCGTTTCAGAAAAGAAGCTATTGAAACTTTGTTGCGTGATAACTTCAAGGTGTTTGTAGATTACGAAGAAGTTTCTTTAACCAAAGATGAAAAAACAAAAAGCCCGACCTAAGCCGGGCTACGCGAGCCATCTGGCTCGAATCTACGATAGTAGAAATTTGCTCTTTGTGAGCGTTTGAATCCACAGGCTGACGCCTGACTGTCAACGGAAGTTGTTTTTTCTTTCTATTCCATAAAGGTACGATTAAAAGCCTCCGAAGACAGGTGCAAATATAAGAAATAAAACAATACGGACAAAGAAATTGGCTGTATTATTAACAAATATTTAGAATGTATGAAAAAATTACCATTAAAGGAACAGATAAAAAAAACTGCCATTAAAGTATGCCAGGCGTTGAACGCTCTGCAAGATATTGAGAGACAGTTTGACGATAATCTGGTAGACGAGAAAGGCAAGGACTTGGAAGCCGAATACTACGCTTTGCGCAATGCTATTGCATCGGTGAAGTCGGCATACGAGTATATCAAGGACGTTTAAATGTCTAATCATCAACAGAGGAAACAAAGAACACTGATGTGGAACTTGTGGTTTAAATTGATATTGTCATGACAGAACAGATTAGAGTATGGAAATCGAAGAATCTGCGCTCTACTTATATGCTTGTATATAGAGACGAGCAGACGGGGAGGCTGCGTGTCACTCGGATGGATGGCAGAAAATGCGACAACGAAAAGGGTATAATAAAGAGTTATAACATGTTTGGTGGCGGTCTTTGGGCAGCTTGCAGGGACATGGGGAACGATGTTGCTGAGATACGCGCTGCCGTGGATCGTGAGATAGCCGAGGAGACGGCACAGCGAGAGCGCGAGGAGCTTCGCCTGAAAGCGGAAGCCGAAGCTAAGGTGAAGGCTTTACAGGAGGCTCAGGAGATTAGGGCTGCGCTTGCCGGCATGAAGGACAGTGTATGTATCAAGCCTATTGAGGTGTTGCAGCGGTACGACTTGCTGGAGGAGCATCTGGAACAACTGAAGCCTGGTGAGTATGCCGTTTGCATCAACTATAGGAAAAAGGGCACGGTGGAGTTGCGCACGAAAGCACGAACGACCGACCATCTGAAGGTGTTGGCAAAGGTGACGAAGGAGGAGAAGAATAGTAAAGCCGCTTTACATCGTTTTGCCGTGAAGGTGCGCGAGGCGTATCAGTCGGGCATTGTCATCATCGGAAAGACTCACGCCCTTCATAGTTTCGGAAAGCGTATTGTGGACGCTGCTCTTTGTATCAAAGAGAGTAAAAACACCTACTTTTCCTCGGCTGCGCCTCGAAGATATTATGACAAGAACACTTTGGTGTATATGAAACTTGAACAGATAGAACAGAACGGCAATTAATTTAATTTATTATAGACAATATGGAAAAAGACCAAATCATTTACGACAAGCGTAAGGCCATGGGCGAGAGCATCCGCGCAATGCGTACCGCACAGGGCTGGGAGCAAGATCAGCTCGCCAAGATTGCGGGCATCTCTATCTCAAACATTCGCAGCGTGGAAGCCGGCAAGTATGCCGTTAATATCGACGTACTCAACAAGATTGCAGGAGCACTTGGTGCGGAGCTGAGAATGGTGGAAAGGTGATTTTTAAGGTAAAAAAGTAAAAAGGTAAAAAGAGCCTTCTTGCTGATTTCAAAACAAAAAGTAAAAAACGAAAGATTATGGCAACAAAGAAAGTTTATCCGTTTATCCATGTTGGCAGCTTTGTCAACGGCGAGGAAGTAATGATTGACGCTCGCGAAGTATGTTTCTATTATCCCGCACCATCCGTAAAGAAGGCCGATGGAACACCGATTGCCTATGTGGTCGGCTTGCGGTCGGGCAAGGAGTTGACGCTATGTGTGGACGTTGATCAGGAAGTATATCCTGGAGAGGATCTTGTTACCCTGATTGACAGAGTGCTGTATAGCCACTTCTGGCATGACAACGAGGACTCTATGCCGGACGAGGATGAGGAATAACATAACATTTTAATTTTTACGAAAGAATATGGCAAAAGAAAGATTTACGTTGACATCGGGCAAGGATCTGATGTGGACAGTGACAGACAATGAGAACGGAATTGCGATTGAGTTTCGCGAAGGTTTGTTTAATGAGAGTCAGGAGGTGAAGCTGATTGCTGAGTTCACTTATGGTGACGCTCCGAGAATGGCACGTATCATGCGCGAGATTGGCGACTGGATGGCAGAGAAACACGTGGAGGTGGCTCTTAGCGACTGGCGCTCTCGTCGCTCTGCTATCTGGAAGTTGAGCAATGAGAAATACTGGCTGGCGATGGCAGCAGCTACCAACAGCCTTCTGTTATCGGACAAGGACGCAGAACACGCGGCTTGTATGTTGTGCACTGAGGTGTGCGATTGGTTGGAAATGGAGAAGACTGTGGACCTGACGGAAGCCGAGGAGGAAAACCTGAAAGGCGTGTTGTCGGAACTGACGGACGCAGAAGCCTGGGAAGTGTTCAAAATCCTGCACGTCTTCTGGAACTATCGCACGGAAGACACAGACATGTTCCAATGGGCAATGGATGTGACCTGGTGGCCTGCATGGTTGCCAACGGATCTGAAAGAGTCTGAGACCGCAGATGATGATATTATAGACGAAAAATAAAACGAGGGAAATATGGAAATAATCAAGACTGAAAATTCAAGATCAGGTCGCCCTGCCATGGAGGGCAGAACACGAAAATATATCGTAGCCGATGATGTGCACGAGTGGATTCTCCAGCACGGAGGCGGCCAGTATATCACAGACACCATGCGCACGATTATGGCAGTGCAGCAGGGAAACGAATAAAAAATAGCAACAACATACTTTTAATTTAGATGATAGCATGATGAAAACAATAGAGAATTTCGACGATTATCGTGCGCTGGTGGACGTGGTGAAGGTGCACGACTATAGATATTTTGGGCAGAACCGCCCGACCATCAGCGACGAGGAATACGACGCTATGTACTTTGCCCTGCAGGAGTACGAAGAGCAACACACGGACGAGATATTGCCAGACTCTCCTACTCAGCAGTGCTACAGCGAGAACGGCAACGGCAAGCACACGGTGGCACGTCGCACGGCTTGCCTCTCGATGAAGAAGCTGCATGATGCCAAGGCGGTGGTGAAATACCTGAGAGCGCAGCAGAGAGCTGCCAATATCGGCAGCAAGGGCACGGAGGTGGCTGTAGAGTGGAAGTTTGACGGCGAGACCGTGAGCTTAGTATATCGTCAGGGAGTGTTGGCAGAAGCCACATACGGACACGGTAAGGAGCTGTTTGGCAACGACTGTCTGGACCATATCAAGCATGTGCAGGGTGTTCCTGCCCAGGTGGACGTATGGAGCCAGTACGACCGCGTGGAGGTGAGAGGCGAGGTGATCATCTCGCTTGAGGAGTTTGCCCGTTATAGCAAGGCTGGCAAATCACCTCGTTCTACGAGCAATGGCATCATGGCTAAGAAGGTGGCTGTGGCTGACGAGTGCAAGCGTCTGGAGTTTCATCCCTTCCGTCTTATTATGGATGGCGTGACAAGACACATGTCGGCGATGCAAGCCTTAGAGCGCAACGGTTTCAAGACTTCGGGCTTCGTGTCGGCTCTCAATCTTGAAAAGACGGATACCGAGCTGGAGCAGGACATCGAGAATATCGTGTGTGCTGCCGAGGTGGAGCGAGAGGCGTTGCCCTATCCTACCGACGGACTCGTATTCAAGTTTGACAATTACGACTATTACGACCGCATCGGACAGACCGACCATGACGCAAAGTATAACTGCGCATTTAAGTTCCGTCCCGTATTCAAGGCCATAACCACCTATCGCGGCCATCATACCACGGTAGGCGAAAAGACTGGCAAGGTGACGTATGTTGCCGACTTTGACGAGGTGGAAATGAACGGACACCTTTTCGCCCATGCTAACTGCGGCAGCGAGCGCACGTTCCTTCAGAAGGATCTTACACCTGGATGCAAGATTGAGGTTAGCTTGCACGGCGATGTGATTGTTTGCGTTGATGGAAAGGTGGAGGAAGAATCTATCATTGAGGAAGAGCCTCTTGTTATAGACGAGTCGGGGATGGTTCATCATCCAGAGCCTCACGTTATAGGGCAGGATATTAATCAGAGCCAGGAGTCTGAAGCAGAGCCAGAACCTATTCTTCAGCCGGAGCCTGACCCTCAGCCGAAGCCGAAGCGCAAGCGTAACTATCCGCAGGTAGGCGAGCCGACACTGCGAGGAAATGAAGAATCGGTATCTGCACAGCAGGAGATGTCTTCTTGTGGCATAAAAAAGGCGTTGACCTATATGTTCGCGGCCTTGGCTATCGTATCAACGGGTGTTGTTCTCTTCTCCATGATCGGTGCTGCTGTTTTCTTCTTGCCATTGTTGGCAGGAGCTTTCAAACAATAAACATTAATACAAAAAGAAAATGAAAAAGAAACTATTTGATATTGTTATTTCTGTGGAAACCGACGGTAAGACTGTGACGGCAGACGTTTGTTGCCAGAAGGACGGGGAGAACTTTACCCAGGATGCACTCGAAGGCGAGAACCTTCGACTGGCATGTGAGAGTCTGAGGCACACGATGGGATTGTTTGCGAGACGTTTTTTCTATGAGCAGAAGGAAAAGGGAGTAATATCCGAAGAGGAGTATAACGAGATTGTGAACGGAAAATAATCAATATTTTTAATATTTAGAGAATTATGGCAGAAACAGAGAAATTTTCAAAGAGTCAGATTGAAACATTGAAGCACATTCAGAAGAAAGGATTTGCGGCTTATCGACGTGTAGACGAAAAGCCAAAAAGTCCGGAACTGGAGGAACTCGTAGAAGCAGGGTATCTTGAGACGTGGTATCAGAGAATGTTCGGCGAGGATGTGTATAAGTTGACGGAGAAAGGCGAAAATCTGGTAAGGTCGCTTGTAGGGTAAAATCCGTTTCGTCTACTAAATTCTTTTATTAACTAAAAACTAAAAGAAAATGAAAAAGAAACTATTTGTTTGTTGCACCATGGCCATGGCTGCAGCTCTGCTGATGCCCACGATGACATCATGCGAGAGTTTTCACCTTCAGGACGAGCAGCAACAGGAACAGCCTGCTGGTAAGGCTCACGTCAAGTTGCGTTTCGTTAGTGCCTCACAGCCCTCTGTTTCTGCTAAGGCTGCCGCAGTGCCAATGTTCGATGCAACTACGCGAGCCTCCCTTGTTGCCAACGGCAAAGAGCTCACAGACCTGTATATCCTGGACTACGACAAGGCGACAGGCAAGTTGCTCCAAGTGCTCCATCAGACGAACACGGCAGCCGACTTCGCCGAGCCTGACCTGACGCTCGACTATGGCGAGCATACCCTCAAGGTGATAGCAACTCGCAGCACCGCCCCTACCCTCCTCGACGCAACCAGCACACCCTTTGCACTTACTGACAACCTGCTGACGCCTGTATCATCCACCACGGAGCCCGTCGTCTGGACGAGCGACAAAACCTCAGACAGCTTCGGCGCAGTGAAGGACATAACGGTTGCCGTGGGTCACAACGACCCTGCTGTTATTGTCTTGGAGCGATTGGTGACGAAGATGGTGATCAACAGCACCGACGTGTTCCCAGACGATTGCAGCACCATCGATGCCATATTCAACGAATACCGCACTATCAACTGGCAGACCTTGGATGTTATGGACTATGTGAAAAATCAGCGCAGTTCTGATGTTTCCTCTCTTGCCGGTACTGTAGGCACCACCATCGCCTACTTCGTGCTTTGTCCAAAAGATGGCTACTCAGCCGACATCACCTTCACGATGAACCGCAAGAACACCCCCACGCCCTATGCAACTATCACGGTACCTAACGTCCGCCTGGAGCGCAACAAGATAACGACTATTACAGGTTCATTTTACAATCACAGCGCCTCCCTCTCACTTTCCATCAAAGATGAGTGGCAACAGGAAGGTAATGATATTAACATATAAATTCAAAAGAGTTCCCCCAGCACGCCCTGAAAGGGCAGAAGCTCTTAGCCCATGGCAGCGCCCTGGGTTATTTTATGCGGTAACCTGTCGCCCTGTAAGGGCAAAAGCTTAAAATCTCCTGGCAATGTATAAAGCTGTTGCCCTTACAGGGCGCATTGCTGTTTGCCATTATACCCAGGGTGTTACCCTGGGCTAAGAGCTTCTGCCCTTACAGGGCGTGCTACTGATGGCTGTTACCCCCATGGCGATGACCATTGCGCTTTTATACTTTTGCACCATTGTACTTTTGTATTATTGTATTTTAGTACTTTAGTACTTTTATACGTTTGCATAATTACACTTTAAAACTATTGTACTTTTGTACTTTTACACAAATACACCATTACACTTTAATATTATTGCACTTTAGTACTTTAGTACTTTATACGATTGACCTTTCAACGTCCACTCCTTTCCACTTCGATACGTCCAAACTTCCACGCATTCGTACTTTCGTATCTTTGCACCTACGTACTTATGCACTTTCGTATGCACGTAGGTACGTAGGTTCGTATGTATATAGGTTCATACGTTTATTCGCACGTAGGTATGCACATTCGTATGCTGATACGTATCTACGTTCATATTTTCATTCGTTCATAGATACGAACCTATAAAAATACTTAATATTTAAAATATAAAACGGAAAATAGTTGGTAGTTATATTTTTTAGTTGTATCTTTGCACGTATGAAAAATCATAGGTACGTATGTAGGTACGTAGATACGTAGATACGTAGGTTCGTACTTTAGTACTAATGTACTTATGTACTTCGGTGTATTTAGTTACACATTATAGCATTATCGAATAGATTATTCATTTAAAATAAAAGATTATGGCAGAAACAAGATTGAAAGAAATACTCGCCTTCGTGAATCATAAAGGTGGAGTAGGCAAGACCACAACGGTACAGAGTTTAGCAACAGGGCTGCGTCGCTTCGGTAAAGGGTACTTCGGAAAGGGTGCAGACGGAAAGGAGCGAAAGCCACGTATCTTACTCGTAGACCTCGACCCACAGGTCAGTCTGTCTTTTCTTTTCGGTTGGGACCAGGTGAACAGCGACAATAAGCCTACCACCTACGATGCTCTTATCAACCAGACCTCCCTGCCCGTATATAAGATGCAGGAAGGTATCTACCTCGCTCCGGCCTCACAGAAGATGGTCAGCATCGAGCCCTTCCTTAACCAGATGGCGGTGCCTCGCAAGGCCTTGCGCAAAATTCTGCTGAAGCCCTTACAGGAGATGCAGGGCGCAGAACTCGCAGACGAGGGCGTAAGCAGCATCCTGGATGCCTTCGACTACGTATTGATAGACTGCCCTCCAGCCATGTCGCTGCTTACCTATAATGCGCTGGCGGCGGCATCGAGTGTCGTTATCCCCGTCCAGTTGGAAGTGTTGGCCACAAAGGGTATTGCAGAAATCACCAATGCCGTGATAGAGACCAGGGAAGACCTGAATGAGGACCTGGATATTCGTGGACTGTTGGAGGTGATGAGTAATGACCAGACCAAGGCGACGCGTCAATTCAAAGAATATCTGAGCAAGAAGTTCGATGACTACGTGTTCGATTCATATACCCGCAGAGATACCAAGATGGTGGAAGCTCAGGCGATGGGTACCGACATTTTTACTTATGCACCTTACTGTAGGGTAGGGCAGGACTATGAGCGATTTACGAAAGAAATCTTAGAGAGTATGCCTCAGTAGGCAGCTCATGTTATATTTCATACAAATAATTGAGGACTTTTAATCAATAGAATATTATGGCAAGAGAAGTAAAAAAAATCAATTTGCATGAATCAGAAGCAATGGATAAAATAGAAAATATATACGAGAAAGGACAGACCACGCAACAGCCGAAAGTTGAAGCGCAACAGCCTGTTCCTACACAACAGCCATTATCCATGCAACCTTTAAAGACTGAGAAAAGTGTAAAGGTAACAATCCCTATGGATTATTATTTCCGCTTGGCTCGTCTGAAGGAATGTACGGGTAAGACGCTTCAGGAACTGGCTGCCCAGGGAGTGATAGAGTTTATCGACAGATATTCTCAAGGATAAGGTAAAATCTTACTAAATCTTTTTACCTCAAACATAAGAAAGAAAAAATCGCTTTACCCATAAGGTGACGATAAGGTAAAATTTTACTAAATCTTTTTACCTTAAATGTGAAGTACTAAATTGCTTTACTCGAAAGGTGACGATAAGGTAAAATCTTACTAAATCTTTTTACCTATATACTAAATATTTTTACCTTACTATTAAAATATATATATAAAGAAAAAATATGTTTCTTCTTATCTATATTATAGGAGTTTATGAGAAATTACTGATTTTCAGTGATTTAAGTACAAGGTAAAGAAAAATAGTTAGTAAATAGGTAAAACGAAATAGTAAATAGGTAAAAAGATTTAGTAACTTTTTACCTCAAAGGAAAGGAAACGATATGGAAAACGAGAAACGATTACCGCAAAAGTGGATAAATACGCCTTTTGCCTTCACCAGGTTGAGCAAGAACCTGTCGCTGTTGCAGCAGGCGGTGCTGGTGAAGGTGAGTGAGCAGTTGCAGCCCTTCATAAAAGAGTTCTTTGGTTCAGATTTGGCTAAGTCGCGCAAGGTACCCAAATCCCTGTTCTCCGAGGCAGTGAAAAATTCGGGTGTCACCCAGATATACATCTCCTATGCTGAGTTAGGTGTACCAGAAAACAATTTCTTTGCCGTGAAGCAAGCGATGAAAGAAGTGTTGGACGTAAAGGTGGAAGGTCCGAAGAAGAATGAGGATGGTACATGGGGTATGCACATGTATAATGTTTTTCTGAGTGGCGAAACGTCTATTAAGAACACGGGAGTTGTTTTTGGGCTTAACCCGCAAGTGATAGATCCCGACAAACACCTTTATGTATTGGACTATGCCTTCAATATGACCGAGGGATATGTGTCACATCCTGATAACATTGCTTTGATTGGTGAGGTGGCGCGTATGCCAATGATATATTACATTCTGCGCGATGCAAGCGGCAATAACTGGAAAGAGCGCAAAATCCGGCTTACGGTCAGTAAAATCAAGAAGTATTTAGGTATGCTTGAATTTAGTGGTACGGAAATTGTGAAAGAGACCTATCCTAAGTTTTCGCAATTCAAGAAGAATGTACTCGACAATAGCATTGCCGATATAAATCGACTGAAGCAGATGGGTCAACTCGACGTTTGCGTGTCGTATGAACCTGTCTACAATGGTAAGCGCAAGGTAGGTAATCCTGCTTTTATCGAGTTTAATGTTTACGATACTTTCGAGGAGATGATGAAGGCAACAGCGCCCCAGGAGCAGACGTTGCTTTTTGCTGATGATCAGCCAGGGGAGAGAGAGTGGCAGCAGCTCTTGTCTATGCTTGATGGAGAGGCTGGTGACGAACTGCGAAAGGTTGGGTTTATGTCCTACGATGGAAAGACTATACTTTTAAAGGCAAGTCGGGAGCAATGCGAAAGGGTAGAGAGTTGTCTAACCGACGATGTTATTAAGCACGTAAAAAAATGCTCCGTCAAAGTATTTGGCAAGATAGTTAATTGGAATTATTCTTTATCGGATAAATGATTATCACACCGCTTACCCATTCCATAGGGTAGGCGGTGTTTTCGTATGTCCTGTTGATGTCAGCGGCTTTTTCTAACTTTGTAGGCGTAAATCAACAAGACGAATTATGGAAAAAATCAAATCAGCAATGTTATGGCTTCTGGCTGTAATCATGTTTGCGAGCTGCGCTTCCTCCCGTAAGGTGGAGAAGTGGAGCAGTGAGCAACGGCGCGATAGTGTCATCGCCATCGTTAAGGACAGTGTGGTGAAGTCGGAGACTTCTATGGACAGTACGATCAGTGCTGCCACCACCGAACAGTTCACTACTGGCTCCATGACCGACAAGGGAAGTAACGAGGAGACCATCACTGAGCGAGTGACCGAGAGCACGGATGCCCTGGGCAATAAGACCACCACTACCGACCGAACCATACACCGTAAGGGCGACTATGAGCGCAATGCCACCTACGAGGCACGGCTGAAGCATCAGGAAGAAATCATCTCGCGGATGCAGCTCACAATAGACAGCCTGGCGTTGAGCAATAAGATGAATGTTGGCACCCACTGGGAGAAAAACGACAGCAACTATCTGGATAAAGAAAAAAATACCGCTATGGACAGTACTACTTCATGGTGGGGACGATTCAAGCTCCAGATGAGAGCCTTCGTTCTGGCATTTATGATGATTGTCGTTTGCGTATTGGTCGCCAAATATCGAAAGCAGACAAAGAAATAGTTTTCCTTATATATAATATAGTTATGGGCAGAAAGAAGAAAGACGATTTTATGGACAATAACGATCAGGCGGTGGTTACGCTTGATGATTTCGTGATTGAATCCAAGATAGAGGCGTTCTGTCGGACCTATAAGCCCCTGGGCGCTTGGACGGAGGACTGCGATGTGTTTAACGACTCGAAGTTACGGACCTACTTCAAGGCAGTGGTATGTCCTTATGGCGACCCTCTTGTCCTTTATCTTCAGGAGTTGGCACTTCGTGGTTTCAGTATGAAAAACGACGAAAGCGGTGAGCCGGTGATCTATTGCCGAATGCGCAGAACTGGAGAAGAAGGAGATAAATTTTTTCGTTAAATAATAAAATATAGAAGTTATGAGTAGTAAAAAAAGACCCCATTATTATTACAAGTTTGCAGCCGACAGCGAGGTAGGCAAGAAGCTGCATGAGTTTATCGACGAATGTAAGGAAGCCCAGGAAAAGGCTCGTGCGTGGGCAGAAAGTGTTCATGCTGACGCTTACTACGAAACGTGCGATGGCTACGCTGGTGGCATTCTCTTTGTCGAGTTTAAAAATACTGTCAGTAAGGAAGGCTGGGAAAATGTAAGAGTACCAAGACCAGAAGGCTATCAGAGCACGCCATACTTTACTCCCATCAAAGGCAGCGACTTGGAGAAGGAGATGCAGGCGCTCCCCGTTGTAAGCGAGACAAAGCTTATCGACATCTTTGCCTTTAAGCCTGTTACGGCAAAGGACAAGGAAGGAAACGAGGTACCCGTTCCGTTCAGCTTTGGCGACACTACGCCGCCTCTCTTTTTGCATCACGGATTCTGGTACACAGATATTCCATACGAGAGTACGTCGCCCGATTGTATTCTTACGGGCGAGAAAGAGTTTTTCCGTCGTCGTATGGCTTTCATTAACGAACAAGATTATTCATAGGTTAATAGATTATTTTCCCCTAAGCGTAGGGGACGGTTATTTCTTTATTTTTAAGTTTACGGATTTTTTAAGTTACAATGCAGCCATCCGTCCGTGAGGATAGATGGCTGCTTCTTTGTTTATACCTGTGGGTGAAATGTCACTCACTCATGATGGATGTCGTCTGCGGCTATGCCCATCATCGTATTTCGTACCATCGCATTGCCGTTTCCTCTTACCTCAAGTAACTGCTTAGTGAGTGCAGCAATCTCTTTTTGTTGGTCATTCATCAGTTTCTGTTGCTCATTGATGATTCCCAAAAGACGGTCAACCAAGTTTCTGTTGTAGTTTGCTTCTGTAACATCAGTGATGGGAGTGTTTTCGTCAGGAGTCTTCGATTCTACCACTTCAGCATCCGCTCTATGGTCTGTGACTGACGCGCAACCCGATGGCTCACAACTGATATTCTTCTTGAAGATGATGCCGGGAACGATAGATGTTTGCTGTTCTACGTCTATCGGGTTACGAAGAGAACGACTGCCGTGTGTCCGCTTCTCGCCGTTCTTGATATAGCCTTCAACAGGCTCAAAAGCGTCGCTGTCGAGTGGAATGACCTCACTTTCTGTCTCTATACCTTTAGGATCGTCGGCATATCCAAGATATTTTTCTTTGTCGACAATGAAAGCTGAGATAGGTACATGGAACGTGTTGCAAAAGCGAAGAATGCTGATGACAGGCATAGGACATTTTCTGTCCAGATACAGTCTTAAACTCTGGTTACTGGTAGACCCAATAGCCTGTAATATCTGCTTGCCATCTACCTTTTCGTTGGCTGACATCCATCTCTCAAGGAAGGAATAATTGTACTCGTACTTCATAATTGTTAAAATTATAATATTACACCTCGGCTATTCGCCGTTATTTATCTCAAAACACCCCGGATAAGTTAAATCTTGCAAATTAAAGAAAGAAAATACCCGAGATATATTATAGTTTCGGTTTTAATTCTTAAATTTGCAACAAATTTAATCAAAAGATTTCAAATGACAAAGGAAAATATAGAAAAAATCTCTATCCCAAGTACTGCGTTGGATGTAAAAGACATGACGCCCGATGAAAAGAAGCATTTATCGAGCTTCTTACTTGAGAAAGGATTTACCAGTCCAACCTTCTATCTGCGGTTCTTTCAGAAGGGCTTTTCTCTTTGGGAGATTATGGGAACAAGGGAGTGTAAACGCCAGTTCTTGGCTATCCTCGAAATAGCTGAAGTACTGAAGAGCCACGAGACTGCGCCTGATACTGACAATGACGGAGAAGGAAAATCTCTCTATGACATGGCTTGTAGCGACGAGCCTGGTGTGTTCTATGCCTGTCTGAAAAAAGAGAAAGGACTTTGCACTCGTTTCTTCCGATTTATGCAAGACAAAGGCATGTGCATGGGTGTTACCATCAAGCGATTCAGTTCCGATGATTGGAAACCTTGGGAGCAGGAGGGCATCACCTCTTTACTGAGGGAGTATATGAGTAAGTAAGAAGATTTCTTATACCTTTATTATAATATATAGAGTTTTAATTGCAAATGATTGATATTACAGTAGATCTTGAAACGTGTTCGCTTGCCCCCACTGCTGCAGTAATGAGTATTGCGGCAGTGGCATGGAATCGGAATGGTGACAGAAGTCCATTCTTCGGCGAGAATGACGATAGATTGAGTTTTCCTGAGTTTACCGAACATGTAGACTTGAGAAGCGAGTTTCTGAACGGCTTTACCTTCGACCAGAGTACGGCAGACTGGTGGGCTCGTCAGAATGACAAAGCAAAGGCAGCCCTTCTTGACAACGACAGCGCGGATTGCCCCTGTCAGCCCATCGACGTGGTTGTAAAGGATCTCATGGACTGGATGGAGGACATCCGCACGAAACTTGACGAAGACGAGATTTATCTCTGGGCGCAGGGCACCGACTTTGACGTGGCGATTCTGCGCAACATCTGTCACAAGATGGGGCTTCGCTTCGGCATTAAGCACACCAATTTTCGTGACCATCGTACTTACTATTTGGAGATGGCTCGTTGTTTCATCCCCGACGGAGAAGAGTTTACAACAGATAAAGCTTATGCGCTTACGGACGAAAGAGAGACCGATTTCGTTATCTACGGACTGAACAACGGGGCTACCCATTCTCCCATATATGATTGTAAGCGCAGCATTCTTTCTACATGGAAGATGATGGGAATGGTACACGATGCGTTCAGTTCTTGTCGTTTGCAAACAGAAATGTAGCCGTGGCAAAAATCATACGCAAGGATTATCTGTGGATGCCATACGTTCCCAACCGCAAGAACATATCCAAGGCCGGACGCCATTCCAAACACAACTTCCTGCATCGTTTCGCCTACACAGAGACGAAGAGAGGATTGGATGACGAGATACCCACCTTGTTGTTCTATGCGCCGTTTGAGCTCCTGAAAGATGTATGCCAATACTTCTATCCCCTGATGGCGGGCAGAGTGAAAGACTTGCGCATCATGGAGAGTCATTCCTGCCGATGGAAGAACAGAAAGTGCTACTGGAGAACGGAAGTGCAGATAATAGGACTTGACGAGCAGTTTATCTCGCTTACAGAGTTCACTCGCTTGCTTGTCTATAAGTGCCAGGCGATATGCAACTGCACCGTCCGGCACTATCGGCTGGAAACGTTCTTGAATTTATAAAAGCCCTAAACACGTTTTTGCTATATCGTGTTCTATATATAGGGATTTGTTCTTAGAGCGAGTCCCACTCACGGGGAAGGCGCAGCTATGGAGAGTGTAGCAATACCTCTCTGATAATCCTACGGCAGCACAAAACGAGGTAGGTCTGAGAGAATGATCATGAAAACCTGCATCAAAAAGTGTTGTTCAACTCTGAAGTTTGGCGCATCGCTGTTGCCTTTCCTTTTAAGAAGAAAAAATATGAAAAGAAACGAAAGACCGACCTCAGCCATGGAAGCGGATAGCGGTAACAGAAATGTCCGCGGCTTCGCTCATATACCATTGTCGAAAGCTCTGGAGTAGAGTACGAAAGTACACTACGACCTCGGAAATATGCGGAGTACAGTGGATTCTTGAAGATAGAAAGTGTCTTTGATTCATTTGCCTTCGTGTATGAGCCAAGACGATGGTTGTCTCTTAAAGTTTTGCCTGTCCGCTTCGGTCGGTTTTTCTTTCTTTTAACTAATATATACTAACAACGAGATATGTTATTTCATCCTATCATCAACCAGCTTGCCAATCTCGACATGACTTTTCTCGTGAAGCCTGCCGAGAACCAGTGTATCGAGGGACAGACAGCTTGTTTCTGTCCCTTCTGCCAGAAGGAGGCAGCTAATGACGATGCCGGAAGCAAAGCGAAACAGACACCGCACCTTATTATTTATAAGGACGAGCGAGGTGGTCTCTATAATGGTGTAGGGGTGGATGATGACAGACAGGCAGAGCATGGTGCCGTGAGGTGGATGTGTACCAAGACCGGCAAACATGGATATGGAGCCCTGGAACTATATGCTGCCATGCGCAATCTGCCTATGCACGGAGCCAGTCTGCTCCGTCTTTGCCACGATCTTGTGGTAAGAGTGTACGGCGATGCTGAGAACGTGAGGGCGAAATATCCTATGCTTTTCTCCAAGATGGACTATCGTACCATTGCCGTGCAGAATATTGACACTTTTTCTTTTATCCCAAAGGTTGATTTTAATCCACAGGAACTGGCTGCTTTGGGCTGCGAGGTGACAATGGTAAAAGGCTTGCCTTCTTTCGGTTTCGGTCGGGATTTCAACACGAAGATGTTGAATGACGACTTCCGTATCTATGCGGTTGACCAAGTGACATTACCTAATGCCGTAAGAGATGGCAAGCAGGTAAGCGAGGTTATTTATGGCACGCCATGGAATCCCCTCTTTGTCTGTTTTGCTACTGATGTGATTGCGCCGCAGGGCTCTTGCGGTTGCCTTTTCCGTCCTGCCATGCAGCAGCCCCCCATCGTCTTTTCCACTACCGAAGAGCACTCCGTCAAAAAAGTAAGCCGGTGGCTGATGGGAGACAAGGTGTTCACTTACGCCATGGACCATCGTGACTCCAACACGACGGGCGTCCATGCTGCCATCAGTAAGTGGCAGCCCGATGAAGTCTATACCGAAAGCAAAAAGATATGGGTGGAGAATGAATTGAAGGATGGTACGCCCAAAGGTACTTTCCACCAGGTAGACGAAGAAATCCCCGCTGCCGCCGTCAAGGCGCAGAACATCATTTTCTGCCGGACTCCCGAGGATGCAATCAGCATCTATTATGCCATGCGTTCTCTTCGCAAGGATAAAGATGGCGACACTCATTTTCAGCAGAAATGCTGGTATCACGTAGCATTCTCAGTAGGAAGAAGAAACTTCTGGTATATCGACCGCGGTCAGTGGCGACAGGAGAAACTGGACTTCAATGCTGTGCAGTACCAGAAGATGAAGCGTTTTGCCGAAAAAATCATCATGCTCTACCCCAACGACATCAGCAGTCAGCGCGACTGCGGTGCTATCGCTACCAAGTATAGTGATCTTTGCTATGCGATGCTGCCTGATGCCTTCAGGGTGAGGTATAACCAGCGATGGCAGTGGCTCTATGGCTGTTCCCCTCGTAGTGTACGTGATTATATGTTGACGTTTCGCATGACCGATGCAGATAATTTCCGTTTCGATCATGACATTCGTTTGCCTCTTTATTCTAAATTGCGCGGTGCCAACAATACAGACCCTTTTGAGATAGAATATCCTCGTGACCCCAGAAGCGGTAAGCCTAAGCCACCGACCTGTAAGGTAAGTCCTACAAAGGTGTGGCTTTTTATGACCTCGTTGGGTTATTATCGAATGATAGACCCTGAGAGCACCGACCTCGTGGGACAATTCATACACCTTGACCGATGCTTCGTAGAGTATATCGACTCGAAGAGCATTATCCAGGCTGTGAAGACCAAACTCCTTGAGTTTATCGAGCAAAGTTGGCGATATAACGATGAGGAGCAGCGCATGATGTCGGATGCAGCCAATCTTATCGACAAAAATTTCTCAGAGAAGTCGGCTGGAGGTCTGCAGTCGATGGTCATTGACTTCAACGAGTCTTTCAATGAGCGGATGGAATATTTCTTCTTCCGCAATGTGGCATTGAAAATCACGCCGGAGGCCATCACGCCTGTCAGTTACGACCATATCAACTTCTTCATCCCCGCTTTGGCAAAGAAGCCTTACGACTTCACGATGAGGGTGTTTCATCCGCCGTTCACCATCAGCGAGAGTCAGGAATATCTCGACCGCAAGGGTGCTATTGACCAAAAGGCGGTCATGCGCAATGAGGACGGATCGCCTGTTTTCAGCAACGAGGAAATCACGCAGATGCGCGTTGAGTTAAGCGAATGGGCGCAGACCTTCAGGTGGCAAGTTGACTGGCACGGCAAGCAGGAGAAAGAGCTGTGGCCTGTATTGCGAGTCATACGCGGCTGTTCCAATACATTATGGCGACTGGAGCAGGATGCCATACGCAACAAGAAAGAATTGGACTCCACCGCAGTGGCTACCATCAATTCTCATTTCGCTAACATGATTTCCTGCATTGGCCGTATCTGCTATCGCTCCTGGAAGGACATGCAGAGTGTCTGTCCTTACCTCTTGGAAGATCAGGTGGAAGACGAGAAAGAGGCGAGTGGCGGCTCTGGAAAATCGCTGTTGGTCAACACGTTTGTTGCTTCGGCTATCAACGTCCTGCGTGTCGACATGAAGAATTTTACGACTATCAATAATGCCCAGTTCAGCCTTTCCAACCTCCTGATATATCCAGGTAAGTATAGGTTGATACATTGGGAAGATAAGCCTGCTTCATTCCCGATGAAGTACTTCTACAACAAGGTTACAGCAGGAGCGATGATAGAGCGAAAGTTTGGTGACCCGGTGACACTCAAGTTGGAGGACTCACCTGTCAACGTGATTACCAGCAATTCGCAGTTGAGTGATGATGACTCGTCGACGATCGGACGTTTCCCCTTGGTGTCTTTATCCGACCGCTTCTGTCGTGCGAACCACATGCAGCATCAGTTGGCCCGATCACCACAGGAGGTCATGAAAAATCTCGCTACAGACCCCGAGCAGTTGAATGAATACGACCGCAACCAGGCGATATACATCTGTGCCTTGTCCGTGCAGTTTATCATGAAATATCATGAGTTCGTCATCGCACCGCAGAAGAACGTACAGCGCCGACTGATGGTAAGAGAGCTGACCGAGAACTCCGTGAAGTACTTTGAGTGGTTCTTTGCCCGGCAGGAGGTGTATGCCGCGCCTATCTGTACCGATGAGATGTTTAATGAGTTCATGCGCGATTGGGCGGATGCTTCCGAAGGTAAGAGCAAGGAATATAGCCGTGCCACCTTCAAGAAGAAGATACGCAAGTACTGCAAGAACATGAATATCATTGTGAATCCCGAACACCTTCTGGTGAGCGAGGACAACAAGCGGCATGGATGCTTTAAGCTCCGTGCATGGGTAACGAAGGAATACTTCGTCGGCAAGGAGTGGGAGAACGACGATACCGTAGAGCCGAAATACATCCGAAAGGTGGAAACCAGCAAGCACGTGTATTTCTTCTTCCGTTCAGGTAAAGACCATATACCAGACAATTATGATGACCTGAAGAGGATGGCAAAAGAGTACGTCGAAGGTCCCGACCCCCTGCCTTACCGTGATGACGATGGCAACATCGTTACACTCACCACCGAGGAGGAAGAACGATGGAAGACTTTCGTTTCCCGTCGACAGGGCAGAAGGACAGGCAATCAGAACGCCAACAATGGCAGTAACCTGGCGGAACAGGTTCCCAAGATGGAAGACAATGGTCTACCATTCTGACAGAATCGGAAAGGATATTAATTTTTTAACAACATAAAAACAATAAATTATGGCAAGCTATAATGGTAATATTGATTTGTTATCGTTGAATGGCACACAGGTGCTTGTAGGTATCGATGCGAAAAATCCACAAAGACCCTACGTTTGTATTCCTTGTGACCTCAACGAGATTAGAGTGGAAGTGTCGAAGAATGACGCGAACAGACAAATGGCTAAGTTGAGAGTGAACATTTGGCCTTTCAACGAGCAGTATAAGAATAAGGTACGCCAGTCTGCTCAGGAGCGAGGCGACAGCAACGTGAGTGTCCCAACACACGAGATGCAACTGTCTTTCTCAGTAGACTATATCAAGGCTATCGCTAAAAACTTCCCTAAGTTGGTAGAGCAGGTGAAAGAGGCCAACAAAGAGAAAGATCCCAACATCGTGAATGAAAATTTCAATGATGAGAACACTCATCTCTTCAAGGCTATCCGTGCCAGGATGAACAAGCGTATCGCACAATTATACCAGCCACAGTCGACAGGCAACAGCCAGCCTTATCCTACACAGGCTTATTCGGCAGTCAACGGCGCCAATACTTACGTACCACCAGCCGACGGCTCTTCCGTTCCGTTTGTACCAGATGCGGATATGAATCCCGACGACCTGCCATTCTAAAAAAGAATATTCATTTTCTAATCTTTAGTTGTTTGACGAGGCAGTCCGACTCTGTTTCTGCGAAGGATGCTTTCCCCTTCAGAATTGCAGAGCGGACTCCTCACTCTTTCCTTAGTAAAAATATAAAACATTCAGTATATGAAATTACAGACTCCATCCGTACTTCTGCTTCGACAAGCCCTGCAGAAGGCAGCAAAGGGCATTGAGAGCAAGCCTTCCGTCGCCCTTCTTGCCGATGTCCTTCTGCGACAGAGCAAGAAGGACGGTAAATTCTTCTTCGTCACAGGCTCTGACGATACACAGCTCACCATCCCCGCGCCTCTCGACATCGTGGAGGGCAGCTTCTCTAAGCCCGTCGTATTGCCTATCGTCAGCATCACAAACCTGTTAGGTACTCTGCCTCCCGAGTGTGTGCTCACCATGGACTTGTCGGAAGACGAAAGCCACATGATGAATATTGAGTATTGCACTCATAACGGCGACAATGTGAAGTCGGGCAACATTTCTCTGCCCTTCTTTGCCGGCGACGACTTCCCAGAAGCGAGAGATCTCAATCAGGAGAAGACGCACATCTCTCTGCCTTCGTCTGTCTTTAAGTCAGTCATTTCAAAGGCAGGCAAGTTTGTTTTCAACGACGACCTCCGTCCTATCTTGAGCACCCTGTGCATCGATATAGCAGAGGACCGCAGCGAAGTGGTCTTTGTCGCTACCGACGGACGCATTCTTTTCAAGGTGACCCACAGCAACAACCCCGAGACTGGCGGTAGCAATTTCTATCGCAGTGGAGAACCTACACAGATATTGGTCCACTCCTCATTCTTCCGCACATTGTCTGTCTTTGATGACAGCGAACAGATAGACATCCAGACCGACGGAAAGGCTATCCTCTTCTCAGGCAACGATATAGAGTATTTGTGTAAGGCAGTGGAGGGCAAATACCCCAACTATAAGTCTGTCATTCCTACCAATAACCCTTACTACGTGGTCGTGGACAAGAAGGAATTTATCTCTGTCGTCAAACGTGTGGCGCTCTTCAGTAGTGCAAGCTCCAATATCGTGGCATTGAAGAAGGACGGAATGTTCCTGAATGTCTGCGCAAGTGATATTGACTTCAGCAAGAAAGCGGAAGACCAGGTGCTGATAACGGACAGCAGATGCGACGACGGATTCACGATAGGTTTCAACTACCATAACCTGCTTGATACCGTAACGGCCATTCCTGACGATACCATCCGCATTCAGCTCGCCGACCCCAGCCGTGCTGGAGTACTTACAGCCAACACTCCAGCACCGACAACGTTGACGCTGTTGATGCCTATACTGCTTGAAGAATAACCCCTTTTAGAAAAAGAAGAAATGGACGACACATTGTTATTTATCCCTCCCTGCTGTGTGAACAAGATGTTGCCGAAGGCAATGAAGGAGGCTCCACGCAGGATGCTCTCTTTCTATACCCACGGCGACGTGACGGCAGAGAAGTTCTATCGTGCCATCAGTTATGAGATGATCAGTCGGCACGTCCTTGTACTGGCGATGCCGGTGGTCTCCAACGAGATGCTGGCATTCCTGGCGCAGTGCTTTGAGCGAGACTGGATTTCCCATCTCATTCTTTCGACGGGGCGCAACATAGACGACATGATGGATAAGTATCTGAAGGACTATAAGGACAAGATACTCTACACCTCTAACGGCGATGTGTCGTCGGTAGCGGCGCACATGGTATTGTATAATAATGCCCGTGCGCTGATACTGCAGGGACACATGACGGAACGACCCAGCGGAAGGTTGTCGGGCTATACACTCATGTTTTATCCTGACTACAGTCTTAGCATCAACGACCTCGACTGGGGCAATCCTATCAGGAACATTCTCTTCCCCGACGTGTTGCGACACCGGCAGCGCGTGCATAAGGACAAAAGAGAGGTGAACGAGGCAGAGCTGGCGGCATTTTTGCGGGCAGACTTTCCACCCTATAAGAATAAGGATGGAGAGGACAGCTCGCACGACCATCACAATTTTGGAAATCTATAATGAAGGAATATGAATAAGACACCTCGACAATCATATACGGAAATTCGTCGCTACACCGAGAAGTGGCGATGGATAGACCCACGAAGCGGGCGCGTAGTGACAGGCTACGTACATCCGCAGACAGCGAGAAAGGTGGAGCGTGTGCCGTTCTACATCAAGTTTCTCACCAAGACAGGCCATGTCGATGAAGGCAACTGCGTATGCCTGTCTGTTGACGTAAATCGTCATCAGCGCAAGGTGCAGTTTGTCGATAGTGGCGAGGTGAGGGTAGTGAACGACATTCTGGTGCTTGAGATTGACGGCACGAGGTTTATCACCCACTAATCTTCTCGCCTTATCAATGAAATTATCTTATTATATTCATTTCTATATAATTTTTATATAATGTTCTTAGTACCATTTAGCGAAATGGTCCGTATTAGGTTTTTAAGAAATTATAATGTTACATTTCCTCCAGCTCTCTCGTGAGAAAGGGCTGGAGAACAAAGATCAAAAACAGCGCAGCTTGTCTGTGCATCGTTGTTTTTTAAGAATGTCATACTTTCGCCTTTCGGTTCGTGAGAATAGAAGGGTTTTTATTTGAAACGTTTAAAAAAAAATTAGATATGAAAAATCCATTCAGAAAAAAAAGTAAGGGCAAAAGCATAAGCAAGAAAGCACGGCAGCGTGAGCTTCGCAACGTGGCTGCCTCCTTTGCCATTATCGACGAATTTAGTCGGCGCAATCTTATTTTCTGGCAAGTCAAGAATCGTATGCTTCTCATCGAGGAATCGTTGGCCATGGTGGAGTTAGGACTGGGCGCTGCCCTGTTTGAAGGCTTCCTGAAAAAAGTATGTGACTGGCAGAACTTTAAGTTAATCAACGAGGCTTACGAGCAGAAGCGCATCGAGATAGAGGTTGCAGCCGCCCGTAAAGCCCAGGAGGAGAGGGGAGCGCCCCTGACGGATGCTGATGTATTGCGCATCCGACAACATGCCCGCAGCTTCATGGAGCAGATACCCTTAGAGCAACTGCCTAATCTGATACGAGAGTTTGACATTCTCATCATCCGTGCGTCTGCTACCACAGCCGACTCTGCCACCGAGGAGAACGGACAGCTCTTGGCTGTTGGTCATTACGACGGAGAGAAGTTGGAAATGGCTATGTATGATGATGTCAAGTCGTCGCTCGTGAGCAGCCACGGCAGCGACGAAGATTAGGACGCGTATGTTGAATTTCATCGTGTACTTGTTTTTTATCTATATGTTGTGTACTTTCGTCATTGCCTGTTTGCTCACACTGTTCGGCAAGCCCGAGCCAGGTGATGACGAGAAGAAGGACACAAGCAAGTCGCGGTTTAGCGATAATGAAGACTTCTACCGAGAAGGGTAGTGATAAAGTTGTTCTTCTTCATACGCCCTGAAAGGCAGCAGCTCTTAGCCCTTGATTGTTATGGACACAAGCAGCACGCCATGAAGGGGCAGCGCCATTGGTGTAACAGCCTTCAGGGCGTGTTGCTGATTGCTATTATATACATATCTGCTAACCACATTCTTTGTTTATCAACGGACTATTGTTAAAAATATCTTAAATATTATCGAAAAGAACAACAAAATACCCGAGATGTTTTGTTGTTACGACTTTATTTCTTAAATTTGCAACGAAATAAATAATAATATACCCGAGATATTACAATATGATAAACAAAAACCACTACAACTTATCGCAGACTTCATTGTCTTGCCTTGTTTGTCTGACCTGCAGTTTTAGCCGGGCTTGCGTTGGAGGCATCTATTGCCTGCGCCATAAGAAGTATGTGCAGTATCAACGGATAGAAAAATGTGAGGAGTTTTCGGCATGAAAAGTATATTAATGACCAAGGAGAGTTGGATGACTTCCTGCTTCAGCATCGCCCGACATACGGGCGGTATCGTCGTGAAAGGCGACGATGGCAAGCAACATACCTTTTATGTTGTCAACAAGGAGGGCAGCCGAAACTGGACTTATATACCGCCCAAGGAGCCAGCCGACCTGATAGACAGCGAGTTTATTCCATCTTACAAGAAGTTGGGCAGGGAGCGTTTCATCCGTGTCGTACAGGCCAACAACCGAGTCGATCGCGCCGAACTGAAGAAAGCACTCAAGGCCGAGGAGTTTCGCCTGCGGTCGGAACGCATCAAGGAGATGGCTGCGATGGAGGCGAAGCGGAAGCTGGCTAATCCGTCACTCTTCCCAGAGGAAGACTGAAAAAGAGAAAATGTCAACTAATATAAAAAGAATAATAAAAACATCAATAAACATCAAATGAAGAAAATATTTAAAACCATCAGTGCCAGTTTAGTAACAGCTCTGATAGTATTTGCAGCGATTTTGACCGCCGTAGTTTTACTCGAAATGTTCGTAGTGAAGCTTTCCCCCGACGTGGACTTGCCGATATACCGTTCATGCTGCGTGGCAATATTCAATGTGTTGTTTGTCATCATCTTCGGGATGGGTATTATCAAGTTTGCTGTTTCCCGTCTGTCTCGTTTCCTGAACAAGAGTGACGATAATCAAAACGGCGATTTTGCCGGGGAATATGTAAAAAATGAGCTTGACGAGACGAAGAAAGAACTGGAACGTCGACTTCACGAGCGTTATCTGATAGAACTTAGAGGTTTTATGAATGCTATGCAGACATACAAGTTTGATCCTTTCGAGAAAGTGCTTGTCCGCGACTTCCGAAACTCCGAATGGCGTGCTGCCATCTTTGCATGGCATGACGACCGTGAGGACCATTATCCTTTCCGCACTACCGACAACGAAGGTTACAGCTTCTGTCTGCCATACAACTATATCACTGCTCGACTCGTCAATACCACCCTGTCGCTTGAAGAGCTGTTGGAGCAGAAAGAGAAGGAGTACCAGGAACTGAACAAGGATCAGGCAGAGTGTATATGAAATCTGTATTTTTTAACGAGATGGAAACTTTCGACCTACCTTCCGACTTCATTGACAGTGCAATGAAAATAGGAGGCATTGATGATAAAGAACAACTGAACTCAGCATGGAGGAGACTTCAAGTGGACGTGGACACCGCTGCAGACGGAGTACCATCAGGACTTGGCTGTGACGTGTGGATAGCAGATAAAAGAGATTTAATCACTCAAAAATTAGACCTGTCTTCTGATAACAGTATATCTCTGGCTCACCACCGCCGTGTTCATTATTGTGACCCTTTAGGCTTTCATTTGGATGATGCGGCGTGCGAAGATCCAGTTTTCTGGACGAGCAAGTTGGCAAGTGACGTGATGCCTTTTCGTAGTATTATCCCCTACGTCTGTCGGAGTCCCGTGTCTTCCCCTAACGAGAAGCCTTGGGAGGTTCAGCTATATTGGACGATAGTATTGCAGTGTTGGCAGGTGCCTGCTGATTACGGTTATTTATTGGTCTATACAACAGGAGAAGGTACAGAAATTTTCACTCGTTGCGAAATTAACAAGCCTGGATGGTATCTTCCTCATCCCAACGCCCTCCCTGTTTACGTCTTCAGTCAAAACAACAAAAAATAAATTAATCAAAAAAATAAGTAATTTAAATGATGGAAACAAATATCGGAAAGAAAGTAATTATCCGCGGCGACAGAAGCGGAGTGGAGTTTGGAGAACTTGTAGAACACAAAGGTAGAGAGGTAACTTTGAAGGATGCTCGCCGCATTTGGTTTTGGGCTGGAGCGGCTTCCTTGTCTCAGCTTGCCAAGGACGGAACAACGAATCCATCATCTTGCAAGTTTACGGTAACTGTAGATAGCATCACTATCTTAGATGCTATTGAGATTATTCCTTGCACAGACAAGGCAATCAAATCTATTGAGGATGTTGAAGTATGGAAATGTTAGAAGACAAGATAAGGGCGTTTTCGGCTATTAGTAATGGCAATGGCAATGGTGCTGGCGCTGGCTCTTGCGATTTCTATGGCAAAGGCTCTGGGGGTGGTTGCTCTGGAAATGGCGCTGGCTCTGGTGATGGCATGGGTGATGGCTCTGACTCTGGCTTAGGTCATGGCTCTAACTATAGCACCTATGGCACCTATAACGATGGCAATGATTGTGGCTCTGGATCCTTATATTGCACAGGCTCTGGCAAAGGCTATGGTGATGGCATAAAAGAAATTAATGGTAAAGAAATCTATATGGTAGACAATATTCCTACTATATTTAAGTCAATCCGTAATAATATAGCGAAAGGCTTCATCGTTAAAAACGACCTACAATTTGAACCTTGCTATATTGTCAAAGAGAACAATCAATTTGCTCATGGCGACACTCTAAAAGATGCTTTCATGTCTCTTCAGGAAAAGCTGTACGACGACAGCACCGAAGAGGAACGAATCGAAGCCTTCATGAAGCAGTTTCCTGAGTATGATGTTAAGTATGACAATATGGATTTGTTCGTCTATCACCACGTGCTTACCGGTTCCTGTCGTATGGGCAGAGAAGCTTTTATGTCAAACAAAGGGTTATCCCTTGATGGTAAGACTTCTGTTCGTGAGTTCGTCAAATTAACGCAAGATGCTTATGGCGGTGATATTATCAAGAAGTTGCCAGAGGCATACGGTATTGAGTAACTAATCGCTCTCGGGCATAAAAAGAATAACAATGAATAAAGAACAATTAGAACGTGCTAATCTTTTAGCTAATATTTTAATTCCAAAAGCGGAAAGGCTAACAAGTCCAGAAACTGCTAATAAGGCAACTCTGGGAGAGTGTCTTTATGTTTTGCTCCAATGCGACGAAGAGTTCAACGCTAAATTCTCGCAACTCATATCAGAAACAGAACAGAGATTTCGGAAAGAGTTTGATGAGCTTTAGTAATTAACCATCCCTTATGGGAGAATGGATAGGAAGAATATAAAAATGATTAATTATGGATAGAAATGAAGCAAAAGAATTTTATCCTATCCTGCATGCTTTTGCTGAAGGAAAGGTAATTGAGTGTAGGCTAAAACCAGATTTTATAAAAGGTTCTGGTTTTTCGAATGATTGGACTGGGGTAAAAGATTTGTGGTATATGAAAGGTCTTGAGTATCGCATCAAGCCAGAGCAAGAACCAAAGTATCGCCCATTTGCAAACGCAGAAGAGTGTTGGAAGGAAATGCTAAAGCATCAGCCGTTTGGATATACGTATGATAGGTTAAATAATATAAGAGATAGTATCACAAAGGTGGCTACCACTGGTGTTTCGTATGATTCGCCAACTGTTATATCTTTCGCAGAGATTTTCGGTAGATTTGTTTTTGCTGACGGAGTTCCATTTGGTATGAAAGTAGAATAGCATGGCGTATTGTTTTTGTGATTTTTGTGATTACAAGGATAGATGTAAGTACTATCGAAAGGTAGTTGCTTGTCCTTATATGAAAGAGGAGGATTAGTTATGGCATGGGTAGCAGTATCTAAACAAGGACAAGAATTTATTTCCATGTCCAAGCCAATTAGAGTGACGGATGAAGATAACTATCATGGTTGGAAAGATACCTTTGTTGAGATTTCTCTTTGTAGTGGCAGCATCAAGAAGCTCATTGGAAGAGAATTATCTTGGAACGATGAGCCTGTAGAACTTCAAGAAGAATAGCGTATGAAGAAAAGAATATTAGATATGTGTTGTGGGTCACGCATGTTTTATTTCGACAAGCAAGACCCTCATGTACTCTTCGCAGATATAAGAGAAGTTCATGAAACTTTGTGTGATGGAAGGAAATTGGATATAGCGCCGGATATAATTGCCGATTGCACTAATTTGCCATTTGAAGACGAAACATTCGACATGGTAGTTTTCGACCCTCCTCATCTGTTAAAAGTGGGGGAGCACTCCTGGCTATGTAAGAAATATGGTAAGCTGCCCGAAAATTGGCAAGCATTTATCAACGACTCAATCCACGAAGGTATGAGAGTACTAAAAACGAACGGAACGCTAATATTCAAGTGGAACGAAAATCAAATAAAGGTTCACGACATACTCAATACGATTACTGATTATAAGCCGATATTCGGGCATCGCACTACGTCTAAGAATCAAACTATTTGGATGGCGTTCATAAAGTAATTATAATAATAGAAAGAACAGGAGGATTGATCATGACAAGAGAAGAAGCTAAAAAACTAATGCCTGTTATTCAGGCATTTGCAGACGGAAAAGATGTTGAAACCAAAACAGGCTCAGGCTGGATGAGCATAGAAAACATGAGCTTTGCAGGAAAGCCTGATAGTTACCGCATCAAGCCAGAGCCAAAGTATCGCTCGTTTGCAAATGCCGAAGAATGTTTGCAGGAGATGCTGAAGCATCAACCATTCGGCTGGATAAAAGCCAAAGAAGGTGGTTATCAAAATATCATATCTGTTGATAACTTTTATGCAGGCTTGGGCGATAAGGATGGTAGCGCCATCTTGCTGGCTTCAAAAAATAGCTATCAAGACAACACCTTCTTCGACGGAACTCCTTTCGGTATTAAATTGGAGGAATAGTGTATGAAGAATAAGATTTTAGTCTTAGCCAAGTCTACTATTTGGTTCGTCTTGTGCTTGCTTGTAAGCGCATTGGCTTTTGAAGGTGTTTTCTCATTAGTTAAAAGAAATGAACCTGCGAAAGATTTTAGTACAACAGTATTTTCAAAGAATGGGCATGACTATCTGCTTGTGGACACGAAACATGGAGTTTGTGTTATTCACGCCAAGAGTTGTCCTTGTAATAAGAAGAGTAGCGAATGAAAACAGAAAATATCAAGTTTAAGGCAAAACGTCTTGATAACGGAGAATGGGTAAAAGGCGACTTGATACATAGCACAAGTTATGTTGGCATAAGTTACCCCAGTGACGAGTTTTCTGATGTACCAATAGTGCACAGAGTTGACCATGAAACCGTCTGTCAGTTTACAGGATTGACAGATTGTGAAGGCAATGAGGTTTGGGAAGGAGATATACTTGAAGGTCCTAATATAGGAGAAATCTGTTTTAACCAAGGTGCTTTCCTTATTCACTCTATTTATGATAATGCTTTGTACTCTTTATCTAATTATACAACATGGGACGGGAAGATAACGTGTAAAGTTATTGGCAATAAATTCGATAACAAGAAGTAGCGTATGAAAAAAGAAGAACGGCTTCGCGTTTACAAAATGTATGATGGTCATTGTGCTTATTGTGGAAAATCGATAAAGTACGAGGACATGCAGGTCGATCATATTGTTCCCAAAAATAGAGGTTATTACTCTCGCTGGAGTGCTAAGGATGGGAAATTCATAGTTTCCCACGGAGAAGATAAAATCAGCAACTATATGCCTTCTTGCCGTGCCTGTAATTTTCGTAAACGTGATATGAGCGTCGAGCAGTTCAGAAATGTCATCAAGCAACAGGCAGAAGGGTTGCTGAGAGGTGCAGCTAAATTTCAAGTAAACATGAGTATTGCATACGGTTTACTTATTCCTGCATTTGATGCCCCTGTAGTGTTCTATTTTGAGAAGTTAAAAATAAATGAGTAGCGTATGAAAACAGAAGAATATGTAAGCACCATCAAAAATATGCAGGCATTCTGCAATTTGGTAGAAAAAGTTTATCCTGACCAATACAAGTTTGTATGTATGCAGCATGACATTTCGGAGCGTGTGGCGATGGACATGTATGCCTATTTGCGCAAGGTGGCTTCCGGGCAGTATTGGTGTATCAACGATAAATCTGACGACTATTTTTACACTATGATAAGTATGGCGCAGGAAGCTCGCAAATTACAGACGCTGAATAGTCTTATCAAGAACGCCAATGCCAACGACGAGGACGGAAAGCCGAATATTCTCGCAATCTTTATTAATAAGGATGGAGAGTATTTCCAGCAGGAGTTTGATCTACGATGTCAGACTACGTTTATCGAGATAGCCGAAATGATAAAAAACGGCTACACGTTGATGACTATTGCCCATCAGGTAGATAATGTCGATGCCAAGGACTATGTAGGTAAGAATGATGATAAGAAATCATATATTCCTATCTACGATGGCGATGTGATGCTTTGTTATGTTAGCAAGCCGGAGTTCTGGTCATCTGATTGCGAGAATAGCGGTTTGTATCTATGTAAGAATGGTGTTTATTATCGTCTTGTCTATACTCCTGGCAAAGGTTATGTAAGGCATGATAAACCTGATACTGATGAAGATTTCGAGTTAGATATTGAAGAAAATGCCTTCAGTAGTTACGTGATGACCCTCAGTCAGAAATGGTATAAGTTGGGTAATATCCATGCCAGCATCGGGTTCTTGATTGAAAAGCCGAAAGATAAAGACGAGTAGCGTATGAAAACTGAAAAGGTTCTTACCCTCACAGTCAGCAAGCAATGGTTCGACATGATTGTGGCTGGCGAAAAGACAGAGGAATATCGGATAATTAAAGACTTTTGGATGAGTCGCCTTCTCCTTATCAAGGATGAGGAATGCAAAGATTTCGATAAGTACGATAAGCTTCATATCGGTAAGACTTTTGAGATGCTTATAGACATCGATACCATTAAGGAGAAACTGAATAATGGTACAATGAAGTTCGTACCATTCACTCACGTTCTCTTCAAGAACGGCTACTACGACGACAGTTCAAAGGTAGAAAAGGAGATAGAAAGTATCACTATCGGTAAGCCTAAGAAAGGTATGTGCCCCGACAAATGGCTCGATACCGAGTTCTTTATCATAAAATTCAAATAACTGTATTCACAAAAATATAGAGGACAATGAAGATACATAAAGGAAGACAATACATCGTGACCGTTAATTCGGAATATATCCGTTATTTGTATGAGCAGCAGACTGGCGAGAAGAAATCGCAAATCGAGATTCTCAGCGCTGTAGTGGATACTATAGACGATTTTCTTGAAGGCAATATAAAGAGGATTGTCCGTTTTATCATGCCCGACGGGTCGCCATCGTTTACCATTACGCCACTGGTGCAGCACAATTTGCAAGAACGACGCAAGGCGAAGCGAAGAAAGAGATAAAACGATATGAGTATTAACGAAAATATAGGGAATAGTGAGAACAATTAAGTTTAAGGCTAAACGTCTTGATAATCAAGAATGGATTTGTGGATTCTTCTACAAGGAGAATGGTAACACCTACATTATCGAGGATAGACAAAAGGAATGTATGTTGAATAGAAACATCCCCTACAAAGTTGCCCCTGATACCGTCTGCCAGTTCACCGGCTTCCTCGACAAGAGCGGTAGGGAGATTTATGAGGGCGATATTCTTCGCTCGGACGAATACCCCTTCAGTTGCATGGAGGATGATGCGCGTGATAATTACTTCGGCATTATAGAGTGGAGTGATGAAGAGGCGATGTTTCTGCTCACCTGTGTCAAAAACCCGAAATCCGCTGTGCGTGGCATTTCTGACGGCATCTCTGACGAAATCACGCAACAGAAACTTGAGGACTGTGAGTTGGTCGGCTGCATCCACGACCCAGAATGGCAGGAGAAGTTGAACCTTAAAAATAAATGATAAAGTTATGGGAAAATTCGCAACTCGCAGAGTACTTAAATCTCTCTTATCACGAGCTAAACTTACCCTCTATCGCCATCAACTCGATGGAGCTTCCTACCAGTATTATGCAGGAGGTTATGTTGTGAACGGATATTTAGGACGAAGGTTCTCTATGTCTGAACTGAAATACGAGATGCAGAAGGGCTTGATCTTCTTGCTGAAATACGGAGAGAAAAAAACTGCACGATACAACGATGGAACTACCATTATATGTTATAGTGAGCCCCAAGCACCCTTACCGTTATCTCATCCAGTATGCGATGCCTACGGTTTGATATATACACTTGGTGATATTGAATATGATGAGCAGTTGCAGGACTGGATAAATTTTAACAGACAACTTGAGGAGGGCCTTGCAGGAAAAAGAAAAGTTTAACGTGGGATAAAAACAATAGAGACAATGAAACATCAGAAATTTAGAAATCGTGTTGCCTATGCAAGACGTTTGGGAGAATTGGAAGTCGAAAATGTGGCGATGGAACTCAAAATACATCGTCTTGCCAGAGACAATAACAGGGTAGTAAAAAAACTCCACAATCTTGAAGAAAAGCATAAGGATGTGTTAGTGGAACTGGACAAGAAGACGGCTAATTTCGAGGAATTGCATAAAGCTTACTCCAACGTCTACAACGCTAACATGGCGCAAGGACGTGAGACCGACAACCTCAGAAAAGAGCTTGTCAAATTGCGAAGCGAGAACGTGAAATTAAAGCAAGAGCGCAGCAAACTTATTGACTTGCTTGAGGAAAAAGGATTCACTCTCGTCAAGAACACCGAATGTCCTCACGACATGGTGGAGACAGGGGACCCATTCTGCAAGGAAAATCCCGAAACAGTAAGAGTGGATAGCTGTGCATGTTGGAATTGTGAATATTTCTGCCTCCGACTGGGGGACAGAGGCAAGATAGTTTGCAAGGAAGGACAAAAAACGGAAGCAGCAAGACAATAATGACGATGACAATCCGAATGTTTGAAGCTTTTGCAGGCTACGGCTCGCAAGCATTGGCAATGGAAATGGCTCGCATACCCTATAAGTCCGTAGGCATAAGCGAGATAAAGCCCGAAGCGTTGACCGCTTATCGGGCTCTGCATGGCTATGTGCACAATTATGGTAACATATCAAAAGTTAATTGGGATAGAGTGCCTGATTTCGACCTCTTTACCTACTCGTTTCCTTGTACCGACATTAGTCGTATAGGCGACAAGCGCGGTCTTACTGAAGGTACGGGCACAAGTAGCTCTTTATTATGGGAGTGTGAGAAAGCTATATCTGCAAAGCATCCTACATGGTTGCTTATGGAGAATGTGCGCGATTTATTAAGTGCGAAGTTTCGTCCCGATTTCGAGCAATGGCTTGCAAGGCTTGAAACAATGGGTTATAACAACTACTATAAGGTTATCAACGCTAAAGACTACATTCCACAAAACCGAGAGCGTATATTTATGGTAAGCATATTGAAGGATTACGACCGAGGCTTTGAGTTTAACGCCCATCCGCAGCGTACCCGATACAAGCAGTTGTCGGACATTCTTCTGCCGTTAGGTCCGCAGACTTCGTATCTTAAAGGAAAAACTTACAGTGAGTTTATGCGTCTTGCGCGGCTGGACGATATAGAACCTGGCAGCAGCCAAGTGTTTCTTTTTGGTCATAGTAGGGATGCAAAAGGACACGTTGCTAATTTTCATAAACTGGATTGTGCGCATTGTTGCACAACAGGTTCAGTTGGGGGGGGGAAACGTTGGAATGTACGTTTATAATCCAATCGACAAATCGGTACGCAAGTTTACGGCTTTTGAGCAAATGCGCCTGATGGGACTTGAAGACAAGGACATTCAAACGTTGTATCATTCTGGATTGTCGCCCAATCAAATTGGCGACCTTGGAGGTAACAGTATCGTTGTGGATATAATGTCCGACATTTTCTCTCGTCTATTCCCCTCTCTTGCAGGTACAGCACTTGAGCGAGAACGCAAACCTACCATTCTAACATTATTTGATTGATATGACAAGAGAAGATTTTGAACGCATCTGTCGAGAGCATCCCGAATGGATTCCCGACGACATCATTGAAGATCAATTTACAGACCGAGGTTTGATGACCGATGAAGTGTTGGAGACGTATAGACCCTTTCTCGAAGAAGGATAGAGCTGTGGGCAGCACACCATTGTATTGATAGAATATGAGTAATAATTTAAAATAGAGAATTATGAGAACAATTAAGTTTAAGGGTAAGAGTATAGAGGACGGGAAGTGGAATTACGGCGATTTGTCCCATGTGGGTGACCAGACTCTCGTAAAAAATAATCCAGTCAGTGATGGACGCCCTGTTTTTACGTTTGCTGTTGACCCCTCTACTGTATGCCAGTTCACTGGCTTCACCGACAAGAACGGCAAGGAGATTTATGAAGGCGACGTATTGCGATCGGACGAATATCCGTATAGCAGAATCGAATACAATACTCGCGACGACTACTATGCCGTAGTGTATTATTGTGAGAAGAAAGCTTGCTTTGGTATCGTTACGGTAAAAAATCCCTACTCTGACGTAGGTGGTCTCGAAGACGGCATCCCAGATGATCTCTTGCAAGAGAAGATGAAGAGCTTTGAGGTTGTCGGCAACATCCATGGTAAGGAGTGGAAACTATACGGCGAGTATCTTCTATAGTAATATGACCCACATCTACATTTCCGTGCATCCCGTTAGCCATCGGCTCGAATGGCGAGGATGGGGGTAAGCTTGTAAACGCACTGATCGCTGCAAGTGGTGGAATTTGCGTGTTTGTTGAATTATAAATAAAAGGAGAAATAATTAATGAGTTTTAATACAGAAAAGATAATCGTAAAGAACGAGGACACAGGAAAGGAAGAGGACGTAAAGCTCTTCTATTCTACCATTACTGACAACGTAGGCATCACTTGTGGCGACCAGGAGGTCTTTCTTACTCAAGACCAGTTTAAGGCATTGGCGTACCTTATGGAGCGTTGCTTCTATACGAGAGAAATGTTGCATGAAGTGAGGACAGCCAAGAACTGTTGTGAACTTACCTATACCGTCTATTCCTCTCACGATGAAAAGACATGGGAATTAGTAGAAAAAGGGTAATATGAATAACATCACAAGATAGAATATGAGTAATAATTTAAAATAGAAACATAATGAAACAAAGAGCAACAAGAAGCTTCTCTGAGATAAAAGCTAAATTTTTCGAGATCGAAAAAATGGCAGCCTTCCTCTACGGTTTGACTGAAGGTGACACGCTTTACTCACCTTTGTTCGGCTATCTGAATGTGAAAAAAACAAATGCTTCGGGCATTGAGATGGGCCTACCTAATCCAGACGAGGATGAAGCATACGACATTCTTTTTCGTTGCAATGGGCGTTTAGCGAACTTTGAAAGAGGAGAGTGTATGCTGTTTCTATCGCATCTTTACCGAAGTTGGAATGTGCTCAACTTCCAGCCCGGCGACATCGTGGCAATGGATATTAAGAATAAAGATGGCAACATTCTGACCTTCGTTGTGATTTTTAACGGAGTGGAATTTATAGATTCTTATCCCAAGATAAGAACATACGCCTGCTTGTGCAAAAACAGCGACGAACTTACTCCTAACGTCCATCTTGATCTTCTCGGTACATGCGCAGAAGAAGTAAGCATCGAACTGAGATACGCCACGCCTACGGAAGAAAAACTTCTCAACAATGCCGTGGATAGAATCGGGAAAATATGGGACAAGAGAAAGCAGCGTCTTGTGCCATTAGATTCAGAAGCTCACACTCCCGAGCAACTGCGCGAGGATTTCAACGCCTTGCAGAAAGAATACAATCGCCTAACTGAATATTGCATAAAACTGGAGCATGAGCGTGACGAAGCTCTAAAGAAAGCTGGGTTAGAGGCAGGTAGAATGCAAGGGGAGTCGTGCAAGGCTAACGAACGAATATATCTGTCCTTACCACAGACCGATGACTGACAAGTATTACATCGGATGGGTACGCAGCGGCAAGGACGGCAAGGGCCTCGTAAAGAGCCGACCGCGCAAGCGGATAGCCCATGCCGTAACCTCAATGGTCGGGGGGGTGTTACTGATCCTCGCGACGGACTGGGCAATACCACACCGCATATAGTATATGAATATGAGTAACAAACATAAAACCCAAGAAACAATGACAACAGAAGAAAACAAACGTATGTTGGCTCTTTCCTATATCGTAGCCGACTTGAAGGCAGAGAACATTGAGATGACGCAACGCGTGCATCAGCTCACGGACGACTACAACGATGCCGTGCGCCAACAGCACGGACTGGAGAAGCGCAAGGATGAAGACTCGTCAAAGCAGACGCTTGGCGAGATGCTGAAGATGCGTGATCATTGCGACGAACTGGAAAGAAAGAACGGAGAACTTGAGCAGCGCGTGCATCAACTCACGGCCGACTACAATGACGTAGTGCAACAGTTGAGCAGTAAGGATGCGCCACAAGTGGAAGCCCCGTCGAAGCAGACGCAGGAAGAGATGCAGCAGATGCGCGACCGTTGTAATGAAACGGAATTGGAAAATGTGAAGCTGAAGAGGATTGCAAAAGAATTTCACTACTTTGTGGAGGACAAAAAACTCTATGCGATAAAGGGGGAGAAATGCCCATACAACAAAACAGTTAGTGCCATGATTGGCTATGCTTATTGTCAGGAATGTAGCTCATTCCTGGGTGTCATTGAAGGCCTTGGTGTGATCTGCAAGAACAGAATGGCAGAGGCAAAGGTCAGCTTGCCTGCCGATGAGTGATGAAATAGAACTAAAACTCGTGGTCTGGTGCTCATGTTCGGACAGCGACCAGTAAAGAGAACAGAATGTTTAATCAATTTTTTAAATGTATATATTATGAGTCAGAGAAATTTGGAAAACGTGAAGGAGGTTCTGTTTCAATACGGCAGGGTAGGAATGCAATTGTGGTGCGACCTGTGCGGTTGGATGACGTTGATAGACGTGACGGATGACGAGATTTTCTGTGCCATCGCCGATAAAGAAGCCGACCCCAAGACCGCCTACCTTACGTTCAATAAGGAGGGCTGCCTGAAACTCAAAGTAGGAAACATCGAAATCTCAGACCTTTTAGGTTCCGACTGTGTGATACATCCTAATCCAAGTAAAGCGAAATGGGACGTGCTGACGTGGCGCAAGGGCACGGTAGTGAGACGTCCTTACGAATACGACGGCCCATTCTTTATTGTCGATAAGGTAAACAATGATGATTATAACACTTTTATCCCGCTGGTGGAAGTTTTTGAGGACAGTTATTCAGACATCCAGAGTATAAAGGAATGCCCCAAGACCTCGGATGGCGAAAAGTGTAAGATTTCCGTCAATAGTTACTGCAGACTCAACGAAGAAGACACCCGAGAGTTTTACCGTAAAATCGAAAAATTCACGGGTCGTCTTTTCTCCAGTTGTAAAGGTTTTGAACTCCTTCCGCCATTCAATACTGGTCAGTACGTAGAGCTTACCTACGCAAAGCCTGGCTGCGGACTGGCTTCTTATGCAGCCATTTTCAACTGCTACGATGTAGAGAACAGAACCGTCTACCTTTATTCCATGGTGAAGAAAAACAAAGATATTGGAGGTTTTGAGTACAGCATGACCTTTGTTGGTTTTAATGACGGCATATACTTTGGTCCGTGTATCTATCTCGACCACCTCTGCCAAGATGGTGTCCCTCTGTCTATCATTCCAGCCGATCTTGCGACTGAAATCACAATAGACAATGCGCTGCACGCCGCCGGAATCTGTTGGTGTCCAACCAAACGCAAATTCGATATTTATGAGAAGCCTGCGACCTGTGCGGTAAAGGAACAGCAGGACAGCCAAGAAAGTATCTGACAACCCATCGGGCAGCTCCAGAGTCACCACACCCTGAAGGCAAAGGTCATATAATCAGCACGCCCTGAAGGGGGCAGAAGCTCTTAGCCCAGGGCATCGCCCTGGGTGTAATGGCAATTGGTAATGCGCCCTGTAAGGGCAAAAGCCTTATATATTGTTAGAAGTAATAAAACTAATACATATAGATATGAAAAAGTTAATGACAGCAAAACGTAAATATACAGACGAGCCGGGCTCCGATAAGGGAGCCATACACTTGATGATTAACCGTACATGTACTAACTCCTGTCCCCTGTGCTGCAACAATCAGTACGACCTCGATACGGTGCCAGTGGCTACCGTAGAGGAGCTGAAGGCAGCGCATACCGTCATGCTTACTGGTGGCGATCCGTTCTATGTGGATGGCATTACCAGTTTTTGCTCACACCTACGCCATGATTATCCTAATATCAAGCAGCTCTACATCTACACTTCTGGTGACATGATGTATCTCAATGAGGACATAATAAGTCACCCCGACCGAATCTTCTCCCCTGTGGATGGCATCAACTTTTCGCCTAAAAGCAAATACGACTATGTATCGATAAAGAGGATGCTGATGGATGGAGGTTTTGCAATAGACTTCTTCTTTCATGTCCGCAGTAACCGCATCATCCTAATGCCTAACGACTTTATGACTCGCAAGGAGCAGGAGGAATACATCGAGAGCCTACCACTTAAAGGTCTGGCTTTCTATGGTGCAAAGTTCGATGTGGAATATCGGGAATGGCAGGAGGAGTTTCAGCCGAATGGTGGCGTGTGGCGCAGACTGCCGGTGTTCTTGTAATGATAACATCCCAATCCACAAAGTAATTTGTAATGCTGAAGGAAGAAAAAGAGAAAATTTTAAAACATAAAAAGATATGTGTAAACAATTAAAAGAAAAACTATTGCAGGCATTGATGGACAATATGGGGTCTGTGATAGACACGCTCGACGAGCACGCTAAGAGCATTAAAGAGCTGGAACAGCGCATAAGCCAGTTGTCCGCAAATGGCAGTGGTGCTGAGAGGAACAAGAATATAGAGTTTAGTATGGGGAGTGCTGCTAACGGCATATATTACAAGTTTTTAGATTCCGAACATCCTGGGACGTATATTATTGCCATTTTGAAAAGTCCCTGTGAGAAAGGAAAGATGGTCATGTGTTATGCTTTTTTGATACACGAGTCGAACAACGTTGAGACCCTCTATCTGGCAGACGATACTTTGCCGATGCCATATAGCGACTATTCGATGGGTTTCTTTAATCTTATCGGCAGGTATGCGCTTTTTTGTCTACGGGAGACATACAAAATGGCGACCCTCACGATGGAGGATGTGAAGCACATCAACGGCTATATAAAGAAGGTGGGCTATACGGTAAGATTTAAAGCAGAGGTATTCAATACTCCGTCTTCTTACTCAGTCTCCGCAAGACTTACTCGTCCTCTTTTTAAGACGCACAAATATCGTCTTGGTAAACAAAGAAATAAGTAATCTTTAATCATATTACATCAAAATATCCTTATTTGTTTATTCAAAAAGAAGGGCAGCCGTTGTGATAACGTCTGCCCTTCGCCTTTCTTATGCAAAGCTCAAAACTCAACCCCTATCTTCCACTCGGCAATACGAACCAACCGCCACCGACTCGGAAGAACTTGCAACCTAAGTACAGCGTATCGAAGGCATCCGTGAAGTCGGTACGTTGCTGCAGGGGTAGCGTGTCCTCGCTCTCGGGCTTCTTCTCTTGGCTTTTGTCTTTGTGGAAACCCTTGTACGAAATCTGCACCTCGCACAGCTGCATGGCAATGATAAGGTCGGGGTTGTTCGGCTGGTTAATACGGATGGCAGGGTAGGAGAGATGAGCCAAGCCGTCGTTGATGATCTTGTGCTTCACCTCGTGCTTTTCGGGAGCACCCATATCTATGGCCGTCACGTTCCAACCGTGCTTCTCCAACTCTTCAATCACGGTCATGTAGAATCGCTCGTCCGACGAAGCATACGACGCTCCCTGCTTTGCCGTGGCATCATAGAAATACGTCACGTCACGGTTGATGGCTCGCTTCGGTGCGTAATAGTCGGAGAAATCGGCTATCACATCACGCAGCTTGCGCTCGTTCTTCACATAGAAACTCTTGATGACGTTCAGACATTCCATGCCGTCACGCTCATACATCTGCCCGACCACCAACGTATTGATGTTGGCGTTGTAATCCAAGGCTATATACAAAGGTAGGGAGTTGATGCAGTCGGAGTCCTGGCGCGAGTCGTTGCGCTCTCCCAACTCCTTGAAGTCGGGTTGATAACTCTCGCTCGTGACTTTCTTTCCACCGATGATGCCCGACACCTTTTGCGTAGTGAATTTTGCAGACGATAAAGGGTCTATCTCGTCGGGGATATATCCGTGGACATGATCGATGTCGAGGTTGGAGTAAAAGCCGTCATTACTTTTTTGAATCTTTACATTCAAAATTGAGACGGCGAAAGTGTAGGGTGGAAGGTCTCGCTTCATCTGACGGATATAGTCTTCACCCAGGATGTCCACATTGTCGAGCGACGACGCACGGCGCACACAGAAAGCCACACGGCGCAGCTCACGCAGATAGTTTTCGGAGAATTTCTTCGAGCGCTGGAACATCTGCATCTCGAAATCCTCTTCCGGCGTGATAAGGTATTCGTAATCGTAAATCAGTTCGGCATCGTCCTGCGAAATGAGTTTATAGTTCACGGCCATCTCCACCATGCCTTTTGTGACGTGTTGGCCATGGTTGGGCATAATGCGGAACTGCCCCTCGTGCTTCATCATCTTCAGAGCCACGGCACGGATCATCGTGCGCAACTCCTTCGGTACCACACGCACCGAGTGACTGGTCTTCTTGGCGTTATACAGCAGGTCGTTGTAGCGTATCACCTTGTCGGCGTATTCCTCCAACTGCTCCTGCACCCATCGGTAGGTATGGCCCTTGTATGGTCCCGTCTCCACCGTCAAGTCCAGTTTCTCCTCCTCTTTCTCCAACCACGAACCTTTGGCTGTGAGCGAGGCATCGGATAGGAAGCGTGTACTTTTATACATGGGGTTGTGGTCGGAGAAGTTGATGTCGCCCAAGGGATGCGTCTGTCCTGAAAGTGCCGGCATCAACTCGTCGGTCACTTTCTTGTAAGGAAAGAACCTCGCCTCGTCGCCCACCATGGCCGAGAACGTGTAAGAGTTGGCAGAGGCAGTCTGCGAGAGCGAGATGAGCACCCAACCGGAACCATTGGCAAACCAGATGTAGTTGTCGTAGTTCTTAGGTTTGAAGATACTCTCGCGAGCATGTTTCGGCGGGCGTCCCCAACCGAAGTGTATGCCCTGCGTAAAGCCGAACATACGCTCCATGGCCGCCATCGTACTTGGTATGGTCTTGCCGAAGCCCTGCTGACGCGACACAGCCACCCATGCGCCCAGCATACCAGGCATGGAGTTGCTTGCCGTCCAGACATAGGGAGCCACCAGTCCGTCGGTCTTACCCACACGACGGGCAGCAATCACTCGCTCGTCCTTGGCTCCCATGTATAGCGACTGCTGCTGGAATTTGGTTAAGTAAATGTTATGTGCTTGCTGCATTGTGTTATCCTGATTTTGTGTTGTGTTTCTTATTCGCTGTGCGTCTTATGCCCCACATGCCATTTGTTGCACGTCCTGCATCGGTACACCGTCATGCCCTGCGCCCTTAGCTTCGGGTTCTGATTGAGATATTCCCAAGCATCATCCTCCGTCTCGTAGGCTTTCTTCGCCTTCCATGAGCGCTGCTTGCGAGTGTAATGTTCAGGGTCCGGCTTGAACGGCGGCACCTTGTTGAAGTATTTGTGTCGGTTGTTACTCATGTGTTGTTTTTGTGTTGTTTGTATTAAAATAGAGTGAGTTGTGTTTGCTCCAGTTTGATGCGCTTGCAAGCCTTGTTGTAATACTCCTTATTGAGCTCGAAGCCGATGAAGTTGCGCTTCTCTTTTATACAAGCAATGGCGGTGGTGCCGCTGCCCATACAGTTGTCTAAGATGGTGTCGCCCTCGTTGGAGTAGGTACGGATGAGGTACTGAATAAGAGCAACTGGCTTTTGTGTGGGGTGGAGCTTTTCTTTGTCGTTCCCGAAAAATACGATGTCAGTCGGGAATCTATCTCCATTGCTTACGGTTGTGCAAGACGAGAGGTTCTTGTAATCGTAATTTTTTGACTTTGTTCCATTCCTTTTACAAACGTAAGGCTTGTTTCCTTTAATCATTTGCGGATTGTATGTCATGGCTTGAGTCTTGTTTTTTACAAAACATGCACTTGACTTTGAGAAGATTAAGATATTTTCGTGAATCTTCATTGGTGCGAATTTGCTATTCAAGAATCCTGTAGAGTTTGACTTTTGCCATACGAGTTCGTATTTGAGCATTTGCAAATTACTGCAAGCAAGTATTGCTGTAAAAGGCATTTGCGAGAAAAGTACTACAGCTCCGTTTTTTTTTATAATTCGTTTGTATTGCAGCCACAGTTCGTCAATAGGAATTACGCTGTCCCATTGATTTCTTGTCGTTCCATACGGCAAATCGCACACGATGCAATCCACGCTCCCGTCCGGAATCCTTTTCATTCCTTCCAGGCAGTCTTCATTATATATCTTATTCAGTTCTATCATGTTTTATTGTTTTGTAAATCTATCAGTTAAACCATTTTATAGTTGTCTCGCCCTTATATCCTTTCTCCCACACAAACCAGGCGTAAGCCGCAGCGCTGCTGCCGTACTTGTCGAAGTCGCCATTCATAGCGCATTTCAGTCTTGACGAGCTTACCCAAACACGAATGGGTGGGGTAGAACGGAAGAGAGCGCGTCGACCCTTGCCTTCGAGGAAAGTCAGCTTCAGGAACATCGCTACCTTCTTTCCTTCGGGGATGATGCTCAGAGCCTTCTCCACAAACTGCTGCGCATATTTGTATGGAGGATTGGTAACGATGTTGCCGTCCCATTCCATATTGTCAATAGAGAGAAAGTCGGCAACCTCACCGTACCCTCTATCCACAAGATCGCGGCTCACCACCTCATACCCTGCTGCCTCCAATACTCTACTCATGTGACCCTCGCCACACGAAGGCTCAAGAATCCTGCCCTCAAACCTCTCCAGCTTGCACAGCCATTCCGTCGCCTTTGGCTCAGTGGCATAGTAATCCTCCCGCTGTCTATCCGCATTCGTATGGTTGCTTGCGCCCAACGTCTTGAATACAGCAGCCGAGCCGCCTACCCAGTCCTTTCTTTTTATGTTGTTATTCATGTTGTGTAGAGTTTTTGTTGCTTATAATGAAAGTTCCAGTCTTAGAAGAATTTTGCGGGCTGACATTCATCGATTAACTTGCGTGTTTCTTCAGCACAAGCAGCCACGCATTTTTCTACTGCTTCTGTGATGTCTTTGATTTGATCCTCACGCATATTGTTGTATTTATCACAAGTGTCCTCTATTATTTGGTAGAGAGTCTGTTTTTGTAAAGCCTCCATATAGTCCACATACTCCTTGCACGTCTTGCGCCCTGGCTCCTTTACCCAATCGATGAAGTCCTTCTTCCAGTCCTTCCATGTCTTGATTTTTATTGTTATCATAATTGTGTTGTTTATAATGTCAAGTCAATACCGAACTTGTCCTCCAAGAACTTCTTGAAGTCCGGCTTACCGAACAGCCCTGTGCTTACCTTGTTCCAATCTGCATTGGAGCTGTAAAACACGTCGCGAGTGAACCATTCGTAAACGTTGTCGTACCTCTGGCACGCCTTGCTGTCAGGATGCGTTTCCATAAATCGTTGCCCCGCACGGAGATACGCCTTTGCTATCTTGGGATATTTCTGAAACTCGATAATGCGCTTGCGCCTTGATGCGAGAGGGCAGCACATGCAGCCGAGACGTTTCGACACGTCGATTTGCCCCCCCGAATTGTAATAAATGGGTGCGAGTTTCAACTTTCTGTCTATAATGAAGTCGCGCACGTCCTCATCGGTCCATTCCAGAATAGGATAAATCTGTTCTACGTGATTTTCCTCTTTCTTCGCTCCGTAGTATTGGCACTCTGTTGGCTCGTCGTATCTTTCGCTTCTTTTTCTGCTCTCAGCCTTGCGCACGCCGATAATACTTTTGTCGAGCACCTTATATTCCTTCAGTTTTTCACAACAGAAACGAGTAAAGCGAGATGGAAATCCTTTCTGCGCCACGAGATGAAAGAAGGAAGTCTTGGCCCGCAGTATCTCCACTCCCATCTCCCTGACGTGCCCCAACGTGCCTGGCGGGTCGATGGTCGTATTCTTGTATATGGCCCGATACTTGATGCCGGCCTCTTTCGCCAGTTGAAGGATCACGTCGGAGTCCTTACCGCCCGAGTATGCTATCTCTATCTCGCCGTCGTATCGCTTCTGCACACTCTGCAGGAGTTTTATCGACTGTTTTACCTTTTTCTTCAGTTGTTCGTTTAACATATTTTTTATAGTCTTTTTATAGTGTTTTTATAGCGCATTTATGCACTATATATTTGCCGAGGTTCGATTCTTTTGGCGAAATCAGCCGAACCTCCGTTTTTTTTGATGTGCTAACACTTTTGGTAAAATGTGCTAACACTTTTGGCAAAAAGTGCTAACACCTTCGTTTTAATGTGTCGGCACATTCGCTTTTCAAACGATGCCCATTGTTTATATCAAACAATGCCCATCACCTTCATAAGGTCATGCCTATTCTTCATCATCCGTAGTTTCCGAATCCGTCAATTCGCTTTCTTTCATGTACCCGTGTCTAATCACATCCTCATCGTCCTTCTGCTCCATGTACTCGAAGTAGTCGGGCTCATTCTCCTTGCCTACAGCCTGCAGGGATTCCTCTTCGGCTATATCCCGCATATCCTTTGCCGTAAGACCATACTTGCGGGCCAGACGCAGCTTCTCCTCCTCGGTGTAGTTGATGCGGTCGCGCTTCACTATGCTCACGTCCTGCGTGATGGCAATGCGACTCATGTCCGGCATCTCGTCCGTAGCATCCTTCTCCTCGATGAAGTTGCCGTATATGTTGGCCAAAGCCTGCATACCCTTGTCTACGGCGCGGTCGTTGTTCTGCTGTTTGCCCGTGCGTATCAACCATTCTGCCGAATTGAGGTACATGGCCTTGTGGCGCGGACTCTCGTCGGTGGTGAAGAAGCGGATGATATGATTGCACACCGCCACGTCGTTGTTGAGCTCCGTGATGGTGCGATTTTTCACATTACCCTCATCGTCCACCGTGATGCCCAGAGCCTGAATCATCGCCACAGCCTCCTTGTTGCCCTGTGCGGCTTGGTTGATGAACAACTCGTAGTCACGTCGGGCAATGTTGCGACAGGTGGTACGAGGGTCAATATCCTTGTTCTGCACCCACCTCTTGTAATATTCCGCACATATCTGCATACGATAGCGCTGCTCCAGGTTCGGGAACATCGTCTCGATACTGATGCCTTGCGCCAACCATTTGTCGATGCGTGCCAATGTGCCTTGTGTTATCTGACTCATCTTGTTTATGTTGTTTGTTATGTCGGCAAAGTTACGAAATCATCCAAAAACGATTGGGACATACCTCTCTGCCTGTCCGTATGCGAAAAAAATATGTCCCACCCGTTTTTTCTCCTTTCATTACCTTTGCATCGTATCTTAATCAAAACAGGATAACACTTCACATTTACATCACACATTAAAAATCAAACACAACAATGCAAACGATTTTACCCAACATTACCCGATTCATAGCAGCCGCAATAGGTCTGCTGTGGTGCTACATCGAACCCTCACTCAACTACATCGGTGTATGCTTCTTCGCCCTTCTACTGGATTGCTACACGGCATGGCGGCTCAACCGCCGTATCTACAGCCGGTATCGTGAGGCTATCAAGAAGAACCCCAAATGCCAGATGGACGGCAAACTGAAATCCAAGAAGATGACCAAGATGGTGCAGGACTTCTCCGTCCTCATCCTCGCCATCTTCCTCGCCACCGCCATCGACACCATCGTACTCGACTACATGAATCCGCTCCATCTCGCCAATTATCTCGCCGCCCTTTACTGCGGAGTCCAGTTTGTCAGTATCCTTGAGAACGAAAGCACCTGCAACGGAGCAGGGTGGGCGCGAGTGATGCAGAAGATAGTGGCCGACAAGACCGAGCGCCACTTCAACATCAAGTTGAAGGAACTCATGCGGGACGAGGAAGATATGAATAAAGAAAAATCCCCCGACCCCGAATAGTCATATAGTAGCATGGGCATCGCCGCCCATAACCCTAATAAAGAGAAAAGAGAATGGCAACAATAAGCAATATCCTTGAGCATTGGGCTTCCATTTACAAGCCTTTTTCTCACAACCCCGAGAGCAAGCGCCTCGAAGACCAGAGTTTCTTCCGCATCCGCTACATCGACCTTGAGAACATCTTTTCCCGAAACGCCAACGTAGTTCACTCGCCGTGTATGCTATACAGCGTACTGACCACCGGCGAACTCGTTGACGCAAAGAAGGCATCTGTCTCTCACCAGGTGTGGTTTCTCGCCAAAGTGAAGGACACACCGCAGACTCTTGGCCGTTACGACGGCAACAAGATAGAGCGCACGGCCAACGACCTTACCGACTATTGCAAGGACCTCATAGCCTGGCTCGTTGAGGTGAAGCGCACAGGCCGCTGTCCCGTCACCCAGCGCAGTTTTGCCGATGATGCCATGGTGATGGCAGAGCTGCAAAGTATCGACACCAGCAGCATCTCCTTCGGCATGGTGGGTGACATCTACGCCGGACAATGGCTTGTCGTGGGCATGGACTGGAAGAGCCTGCAACCGCTTTACAACTTCGCGTGTGGCAGCAACGGCAAGTATATCGTGCCGGAAGAACCCTAACCTTTTAATAATATATGCGATATGGGTAAACCAATCAAAAATCCGATGTTCCCCTTCAATAGGGTAGCGGCTCGTTTCTTTCAGCAGACCATCAATCAGCTTGAGGTGAACACCATGACGCAGTGTATCTATCCCAAGGAGGTGTATAACGGATATGCCGTTGTCAATCAGAAACGCAAGGAGATGGGTCTGTGGTACTCAACTGGCGAGGGCGCAAAATCGTTTGCCGGCAGAATCATCGAAGCCGGAGAAGGAGGCAAGGTGACGATGGCTTTCCAGTTCAACGACTATCTGCGCTTTGTGGATATGGGTGTCGGTCAAGGAACGACATACGAGGATGTAGAGTCGGGCAAGAAGGCTCGCTTCCAGACGCGATACGTCAGCAAGTGGGACCGAAAATCGGGCAAATCGCAACGTCCTGCCATTATGATGGAGCTTCGCCATCTTCAGCAGCGCATCGCCAACTATCTGGTGGATTTCTACGGCTATGAGGGTGAGGTGAAACTGATAAACACCTTCGAGGAGGCAAGTCCGATAAAGATAATGTAACAACACAACACAAACACACTAAATATGGCTACAGCAAAGAAAACTCAAATCGTCATTACTGCCAATGCGGCCGTCGCCAAAAAGGTGATGGAGGAACTTCAGCAGCGCATTGACGGTATAAAACAGAAGATGGCTGCGCTCGACGTGACAACCAAGCAGGGCCAGCGCGAGTTTAACAAACTGAAGAAAGAATTGGTTTCGTATAACTCGGCCGTAACGCAGAATATCACAAACGAGGAACGGGTAAAACATGCCATTGACAATCTAAACACAACTTCTCTCAAGGAGTTGCGCCGTGCGCTCGTCTCAGCAAAAAGCGTACTCGGAAAAACGTTTGCTGACGATCCGGGTTTGAAGAAAAAACAGCAGGATGTTAAGGCTCTGCAAAATCAAATCGACAAACTTACTGGCTCGGTACACAAGCAGGGTGGAGCATGGCAGACAGCGATGAAGAACCTCACGGCATACGTCGGATTGTTTGCAGTGTTCAATAAGGCGAAAGAACTTGTGACGGGTGTTATTCAAAAGAATCTCGATATGTCAGACTCTTTGGCGAATATTCGCAAGGTCTCAGGCTTACTTCATCAGGATATTGACAAGATGGCGGTATCTTTGTCAAAAATTGATACCAGAACTTCTGTGCAGGAGCTGCAAAACATCGCCTATGCTGGAGCTAAATTGGGTATTGGAGAGTATGGACCAGAAAGCTTGGAGTCTTTCGTGAAAGCGGCTAACCAAGTAAACGTGGCATTAAAAGAGGATTTGGGCGACGAAGCCCTCACTGCGCTGTCTAAGATTACCGAGGTTATGGGTCTTATCCCTAAGATGGGCGTAGAGCAGTCTATGCTTAAAACAGGTAGTGCCATCTTCAAATTGGCGTCCACTTCTACGGCCACGTCAAATAAGATAATCGATTTCAGTAATCGTCTCCTTGCTATGGGTAAGGTGGGTGCGCTTTCCACATCTGATATTCTCGCCCTTGGTGCAGCCGTTGACAGTATGGCTATCGAACCAGAAGTGGCAAGTACTGCTTTTACAAAGCTGATTACCGAGATACGTAAGGGCACATCATCTATCGAGAAGGATTTAGGCCTTGCAAAAGGTTCTTTAAAGTCTTTCCTTGAAGAGGGTAGGGGTATTGAGGCTATACAGACAATCTTCCATAAGATGCACGAGTCTGGGAATGTCTTTGCCCTGGATAGTCTTTTTAAGGATCTTGGTTCCGACGGCTCCAGACTTATAAAGGTAATGGTGACTATGGCCGAGAAAGCTGATATGCTTGATAAAGCCGTATCAACCTCTCGCCAGGCTTTCGATGAAGGTATGGCTGTAACTCAGGAGTATAATATCCAGCAAGACACAGCGAAGGGTATCCTTGAGCGTGCCAACAATATGTGGAATAAATCGTTTGTAAATCCTGATGGTATTAATTCTGTTAAGCAGTTGTCGATGGCCTGGTACGATTTGTCCCGCGCCCTGACAACATCCTCCGCTTCACAAAAAGCAGTTTTAGGTACGATAGATTTAATAGTCCTCTCCTGTAAAACGTTGATAGCATTACTGCCTACTCTTGTCGGCTTTTTCATTGGAAAAGGTATTGCGATGGCTGCCATTCAACTTGTCAATATCAGCAAGGCTGTGTGGGCTTGGGTGGTTGCGCAAAAGGCTTTGAATTTGGCAATGTCGGCTAACGTATTCGGATTGGCTATTGGTGTTTTATCTACGCTTTACTCTTATTTTCAAAAGAATGCCAATGCGGCCCAGGATGCTGCCGATGCTGCCGATCATTTTTCAAAATCGTTAGCTGGAGCTAAATTTGAAGTCGGTCGTGCTACTGTTGAATTGGACGGTTACAAGCGGGCTATCGATGGTGCTAAAAAAGGAACAAAGGAAAGACAAGCCGCAATCGACCAGTTTAACAACAAATTTGGTTCTTATCTTTCTAAATTGATAACAGAGAAGTCTACTGCGAAGGATCTTGCAAAAGCTTATAACGAAGCTGCTTCAGCTATAGAACGAAAGGTTATGGCTCAAGCGTTAGAAAAGGATGAGCAACAACATATCGCACCAAAAGCAGGTAGAGAGACTCAACTGAAATACAATTACGACCAGTATGCAAAGAAGATTCGTTTAGGGCAGTATGGTGGCACATGGTTGAAAGCCATTGCTGATGATAATCTCAATAAACATGGTTTAAATTATACTATAAGGGAGCTTATCAAGCGAAGTAACGTTGGTAGAAATTATTCGGCCCAGCGTAGGAATGCTTTGATCGCTGCTATCATGAACACGAATGGTAGTCCGTCACGTACTTATAATTGGTTGACTACATCTAAAGGCGTATATGGCGAAAAGCACATAGACAGAAACAACGCCGAGTTTACGGAACAAGAAAGACTGGTCGCCATGGGTGCCGCTTATCTCCGTCAACGTGCAGCGCGCGAAAAGTCTACGCGTGAAGTAGTCGAGAAATATGAGGATTATCCATATTTACTCGTTACGGAGAATCCTAACGGTGTTAATACCGGTGATGGTAACGGTAATGGCGGCAACGGTGGTGGCAAAGGGGGCAGAAATACCGGTTCTGGTGGAAATCCTAACCATGAGGAAAAGAATGTCGCAAAAGACCGCGCCAATGCGCTTATCGCCAACATCAAGGCTTTCTATGAGGAACAGATGCGCAAGTACCTGGAATGGGTGACTCAGATGAACGCCGATGGCGAAAAGATAAGCGAAGGTCAGCAGAAGGAACAGATGGACTATCTGCAATCGCAGATGGAGCGTGCTCTTGGTACGGCTCGCCAGTCTATCGCCACTCTTGACAATGGCTGGAAAGAGTTCAATTCCCACATGGATGAGGACGTGATGGTTTTCGACGATGAGACTTCTAAGCAACTGCTTGAGTCTATTGGCAAAGCGGATATTGGTGAACTTCACAAGTTGTTCACAAAACTGTCCGGCGACCTCTCTCGCGAAAACAATAAGACTCTTGCAGAAAACCTCGGCGCATTGCTCGACCAGATTTTTGCCAACGGCTCTAAGGAATTGCGTGAGGCAGCAGAGAAGTTGCTTGCCCGTCAGCGCGAGATACAGAAGATTTTGAATGAGCACGACTATACGGGTGCAGTTGATCGTAATACCCGTAGTGAATTTGACCGCTTAGGCTTCCTGCATCCAGCCAAGGATATTCGTGCAGACTCTCCCGAAGGCCTTGAAAAGATGAATACTGCTTTCGATAAGCTGACCACCAAGGCACGCGAGTCTATCACCATATTATATAGCCTCAATCCTGAAAGCGAGAAATTTCAGAATCAGTTTCTTCAGTTCCTGTCTGTAGCTAATGATGGCTTCGATTTTTCAAAACTCACGGCGCAAAATCTCAAGGCTCTCTATCTCGAACTGATAAAGTATAACGACGAATACGTTGCTGCTGAGAAGAAAAGCTACGATGAAGCGAAGAAGATTACCGATTTCCTTTGGAAACGTAACGAGCGCAATATTGCCCAACAGGATAAATTGCGCAAAATACAGAATGAGAGCAACCTTTTCGGCAAGCGCACAAACCTTCTCTCTAATCTCGGTCTTGCCAACCTTACAGCCGACCCTGAGATAGAACTAATGAAGGCCCGTATGCAAGCTGCTGAAGACTATTACGCCTTTGTAGAACGTAACATGAAAAACAAGCAGCTTATCGATGAAGCTGACAAGGCTCGTCAGGAGGCAGAGCTTGCCTATGCCAATCAGATGGCAACGGCGATGAAGAACCGCCTTTCGCAGATGCAGCAACTCGTGCAGCCTATTGAGACTTTCGGTTCAGAGGTAGGCAAGGCTTTCGCCCAGATGGAGTCTGACGTGTCAAGCGCACAGGAAAGTATCAAGAATGCCCTGAAGTCTATGATTGAGTCTTGGGCTAACATGGCGCTTAATGACGTGAACACCCAAATGTGGAAGGCTATCAATGATGCCGGAGCAAAACAAGGCAAAAAAAACGCACAGCCTGGCATTAATGCAGCGAGAGCCAATGCTAACGCCAACGCTACCATTGATATGGATTGGCGCAACCTGGGCACGGCTGAAAACCCGATGTGGGTACGCATCGTGGGCGGTCAGTATATTGACGCCAACGGCAATAATCTCGCAAATACTGAGCCTCCTGCTGCATGGAAGAAACGTCATCCAAACGGTACTATCCATGATTATAACAAGGAGACTTACGGTATTGATACAGCCTCTCAAGCGGGAACAGCCGCTGCTGGTGCTATCACAGGCGGTACTACTCTGTCCGATGCCGTAGCCGGTATCGGAGGCAGCCTTGTGGGTGACTTGATGAATACCCAATTCACTCTTGGCGGTTCTTCAAAGAAAACTGGAGACGACAAGGAAAAAGCCAAGCAGCTCAAGAAAGAAAAGAAGCATCAGAAAGAACTCAGTAAAGAGGTTAAAAAGGGAGCTAAGGATAGAGAGAAAGAAACCCATCAAGGTGTCAAGAATATAACTGACATCACCGATGCCGGCAATAAAGAGCAAAGTAAGAGTACGGAGATAGCGCAGAATGCCATTCTTGATATGACCCAGACGGCTATGACCACCAATCTTGCAGCTAAAGAACAGAACAATCAGGATGTGGCAAACTCGGACGCGGCCCGCACCAACCAAGAGGTGACATTCTCTATCGCGGGAGCAATGGCGAAGTGTTTTGAGTTCTTAGGTCCTATTGCTGGCCCTATTGCTGCAGCAGGAGTGATGGCTACTCTGATGGGCTTGCTTCAGTGGGCACTTAATTCGGCTTTCAGCAGCAGCAGTAAGAAATCTTCTTCTGTATCTAAAAACACGAAGCTCGTTTCAGGTATGCTTACGTATGACAGCGGTAACGTGCAAGACCTGAAACCCTTTGTAGCCGACAATGGCGAGATTTATTGGGCAACAGAGGATGACGGCAAACAAAAAACTGGCGTGCAGATGATCCGTACTCCTACCGCCACTACCATCAACGGGCAACCGTCCTTAGTAGCCGAGAACGGTCCCGAGTTGGTGATCGGTCGAGAAACCACGCAAGCCATGATGATGAACAATCCGGCACTCCTCAAGGCTCTCGTCAACTACGACAGCAACTATTCAGGCAGACGTGCAGCAAGACGCGCATTTGACAATGGTAATGTCGGCGAGCTTGCAAGCGCAATGGAGGACGCAGCGGGCTTTACAGCAGAAAATGGTAATCTTCTGTTGGGCGCACCAGCGGCCAACAATGTAATCGCTAACAACACAGCCAGCCAAGCCGCTCTCATGCAAGCCGTCAAGACCCTTCTCGACCGACTGGATGAGCCTATCTACGCCAAGATAGACATGTATGGCCGTGGTAATCTTTACGACAGCATGACGAAAGCCAATCAGTTTATGAAAGGCAAAGGCTAATTTTACGAATTTTATTTTCTTTATCTTATTTATTAGTTAGTATTTTCTGATGAGACCGCTCCGTTGTGAAACGTGGCGGTCTTTTTCTTTCGTTGTGAGGCGTAAACGACCATCAAACGATACTCTGTACGAAATCCGAATTACCTGGTCGCATTTCGTAAAAAAGAATGTGACAGGGTAGGGTAGTGGTATAACTGCCTTATTTATTGGGACTTTATTCGCATTTTTGGTCGCATTTCGGGGTCTTGGTCGCATTTTTCTTGAATCCTGAGCATACTATATCAGAATTTTGGGTAATTTTTTTATTCTCCTAAAATCAAAAGCCCCTAACCTCAATTTAGAAGTTAGTAGCACTAACGGCTTTGCCGTAAACATCAGACAATAAGTTACTTGCAAGATTGAGATGAGGCAAAGCATAAGACGAAAATGAGCCAATTTTGCTGTATTTTATATCTTTTAGATAAATATTTTATTCCTTATGCGCATATTAGTTTATAAAAAAAATAATCATTTTGAGACCAAAATAATATAAAAAGCTAATTATTAAGCAAGTAACAGCAAGAAAAAAGTGGGCAACAGGGTGATAATCGTGGGACAATCATGGGACTAAAATGGAGAAAAATATGATGAGTGGACTTTTGCTTTTTGGCTCATTTTTGAAAAATGGGACTTTTTGATACAGAAATGAGACCAGAGTCTTCATTTTGGTCTCATTTTATTTAATTCTCCTTCTCGTAACTCAAAAATACCTATCATTATGTGAAACAACTGAGATATTTCGATTAAATTTCTTTTAATATATCTTAAATATTCAGGAAAATATCCCAGGTATTTTGTTATCTTGATTTTATTTCTTAATTTTGCAACGAAAGTACTAAGTATAATAACTAAGATATGTTTGACGAAGTTTGCTCTATTTATGAGTCTGCCCAAGATGCTTATGGTCGTTTCGTAGACCGTGAGACGGGTGAGTGCATTCAGCAGATGACTATCCGCGAGTTCTGTCTTACGGACAGATGGAAGCCGTATGTGCAGCGCCTTCGTGCTATGCGTCAGGAATTTGGCAGCAAGGCAAAGAAGATGCCCGAGTACATCGATACAAAGAAGCATTTGCCTGGAGCAACTCTTAGCGGCTTGTTCGCTCTCTACGAGGATGACAGTCTGACCCATCCAGGGCAGCGCGTCATGGTTAGCCGACGAGAGAGCCACCTGAAACAGCACACCGGCTGGCTCGCCATCGACATTGATCTGCAGGACAATCTTCAGATAACTGATTTTGAAAGTATATTTAAGCTTGCCCGTTTTCGTCCTGAGATAGGATTAATGATGCGGTCTTGCTCTGGTACTGGTTATTTCGGTCTGGTTCGTCTGGCCTATCCCGAAAGACACAAAGACCAGTTCAAAGCTCTGCTCAAAGAATATGCCGCTATTGGCATCATGCTCGACAAGGCTTGCAGCAACATCGGACGTGTGCGCTTCGCCTCATGGGATGATCCCGAACATATATATATCAATGAAAATGTGGTGCCGTATAAGGGACTGGAAGATATGGCTGTGTTGCCATCGCTAATTCCTGTAACTAAAGTTGCTACGCATTACGAAAATACGTCGTCAGGTCAGAGGTCGGGTTATACTGGTGATTGGGAGAATGATACACCCGACATCATCTTGCGCAAAGCTCGTGTCCTTGTACGTAAGGTAGAGCAGAATGCTGTTGACATTATGGAAAACTATGATGACTGGGTTAAATGCGGAATGTCTTTATACAGTATCGATCCGCATGAAGGCTATGATATGTGGAAGCGAGTTTCTCGTTTCCGTCCCTTTGATGCCAACCATGGACACCGTGAATCAGACTTTGTGGCTCCTTGGAAATCATTCGGAAAATACGACAGAGTAAGAGCAAATACTTTTTTCATGTTTTGCAAAAGAGCCAAGGTAACACTTTCGAGGGAGGATATGCAGGAAATCTATGGCTAAAGGGTCGTAATCACAAAAAACATTTTTTTCACAAGTGTTAAATCGAAAACTCAAAAAATGGCAAAAAAGCCCTGATTTTCGCAAAAAGTGAAGCCTATGCGTATTTACTTCATGTCTACTGATTGTTTACTGATTGTTTACTGATTGCTCAAATGTTAAAATTCAAACAAAAAATATATGAAACTGATAACAATTACTGGTCCGAGTGGCGCAGGAAAGGACACTGTGGCTCAGATGCTGTCCGACTTGGGCGGCTATAAAGTGATATGTTCTTATACCACACGTCCGAAGCGCGAAGGCGAGATTGACGGTTGGCAGCATTATTTTGTAGAGAAGTGCGACGTACCGCACGATAAGATGTTGGCATACACCCAGTATGGCGGCTATGAGTATTGGACCACCATCGACCAGGTGACGGACAAGGCTATTTACGTGATTGACGAGGACGGACTGAAAGCCTTGTGTGAGAAATTCCCCGACATCGAGCTATTCAAGATTTGTGTGACGGCATGGGAAGCAACTCGACTGCGCCGAGGGGTGTCGCAGGAACGCTTAGACCGCGATCAACAGCGCAATCTTCTGTCCTTGTTCTTCTACGATGCAGTAATCTTTAATAACGGCTCGCTCGAAAGTTTGTGCGACAAGGTGAAGCGACGAGTTTTGTGTAAACTTCGGGAAATATGAGAATGCATTATTTTTTAAATAACAAATTAAAATTCATTCATAATGAAATTCATCGAACCACAAGTAGAATGGTGGCAGCAGACTACTCTTGCGCAACACATAGCAAGAGTGGGCAGAATATGCTACAAGGCTAAGGGCAAGCAGCCCGGAGAAGGATTGACCGAAGAGGAAGTGAAAACTTTCATCCAGAAGCGTGACGAGGAGCGCTGCAAAGGCTTCTGGGAAAGCGGACATCGCTCGATGCTTCGCCACGGCACAGTTTATTTCTTTATGCCCAACGAAAGGGGTCTTCCTAACCACATCTGGGCATATCTGGAGGCATCGCCTTACATCAACTATGCCACCAAGAATCATAAGGTATGGTTCAGTACCAATATACAGTTTGCGCTTGAGCACGAGGACATGATGAATGTGCTTAGTCAGTATGGTGTCAGCGAAGACGAGTTTATCGAGAAGGCGCTGAAGTACGAGTGTGAGGAGGCATTCTCCATTATCCGCATGACGATGGTAGTAACCACGCAGATAAGTACATCGCGTGAGCTCAACCGCACGTCGCCCAACAGCATCGCCGAGCAGAGTACACGCTATTGCAATTTAGAGAAGAAGGGAGGCGTGCAGATAGCACGTCCGCATTGGCACGCAGAAGGCAGTCGATGGCAGCGCATGGTCTATGGCTTTGTATGCCGAGTGTGCGAGTGGGGCTACAACCGACTTTTGAAGTCCGGCTTGAAGCCGCAGGACGCACGAGGTGTTCTGCCTCTCGATACCTATACCGTTGTGGCATATACCTACACGCTTTCCGACTGGAGCCATATCCTTGACCTTCGCTTCCATGGCAAGACAGGCACGCCACATCCCAATGCAAAGATGATTGGCGAAAAGATACGCAACATCATCATCGAGCGTATGCGCCAGTATTGTGATGAGTTTGACATTTAATCATCAATATAAATATATATATATATCATGGCAAATTTAACATTAAACGAATATCAGGACAAGGCAATGAGTACTTGTCTTCCTGAGAGTGACAATCTCTTCTATATGCTTGCCAATCTCGTAGGCGAGGTCGGTGAGTTTGCAAGCAAAGCCGGTAAGCACATGCGCAAAGGCAAGCTGCATATCACCACTACCCAGCGCGACGAGGAAGGCAAGATCCTGCATACACAGGTGTGGAACGTCAGCGACGAGGAACGACATCTGATGCTCTCTGAAATCGGCGATATTCTTTGGCAAACGGCCGGACTGGCAAAAGTAATGGGTGTTACGCTCGAAGAAGTGGCTGAAGAAAACCTGGCAAAACTCGCCTCTCGTAAAGAAAGACATGTCATTGCCGGTGATGGTGACGAGAGATAATCGTATAAAATAATCATGGCTAAAGATGCGTTTTCCGTTTGGGCATTAATAGCCGTTATGATAAATAGTAGATTTTAATATGGGCAAAAGCAAAAAGCAAAAAGAGGCAAAGCGCATAGAGAACATCTATGCGCAGCCTACCATTTATTCCATTAACTTCAAAGACGTACCTTTGGAGAAATATACCGAGTCGCTTGACCTACTCTTTCGTGATCCTGACTTTAATGAGTTGATGACGAGACGCAACAACCTCGTGAAGGTGGCAAGTCGGTTGAAGCAAGGTTCTTCAGAAATCCAAAATTTGGTGAAGCAGATACAGAAGCGCGATTTAGAGCTGGCTTATACGATGTATTCCTCCGTTGTATTGGCGAATGTTCGTTCTAACGTTACCTTTGACTTTTTCTCCTTTGGTACTCTACTGAGATATTTCGTGGATTATTCCCAGGATGGTATGCAAGAGAAAGTAGATACATTGTCACTCAACCTTGATAAGGTAGCGTTTCTTTCTGACATGCTGGAATGTGTCGTGAAGGATGTACGGTCGAATATGTATGCAGTCTTCGGTAATACTACTGAGTTCCATCAGTTCGACGGTGTTATCAAAATGATACAGCAACTTCGCGGCTTTTATAAGTCTGTTATTGGTGAAAATGACAACACTCCCAAAGCGCAGCTTTATTTTGACTATTCTGACAGCATTGACGACTATCTGAATAAGCGTCTGATCACCTATAGTAAAAAGCTTCGTAAACTGACACCCCAGCTTCCTGTCTACACTGCAGAGCAGATGGTAGAAGCCCTTAACCTGTTTTTTGACAATGAAACCCATTTTGATAAGGAATTTATCAAGCATACGGAAAGTGGAGGAACGTATATAGATGCTTTATCGCTCGTCAAAGCTTTATCGCCCAGTCAGACAGAAAGGCTCGACAAGGTGATGAAAGAGGCGGGATGTATGGTCACAGCGGATAAAGATCCAGCCAACTATTGTTTTAGCGTAACAGATATTATTCTGTTGTACTATCATAGAAGTAAAGGTAAAAAGTAAAAAGGTAAAAAAAACTTTCTTGCTGATTTATAGGTAAAAGTAAACATAAAAAAAACATGCCAAATATCTATCTTCGGCTTCCGTTGAGTCGGTGCCAGTTTATCAGGAATCGAGACCCTAACCACGTATTGTCAAAGTGTGATCCTCTGGTCTTTAACAGTTATATGCCGGAGCATTTCATTTTGCGCAATTCACTGACCCCGGCTGTGGCTAATTGTAAGCAAATCAACATGACCTGTTTTTCGCAACAGCAGTGGCGAAACATGATGCAGGGCAGGCATCCTTTAGGTGGTAGTATTGTCATCAAGAGAGATGTTCACCAATATCTTTCTTATGGCGAAGTTCAGTACTTGAATGGTAAACTTGATTACGCTAAAACCATTAATGAAGATTATCTTTGCATTAAACTTCCGAATGAGGTGGAAATGGTGGACGTAGTAAAGTCGGTTACTCCTTCCTGGACGATTGATACCAATGGTGTGCGACGCCTGCTTACATCCATCAACAACGACTTCAAGCGAAGTATCGTGGAGTGGTCGTTGTCTACTTTCGATTATTGCACGTCAAAAGGCCGGCTGATAGCCCGCTCCAGGGCTGCTGCGCTGGAGCGATACTTAATGAGATATGGCATAGAACCGACAACCGAAGAGAAGGATAATCTTCGCCGCATCGTCAACCGCTGGTTGAGTACTGAACACGCCAATTATAAGTCGTTTTCGTGTTTCGATATGCAGTATGGCGACGCTAAAGAAAGCAGTATGCACATTGACGAGATACAATGGCTGTAAAATACAACCTTTAAAAATGTGTTAATAAGAAAAGTAAAATAAGTTAAAAATTTAAATGTAATATTCGATATATATGTTTGTACCAGATAATTGTAGGGAGACGTTTCTTGATGGCGTAACCGACGTTTACTTTCATGATGGGGAACATTCCTCTATACCTGTTCCGCCTTTTGTCGCTCAGATTATGCAGATAAACAACTGCAACTTTTCTGAGCCAGCGCTGCATATCGCCATGTCGGAAGGAGAACATACGGTATTGGCAAGCAGTATTACAGCTAAAGAAACTCCATCGCAAGGTGGAAACGGAACTGTTTATACCTTTGAGGTGAGTGTAAATGTTGTGACTGGTGGTAAAAATGTACGCGAAGCGTCTAAACAGATGAAGGGTAAGGACTATTATATAGTACTTCGTAGGCGAGACGAATCGTTTTGGCTCTGTTATACGCTTGCTCATACTTTTCGACTTGCCACATCGTCGACTGTTACAAACAGCTCGGAGTCGAGAACCGTTACAGCCACCTGTAAAGCAATGTCCGATTTTATTCCTATTCAGTTGGAATAAATTTTAAGATATATTCGTTAAATATCAGAAATAGTATTTAGTTGTCAACGTCGTTGTCCGTGAGGATAGCGGCGTTTTTTTGTCCTTTTTGCCTACCTTCAATCTATTACCTTTGCAAACAGAAACATTTGACATAGTACATTCTTTGGTAAAAAGAATTGTTTACAGGATAACATACATTTACAATCTTAATTTTTAAACCCGTATGAAAGGTCTTTTTGAAATTATGACCAACAAGGAGTGGATGATCAACCCCGAGTTCGTACACGGAATACGTAAGGCCTTAGAGCAGAACCTGAACACTCATGCTGCTTTCGAGAAGCCTCAGAAGACTTGCGGTTTTGTCACTGCTATAGACGAGAACGGATGCGTCTACTATCCCGAGGAATATCAGATTTCAGAGGATGGTAATCAGGTGAGAAGTCAGTGGGCTCTCAAAGATGAGAATGCACAAAATTTTCCTTTTGTCTCTGTCCTTACAGTTGATGGTCCTATCACCCGCAATGGCGGCGGCTGCTCGTATGGTTCCGTCGATCATCGTAACATGATGATTAATGCAGCCAATCATCCTTTGTGTCGTGGTCATATCTTTATTATTGACACACCTGGCGGTACAGCATGGGCGAAGAATGATTATGAACAGGCCATCAATTATGCACGTTCACTTGGGCAGCCAGTTCTGTGTTTCATCGATGGTGACTGCTATTCTGCCGGTATGTATCTCGCCTCTCTCTGCGATGAGCGATATTACATGCACCCCAAGGACGGTGTAGGCTGCATCGGTGTGATGGGTGCTTTTTATACTGAGGCCGACGGCAGTACCAACAAGTTTACTAACGAGACTTATCACGAGATTTACGACCCGGAGTCTTATGATAAGAATCGCGAGTTCCGTGATATTGCCAACGACGGCAATACGGAGAAGTTCGTGGCAGAGTTGGCCGAACTGGGCGTAGAGTTCCGCAGAGATGTAAAGAAGGCTTGCCCGAAAGCTAAAAAGGAACATCTGCATGGAAAGATATTCACAGCAGAAGAGGCAAAGGGTATTTTGGTGGATGGTCAATCTACTTTCCTTGATTGCATCCACCGATGCTTCGATCTCTACAATGGTACAGCAAAGCCTATCAAGAGAGAAATCACCACTGATGACCAAGGTACTGATACCGAAGGCACAGAAAAAGAGCCTAAGAACGCCTTTACCCCAGCTACAGTAGCCAGTTCAGCACAAGAGCCAACAACCGCTCCATCTTCAAAAAAGGATAACAACAACAATTTTAACCAAACTCATATTGATATGAAAAATTACCCATTGATTAGCGCTGCTTGTGGTATCAAGGAAGGCGAGATTGAAGTCAATGCAGAAGGCACATTCATGAATGCTCCATTGCTCGACTCTCTCGAAACCAAGTTGAACACCAACGAGCAGGCTGTGGCCGATGCAAAGCAGAAAGCCACTACAGCAGAGCAAAAGCTCGCCGACCTTCAGGCTAAGTTTGATGCTCTTCAGAAAGAACACGCCGAAGCTAAGACTCGTTCTGATGAAACGGCTGCAACTCTCGCCAAGAAGAACGAGGAACTGACAACTCTTACTGCCAAAAAGGATGAGGAGATAGCTGCCCTGACAACCGACAAAGCCAAGGTCGAAGAGGAACTGAAAGGCGCAAAGGAATCGCTCGCTACAGCCGAGCAGACCATTGCCGACAAGGACGCCCAGATAGCCGCCCTTACCGAAGAGGCTGGCAAGGAGCCTGCGGCAGGCACTGCACCCGGAAACAACGGAGAAGGTGCACAGGTAACCGAACCCCATACAGCCTACCCCACTTGGAACCCTTCAGATCCTGTTGGCTCAAAGAAGGCTATCGAGAAGTATAAACGTGATAATGGTCTTCTCTAACATCATTTCTATTTTTTCAAACTTTCATTCACATTTTTAAAAAGTAAAGTATTATGAATACACCTAAAAACTTTATTGGTATTGATGCCCTTCAGCAGGTAGCTAACCAAGTTTTTAAAAGCGTCGTGATGGGACCACAGTATGCAGCTCCTGAAGATATGCAGCGTCTTGGAGTAAAAGTTATCAGTGGCGTCCAGTATCAGCGTACAACTAACATCTTCTTGCGTAAAGGTGGCACCACTCGTCGAAAGGATGTCAATCCTAAGATGAACAGCGAGGTGGGCTTCCTGAAAGAGCGTGTACTTACTGCCAAGCTCGTTTGGTTCCATGGTTCTGATAATATCGACAGATATTGCGAGACAATCCATGGTACAGATGCGCAGGGTGCTTATCCTCTTTCTACTGTTGCTGTAGAGGCCGTAATCAAAACCCATGCAGATGACATCTACAATAACGCCTGGTGGGGTGACATCGACAACGATCACGATGGCGCTACTGAAGAAGAGAAGGCTATGGGCTTGGCTGATGGCTGGATCACCTGTATCAACCATGACATCGAGGACGGCTTGATCAGTGATGCTAACCATAACCTCATTCATTGTGAAGCCATCTCAGCTCCTACATCTGCTACTGATAGTTCTGCTTACAAGAACTTCCGTGAAGCTTACATGAAGCTTGATCCACGTCTTCGTCGTCAGCAGATTTTCGCTTATATGACTACAGAGACCGCTATCAACATCTCTGATGCTTATGCTCTCCAGTCATACGGTACTCACAAGCTCGAAGTAGTAGCAGATGGTAACTACAAGATTCCTGAGTTGCCAAAGGTAACTATCGCTCCTGTAGACGGTATGGGTGAAGGCGACCGCATCATCTTCTCTGTTGCCGGCAACCTCGTGTTTGCTGTTGATTCAGAGGGTAATCAGACTTTCGTCGATGTACGCCTCGGTTCTGACAACGATACACGTGACCTGCAGTTCCAGTGTCAGAGTATTCAGGGTTACGGTATCGAAAATCCATTCTCATGGGCTTTGGCTGTTACGGATGGTGAGCTGCGCTGCACTGACTTCGTATCTGGCGACTATACCAACTCTAACCTTGTAGTGACTATCGCAGAAACTGAAGGCAAGGAGATTACCGACGCTTCAGTAACCGTCAATGGTACTAAGTACGACAAGGCCGTAGAAACCACTCCTAACCAGATCCTGACTCTTGAGGCAAAGGATGGTACAAAGGATAAGTTCTCGCATTGGAGTAATGGTAGCAAGGAGAAGTCCATCACTATCACCGCTACTGGTATGAGTATGGGTCTTACTGCCTTCTTCAAGGCAAGTGAGTAATCATCGGCACGACTGCTCATAATAATAAAATCACGGGCGGCGGTCGGCTGACCTGACGGAAAATGTCGGTCGTCGCCTTTTTTATTAAACCATTAAAACAAGATACAACTATGGCAGAAAAAGCAACATGTCCTGAGCTCTTGGATGTACTGAACGAAAACGAGTGCTTGGAGAATATCGCAGGTATGGGCAATAATGTGTATATCGGTCTGAAGAGTGATTTGGCTGCGCCACTGACTCTCACAGGCAGCACTTATTCTACTCCTACCTTCAAGAGCGGTAAGGGACTTTACAAGGTTGAAGCCAGCGATGACACACAGCAGATCCAGGGTTCTTCGGCTGGTTACAGAGGTGGCTTCGATCTTACAACTAACTTTGCTCTCGACTCTGTGAGTGAGACAGGCGGCAAGTTGGCCCGCGCTATCAACAACCAGGATGTTTTCATCATCGTAACAGGTAAGGGTGGCGACAGAACGCAGATCATGTACGATCCTAACATCAAGGTGAAGTTCGACAATGGCGGCATCAAAACCGACACTGGTGCCAAGAGTGGCGACGAGCGTAAAACCACCTTTGAGGCAAAACTGAACGGTGTACTTTATCCTAACCTCTACGTGACCGATCCTACTACGGATGGCTGGGATTCACTCCTTGCTTCCAAGGCAGTGGGGGGATAACGGGCGGAACTGATAAGAGCGAGACTGATTCCGCCGATCAAGGAACATCAGCAGCAAAGAAAGCGGCTGCGAGAACGACTGCAGCAAGGACGAGCACTGCAAGTGTGAAGCCGACAGACGCAAGTACAACTCCGACAAGCGCCGCCAGTACATTGATTGATGATGATTGATCGCTCTAAATTGTAAGACAAAACATTTACAATTTAAAATCTATAAATTCAAAGACTCGGTATCTTGACTAATAAGTCTATGATACCGAGTTTTTTGTTATTATAATATTAGCATTTTTAATGCGAGGTTTCTGTTATCTTTAAATATTTTGTGTAAATTTGCGGCATGAATTTATTATTGGTCTATTAACATTTAACTATTATGGAACTTCGTCATTTGCGCTCATTTGTATATGTAGCCGAAACTTTATCGTTCAGTATTGCAGCCACGCGCTGTTGTGTCACTCAGTCCGCCATCAGTCAACACATCAAGGCTCTTGAGGATGAACTGAGGTGCAAGTTGCTTATCCGCACCTCGCACAGCATTATGCTCACTGAGAGTGGCGAGGCGCTTTTGCCTCGCGCCAAGGAGATACTGAAGCAGACGGATGATTGCAAGGAACAAATCAACGCGCTCAACAACTGCCTTGTGGGCGAGCTGAGGATAGGTGTAGGCTCTTTTATCGCACCTTATATTCGGATGGCGGCACTTATCTTCATGGAACGATACCCGAATGTAAGAATCAACGCCGAGTTTACCAAGGCGACGAGTCTGAACCACCTGTTGAGAAGCCACTCCCTCGACCTCGCCTTTACTCTGAACACTGCCTACAAGAATGAGGGCATCGAGTCTGAGCCCTGTATTCCTTTCCGTATCTATGCGATGATGCGGGACACCCATCCTTTGGCCCGACTGGAAAAGGTGTCATACGAGGATTTGTTAAGGCACAACGTGATTATGCCCGATGTAGGCGAAAGGGTGTTCAATACCTTTCAGAAATATCTGAAATACGATTTTATGAAACTGAATGTAAAATGTATTGTGAGCGACCCCAACGAGGACCTTGCCATCGTGGAAGAATCCCATTGTGTCACTTTCATGCCTAAATTGTACCTAAAGAACCACCCTACCCTTACCGTCCGTCCCATCGTGGGGCTTGAGCACGACCTGATGAGCAATGTCCACTGGATGAAGGACGTGCCGATGAAGCGGTCGGCACAACTTTTTCTTGATATTGTGCGCAACGAGTCCATACCTTATATTAGAACTCTTGAGGAAGCCATGCGATAAAAAGATATTGTTATTATACCTTTATATATTGTGCCTGTTTATGTTTTCATAAGCATTTCTGTTTCATGGTTTTTCTGTAAGAACACTTCATAGACTTCCCTTTTCTTTTTGTCTGTTTCCCTTTACTTTTGCAGATGATTCCGATATTGGAAGAATTTTATTAATATCAATCATTATGCAAGTAAAAACTAATGACGGCAACTATGATGTTGCCAGCAAAGGCTTAGGCAACACAGCCCTTGGCCTTGGTATTGCGGGATTGGCTACCAGCCTTTTGGGCGGTGGTGCTTCGCTGTTGGGCATGACGAGAAACGGCGGTCCGGCTACTGCCAACCCTTCCGACCCCGACGCACGTTTTGTCACCAAGAGTGAGACCAACCTCATTCAGGAGAACAGCACTCTGAAGACCGAACTCGCCATCCAGAAGAGCGAGAACTACACCGACAAGAAGTTGATAGAGGTAACCCAGTATCTCGACACGAAGTTGCGCCGTGTAGAAGACAAGGTGGATGCCAACAAGGACGCACAGCAGGCGATCAATTCAGAGCAGATGGCATACAATGCTGCTGCCAATGCCACCATCGACGTGCTGAAGTCACAGGTGGCATCTCTTGCGAGTGTCACCAAGGTGTTTATTCCTTCCACCAACGTATGCCAGACCGGCTGCGGTTGTGGCTGCAACCAGTAATCGGCGTGAGATATGGATTACACCAATTCTCAGATTTTGGCGGCGGTCGTGTCCGAGTGGGCACGGCCAGCCATTTCGCAGATTGCTGCCAGTAACCTGATGCGTCTACCCATGCTCCAGTCGTTGCAAGCCACCATCGGCAGTATGGGATTGGTGAGTGGCAACTACTCGCTGCAGGCCGACATGGAGCCCATGATACAGCCCATAGTGAATGCGCTCGTCACGCCGATGCTATGCAAGTACTTCGGCAACATTCCCGACGAGAGCATTCCGCAGATGGCTCACGACGTGGTGGACCAGTTGCGCTTCAAAGGCTCGCTCTCTATCCTTGAGGGCATGATCACCTTCGACGAGGATGACCTCGACGAACTGGCAGACCTTCTGCAGAAGAACCTACCTGTGGAGTCTTCGACAGGCTATCAGGTAAAACATTAACGTAAGAAAAAATGCGGCGGCCAAGATGCGTCGCTTTATTAAAAAAGAAAAAGACTATGAACAAAAGAACCATTCCAGCCGTCATTACGGCTACTCTGGCAGTAGGTGCGACAGCCACTGCCCCTTATTACGATGTGAACATCACGCAGCAGCTCTGCACACCTGCCTGCGTGGACGAGACACCCGTGTTCGTGCCCCAGTTTTCGGTGAAGAATATTGTCAAGGTAGGCACCTCGCAGTATCTCGTGGTGATGCACGTCGAGGGTGTCATCAACTACGTGCCATGCAACTGTGGCACGTGCTGTACCCGCTCCCAGGTGGTGAGCCAGGACTTCACCATTCCCGTGTTCAGTGCCACAGCCATTGCGTCCGTGTCTGCTTCGGTAGGTGCGATTCAGAACGGCATAGCCCGTGTGGCTTGTTGCAGCTGCAGTAAGACCTTTGTGTGCGATGCGCCTCTCACCCTCACCATCACAGCGACCGCTTAAACTCTGACGATGATGACGGAGTATCTGTTAGTAACCCTCGCAGTCCTGACGGCCGCGACGCTCATTCAGCATCTGGGATTGGCTGAAGCCGTAGCCCAGGTGTTGAGCAAGGTGGCATCATGCCCTCAGTGCCTTACGTTCTGGAGTGTGCTTGCCGTACTTGTGTGTATGCGTTGTTCTCCCGTCGGGGCTGCGCTGTTGTCCATTCTTGCAGCTTATTGTTCCAACTGGCTTTTGCTCTTGCTGCTTGTGCTGCAAAGATTATTCACAAGACTATACGATTATGAAAGAAAAGAAAGTGAAGGTCATGCCCGAGGCTCTGACCGAACCATCGAGTGACGACCTAAAAGAAAATAAGAAAGAAAGAAAGTTGAAGCAAGTTTCTTTCTTTCTTCCCGATTCGGAACAGGCGAAAGCGCTTCCCGTCATTCCACATTTCCGTGGTGCTTGTCCCAATTGTTAGACCATTAGTTATTTAAAAAGTAAATGAAAATCATGAAGTACAATCAATTAATCAACCAGGCCCGTGTTGACGGACAGATGACAGACAAAAAACTCAATGCTGCCTTGGAGCAGTTGTCGTGCGACCTGATGAAGGTGGAGAATGAGGATCCTGAACTTTACTGGAAGATAATCCGTCACCAACATGCCGTGCTCTACGACCGCCACTACAGCGAGATGTTTGCCCATCATGATGTCGACCGACTTCTCTACAGCAAGTTGGACGATGAGGGCGTGCCTATGGGCAGGGGCGCTCACTGGACTAAATCGGAGATTGAGCAAGCCACCAAGGACTTCGACTTCCCAAGCAAGGTGAATTGTTGGGACAAGTATGTAGCCTTCAATGCCATGTATGCTGACCTCTGCGCCGAGATGAGCGAAGAGGAGATTATCAAGGCCGCATACTTGTTCTACTTCTGTGATGCCGACTGGAAGGACACAGATGTACTCGACTGTACGAAAGTATGGGAATACATGAGCCATGTTTGAAAAGTAAAAAGGTAAAAAGGCAATTTAAAGGTAAAAAAGTAAAAAGGTAAAAAGAGCTTTCTTGCTGATTTTTAAGACAAAAAAGTAAAAAGGTAAAAAGAGCCGAATATCATTTTGCTGGCGTCAGCAAAATGGTAATCTTTCCTTTTCAGGATAATATTTCGTTTCAGAAGCCGCTTTGCTCCACGAAGAGTGCAGCATTGCGGCTTCCATTGTTTCCGGCTGCGTCAACCTGGTGTGCAGTCTGTCATGCGAAGTAGCTGGGATGTTTTTGTCCCGCACGACGGATGGCGTTTTCGTATCTTTGCCCTACATTTATAAACAATAGAACAAGAAAACGATAAACTATGGTAAAGATTGAACCTTTAGCTAAATTCATTCTCTCGTTTGAGGGCGGTTTCGTGAACGACCCGAAAGACCGTGGCGGTGCCACCAACAAGGGTGTGACCATCGGCACATGGCGACAGCAGGGGTACGACAAGAACGGCGACGGACGGATAGACGTGCGCGACCTCCGACTTATCTCAGATGCTGATGCTACGGAAATCCTGCGCCGATGCTACTGGCGTCGCTGCCGTGCCGACGAGATCAATGACCAGAGCATCGCCAACCTCCTTGTGGACTGGCTGTGGATCAGTGGTACGCCCGCCGTCACCATCACCCAAGCCATACTGGGTGTGAAAGCCGACGGCATCATGGGAAAGAACACCATGACCGCCCTGAACCGACAGAACCCCGAAGCTTTCTTCTCGCGCCTCAAGGCTCGCCGCAAGTTGTACTACGAGCGGTTGGCGAAGAATAAACCGTCACAGAAGCGGTTCCTCGCCGGATGGCTTCGTCGGCTCGACGGCATCCGATACGGCTCGCTCGTCGACAACCGGGGGAGAGAAATCACCTGGTAGTTTTTGATAACTTTCCCATCCATTTTTGGATTTTTCTGGATAAATCTGGTCCAGCTTTTGGATTTTTCTGGATTAAAAATAGTCCAATTTTGGCGTTTTTGGGATAAAATAGTCCAATTTTGGATTTTTTTCTGTACGAAAATAGTCTAATTTTGTCGTTTTTTGGATAAAATCGTACAATTTTAGATTTTTTCTGTACAAAAATAGTCCAATTTTGGCATTTTTGGGATAAAAACTTAGGATTCTATAAAAATGAACAATCCAAAAAAAATAGACTTACATCTTCCCCGACACTGGAACCTCTGCACTACTGAACAGTTGGAGCTGATAGCCGACGTGATACGTGAGCAGGTGGAGCGGCAGGACAGATACCACCCCTTCGACATGCGCAACGTAAAGGTGGCGATCTTCTTCGCCCTGTCGGGGTTGGAGATAGTGGCGCTGCCTGACACTCGCCTCGACATCAGCGAGCAGTATTACCTCTGCCGTATGCAGGACGACGAGGACAGCGGCACCTTTCCGCTGTATCTGTGGCAGATCAACTACTGGCTGACGCCCAAGGCAAAGACCGACGCCCGAAAGTCGGCAGAGTACATCGCTCAGGGAGCAGGCTTGCTCGACTGGATAGACAACGAGAACGGTGCTTTCCTCACCCGCTTCCCCTACCCTGTCATCCGGCGACGCCGTGCGTGGTGGCGACGCAAGAAGGTGTTCAGCGGTCCTGCCAACGACCTCGACGGATTTTCGTGGGCGCAGTATCGCTTCGCCTCCGACATGATGCAGACTTACACCCGACTGAGCAACAGCCTCTTGAAGATGCAGCAGCGCGGCACTTTCACCGACGAGCAGATGCAGCGGCAGATGGAGAACGTGAGCTCTGCCCGGACGATGTTTCTCGCCACCATCTTCAACGGCACGACCGACTATGTGGACAGCAACACGGGCATGGTAAAACACGACTTCCACTATGAGTTGAACCAGTGGGAGACGAACCAGCCCTATTTCCGCGACTTTCCCGAAACGGCATGGCAGGTGATACTCTTCTGGTGGACGGGCGTGATGCACACCCTCGCTCATCGTTATCGCCATGTGTTCAAGGTGCAACCCATCAAGTCGCAGAAGCCCTCCACGCCCTTGGAGATATACACTGCCACCACCGCCACCATGCAGAAGTATGCCGGTCTGACGGAGGACCAGGTGAACAACCAAAGCTATTCCCTCGTCCTGGAGCACCTGGAACGCCTGACGGTGGAGAATGAGGAAATGGAAAAGATAAGGAAAAAGTAAGAAGACAATGATAGAGCTGAACAAGATATATAATGAAGACTGCCTCGAAGGAATGAAAAGGATTCCCGACGGAAGCGTGGATTGCATTGTGTGCGATTTGCCGTATGGTGTCCTCAATAAGCAGAGCGAAGGAGGAGGATGGGATAGTATTATTCCACTTGATTCTTTATGGGAGCAATATCTTCGTATCAGTAAGCCCAATGCGGCTATAATATTGTTCGGACAGGGTATGTTCACGGCAAAACTGATGATGAGCAATGAAAAGATGTGGCGCTATAATATCACGTGGGATAAATGCCGTACAACCGGCTTTTTGAACACAAAGAAGATGCCTCTAAAGCAAACGGAGATTATTTCCGTTTTCTACGACGGACAGCCAACCTATCATCCACAAATGCGCAAATGCCTTCCACATGAACGCAATCACAGCAGAGGAAAGCAAGAGAAAGAGCAAACCAACAGATGTTACGGAAATTATGGCAAAGTGAAGGATATTATAACCGACGAAAAATATCCAACCGATATTGTCTTATTTCAGAGGGATATTCACAACAGCTTCCACCCCACCCAAAAACCTGTCGCTCTCATCCAGTACCTTATCCGTACTTACTCCAACGAGGGCGACACCATATTAGACAACTGCATGGGCAGCGGCACCACCGCCATTGCTTGTATAAAAGAGAAGCGCAACTTCATCGGCTTTGAGCTCAACAAGGAGTATTACGACAAGGCTTGCAAGCGCATCAAGTTGGAGCAAGCACAGCTCACGCTGTTCTGAATTTATGTCCGCACCGCTCAAAATTTTCTCCCTACATTTGTAGTCGAAAAAAGCAATGTGTTAGCACATTTGACGAAAAGTGTTAGCACATTTGATGAAAAGTGTTAGCACATTGCAAAAAGCCTCTTTGTAGAATCGGGTAAAAATAGAGAGGAAAGTATTAACGCCCAAACAAAAAATAACCTATGGCAATTAAAACAAGAATTGCAGTTCGTGTGAACCACCTCACACAGGAGAAGCTGGCAAGCGCACAGATCGTTGACTTGCAGCAGATGTCATTTCCTGAGTTTTGCGACTACATGGCGCAGGACTCTACAGTAGGCGCAGCGGACGTAATGGCCGTGATGACGCAGTTGGAGAAAAAGCTGCCGCTTCTGTTGGCACTGGGCACCAAGGTACAGGTGTCTGCCGAGGGCATGACGGTACGTCCTACCGTCAGCGGTTCGCTCACTCAGAGCCAGCTCAAGGCGAAGCTCGAAGCACGTAAGGCAGCAGGCGAGGACGTTGACGTGAACCGAGAGATTACCGCCGCCGACCTCACCACAAAGGACCTCACCGCAGGTGTTGCCATCGACTTCTCCAAGAAGTTCAACGCCGCCTTCGCACAGCACGGCTCGTTCAAGCGAGTGGGCGATGCTGCTGCAACGGATGCTCCCGCAGCTCCCGGCACAGGCGACTCCGGCACCACGGGTGGCGGCGAGCAGAAGCCTGGCGGTAACCCTCCCGAGATTGAGTCGTAAAGGCAGCGGGTGCAATGTACGATAGTCATATATAAGGATTTTAATGAATCAATATAAACAAAAAACAATTATGAAAAAATTATTTTCAATTCTTTTTGCGCTTGTCGCAGTAGTGATGTTATCCTCGTGCCGTTTTGTGTCGCCCGATGCCGACGAGGAAACCGTGTTGGTGAAGAAACCATGGTTCTTCGGACACGGAGGTGTTGACAACGACCCGGTGCAGAGTGGTCTGACATGGTGTGCCCTGAGTACTCATGCCGAAACATTCAAGATTGTTCCTGTACGCCACGAGGTTGTTCTTGACGACATCTTCTCCGACGACAACACGCCGCTCGACTTCCATTCTGTCATAGTCACTCAGGTGGAGCAAGGCAAGTCGCCCGTGCTGTTGCAGAACTATGGACGCGACTGGTTTGACACCAACCTCTACAACTATTTCTGCAATCTTGTCAGAGACCATATCTCACAGTACAGTCCGTTTGATTTGATGTCCAACCGTCAGGTATTGAGCACCATCGACAAGAAGATTCTGAAGCAGATGCAGGATTACGTGGCTACCCTCTCCAAGCACAAGCCGATGCCCGTTATCATCAAGGACGTTATCATCGGCAAGGCAACACCCAACAAGGAACAGCTTGCCGAAATGAACCGCACGGCAAAGATGGTACAGGCCAAGCAGACGCAGGAACGTGAGTATGAGGTTCAGGTGGCTCGCGAGAAGGCCGAGCGCCAAAAGGCTGTGGCAGATAAGGCGTATATGAGCGAGATGAATCTTAGCCCGCAGCAGTTTATTCAGCTTAAATGGGTGGAAACGGTGGCTCTGAAGCAGGGCGCAAACATAGACGTGCTCGTTGGTCCGGCAGAGCACATGTGGAATATCAAACGATAGTACGACTACGATATGTAGGCGGACGCAACACGACACCCCGAATACATCTTGATATAGGCCATAATGCAAAAACGTGAAACATATTGTTAGATTAACTGCGGCTCGCACGGCTCCATTCCCGAAGACTACCAACACTCTCGAACTTTCCAATTCTATGAAGTGGGCGGAAAAGGGAAGGGAGAACCGACGGGACCGCAGTTTTTTCGCTCAGACGCGGTGCGCCGAAAGAGGCAACCGAACTGTTCAGCTCTCGCTGTTCTGTCTCATGTCCGTACCACTAAGACAATTCTTAGTACATTTGTAGTCGAAAAAAGCAACAACAACATATATTAACCCCTCTAAAAAGGATAACAGAATATGTCACGCAACAAGAACAGAGTTACCAACTTACAGCAGTTCCAAGATCGTAGTGAGGAGCTGAAGCGCGATGGATATGTGGCCGTGGCACCCGCAGCTTTCATCAATCCCAACAGCGGCGCTCAAGTATTCTCATGGAACGATTACGTTCGCTCCATGCTCTTCGAGACAGCCGGCATGACAGCGCAGGGCAGCTCGTCCACCTCATCGGGAGCCCGACGACAGATTTCCACCATCTTCGCCTCCAGCGGCGGCGAGAACAAGGCCAAGCCCAACGGCGTGGGAACACCCGGACTGGGCTACATGGAATGGGGCGTGGGCAACCGACTGCCCAACCTCGTCTGGATTCTCTCACGAATGTCGCCCTTCACCGCAGCCGGTGTCGACTTCATCAAGAAGATACTCGTAGGCCACGGACCCTCGCCCAAGTACCACTACACCCAGTACGTAGGCGGCAACATTACCGAGAAATACATCTCCTACGCATCGGCTGGCACACTGCTCCGCGGACAGATAGCCGACCTCAAGGCACAGGAGGCAGCAGAACGTCAGGCACAACAACAGAACGGAACAGTCGACGACCCACTGCATTCCGTCAGTCAGCAGATCGAAGGCCAGCCCAAGGACAGCGACGAGATGAAAGCCCTGAAGGACGCCCTCGCCAAGTGGGAACAGACCAACCGCGAGGTGAAGAAATTCATGAAGGACAACGACCTGATGCAGACCTTCCTCAACATGGCGGGCGACATGGCGCTCATGTCGCAGTGCTTCGTCGAGTTGCAACTCAACCAGCGACAACTCTCCGACGATGGCAAGCCGGTACCCACAAGCCAGTGGACACCCAAGGTAGTGGGACTGAAACACCGCAGCATCTTCACCACCCGACTGGAGCGACAGGACACCAACTATCGCATCAACTATGCCTACTTGTCAAACCAGTGGCTCGACCCCACGCAAGACCGCACCGCTCAGTTCGCCGACCCCGACAAGAGCATCGCCGCCGTGCCCTATCTTCCCACCGTGTCGGCAGTGAAAGACCTCCAGGCCGCCGTGCGCCGTGCCCGTCAGCAGCGGGTAAGCCGCAAGGACCGCCCCACCCGTTTCATCATGTCGCCACGCGACTACGGCGGTCCCTACTATGCCGATGCCCTTTGGCACAGCATCTTTGCCGGAAGCATCTACGAGTATGCCTTCACCATCGTCGACGACCGACTCACCCGTAAGCGCAACTCCAACATCATCGGTCGCGTCATCTACATTCACCAGGAATATCTCAAGAACCTCTACACCCAGCAGGGCGACAAGAAGACCAAGACCATGGCGCAGCTTCAGCAGGAGGTGTTCAGCGACATCAACACGTGGCTCTCCAATCCCGACAATGCAGGTCAGGCGCTCATCTCTGCCGTGTTCAACGGCACCGACGGCAAGGAGCACAAGGCGTGGGAGATTGTGGAGATAGAGAGCAAGGCCAACTCGCAAGCGCAAGCCGAGAAGACCGAGCTGCAGGAAATCACAAGCATCATCTTCTTCGCCATGGGTCTCGACTCCAAGCTCATTGGCAACACCCCAGGCGACGCAACCTCATCGGGCGGCACTGACCTCCGCGAGCGTTTCCTCGTCAAGCAGATACAGTTTGCCCCATTGCAGCAGCTCATGCTCCGCGCCTTGGAGGTAACCGACGAAATCAATGAATGGGACCCACACCTCGAATGGCAGATAGACCGTGAGGTGCTTACCACCCTCGACAACTCGAAGACAGGCGTCACGAAGCAGGGACAGGAGTAGCCCTCCCCTCCCCTGACTTTCGCCTGGCAACAACATCTTTTTTCACCCAGCACATAACAGCACAACACATCATGATACTTTCCACCAATCAAGAACTCCGGCTCATCCTGCCCAGCAATGCCGTGGACGAGATAGCCAACCTGCAGGGCGTGCTCGACAACAGCGAGAAGGACTTCCTGCAGGATAAGTTGGGTAAGCCGCTCTACACACGGCTCTGCGAATACTACACCACCCTGGGCGGCGACGGCTTCTATCAGCAGATGACCGACGGCACCTATGTCATGAAGCCATGGAGCGTCCTCCTCGTCCTCGCACAGCGTATGGTGGTCAACGATGCTATGGCACGATACGCCTACCAGCAAATCCTTTCGGTCAACGGCGCAGGCGTCAACATCGCCTCCTCTACCGACTATGACCCAGCCACAGAGAAACTTCTCGACAAGGGAGTGGCGGGATATAAAAAAGAGGCCATGGTGTCGCTCAACAACCTCCTCATACTTCTCGAAAACTGGGCTGTCAGCATCAACACGCCAGCCGAAACAGCCGCCCCGAAAGACGGCAGCGCAAGTACTGAAGTACCAAAGGACGAAAGTACAGAAGTACCTGACGACGGAAAATCCGACATACCACAGGACGAAAGTACCGAGCGCCTCGCAGCTATCGAGGAGATCGTGCTGTTGTGGCAGGAGAGCAAGTACTACTATCTGCACCACGACCTCCTCATCCCCACGTGCAGCATCCTGCAGCAGTACCTCGACGTTTACGACAACCGCGACAAGTTCATCCGTCTGTTGCCCGACCTCCGCTACGTACAGGACGAATACATAGCCGACGTGTTCGGCGACGAGCTCATCGACCGTCTTCAGCACGCCGACGACCGCGACAAACTCCTCCGTAAGGTGCGCCGCCTGATGACCGCCTACCTCGTGGAGCGGACCACCGTCATCGCCTTCGACAAGGCTACCCGTCTGCTGGCGCACAACGAGTCCATCTCTCTTCGTGACTCCGTTTATCGCCTCCTCAAGGCCGAGAAGCAGGCTCAGGAAGCTGCCGATAGCAACGCGTCCTCCACCACGACCGCCGCTTCCTCATCATCCGCTGCAGACGAAGCTGGCGGCTACGAGAACAACCAGGAGGGCGGCAAGATATTCGTCACACCACTCATGTTCTAAAAACCCCGACAACAATAAAAGACACAACAATATGAACAAAGAGCAAATCATCCAGATACTCACGCCGGCACTCAACACCCGAATGTTGACAGCCGAACAGAAAGAAGCCTTCGAGCAGGGACTGACACTGCTCGAAAGCGTGCCCAGCGCACAGGCTTTCGTGCGCGACTCACATCGTTTTCGTGACTACCACCGCCGTGTGCGCCAGTTGATCACCAGTCTGCAGATTATTCCCATACCCGCCACCACCGAAGCCAAGCGCCACGTGGGCCGACCCACCAAGGAGGAGCAGGAACGATACAACGAACAGCAGAAGCAGAAAGCCCTCGACGAAGCCCGCCAGTCGCTCTTTCCCGAGATAAAGCCCAACGTGGCCGTACAGCCACTCACCTACGGCGGCATTGTGGCCAACCCCAACGGCGAGAGCATCGCCGCCACCATGCCCAACCTCGCACAGATACGTCCCTTCCTCAGTCCTGCCCTTCAACAGCGCGTCAATACCGTGCGCGACCTCCGCAACGAGATGGCAAGCAAGGCCGAACAAGCCAAGACGATGGCAGAAGCCAACGAGAAGTCGAAACAGCAGAACAAGGGCATCCTCTACACTGAAGCCGAGATAGCGCTGCTCGCCACCCGCGCCACAGAGATAGAGAGCCAAATCCTGCCCGATATTTACATGGCAGTGGACCGTGAAATGGGCGAAGTGTATCTCCGATTGAATCAGCGCAATGGCGACCCTGAATACATCGCTTACGTTGAAAAGACTTTCAGTTTGTCGCCACAGGAGCTGCGTACTCAGCTCAAGCCCTTCTATGAGAAAGCGCAAGGGCGTGATCCTCGCTTTGCCGTCAGCATAGCAGAGAAAATCGCTGCCGACCGCCCCGAGGTGAAAGCCGCACGCGACAAGGCAGCCAAGCACAAGGCCGAAGCTGATGCCATCATCAAGTATATTATCCGCAAGGACAAGCCCAGCACCAAGGCAAGGGTTAAGGGACTGAAGGAGCGTATCGACCGTTTGCGCCAGGAGTATGCCGACATCGTAACCGAAGACGAACTCACCGGCTACGAGGCCATCCTTACCAAGACCATCGCCGAAGCGGGAGTCTAAAATATCGTTTTGTTTTTAGTGCTTATTTTAGTCAGAAATGACTGGAAATTCGATAATAGAGAAGAGTCAGGATATGGAGAAGTCCGAAAAGTTTAAGGCATTGTGTATCGCCATCCTTGCCCAGAGCGGCAACTGCCAGGAGTCGCAACTTGCCTTCCGTGGCACGGAGAGCATACAGCAGATGTGCGCTGCCTGGCACAAATATTGGCACGGCATGATAACCGAAGTGCCACAGCAGGTCATGGCAGCTTTTCGGGACTTCTATCCTGACTATAAGAGCGAGATCAATGCTTCCGGCATCTTCTATAATGAGGACTCGCCTACGGGCAATGTGCTCATCGGCGACAGCACAGAGACCATCCACCTCTATCATGCCCACACGGCCTATATCCTGGGCAACGCCCGTGTCGTGCTGCACAACATCGCCTCTGCCTTAGTTATGAATCCCGACTGCCATGTAGAGTTGCGCGACTTCTCACGGGCCACCGTCAAGGAAGGTCACGCCGTGGCACGCAACCAGTCCCGACTGACCACCAATGCCTCTGCCGAGTGTTATGACATGTCGGTGGTCAACATTACGGCAGGCACACTCACCGACCATGGCCACAGAGCTGTCTACGCTTTCGGTAATGCCGTCGTCAACTCCTTCACCCGTCAGTTTATCTCTATATACGACAACGCTCAAGTAAATATCAAGAAACAATGAACTCACATCTCACCATACTTATCAACGACCGCCCCGTGTCGCTGCCCGATGATTTCTCTATCGATATAGAGGACCAGAACCCTGTGTTCAATGATAACGAGATGTTCGCCTATCCGTTTTCCATTCCGCTCGACGGCAACCGATGGCTGGTAAAGAACATCGATGACGTGCGGGCATCGTTTCGTGCTGTCAATATGGAGCATTTGCCTACGCGCATTCATGCCGACGGACTGCCCTTCCGCAACGGTACGCTCGTCATGCAGGATGCTGAAGAGATAAAAGACTCGCTCTCTATGAGTATTAATGCAGGCGGACAGAGTTTCAGCGACCTCATCGGTTCGCTTAACTGCCGTGACATCCCCATCAAGGATGAACTGATCATCGGCGAGAAGATAGGCAATGTAAGGGTAGACATCGAGAGCGACCCTGTTGTAAATGTCAGTGTATTCGTGGAGGGAGGTAAGCATAAGGATGATGAGACTGTCACCCGAACCATTCATGCCGAGCACGTAAGTGTAAGTAAAGTGCTCGAACCGCAGGCTCTTGGCTTCTCCTATCCTGCATCGTGCCAGGAGTACACCACCAATATCCTTTATCCTTTACACATGAAGGCCGACGCTAAGAGAAAGTCGTCACGAGCCTACCCCAACGGAAATACAGTCAACGAGCCCGCCATCGCCAAGAATGGCGACTATATCAACACGTCGGCAGCCTATGGCGAGACAGATGGCGCAGGCCGTCCGGCAGCTTATTGCAACGCCCGTATCTGCTACAAGCACCACGGACTTGCTGACGATGGCACCACATCGAGCGACGTTATCAGCACGAAGGACTGCAAGTGGACCAACGAGGATCTTTATCCCTATTGGGTGTTGGACGCACGCCGTCCGCAGTCGGGCATCTGTTTCTATGTACTCTATTTTCTCGACTGCCTGTTTGCTCACCTGGGTGTCACCTTCGACAAGTCGGCACTGATGCAGATAGAGGATATGAAGCACCTCTGTTTCTTCACCACCGTTTGCGCCTACGACACCAAAGAGCATCCACATCACGGAACATACTATGAGGATAAAGACCCCGAAGTCATCGCCAAGAAAAAGAAGGCAGGCGAGATTAAGGAAGGATATTTCAAGAAGCAAGATCATATCAACTCCTGGTTGGAGTCGCGCGGTTGTGGTGGAAAAATCAACATCGTAAAGGCAGAGGACAAGACGGTCAACGAGCTCACCCTTACCACTAACGAAGGAACTTCCGAACACATACAGGTGGGAGAGACGACAAAAGAGGGCGGAAAGGTGACAGGTATCAGCATCGAGGCGCAAATCTCTAAGTTCAACGTGCAGGCCAACGTGCTCTATATGGTGGCCAACAGCGACAACTTCCCCGATGAGAGTGTCAGCACGATTATCTCATCCTTGGAGAGCGCCTTCGGCATCAAGTTTTCCTACGACTATGAGCAAAAGAAAGTCACGGCCTACCTCATCCGTGACGTGCTTCGCGAGAGTGGACAGCCAGCACGCACGTTTCGCGCAGACGTTCATTCTATCATTCCCGTCAGCGAGAAGATAACGGGTGTACGTATGCGATACTCCGAAGAGAGCGATGTCAAGGATCAGCAGCAGAACGTCAAGGACAGCCGCAAGAATAAAAATATGGGCTATGCTACCGACTACGACTATATCGACTATCCCGAACCGGGAAGTGGAGACAACGAAACGGTTTACGATCGAGATTACGTTGACTTCTTTCATAATTTAAGTTCTGGCGATAAAAGATGCTACATCGACCCGAAGACGGGCAATGCCTATCGCGTGAAGGTGAATGGCGACGCCACTACTACAGCCGACCTCAAGCCTGTGCTTTTCGAGGTAGGCCAGTACAAGGGTGTGGAGTATGGCGATTGCAGCGAGGAGAATGAAGACTTCATCCACGACATCACCATCGACTTCACCCCCGTGCCGTTCAATGATGTCAACTATTTCAAGGAGATAGAGGCTGCTTACGGCTCTCATACGGCAAAGTACTATGACGATTCAAAGACAACAACCTATGGTGTCGTTATCAAGGAAGGACAGCCTATCCTCTGCGCCTATGTCGATGAGGACATGGAGCATGAGTTTGTCGAGCAAATCATCAACCAGACCATCTCCTCGCCTTTCTGCGACTTCTATATGCAGCAGTCGTTGAAACTCGTCGAGAGCTACGACCCGTCAAACACCGAAGACGGCAACTCGCCTCTTCAAGACGATTCACGATGGGGCTTTGCCTTGGCCATGATGCGAGGCGGCGGTACGAATGCAACTACAGAGCCCTATGACTATAACTACGACCACTTCGGTACTTCCAAGTGGCGCACGGCAGCAGGCGAATATGCTCTTGCTTGCGACTCTATTGACATGATGGGCAATGTCTTCGACTATAATGGTATTCAGGAAGGCAGAGGCAAAGGTGAACGCTTCTCGCTCAAGATACGCGCTTTCAAAGAGCCTTCATGGCTCAGTAAGCCAAAATATAAGGATGTTTCACTATGCGCCCCCGACGAGGTGGACACTAACGGCAATGTGATAACCAAGATACGCTCACGCGGTCTTTTCGATACCTTCATTCTGCCCTACGCCTATTTCCTGCTTAACCGCAAGAAGTACATCATCCGCTGTTCGGCTTCTGTCGCACAGATAGCCGACATACCTAACCACTGGAAGAAGTGGTGGAACATCGGAGGTGTGAAATGTCTTATCGACAAGGTGAATACAACTATCACGGCCAAGGAAGGCATTGGAGAGGTAGAACTGACCGTCTATGCCTTGTAAGAGTATTCTTTAATCAAACAAACATAATCATGGATAGAAAAATATTAATCACAGGCACAGGTATTGTTTCCAGTCTTGGCAACGATACCTTTTCCGTCGCACAGAAGCTGGCGTATGGAGAGTGCGGTCTGCACCACGACCCCGCGCGCAGCGAGAAAGGTTATCAGTCCGACCTGTGCGGAAAGATAAATGATCCGAACCCTTGGAAGTTTTCAAAACTCACCAGGGGTCAACGGCAATGTCTTTCCGAACCGACCCTATATTCCTTATCTGCCGTCAACGAGGCTCTGGTGGAAGCCAATATTCTTCCCGAGTTCTTGCAGTCTCACAATGTATCGGTCATCGTCAGCAACGACTCTACGGCGGGAGACAACTATCAGGCAATGACCACTGCCATTACACAGCGCGACACCCGACGTTTAGGGGCAGGTGCAGTGTTCCGCACACTCAATTCCACCGTCAGCATGAGCCTCGCCTCTATCTACGGACTGAAAGGACTCTCGCTTACCGTCAGCGGGGCTTGTGCCGGAGGAGGTCATGCCATCGGTCTTGCCAAGATGCTTCTTGATGCGCGCCAAACCGACATGGTGATTGTCGTTGGAGCACAGGAGACTGGTCCCTTCTCCATGCTGTCGTTTGATGCCATGGGCGTTTTCTCGCCCGACAAGGTGCAGCCTTTCGGCAAAGCCCGCAATGGTCTTGCTCCTTCGGGTGGTGCAGCCTGTGTCATTCTTGAGCCTTCCGACAGCTTGCGTTTCGAGGATTATGAAGTCTCGCCCGTGGCAGAACTTTCAGGCTACGGCTTTTCCACTAACGGCACCAGCATCTGTACCCCGGATGCTTATCAGGAAGAGGTGGCAATGATTAAGGCCATAGAGTCGGCTGGACTCGATGCCGGAATGATAGATGTACTCCTCGCCCATGCCACAGGTACGGAGCAGGGCGATGCTGCAGAGGCAGAAGCCATCGGAAAGGTGTTCCCCGAGAGCCCTTATATCGTAGCCACCAAGGGTATGACGGGTCACGAGTGCTGGATGGCTGGTGTATCGCAGGCCGTTCAAGCCGCCATGATGCTCAACACAGACACTATCTTCGGTGCGGCTACCACAGCCGAGAATGCTTTTCCTAAGCTCAATCTCGTCATGCAGTCACGCGAGTACTTATCACACCATATTCTTTGTAATGCCTTTGGCTTCGGAGGCACCAACTCGTCATTCATCATTTCTAAATTCCAATCATTATGAACAAAGAAGATATTCGCCAGCGGGTGTTCAATATAGTTGAAGGCCTGCGCACACCTTGGGCATCGACAGCAGAAGTGACCGACAGCTCTAACCTGCGTGATGATCTCGCTCTTGAGTCTATCGACTTTCTCGATCTCGTTCTTCAGACCGAAACCATGTTCCATATCAAGATTTCGCCCGAAGAGGCAAAAGACTTACAACTTGTGTCTGATGTGACAGCTATCGTAGAGAAAAAAATGTCTTAGCGACTTTCGTAGCCCCAAGAAAAATCTCAGCACATACATTCATCTCCTGTTTTATCTATAGATATGGCACAGAAAATTTTACTTACATCTGGTTCAATCCTTGCTGGCAACCCGATTACTTTTACCATCTCTCCGTCAGTTCCTACGAATACGCCTTCTTTTCATCGTGTCGTCGTAGAGGTCGTGTTCGACAATGACGGCAGCTATGATGTCATAAAACTCAATGAACCCGTCACCAAAGAGGGCACTGATGTATCGCTTGATGTATCGTCAGCTCTGCGTGCGGCACTCGACTCCTATAAATATACTCCCGAGCCGACAACCTATCCTTTCGTGAGCTGGTACGTCCATGCCTACGATGAATATATGGATAACAATGGTGAGATATTTACCAATGTAGGCGAGGTGTTTTATCCTCAAGAGCCCGACGAAACCGGCAACACGAACCTTCGCTGCATAGCGGGTGCTTTCTCTGATATGGTGCGCCTTCAGTCGGGACCCAGTAAGGGAGTCATTTCTTTCACCCGAAAGCCGAACACTTTGCCGCAACCCGTCGTTGTGGGTGACACCTTTATTTATACTACACCCTACGAGACTGAACAACTGCTCAGTAACAGTCCGACCCTGGTTCCTCCCACGTCTGTCTCTAAGGAGATTACGCAGGAAGGACTGCAGACCGTCGGTACTCACCAACTCTATGCGCTTCCTGCTACAGAGGCGAGCAACCGTTACACCATACGCTTCATCAATCTGTTTGGTGTACTTGAGAGTGTCAGTCTGCCGAAAGCCTACAGTCGTAAGATGGCACTTACCACCCAATCGTATATTGTGGCAAAGCAGGAGACGTTCAACTCCTTCTCTCGTGCGTCGGTCAAGAAACAGAATGATCAAGAAACTTGGAATCTCACTACTGACCCGCTCGACGAGAATTGGCTCGACTGGTATCTGCACGAGTTTGCCATGAGCGAACACGCATGGATTCTATTGCACGGCATTTGGATTCCATGCACCATCACTTTGGAAGACGAGACCACTATCCAGGATGACACTAACACCAATATGTATGCTTTGTCGTTTAAAGTAGTGATCGATATTAATGGTTCACTTCTACTCTGATAGAATACTTTTTTCTTAGTTTATGTCTGGCGAAGGACATCGACTTTAGGGCTGTGTCCTTCGTTTTTTTGTATCTAAGTGTCACCCTCCCGTCATGCTTTGTCCCTATCAAGAAAAGTGTTTTCGGTAACTTTGCTACATCTAAAAATAAATAATCAAAAATCATCATGGCAACAGAAGTCAAACTTACGAATTATTGGATTTCGAGCAGTGCGCTCTATATCCAACTCAACGCAATGGGTGAGCCTAACTACATCCAGTGTAGCGTGGCGAGTGGTGCTTCTATTCTATGCTATATGCAGGACATTGAGGGTCTGGGCTACGATGCCGGGCACAACTATCAGCGTTGGCCGTTAGTGGCTTATCCCTCTCTCTTTCCTGATGCAAAGGCTAAGTATGTTTACGTAGCCATTCCGCGCGTCAGCAATGGCGTCAACGGTACGGCAATGGTGGTATTCCCCAGCGAGCGCATTGACATCTACGGTAAGTCTATTGCATCTCCGGACAAGCAGGTGGGCAACGAGGACTATTACTATGTGTATCTGCAAGGAGAAATCTCTGAGGTCCTGACCAAAAATGTAGGTAAGGATGAGAACGATCAGGACATCATAGAAAAGTATCGTGAGTGGACTCTCACTGTGGAATACGGTTCTCTTGCCACCGACGAAGCGATAGCTTCCGGCGGCGAGGGTCAGTGGTGGAGATATGAGTCAGTACACGACACCATCAAGTTCCTGAAGACCATCTCTGTGGCAGCATTTACTACGCTCAAGGCAGCGACAGCCACTATCGCCACCCTTTTCTTGAACGGACATAAAATCGTTGGTGTAGCGACAGAAAACACCGATGATACGTCAGCCAACAAAGTGGTTACTCCTGAGTTCCTTGGGCAGTTTGGTGTACGCCATTTCTTATCCAAAGAGAATGATGACACGGTAAACGGCATGATTACCTTTATCAAAGGACTGGTGAGCGAGGCTTTAGTAAAGCTGAACAGAGGTGCTTACTTTGGTAAGGGAGGAGCGTTGATAGACGAGGCAGGACGTGCCATCTTTGAGTCGTTACAGTCCATCGACTACGACAACGAAGCAGAGCAGGGTTTCGCTGTTAAGAAGGATAACGGAAAATATCACGCCTTCGTTACGAACCTCACCATCTGGGGCAAGGCGATATTCCACGAATTAGATGTACGCAAGCTGTCTTATTCGGGAGGCAACATCTATTTATCTGGAGCTGGTAGCAAGCTTATCAAAGTTGTGCCTGTCAAGGAATCGGTATCTGCTGACGGTGTTATATCTTGGGTAGAAACAACTGCGGATGATGCAGAATGCGCTGGCTGGAAATGCTATCTCTTAGCTGACAACGGAACTACTGCCACGATGAACTACTGGCAGGAGGGCGACCAAGTGCGCTGTCAGACTATTGGCGAGATTGTGGCTGGTGGAGCATATAGTGATACAAGTAATAAGAGTTACTGGCGTACTATTCCTGATGGTGGTGTATCTACGCAAAATGAGAAGATATACGGCACTAAAACGGAGACTTATCTTGACGAAGCTGGTAAGGAGCAGACGAGAGAAGTACAGGTGGAATTGTACGATGGCCAGGCGTTTGCTTGGATTGTCGTTGGCAAGCATTCCGAAGGCTTAGACGGATATACAGAGAAGAATGCGCCTGTTGAGATAAAGGGAGACCCTGCTGAGGGCGACACAATCGTGCTGGACGGCAACAGACATCGTAATGGCAATCTTGAGTACGACAAGACGGACAGGCAGAACGTGATTATCCTTGAGACAACTGGCGACTATGCTCCTCGTATCGCTTGCTATGCTAATATCTCTGAGTACAAGCATACTATCACAAAAAGCGTAAATGGCGAGAACAAAGAAGTATCTCTGTCGGTATTCGAGACTTCACCGAAGGGTGGAACGAAAATCAATTCCTCACACTTTGAATTGATTTCGGATGACGGCAGTACTATTAATATCATCAATTATAGAGGTGACTGGGTAGAAGGAAATACCTATCATAAGAACGACCAAGTAAATCACAATAATGCCGTTTGGGTGTGTGTTGCCAATTCAGAGGAGGACGTAACAGGTGAGCCTTCTGACGGCTCGACACAATGGAAAAAAGTTCTATCTGGAAGCAAAGGCGAGAAGGGAGACAAGGGCGAGGACGGCGTGGCTTATCAGATAATGATAACGAGCGATACGGGCACGGTGATGATTAACGGTTCGGGCGAAATGACGCTGAAGGCAACGCTGCTACGCAATGGCGAGGACATAAGCGACACCGTGGGCAACAGCTCATGGTCGTGGTGGCGACAATCGGCTGATGCCGAAGATGATGCTGTATGGAATAAGCTGCATGAGGGGATTGGCCGGAACTGTCTTATAACACGTGACGACGTAGACAGACAGGCACAATTCGGATGTAGTGTGTGCGTATCAGATACAAAGACTATTAATAGTAACATATAATAATATTAAAACAAACAAACGATTATGGCAAAAGTATTAGCTAATGGTCAGATTACTATCGTTGACCTCAATGACGGCAAGGCCGTTCAGTGTTTTACACAATGCTCTAAGGGCGAGACTCAGATTTACACCCCCGACACGGGTGTGTACACTCCGAACTACTCGTCGAGTGAACCAAACGTGATAACAGCCCGTGTATATGTGACGGGCAGTGCTACAGACCAGGCTCCGACCTCGGCTTGTACGGGATGGTCGTGGAAGTTGGATGGTGTGGCTGCCACTCCTGTGAGCGGCAAGTCGTATCAGCTTAACCTCGCCAGCAACATCGACAAGAACGGCAGCGTGAAGAACATCGAGTGGTCGTGCAAATACACAGACCCGGAGACAAAGGCTACGACTACGTGTATCGGCTACAAGACCATTTCACTGGCCAAGAGTGGCGGTGCGCTTCAGACGGTGCAGATTGAGACCCCCGACGGCAATACGTTCGACTCGACCAACAACAGCAAGAAGCTGCGTGCTATAGCCAAGTTCTTCCGTGGCAACGTGCAGGACACCACCATGACATCAATGACTTGGGAGGTGCTGAATATCAGTGCAGGAACATGGGACGCCGTGGCTTCGGGCAACGTGAGCACTTCGGGCGGCGTGAGCACTCTGAATGTGAGCGCCAACGACGTGCTTAACTTCCAGACTTTCCGCTGTACGGTGAAGGACGGTGCTGATACCGCCAGCGCTATCATCACGTTCTTCGATGCGAGCGACCCGTACGTGGTGGAGGTGTATTCGCTGACCGGCGACAAGATAGTGAACGGTGCGCAGTCGACGGAGCTTTACGCCCGACTCTGGAAAGACGGCAAGGTAGTGGAGGATGGTGCAGCGGTGAAGGCAGACAGCAACCATGCCTCGAACTACATCTACAAATGGACGAAGTACAATGCCAGCGGTGTAGCCACGAACTGGAACGGTACATCAAGTGCGGTGAATGCTTCGAACAAGCCTTACGTCACGGTGTCCAACGCTGACGTGGCAGTGAGAGGCACGTTTACTTGTGAGGTGTCTAAATAAGGGCACCTCACCCTTATTTTTTATTAATAAAAAAAAGAAAGAGTATGGCAGTATTATTGGCGAGGGGCCAGATAACGATAGCGGCGATAAAGGATGGTGCGCCAGGTCCGCAAGGCAAGCCTGGCAAGGATGCCGTTTCTATTATTGTCGAAGACGCTCCGCTCGTTTTTGACACAGATGACAATGGAATTGTACCTGTTAGCATATCAAAGGTTGCGAAGGTAAAGATAATGAAGGGTAACCTGAATATCTCTAATGAATGCAGCAATATTAACTCAAGGGATGATTTGTGTGTAAATTGTAAATGTGGTGCAATACAGAAGGATGGATATATCGAAGTATCTGTATCAGGCAGTAATATTGCAAAGAACGATGTAATTGTTGACGGGGTAAATCAAGGACAGGTTTCTGCAACATCAGGCTATGCGGTCGCACAATTTGTTTACGCTGGTGTTGTCTATTTTGCGCAGGTTCCATTCTCGGTGAACGTGTCGAAGTATATGGGTAGTGTAAAGGTTACGGCAAAGCAGTATCAGTCACAATTTAAGGCATTGGAGAACGACCTCAAAGAAAGCAATCCTACCGTTCTCAAAGCTTACACATCTACTATCAAGCAGGCGGCAAGAGAAATCTCACTCTCGGTGAGTGAAAAGTCTATTGGAAGAAGAAACCTTCTCGTGGGTAGCGCGTTTTTGCGTGAGGATAATAACTGTACTATATCCAAAGACGCAAGAATCGAAATAAATTCGGGCTATCAAGGTACGAATTGTATTCATGTCATTGACGCGACAGAAGCAGGAAAACCGCATTATGTGGGCGCATATTGGGACGGCTCACAAGGAGGAAGAAGCATCAAGATAGAAAAGGGTAAAAAATACACAATGTCATGCTTTTATAAGACCAATGATATTAACGGAGAGTTCAGGCTTGAAGCTATCTATACTGATAAGCAAGAAAATGCAACAAGAAAAGGACAAGCAAAGTATCTTTCACCAAATGGGCATACTGTTAAAAAGGTCAATGAATGGGAATTGTTTACAACGGTTGTAGATACAACAGATGCGGAATACGATTATATTGCATTCAACTTTTGGGAAGCATGTAATGTCATCGCAGGACAGATTAATGCGTGGATTTGCCGTCCGATGGTAGAAGAAGGTGATACTTACAACGGCTGGACGCTATCGCAAAACGATTATGACTATGTGGGAGGAAACCTTTTGGAGGACACGATGGCACTGACCAGATCGTCTGACAACAGCAATCTTCAGTTTGCCAGCGGACTGATTTTGTTTGGTAAATACGAAGGCTGCTACGGTATATTGTACAACAAAAACAACTCGGCAGAGTCTCAGTTCACAGAAGCCTTGCAATATAAATTTCCAACAACGGCTACCCTTTCTGGGCAGGCGAGAATAGTAAAGAATCAGGACTATGTGTTCTCCTTCGTTGCCAAGGGCAGCGGGAACATCAACGTTTATCTCTATGGAGACAGCGTTCATGCAAACGTATTTACAGAAACCTGCGAAGGAAACGTATATCTGGACGGCAGGGCTGACGGATACGCACAGCTCGCACTCACCTCGACCTTTAAGCGGTACTGGGTGCATTGGCGAATAGAGGACTATACTGGCGAGGGAGCAGAGGTAATCCCAGACAAGGTGCTGATACGTGTTCCAGGCGATACTGAGGCTTGGGTGACAAAGCCGAAACTGGAGGAAGGCGCACAACTTACTGATTATACAGAACGGAAGACCGACCTCATCGACAGAGCCACAGCAAAGGCGGCAGGACTTGAGATTACGTCGAGAGGAGTAACTCTGTATGGCGAGAAAATCAAGGTGGAGAACACGTTATCTACTGGTCAGACTACGACAGCCGCTCTCTTTAAAGACGGAGCCATCAATGCGGCTCTGATACTTGCGCAGATGCTTACATCGCAAGGACACAACGGACAGATGGTAAGGATAGCCGATGGCCTTATAAATATCTACGGCAAGGCAGGAACTGCAAACATCCGCTTCGGTCTGAACAGTTCGGGACAGGCCGTGCTGTCGTACTACGACGACAACGGAAACTTTCTCTACGACCTCGGTCCTGCTGGTGTCGCCTCGCTTAGCAAGACCGACGCAAAGATAACTTCTGAGCAATATATCAAAGCAGAGGATGCAGGACTGACGACTCCGCTCGGAGAGAATGTAGATCTTCCGTGGGTTGACACAACGAAGTCGTGGTACACGGCAACGAAGGACAACAACTACATTCTTTTCGTTAAGGGTGCGACGGGTAAAAAGACAACCCTGTATCGTTACTCAGCACCAAGAGTGAACGGAAAGATAGTAGCCGACTCGGCCAACGGATTGAGTACCTACGACCTTGCGAGTGCAGCCGACGGAAGGACGTTTACGAGCCGCACAATGGTGAAGAATGGTGCGCTGACAAATCTTGCGGATGGCGTGTTCCTCACTGGGAATGTCACTGTCTACGACAACACAAAGCTGGTGCCTTCCATCAAGAAGGGACAGAGCGTGACAAGGCCATCCTTCTATGTACAGACAGCTTCCTTTAACGCAAAGTTCACGACACTCGGATGGTTCGGAAGAATCTATTCAATACAGACAGAAATCACTTTCGGTAATCTTGACGTAGGAATAATGAGCAATAATTACTAAACGAATATGATAACATATAAGGAATTGTATGCTACGCCTTTGGAAACGAAGGTTGCGACATGGAAAAATAATGAGGTGCGTCTTGCTGTGAACGAACGCAAGACAGAAGACGGTGAGTATCTGTACGACTGCGTGTTGCTCGGCATGAATACCGATGTGGAGCCTACTGAAGAACAGTTGACAGAGGCTCTGAGAAACAAGTGCATCGAGCAGATAACGGAGTACGATAAGAGCGCAGAGGTGAATACGTTTTATCTCAACGACAAGGCGTACTGGCTCGACTTCGAGACAAGAGACAGAGTGTATCAGGGGAACGAGCGACTGAGACGAATGGGGAGAACGAAAACGACCCTGTGGCTCGACGGCGAGTGCTATACCCTGCCTATTGACACAGCTCAAGACCTCATCAGTAAGATAGAAGTCTATGCTAAAGACTGCTACAATGTTACGCAGACCCATCTTGACAAGGTTGCGGAGTTACAGACGAAAGACGCATTGATAGCTTATGATATTACGGCAGGTTATCCCGGAAAAGTACGACTAACAATTTAATTTTATAGCTATATGAAGAAAATCGTTAAAGGTAATGACTTCACACTGAAGATTCCAGTGATGAAGATGGTGGAGGGGCAAGCGAAGGCTTTCCCCTTGCCAGCCTTTGACTACGCATATAACACAATTCTTACGTTAGGTGGTGAAGAACAGCGTGGTTTCATTATGTCGATAGGACAGGAATTAGTACATGTAGCTAACCTTGAGACTATCAAGGAAATTCTGACGGAATTGTTTGATGCAAGCACTGCCACAGCCTATGAAACTTTCGTTAAGAAAACCATTAGATGGACTTCAACGCAGGGTAGTGCCACGTTTGTTGTTTACTGCGCGTATCAGATTGGCACCAACAGAAAGCCCGTCGCCTACTCGTTTTCTGTCTGTCTACGCTTGCTGACCTATTTGCCTCTTTGAGAGAGAGTAGAATAAAAAGTAACTTTAAAAGAAAGGTAAAATTATGAAAAAAACAATTTCGTTTGTCAGTACGATTATTCCTGCTGACCAGTTTTAAAAAAAATATGAAATCGGTAGTTCAGACAAGAGTGAAACAATCACCATCTACCATCTTGGCGAGGTGTTGGATAGCGAGATAGGAGCTTATCGGTGTTATGAATGTAGCATCCCGACATCGCTATTCGATGAGGACGAGGTGAAGGCTGCTTACGCTAAATTCGATGAAAGAGTAAAGGCGGCAGAATTGGCTTATGCCATCTCAAAGAAGGAGGAAGAGATAACAGCCTACGACACCTCAGACAAGGTAAACGGCTTTATTTTAAACGGTATGCTTATTTCATGGAACAAGGATGACACTAATTCTCCTAACGTCGAAAAGCGCATGGACTTACGACAGAATATTGCTGACAAGTTTGCGCTTGGCGAGGAAAATATCGCTATATGGCTAAAAGGTGTATCTTTTACTATGCCATGTGCGCAAGCCGAAGTACTCATGCGAAGCATCGAAAACTATGCTTACGAGTGTTTTAACGTTACGGCGAGCCATAAGCAAGCAGTCAGTCAGCTGACGACCATCGAGGAGGTGGAAGCCTACGACTACAAGGCAGGCTACCCGAAGATGCTTGAGATGAGTGTATAATATCATTTTCCTGATGCCGGGAAAATGATAACCATATTATTGACCTCAATAAAATGGTCGGTATTCCATAAACCCATTAAAATAAAAAGATTATGTGTATATTAAGTATTATTTCGTTTCTCCTCCTGGGAGGATTTCTTCTTCTGTCGTTTATGCGCTTCGGAGCACCCGACATGATAAGCGACATTTACTATCAGCTGCAGAACTGCACGGGCAGCGAGGTGATAGGCAACAAGACGAAGCACAACTATGGACTTCTCTTCACCTTTATTATGTTCTTCACAGCCATCACCATGATGGTATGTATGCTCGACACGGGCAAGGGCATTCAGTGCCTCGCCTTCATAGGTTGCGCAGGACTGATGTTTGTCGGTGCGGCACCCAACTATCTCGATGCCGACGCCCTTCCTGTCCATAAGGGAGGAGCCATCGTAGCCGCCATAGGATGTGTAGGTTGGAGTCTGTCCGTATGCTGGATGATGACACTCATCGTACTGGCAGAGTACCTTCTCTGCCTCTACATCTTCGACCGCAGGGCTTCATACTACAAACCCTGGTATTGGGCAGAGATGGCGGGCTTCATTGACGTATATTTCACCTATTGGCTCTGCGTATGAAGACATTTCTCCGAAACCTCATCACCCTCAACAAGCGAGACTGGATTGGTCTTGCTTGTTGGCTGCTTATTGGTACATTGATAGGTCTGCTTGCTTTGCCTATTATGGTAATAAGGGAATATTACCAGTACAAGCATTATCATTTGGCAAAGTTCGAGTGGGAGGACATTGTGCGATACACCATCGTCATCATCCTGGGAAGCATCATCAACTATTTCATCTTTGCTTATATCTTGAAGATGAATCATATTGTCGTGCTCTGTTGATTGCGGCAGAACTCGTTTCCATTTATTTCCTTTTATTTCTTAGGAAATAATTGGAAACGAAAAAATTTGGTCGTTTCAAGAAAAAACATATAAAACAATCCCTGCTATTCTCACGAATGGCAGGGATCCATACTTTTAATTTTAGATTATGACTCTCTATTTGAAACTTCGAGTCACATTATAGCACTGCAAAGGTAAGCAAAGTTTGCGAAATGTGCAAACTTTCTACCATATATCTTTAATATTCTATCATGCCGCCGCTAATCGAACCCGTGTATGTGATGTTGATGTCGCGTGCGTAGTCTCCGTTTTTCTCCTTCATTTCGTCGATATGCAACTCTATGGTGTATATTTTATTGCCGTATTTGTCGTTTTTGTGCAAGTAGGTGAATTTTATCCATGCTCCTTTCACTGGGAGAGTATCTGCTGTACCTAAATATGCTTTTGTCACCTCGTACCCATTTTCAAAGCCGTAGAGCGTACCCCAAAGTTGGTCTAACTGGTATGTGCCGTCCCACTTATCCAAACCTGGGTCGTTTGCTATATACATTCCAATCTCCCATCTGTCGGTGGCATCTCTTCCACTGCGAGCCTCGCTATGCAGCGAGAATTTACTGACATATTGGTATTGATAGTAGTCAAACCCTGATACCTTGAATTTTCTCAAGGCATCGCAAAACTTGCTTTCTTTTGCGACATACTCTTCTTTTGGAGGATTATTCTCCCCACCTTCATCGTCGCTGCTGCTACAACTCGCTACACTCGCGCCCATGGCAAGCATCATGGCTAACATGAGCAAAAAACTGAAAATTTTCTTCATAATAAATCTGTTATTTTAGTTAGTAATTATTTTTTATGTCCGATGTTTCACGCACGTTTTTGTACCTTTACACTATGAGCAACGTCAGTGAACTTTCAGTAGACTTTCAGTAGACTTTCAGTAGACTTGCTCTGAGTGTATTAACGCCCCTTTTTAGGGACAATGTTTCACGGAAAAAATTATTGCGTATGGCAAAGATTGTTCCAAGCCACTTGGTTAGTTCCATTAGTGGCAAACTGTGCAAAAAGGACACTACTTATATTGGTGTCAACAAGCGCACGGGTAAGATGTATTCGGCTGGCTATCACGGATGCGTGCAGCCGAACAGTGAGAAACAGCAGACGGTGAAATCTTCGTTTACGAAAAAATCGCAGTTTGCCTCGTCTTGGTGGAAGCAGAACCGCCCGTCGGCAACGTCGGCGAAGGGCACGGAGGCTTACCTCGCCGTGATGAAGGCCTACAAGGCGCAGCACAAGATCGGCAACCCCTACAGCTACATGCGCTCCCTCGTCACCGATGACCTCAAGGTCATGCTTGCCGGCAACGACCTCACGGGTGGCGTGAAGCCAGGCGGCTCCACAACTGAAGGCGGCGGTCAGAAGCCTGGCGGCGAGCTGGAGTCTTAAAGGCTGGCTTGCACACAAAAGCCTTAACATTTCCCACGGCAGGCATACGGCTTGCCGTGGGATTTTTTATTCTTCGGGCAGGAGCATCACACCGACACGAACCTTTGCACCACAATGAGGACAGAAGGCGGTGGTGTTGATAGTAGGCTGTGCATCGCTCGAATCGCCTATTGGATAGAACAAATCAGTGATGTCGCAATCCAGTTTCTCGCAAAGGTCCTCCAAACGTTTTATTGTAGGGTTGCCTTTGATGTAATTCTGAATGATGTTCTGCGTCTTTAGGTCGAACTTCTGACAGAAAGACGTAATGGTGTAACCGCGCTCTTTTATGGCGCGACGAATGTCAATTTTCGTTCTCATGTTTATATCTGTATTGTTTTGGCTGCAAAGTTAATACATATATTTGTATTTTGCAAGTTTTTCTGAAAAATAATTATTATATACGTTTATTTCTGTTCAAAGAGTATAGTTTTATCTGTTTGCAGCGTTTTCTTTTGTATTTTTTTGTAAAAAAAGAGAGGTATATAATCTATTCTGTTGTATCTGAATTATTCTTTCGCCCCTATAAATAGTTAATAATCAAAGGCTTAACTGAAAAGCCAACCTGTAAAAGCCATCCCGAAAGGAACACCTAAATAATTGATAATTAGAGCAATCGCATCCAGCAAACTTTCCTTGCAACTTCGATTCACAAGCGAGAGCGCCGCCGCACTGAGGAGCCTTGCGTGCCCCCCGCCCGCGTGTCCGGCTGTGAATATGCGGGCGAGGAACCAGGAAGGCAGCCACCAGGAAGGCAGCCACCAGCCACGAGGACACCAGCCACCAGGGAGGCACCTCCACCACTGGAACCAGGGAGGCACCACCAGCACCACCAGGAAGGCAGCCACCAGGAAGGCAGCCACCAGCCACGAGGACACCAGCCACCAGGGAGGCACCTCCA
>ERZ1034880.14-NODE-14-length-84551-cov-21.443122_pt1 | contig 84551 bp, 126 predicted proteins | sample MGYA00520630_ERZ1034880 | MGnify/ENA primary metagenome ERZ1034880 (study PRJEB33766, sample SAMN09781725) | gut metagenome | biome: gut microbiome | host: Homo sapiens | place: Madagascar | study: EMG produced TPA metagenomics assembly of the PRJNA485056 data set...
CTGCAAAGGTGCTGAAAAACCCGAAATTCCCAAAAAAAGTTTTCAGTTTAGAATTAATCTAAATAAGAAAACATCACATAAAGAGGTTGAAAACATCAAAATCCAAACACAAAACCTTATTTAGAATTAATCTAGATAAATGAAACGTATCAAATAATCGGCTGCAAAGATACTCAATCGGCAAAATAGATACTTTCTATCTATCAAGTGAGAAAAAGCCTATAAACGGCAAATAAAAGCGTTTTAGGCGTTTTCCCTATATATAAGGTACACGCACACAATACATATATAAAAACGGCTGCAAAGATGATTTTTCGGGCTACAAAGGTGCAAAGATAGAGAAAACAGATAAAAGCAACTAATAACCCCGATTTAACCTATCATTTTGCAAAGTGGAGATTACATTTTGTGTAATGATTTAGGAAAATGCAGTTATTTTCAAGAAAAAAGCGAGAAAAAACGTAATTTTTTGCCTAAAAGCTTTGCAGATACAGAAAAAAGCCGTACCTTTGCATCGCAATCAAGAAACAACGAGATTACTTCTAAGCAGAGAAATCCTGTTATATCTATATTGCAGCTAGCCACCTGCGATGCTACGACGCTGCCAAAGGTGGAGGGGAGAAATGACGGCAAAGTGACTTGTCCTTTGTGTACGCAGCCCACGGCACTCGTTAAAATGCAAGCGTGCAAAGTAAGCGAGGATAAATAAAAAGCTATATAAATTGTATATCTCAAAAAACCGAATGAGAATAAACGTATCGGAGTTGCTAGTAACTTAAACTAGTAGTACCAATTAAATGAAAGAAGGAAAACGGATAGGCTATTATAAGGAATGTAGCTACATTATTACTTATTATTCCAAGCGTTGAAACATTCTAAGGTGAGTAGTGAAAAGCTAGAGTAACGAAATGAACTGAATGATAAATGAAAACCAAATACAATAATAAGTAACTGTTATATGTAGGTGAAAACATCAGCCTTTGGCAATTAGGCGGTTTAATTGATAGCCACAAATTAGTAACTTAAAAAAATAAAGCAATATGAAAAAGTTATCCAAAAAGCAAACATTATCTTATTTAGCACTGCAAAAGGTAGCTAGATTGCAAGAGTTATTGAAACTAACTCAAAATGCGGAGGTTGTAACATCATGCGACAATTACACCCCTGAGGCTTACACACAAAATAGTAAGTTTATAGACGATGCCCAAAAAGAAATTTATTCTTTGCTTGCAGGTATCAAAAGAGATGTAGAGTGCATTTAAATAAAAACCCACTACCTTAAAAAAGTAGTGGGCGAATCAAGTTAAAAGAAAAACTAATAACTTGGATTACTTCTAAGCGGTTGCAAAGTTATTAGTTTTTTCCGAATTAGCAAAATTAATTAGTAACTTTTAATAAATTAGAGTATGGAAAAGTATGATTATTTATCAGCAGTAGAGAGTGATGTTCGTGAGTATATTGAGAATAATGTGAATTTTCACGATTATTCGGACTTAGACGAAATGAAAGAAGACTTAAACGAAAAGTTATTCGTTGAGGATTCAGTAACAGGTAATGCTAGCGGCTCATACACCTTTAACACTTGGAAGGCTGAGGAATATCTTTGCCACAATTTAGATTTATTGACTGAGGCTAGCGAAGAGTTTGGCGGTAGTTCGGACATTCTTTCTGACGGTGCAGAAATGTGTGATGTTGCTATTAGATGCCACCTTTTGGGGCAGGCTATTGAAAATGTTGCTCCCGATATGTGGCAGGATTGGGAAGACTCTCAAGAAGAGAGTGAAGAAGAAGAGAATGAAGACTAAGTAATAACAATATCCTTTGCACTCGCTTATTTGTGGGTGCAAAGGTGCAAATAATATAAGGATATGAACACAAATACAAAGTGGATAAGTACAAATTATCGTGATATAATGTTTTTTAATGATGTATTTACTTTTGAGGTTGAGGCTAAAAAAGCAAATATTAGTTTAGGTAGCCTTCTTGAAAAGCATACTCAAATGGTACAGAAAGGCTTCATAAACTCTTTTTGTGTGCTAGAAAATTCTAGTAATATGGTAGTATTGAAAGTTACTGCAAAGGTTGATAGACTAACATCTTTAAATACTACTTCATTAACTCTGGAAATTGGTAACATTAAAGATTAATTGGTTATGGATATAACAATACCTTTCGTTTTTGCCCTTATATCTTACGTATTAGGCATTATTGTAGGGCGCAATTGGAATAAGTACGTAAAAGAGTAATAACCTATTAAAATGCAAAGAAAATGAGAAATACAGGCATAAAAGAATTATTAGAAAATATAGGTAACTTCAATGGATGGAAGGGTAATATTTGCCTTTATTTTACCAAAAAAGAAGTAAGAGCATTAAAATGTTATGGAATAACTGAAAATATGGATATAAAACAAGCATATTTGAAAGTATCATAAAACATATTGGATAGGTGCAAAGATAGTCGGTATCTCTAGACTGTTCGATTCAGTTTGCACCACAAAATAAGTAACATTAAATAATTAGCAATATGAAAGAATTAAAAAAGTTAGCATTAATACTTCGTGCTTTGGGTATTACTGCAAATGTAGTAAACGCAGAAATAACCTATAATGGTGTGCACGATTATGATAATATCTTTTGCGAGTGTAACAAAGGTTTAGTGCATTTTGATGTTTGGCACGAAGAGTTAAATGAATTTGAACTGCATTTAACCTTCAAAAATACTTTGGTATATGATACCTTATATTTGGATAGTCTTATTCAGGTAGTTAGCGAAATAACTAGTACTATATCCAAATTTGAGGGTTAAATAATGATGTTTGCGCCCTTATCTTTTCCCTTTGGTACACTTTATCAAGTGGGAAAAGATAAGGCTATATAGGGTAAATAAACGGATAAAAATAGAAAGATATAAATAAGATAGCTTTGAAGAAATTCGTTATTATAAGATATTTGGCTAGTTGTCACAAATACCCTTATGGATATGGGATATATACAGAGAATGTTGGAGATTTTCGAATAACATCTTTAATAAGTGATATTCTAGACTACCATCATCCGCACAAAGATGACATTTACAGGGATGAGGCAAAACGGATATTAAAGTATATAGACACAAAAGACAAAAAGTATTTGAATGAAGCTTTTTCATCATATTACAAAAACAAATTAATTGAATATATTGCTTAAAAGTTACTATAGCCGTGAGTAGTTAGAGGCTACCTCCAAAAGCGAGATTTGGCACGGCACTAATTAAAGATAGGAGAAAAGAATATGAAAAAGTACCGTTTGTTTATCAGTTCAAAAAAGGACTTAAAAGCATTAAACAAGAAAATAGCAATTGATAGTCTGTTTTCAGTTGGGGAAACAATAACTAATAACCCTTTGGTTATTGGAGAAAATGTAACTAATGATAAGCGTATATTGGATAGTTTTAATGAGTTTATGAACTCTAGCAAAGTATCTGGAATATTGATTATTGAAGAAATTTAGATTTTAAATACTACTTGGATATGGAAACAAAGGAAAAAATAAAGAATTGGTTGGAGGCTGAATATAATAGCCTCCACTTGGAACATATAAGCGAGCAAAAAGAAAGCGAGTTAAAAGATAGATTTATTCGCTTTTATTGCAAGTTTGATAAACGCCTGATACGTATCAAGCGTGAAAAGATAAGCGTATCACCGATTAAAAATGGTGGTGTGCGATTGTCTTTGGTAGCTTGGGGAAAATGCTATGGGCAATTTTACGAAGTGTAACTTTTAACAATTGGATATATGAGTGACAAAGAAATGAATTTGGCTATCTTAAACAAGTTGTATGAGATAGCCGATAAGGTTTTTAATGAGGGTGTAAACGTGAAAGAAGGCAATTACACCGCATCCGATTTGGCAAAGATGAAGGATAGCGCATTTAAGGATGGCTATTTGGAGACTGAAAAGAAATCATATAAGAATGAGTGTAATAAGCAAGTAGAGAAAGATTGTTTTATTGCACCGATGGCGAGCGTGAATGTGCTATCTTTTGTGTGTTCCTTCTGTGTAGTTCAAATCTTTGCATTGGTAGCTAAGTTTGAAAAGTTAGCTAGCATTGGCAGCAAGAAGAGAATGTTTATCAAGCAGAAAAATAATAATGAGGTACTTTGCACTGTTAAGGTACTCATTAATAAATACTACTCTAAGCTATCTTTGCATTGTGCGAATGATGATTTGCGCCCTGCTATGAAAAATGTATGCTTGGATATTAGAAACGGAAGGGCAGCCGCTAGCGATGGGCACACAATGATGATTAAGGGCTTGGATGTGGTAAGCACGGAACATTTTGCATACGATTACAATTTGCCTTTGGTAAACGGAAAAGACTTCAAAAAGATGTGCTCATTGGCAAAGTCTGGTAGTACACTTACTTGCAAGTTGGTACGTGAACCAAACGGCAATACATATTGGGTATCTGAATGCTGTGGATATTACTCTAAGACAGAGGCAAACAGATACGTAAATTACTCTTCTGTATTACCTAAGATTAGTCCTGATAATCTTTGCACCATCAACGAAAAGACTTGGAAGGGCATCTCTAAATGGTTGAAGAAAAACAAAGGTTTTAATTCTATCGGTTTAGTAATAATCAAGCATAAAGAAAATGATAATCGTATTACATTCACAATTAACGGAATGTATGATAATCATGATGGTATTGAGATTTCTTGCGAGTGCGAAAACATACCAAACAAGAATTTTGCGATTGGATTAAAGATTGATAGTCTGCTGAGATTTGAAAACTTCAATTTTGCACTTGGAAGATATGCTAATGAAGCTTTGGTATATGTAGGTAGTTTGGAAGTTGGTATGATGATGCCGATGTTTATTGATGATGAGTATAACGGTTTCAAACTATCTGATGGCTACATTGGTGCATACGATTATTGTGGATTTGCTGAGTCTTTTGATATGCCTACAAACGAGCCTTCAAAAGACGTTATTCCTGCAAAGGTGGATAATGTTACAACTGAGGAAAAAGAATGCGCTACAGAGGATAAAACAGAGCAAACAGATTTCAAGCGAGATATAACATCAAAGATTATCATTTGTGGCATTCCATCTTATAAGGATAGCGCACCTGCAAAGGTTGATGCACCCGATGCACCTAATGCACCTGCAAACGTAGTACAATTGGATAAGCCTAGCAATAAGTTTAGCTTTGATGCTATCGGTGTAAATGTAGGCGATGCACTTACCTTCATTGATGGCACAAAGGTTATTGCAGCAGAAAACAATAAGATTATATTCTGTGGTGAACTGTTTACATTGTCGGGATTCTGCAAAGAGTTCATGCCCGATAATAAGCGAACAAAGAGTAATGCCTATCGTGGGTGTGCCTTCTTCTTTAAGGATGGTGTTAAATTGGAAAAGCTATTCAAGGATGCGCAAAAGAAATCATTGGTATCAAGCAAAGAAGAAATTGCAGCCGTACCTGATGATACATTGGATAGCGTGCCAAATGAGCACCTAGCGAGCGAGAAATGCACCGAGCGGACAATTACACCACCTGCAAAAGAAAACGTCTCAGAGCGCAAAGAAACGGCATTAGCTGCAAAGGTTGTGGCTATCTCCATCGGTGTTCCTTCATGCTTGGATATTCCACCAAACAATATGTGGTTGGATATTGCAGCAAATAAGCCGTTAAATTCGGCTGTAGGCTATTGCTTATGTGGTGTTGGCAAAGTAGTACATACACTACCTTTGCCACCTCCACGGAGCAAAAGAATGAGTGAATTAACAACATATACAAACTTTTATAACACATCATAAAATGAACGTAAATCAATTAAGAAAGGCTATCAAAGTAGCCAAAGCAGAAAGTAAGGTAATTTACATTGCTATCCATAATAGCCGTTTTCATATTGACTTCAATAATTGCAAGTATAGAATAGACGGAACGAATGAGCTACTTATAATAAACGACTCATTTCTTAAAGATACTATCGTCTTGGATATTCATCAAATAATGTTCATCGAAACAAATTTTAAACATTAATCAATATGAAACAGACTTCATTACCAGAGGTTATTTACTTAGATGTTGATAGCCTTATTACAGAGAATAATAATGCTGCATTGGTAGCGAGTATTGAAGAACCGATTAATATTATCGGTGTAATTTAATAACAGAAAGTGTAAAGATATGAACGAATTGGAAATGTTAATGATAGCAGAATCAAAGAAGAATGCTATTGATGATGACGTTATCAAGCGAGCACAGAAAGAAGAGTACGAAAAGGCTAGAAAGTGGAAGAAAGATACACTTGAAAAGCTGAGTTTCTTGAAGAGTTATGGATGCGAGTTTGAGAGTGACCGATTTCGTAGTAGCTTTCTTATTCACCCAAAGAAACGTGGAACGATTGAAGTTGCTTTAGTTTGGCACTATGAGGATTTCGCAGGTAAGCACAATAGCATTGCTAGATACCATACAGAAGAAAACCTCATAATCAATTGGAATTACGGAATATGCGGTGGCGAATGCTATTCTAGAAAATTATCGCTAGAGGAGTTCGTAAAAGCATTGGTAAGACGTGGAATTATTAAAGTAGAGGGTTAAGTTATGAAAGTATATGTAGTTATCAATTCACACCAGCATGGACTGGGTGAGGCGGTTGAGGTTGATGCAGAAGTCTTCGATACTAGAGATAAGGCTAGAAAAGCGATGGAAGACAAAGGTCTGAACACATTGGAAAGCTATAAGCATTCATTGGATTGTGACGATTTCCAAATCAGCGTTTCAGATTTCTTCTATCATATCTCAGACAACGAAGGTGAGACGTGGGATAATTTCGATATTGTAGAACAAGAATTAAAATAATAAGACTATGAAGAAGTACGTAGTAGAAATTGTTGAGAAAGTCACCTACAAGGTAGATGTGGATACATCATCACCCGAAGACGCAGAGAATGCTGCAAGAGCAATGTACGATAGTGGTATGTTGGAAGGAGAGGGCGAGTTAGAAAATGTTTCTTTTGATGTAGAAGCCAATGATGGTATCACTGAAGTAACAAATACTTCACACAATGGAATTAACGATAAAGACTTTTGCCCTGATGAGTTAGTAAGAGATTTATTTAATGGCGGACAATACGCTTGGAACAAAGACAATACAGAAATGGTTGGATTTGTCGGAAACGAGCCAGTATTGGTACGCCAAGAAACCTACAACAAATTGTTGGTTAGATTGCTTGGCGATGCTTGGTGTCCTGATGTTGTTGAGGAATGGGTGAAGAGAATTGAACATGACAAGAACAATGATGTAGATTACATAATTGATACTTATATGTTTGGAGTGATTGAGAATGACCGTAAACATAAAAGTAGCGATTTTCATGTTTCATTTTATTATCGTGGATAATAAATAGCAGAAAGTGACGTTTTAAGTAATAAGAGATAGGATAGGAGATAGGAGAAATGAAGACAATAGAAATCAAGAATGCAGGTGGCACATCTGTAACATACGACATCGTGAACATCGGCTGTAAGGATTGCCCTTACTGCATGATGGCAGAAGGTCACTACCTTTGCCGTTCAGACAAAAGCTGCAACGCAAAGGCAAACATGACCGATGATGATGAGCCAAAACAGAAAGTAATAATATACAGTCGTGTCTCTACTGAAAAGCAGACATTGGAGCAGCAGGAAAGAACAATCAACGAATGGTTGAATTGTCACAATCTGAAAGCTACTCACGAAGTGAAGGAGGAAGGTGTATCGGGTAAGGTATCTTATAAGGATAGAAACCTTGGTAAGGTAGTATTGCCGATGCTTGATAAGGGTGATATTCTTATCGTATCAGAGGTTAGCCGTATCGGTCGTTCTATGAGCGACATCAACAAGTTTGTTAATGACGAACTGAAACCACGTGGCGTGCGCTTGGTTATCGTACAGATGGGCATTGACCTTGATTGCAGCCATCTGAAAGCGATTGACGAAATGTTGTTGTTCGCTTTCTCATTCTCGGCACAGATGGAGCGTGAACTCATACAGGAGCGAACACAGAGCGCATTGGAAGTACGCAAGCAGAAGTTGGCACAAGACGGAGAATTTATCTCAAAGTCTGGTAAGGTCGTTAAGAAGTTGGGCAGACCTAGAAAATGTGACTTATCAAATGCACAGAAGGCAGCATCGGAAAAGCGCAAGAAAGAGGCTGCTGAGAAACCTTGCAACAAAGCTATATGGAATGTGGTTAAGAAGTGTACCAATGACTTCACCGAATTGACTACACCTAACTTTGCCGATGCAGCTATGATGTTGCAGCAGATGGGTGTTTATTCGTCCACTGGTAAGGTATTAACAAAAGAACTGGTAAGAAGTGCATATTATAATCTACGTTCAGTCTATGGCAGTCAAGTATATTTCAGACGTGGTTCTGCCAACTATCGTGTAATGCGAGAAAAGGGTATGACTGACGAAGAGATTCAGCAGTATTATAAGGAACTGAATAACAACAACAATAATACAGAGGAGGTTTAAGTTATGGCATTCTTAATAGCAATTTGGCTAATCGGCACATTGTTCGATTGCGCAATGGGCAGAAATAAAGATTAAAATTTCTGCCATACACACAATATAATGACGCATATTGCGTTATCTTTTGAAAATAATATAAATATTATAGCCCTACGCATCACGGATAAGCGAACAAGTTATGAAAAAGGTTTTGGTGTTTATGACAATTACGATTGCCATAATTTCTCTTTCTTCTTGCAATTCGTTTGAGAAGAAAGCGAAGATACAATTACGTGACACGATGGAAGAACTGGCAAAAAATCCAGAAACTTTCAAAATCACAAACGAGAAAGTCGTTTTCTCCAACGATTCTATGTGTACTATCTCTTTTATTGGTAGAGGTCAGAATGGTTTTGGTGGATACAATTCATCAAAGATGGAGTACACATTCATTAAGTTAGCTAAAGACGATGAAGGGAAAACAACATATTGCGAGGCTCTTTTGGATATGGAAAGCCAAAAGGACAGAAGAAACTCAATTAAAGAAGCCATTAATGATGTTGATAAAGGTTTTCTATATGGCTCATCAAAAGCTGTTTATGATGAATTTATCAAGAAAGGTATGAGTAAAGAAGATGCAAAGGCTAACTACCTGTATTTTCAAGCTATGGTAAATACAGCCATTAACGGAAGAGAAATAGACAATAATGATTAATAATCGTATAGCCCTCGACATCACGGTTAAGTCATAAATTATGAAGAAATATCAGATATATTACAATAATACTGTTGAGATAAACAATGTTGCAGAGTTTGATACATTGGATGAAGCAAAGCAATATTGTACCGAAAACACGAAAGGGTATGATAAGGTATGCGACAATGATAACTGTTGGGAAGGTCGCAGCAATAACTTTCATTATGAAGTCTATGATGGCTGCAAAGAAATCCTTGATGAGGATGGTGACGTTGTTGATTTCAAAGACCCAGTTTACGAAACAGAGCAGTTTTATTGCGATTAATCAATGTAAAATCCAAAAAGTAATTATTAGTTTTCTGCAATGAATATAATTATGAAAAAGATTTCGATGTTTATGGCAATTATGACTGCCGTGGTGTTTGCTGCTAGTTGCAGCAGTAAGCCAAAAGAGAAACCAAAGCCAAAAGATATTCCTTTTGTTGCACAGACTAAAGAAAACCTTAAAAAATGGATAGACAATAATGCTATTAATCCAGAAGACTTCAAGGTAAGCAATTATCAAGTCGTTTGGAAAACGGATAGTCTTTGCGTCATTAATTTCCGTGCTATCGGAGAAAACGGATTTGGCGGTCATGTAAGAAACGAGTTTCAATACTTCAATATAAAGGTTGATGGCATCCTGTATGAATGGTGTGACAATGATAGATACCAAAATGGTGTACTAGATTGCGTTAAGGATGGATTTAAATTCGACTTTATGATTAGCCAAAAAGATAAAACTCTTCTGAGGCTCATTAAAGATAAGAGCAAAGCTGGTGTAATATTTGTAAATGCCTACGTGGATGCTTGTACCGATTATAGTTTTGGAACAGATGCTATTAAAAGTGGCAACATATTGAATATGGGTAATATTCAAGTTGCTGATACTATAAGATAACAATTTCCCCACTTGCTTATTTGTAGGTGGGGATTTATTGTACATACAAGGCGTTTAAACTATCGAACCGATAAATCTTACCAACAGACTATTTTAACCGCTTACAGAAGAAATTTTCACCATCTCTTTGAGTTCTCAGATATTTTGTCTATCTTTGCAATGAATTTATCATCTTGGAACTCATATATCTATCTCAGCCCTGCCGTTGGTGCTCAATGGTGGGGCTTTACTTTCGCATTTCTTTTATACCTATCATATATCGCCCTGCATCATCATTTTTGGTGGTGTGGGGCATTTTTGTGTTAATTAAACTTAGAAAGGTTAAAGTCATAAATCCCCGAAAAGCCCATTAAATATAGATTTCTCAAATTTATCCACAATAAAGCGAGTTAATGAAAAATCAGCTAATTTGGTGGTTCGCAAGGAATTGCGTACTTTTGCAGTGCTTGTTAGAAGTCGCGCGCTAGCAAATAAATAAGATTATCAGAAGTTGACTAGCTCAACTACAACGATATACCCTATCCAAAGTTTGGAGCGCGACCCAGACGGCGGATAGGGTTTTATTTTATCCCTATCTCTCAAAGTTTCAAGCAAATGCATACGAGGTTCAATCCGTGCAGCCCTCTTCGGAGTTATCGACCGATATATAAAACTGCTCTGTCAGATAAGTTACATTATGGTTGTGTAAATCCCGCAACGTGTCACCTCACGACGGGTGCCCATATCAGAAATGAGAAAGCCGACCATAACGAGCAAAGCTCTGTGGGTATCAGAAGACTTATGCTGGCTTTACAAGGAGTACGAACTACTATGGTATATTATATATATTGTAGTTGATAAAAAATAAGGTTCGGCTCGCTTGGCTATCCCATTTATTCTTATGGGTATAGAGGTGTTGTATATATTAATTAATAGAGATAGAGATTATGACTGAAATTTCAAAGTATTCAGCCTCAACTTTGAAGAACTTAGTAGGAGTTGATGGCGAGTTGAAGTCACTAAACGACTTATGGAAACTGGTAGGGTCTCCCAAAAATCAAGACCCTAGCCAATGGTTAAGATTACCAGACACTATAAGTTATTTAGACTCAGAGTGTAAGGCACAAAATGTGGGAAAATCCCATATTTTAAAATCAAAGCGTGGACGAAACGGTGGCACGTATGCTAGCAATCGTGTATTGTTGGAGTATGCTCGCTATCTTGATAAAGACCTCGCAGTTATCGTAAACGAAGTCTTCCTACAGGAGGTTGCCGCACAGCAGAACCCAGACCTGTATCTTGACAAGTATCGCAACGCCTATAAGAAAAAGGGAAAGGACGATGCCTGGATAGATGAGCGAATGAAAGGAGTCGGTATTAGAAAGGAACTGACATCTACGTTGAGTTCACATGGTGTTGTGGGTAACGGCTATCGAGTATGCACCAACGCATCCTATACTGGTCTATTCGGAATGAATGCACCTGCTATAAGAGACGGACTTGGCATCACGAAGAAAGATAGCATACGTGATAATTTATCTAGAAGACAACTCCTTGCATTATCATTGGCGGAAGATTTGGCAAAAGACGATATTAATCAAAACAAATTATGGGGAACAGAACAGTGTGCTCAAACTTGTCACGATGCTTCAAAAACCATAAACAACGCAGTATTGTCTTACGTTAATAGAAAGAATTTGAAATAATTCAGTTATAAAATATCTCATACCAGTCTTTGCTTGTGAAAGTAGAGCTGGTTTTATGAATATTTTTTTAGATATTACTATATAGATTCATTTTAAAATTTAGATAATATGTTTGGAAAAGAAACAATCACTCGAAAGTGTGTAATCACCCTTATGGGGGGGGTACAAAGTAGTAGGCACGTTATCAATGCCGAAACCGAAAAAAGCTATGTTTCCTGAAGAAATGGAACGTAACTTTATCAAGAGTTTTAACGAGTCGCAGCCTGATTTAGTAAACAAGGCTGTTAGTGTTCACATTTTAAGAAATTGATATGGTAGCAACAATTATTATTTTATCATTGTTTGCGTTTGAACTTGGCGCAACATTAGTTAAACATGGAGAACCTAGAGAAGGAAAAGTTAACTTCTGGATTTCTCTTTTATGGTACGGAATACTTATTTTTCTGCTATATAAGGCAGGGTTGTTTACTAATTTAGTTTAAGTAATTATATGGAAGAAATAAAAGGGATTCTTTGTACATCAACCGTAGGTAGTGATGAGGAATGTAATGGTGTACGTATCAAGAAAGAACTTGGAGTAGTTGTTGTTATAGACAACGAAAGCGAGTTCAAAGGTGTTTTCTCAAAGTATGGCGAAGTGGATATTTTCAAGCAGTTGCTTTCACAAGAAGTAAACCGTCATTATACGAAATACAAAGCGTTCCCTACTGAATCTTTGATTCCATACAAGGATTGTGGAGATATTATCTTTGACTTCATAGAGGTTACTTACGGAAAGATGTATGGCGGTTATGTTTATGTTGTTCATTACGACTTTGCAAGCACCGCATCTTAATAAATAATATTGAATATGATGACAGCAGCGGATAGAATTAGAATTACGGCTCAGATTGCAATATTGAAGGAAATTGCCATTGACTATAAGGGAAAGACAATCGACAACGTTATTCAGCAGCTAGAGCTGAGATTGGCAGATTTAAATCTGAAACAATAAAAGGGTTAGTAATATGGCTAGAATCACAAGAAGTAAAGCTGCCGAGATACTTGGTTTATCTAGACAGACAATCAGCAACTACATTGAGCAAGGTCTCATTGGCAGTTGTGTAGGCGAGCATGGTATCTTGTATGTAAACAGCGAGGACGTTGAGAAATACGCCCAAAAGTACAAGATGCTTGCTGCCAACGAAAAGATGATAGCTGATAAGCTCAAAGAAGTTGAGGCGCACAAGCGTGCAATAAACGTTGAACTTACCGAGTTGAGAAACAGAGCAACCGCAAACGGCAAACTAGCTGCAAACGCTGTTGGTATGCTTTTTGGCGTTATCAATACGATGTCGCACCTTGGTGTCACTCCAAAACTCAGCTATCGTGAATATCAGATGTTGAAGGACATCATTAACGGAATGACCTACGATGAATTGTCTTTTAAATACGACCTGACACCTGCTAGAATCAGACAGATTGTAGACAAGACGTGCAATAAGCTGACGTACAACGAGGATGCCGCCATTGCCGATATTGCTACAAATCAAGATTTGAGAATCGTGCTTGAGAATCTCAAAAAGAAGTTAAAGGCGGTGCAGACGAGTTATGATGAATACAGACGTGCAAAAGGCGATGTTCCTATCAGTGGTGTGATACTACCTCCATTGATACTGGATAAGGATGTAAATGACTGCAATTTTCCAGTTCGTATTCTGAATATGTTCCGAGGATACAACGTTTACACCGTAGGTGATTTGCTTCGAAAGTTTCATGGAAAGTCTGACATAGCTAAGATTAGAAATCTTGGTAAAAAGAGTATTTATATTATACTTGACTTTATCGAAGAGAATAATCTTAGCTTCAAGCAGTATGGAGAGAGTGATGAAGACTTCTATATTCGTCTCAATAATTTAATGAACAAAAAACATGAAGAAAATGATTAAGAAATGGTTTGGCTGGTTTGATATTTACTATGCCGAAATGTTATTAGGTATAGCGTTCGCCATAATGAACGCTTGTACTGGCAGCTGGAGTGTTGCGTTGGTTTGGCTTGCATTCTCATTCAGTTGGGGAATATTCAAGCTTGTAATAAGCGAGGAAAACAGAAGATACAAGGCTCTGGTTAATCTCTCAAAAGAAATTCAGAGTAATGAGGAAAAAGCTGTGCAGACAACCGTATGGGCTTACGATGAGCTACATCTTGAAATGCAACGTCACAGACTGACCGCAATACAAGGAATGAAGTACAAGAATAAGGCTGAGTTCATGCAGCGCAAGAAGAGCCTTACTCAATACCTAAAGTATTCTGATGCGGTTGACAACATCTATGAGCAAGAGGTTGAACGCTTACATAAAATGGAGGAAGAAATTAAAAAGAAGAATAATGATGGAAAAGACCAAGGAACTGACTCTGAAACAGAGACTGCAAAATCTGAGTGAAGCACCAACACCATTCTTTCACTAGCTTACACCATTCGCCGCAGGATTTACACAAGGTTTCTATTACGAAAAGAAACGACTTGTTTCTGCATTGGTGAATAACTCGGAAGTCACAAAGGACTTCATTAATGAGCCTATCAGCGTACCTATTGACAATAATAGTCTGTTCATGCACGCATTCATTGACGGCTCTGTTGACTATCGCAAGAAGATAGAAACTATTCTATCGGATAAATAGCAAGAAAGGGAGGTTAATAGCCTCCCTTTTTATTTGCTCTTTTAGAAAACTCAAAACATCATTTGAGTTTTATTTGTTATCTTTATTACACTCTAAATCAGCATTCAGGTAGTCAATGACCTTTCTGTTGGCTTCGTCAATCTTAGATGTATCGTATTCTACGTACACTCCAGTTATTGAATTATCCCAAATAGAGTGCCCTAATGCCCTTCCGATAATCTCCATAGGTATTCCTATCTTTGCGGCGAACGTTGCCCACGTATGGCGATTCCAATAGCTTGTCAGGTCTGGCTCAATCGCATCATTTGTGCGGTCGTATCGTCTTCCGTCATATACCTTTTTTCCTAGAGAACGAAGGCAATAGTTACATTTTGTCGTAAACTGAGCATACCCTGCTGAATGAGTAATCCTCATAAACGAAAATAATTCGTTGCTGCTGCTATTATTCTTGTATCTATCTATAATCTCTTTAGCCTCTGGCTCAACTCTAATATCGTACAATCTGTTCGTCTTATTACGGAAGAATGATATACGTCCGTCATTATAGTCTTCCTTGGTAAGGTCTAGAATATCCGACAAGTTCGTACCTATCAAATAGAAACCAAGCATAAAGAAATCTCTATATATACTATCGTGGGCATCGAGTTTAATATCTCGTATGGCTCGTAACTGCTCTACAGATAGATTTCTCTTGCGTGTTCTATCTTTCTTGAAAGCTGCCCTCTCAAATGGATAATTAGTAGTGAGCTTTTTTCTTCTTGCCCAGTTGAATACGGACTTTAGCTTGTCAATGTCGTTGATGATTCCGTTGTTGCAACGTCCTTTTTCTTCCTCGTGCTTGTAGAATGCCTCTACCCAGGAGAAATCAATGCCGCCGATGGTAGCGTCCGCATCGTAATCGCTTATGTCCGTAAGCAAGGTGTGGTACGCTTTCTTTGTGCCATCATTACCCTTGGTGTCGATGAACTTCTCGATTGTCGCCACGATGGTATTCTTGATGTCCTTTCTCTTGCCTACAATCAATTCCTTTAGGTGTTCCTTTAGCTGCGCCACCGTCTCGCTGTTGTGCGTGTTGATATAATCATCACACAGCTTGTACACTTGCGCCAGTCTGTTGGTCTTCGCCTTTGCCGATTTGTCGGAACGTGGAAAGACCATACCAGAAAACTTCTCCGTAGTCTGCAAACCAGTGAACACGTAGAACCTCTTGTACTTGTGGGTAACGGACAAGTACACCTTGAAGTCTCTGTTGTCGATGTAAATCTTCATATCCTATTCTCCTTCTAAATGCTTGCATATTGCTTGCAAAAACACCTAGTTTTTATCCGTTTTACGGGGTTTTTAGGGTCGCTTTGCACTACCAATACAACAAGCGTATGTTTGTAACTTGCTGATAATCAGTCAGAATATCTTTTATGTGATTAAGAGGATGATCTTCTTGTCTGTATCAGCCATAACTTTTTGATTTTTATAATGTTGTGGTTGTTTTAAAATATGTCTGCTTGCATATTGCTTGCATTCTCACTTCTTTGCCAGCAAATCCATTAGCTGCTTAATTTGAGCATCCTTCTGTGCGAGCTGCTCACGGAGTAGCCTGTTTTCTCGCTCTAGTGCGTTCTCACTACCACCAAGGATATTTGATGCCTTGCTGAAAGCTGAATCTTCTGATGCGCTCATGGCATCTTGTACAGCTTTCTCAACCTTGTTACCGATGTTGATGTCACCACCTATACTATATGCAGTTCTAACAAAGATGTTGCCTGTGCCATTTTCAAGCCACTCACGACTAACACCGAGTTTCTTGCTTATCTTATATAGGTCTTTTCTTGTTATTCCATACTCGCCCTTTAGCTTCTTGCGGAAGTTGCCAGGGTCAATATCAACTTTCTTTGCGAATGCGTTGGCACTATCACCACTATCATTCATAAGGGTCTTTATCCGCCCAATTAACTCTAAATTACTCTCCATAGTTGCAAATACGTAACTAAACCACACGAATAATGTTAATAAATATTTAAATCACACGATTTCACCCGAAAACATTTGGTGATTTCGAGTAATTATAGTACCTTTGCAACCGTCAATCAGTTAGTGATACTGAAAGACGAAAGCAAGGTGGAATGAGTGCAAGAACCCATCCTAAACGTTTGACACCGCAAAGATACGTGTTTTACCTCGTTTCACCAAGTTTTTTTAGTTAATAATTTGAAACGAGTTAGAAACAATAATGAAAGCGAATAAAGTTGCTGCCGAAGATATTAAGAATATTGGTGTAGGCGGTCAGTTAGTAGTTGAATTGCCAAACTATCTCGCTTGTGTTGCAGCAAAGGGGGCTGTTACTTACGTAAAGAAAGCCTACCCAAGGGATGATGGAAATGTGTATTACACTTTCCTAAAAGGCAACACAATTACAATTGGTCTTACAGACCCTCATACAAGAGATATTATTCTTGGTGAGAATGTTAAGTACCGAAAGCGAGTGAAGGCTGAGTAAAATAATAAATAATGTATAGGAGGTTGAAATGGAAGAGATTATCAAGAAAGAAACAATGACATCGCTCGAAATAGCAACGGTTACAGGGAAACAGCATCAACACGTTTTACGTGATATTGATAGTTTGTTAGCGCAAGGTGTAGATGCGTCCAATTTTGGACTGACCTCTTACACTGATAAATCAAACAGACAACAAAGATGTTACAGTCTTACCAAGAAAGGTTGCTTAATACTCGCAAGCGGTTACGATGCACTTCTTCGAGAGAAAATAATCAATCGTTGGGAAGGACTGGAGATAAAAGAACGAGAACAGTATCAGGTTCCTCAATCGTTTGCCGAAGCTCTTATGTTAGCTGCAAAGCAACAGCAACAAATTGAGGAGCAACAAAAACAGCTTGAAGCAAACTCAAAAGAGATTGTTGAGTTGAACGGAGCGATAGCAGAAATGAAACCAAAGGTTACTTACGTTGATATGATTCTTGCAAGTAAGGAAACGGTGGCAACAACGCAAATTGCACAGGACTACGGATATTCCGCAAAGGCGTTCAATGTTCTTCTAAGGAATTTCGGCATCCAGCACAAAGTTGGTGGTCAATGGATATTGTACGCTAAATTCCTTCCTTATGGCTACGTTCAGTCAGATACGATTGCGATAACGCACAGAAATGGTTCTGCTGGTTCGGTGATGCACACTAAGTGGACACAAAAAGGTAGGCTTTTCTTGTATGACGAATTAAAGGAACACGATGTTTTTCCTTTGATTGAGCGAAAACAGGAGGATTAGCCTATGACACCGAAGAAGAAAGTAGTGGTCGAAAAGATTGCTAAGAAATGGCTGTCAACTGAGGAGGCTGCATCATACATAGGTATGGGAAAGTCGTTCATAGTTGAATTGAGAAAGAGCGGAAAGCTACCACATTGCATGATAGGTCACTCTGCATTCTTCCTCGCAAGCGATATAGATAATCTGCTTGAAAGCCATCGTGTGTATTAATGAAGTTTTGTTTCATATACCACCAAGCGAGGTGGATGGGCGAGTATTACATTTCGTTTTTGACTTAATCTCGCCCAATATGGTTTCGTAGCTCAGTTGGTCAGAGCGGTCGGCTGTTAACCGATAGGTCGTAGGTTCGAATCCTGCTGAAACCGCAATTCTTTTAGAATCAGATTATCACTACAAGTGATGAAACTGAAAGCTAGAGAAGAGTTCTTTGATATATTGACGCACAAAATAGTATGCGTGGAAAAGAAGTAGCCGGAGAGCATCGATGGATGCCGTGACCTGGCGAAAAGGACGCACGACATACGAAAAACTAGTCAGTAACAGATATTACATAGACTATACCGATGAACTATGCTGAAACATCAGCACAAGCAAAGGGAATAATATAGGTCTGTATCGTTTGCTATGTAGTATTCTAGTCGAAGTATGTATTATTGCCATCTTACGTGTAAGATATTTATAATATGTATGGAGTGTCAACGGAACGTCAATGCTAGCTGTATCGGGAATACGGAAACGATTAATATCGTGGCATTCACAAACGACAGAAAGTTCCATGGTTTTAGATACATAAAACAGCAGGGTATGATGTAAGTGGTATTCTTGCACACCTCGCACAATAGATGATACCTCTTCTTATCGTGTGAGATAGTGGCGGTTCGATTCCGCCTCCCTGCACAAATTTTCAATTATTATTATTATTAGATAGTACTACGTTTATTACGAATATAGCAGTCTAGCCAACTCTGAATAGAGTTGAGTCAAAGAATGAGACTATAACACTTTAAAGTTGAGAACACTCTCGTACTTTAATGCATAAAACAAAGAGATACTTGGTGTAAATGGAAGCACGACCTACAACTGAAAGATACCATTCTTATCGTATGGAAATGTTGGTTCGAGTCCGATAGTATCTCCAATAATTTTCTGAATTGTTTTGGTGAGATTGCAAGAACTCAGCGAAACTGAATGTTATATTTAAATGCAGCTCGTCTGTGAAGATAGGCTGCACAAATTGCAGGTTGGAGCAGTGGTAGCTCGCTAGGCTCATATCATAGAGGTCGCAGATTCGAGTTCTGCACCTGCAACACTCTTTTTTAGGTGATAAAAAGAAAGGTTTATTAGTTTTTAGTTATTATCGAAAGGCATATTGTTCGTGAGAATAGCATGCCTTTTAAAATGGTTCTATGGTGTAACGGTAGCACAAGAGATTTTGGTTCTCTTAGAGATTGTTCGATTCAGTCTGGAACTACTACAATTTTTTTTCATCTATGTGCTTCTGCTTGTGAAAGTAGTAGTGCTTTATTTATTATAAAGCTTTTTTAAGCGTTTCTTTTATATACATAATTAATTTTTTTCTCAACCGCTTGTGATAAGTCGTTGAGTTTGCCCTTAAAGCAATTAGGTAATGCGCTACATACTTAGATTTAATGCTCCGACCAATATCGTAGAGAAGATGGTTCGATTCCATCTAAGGGCGCGTTTTTTACTTTGTCATATAGAAATGATTAAATTTTAAAATTAGGCTGTTTTCCCTTGGCGGTCAGATTATTAAGTTAGTCTGCCGCCAAGGTTTTAACAAAAAAGAAAGATGAAAGTAATATATAGTATAAAGGTTCACCGTGACAACCTGCAACAGCTCCAAAAACTAAGATACTTGTCAAGGGTTGATGTAGGTGAGGACGGTAAATCTATAACGGTTCAAATCAAGGATAATTGCACAAGAGGCAGCTTGATAGCACGCACAGGCGATTACATCGTTCAGTTTTCCACTGGAGAGGTTCAGAGGTATGGTTGCGAGGCTTACGCTAACCTTGTGAAAAATCCTAGTAACGTATCTAAAGAATATTAGCTATGGCTACTAGAGTTGTTCAACACAAGTACACTTCGAAAGATGGTACTGAGTACGATAGTAAAGAAGAATATCTGTATCACCAAATTCTTCTTGCTGATAAACGAATTTCTTGTATTCATAGGCAAGTGAAACTCAACATATTCAAATCCCTTTATATGCTTGTGCCGAAACAACTCAAAACAAAGATTCGGTACGATAAAAGACTGATGGTTAGCGGGCATAGCTATAAACCAGACTTCATATATTGGGAAGATGGAAAATTGATTGTTTGTGATGTGAAATCAAAGTACACTCATTCTCTCAGGGAGTTCAGAATAACTGCCAAGGGGTGTATCAACAAGATTGTCGCACACAACAAGAAACGTCATAATGGTGAGCCGTTTGTGGTTTTTCGTGAAGCTATCCATATCAAGAAGAACGAATGGAAGATAATCGACTACCCACCTGACGGAAACAGTTATTGTGAGATTTAATTCATTCATAATTTATTTAAAATTTATAGTTAGTTATGTAAACCGCCCCTACGCCGACTAAGGTTGCCGTAGAATAGGATGTGGAGTTGCTCTTTGGGCAAGAGTATGAATTGAAAACGCACCAAGGGGAAATAAAACCTCTCGTAAGTTTGGCATGCGGTGTGTCTTTTGAAACCTCGGAAACGAAGCATCCTTTTAAAAATAGTTTAATAGATGAATACAAAAGAATTAGACGGTTATCTGAAATTTCTCTCAGAAAAACAGACTGCCGTTCAAGAAAGCGGTTTTGACGTTGAGGATAGTGATTTGAGTCCTCAACTATTCCCATTTCAAAAGTATTGTGTTAAGCGAGCATTGAAAGTTGGTCGCTTTGCTATGTTTGAAGACTGTGGATTGGGAAAGACGTATCAGCAATTAGAATGGGCACAACAAGTGGTAAATCACATTAATAAGCCTGTTCTTATTCTTGCACCATTGGGTGTTATAGGTCAGACAATCAAAGAAGGAGTTCATTTCGGGTACAAAGTAACTGAGATTGCTCTTACGACATTCGACCAAGACCTTGCGGCTGGTATCTATATTACCAACTATGACAATATGGATAATATAGATGCTTATCTATTTGGTGGTGTCGTTCTTGATGAGAGTTCAATATTGAAGAACTTTGCTGGAAAGACAAGAACCGCACTTATTGAGGATTTCAAAAATACACCTTATAAGTTATGTTGTACTGCAACGCCTTCTCCAAACGATACAACCGAGCTTTGTAATCATGCAGAGTTCTTGAATATTATGACAAGAAACGAAATGCTTGCGATGTACTTTGTTCATGATGGCGGTTCTACATCTGATTGGAGACTGAAAGGTCATGCACAACAAGATTTTTGGGATTTCGTTTCTACTTGGGCAGTAATGCTCAGTAAACCATCTGATATTGGTTTTAGCGATGATGGATATATTCTTCCACCAATGAATGTTATTGAAGACTACATCGTTACCGAGAAGAAAGATAACGGTGCTCTCTTTAATGATATGGCTGTGTCTGCAACGGATTTCCATAAAGAGCTTAGAAGAACTATCAAGCAACGTCTTGAAAGAGTTGCTGAGATTGTTAATGCTTCTTCTGAGAATTGGATTATCTGGATTGGGCAAGATGAGGAAGGCAAGGTTCTTCGTGAACTGATTCCCGATGCAGTTGAGGTTAAAGGTAGTGATAGCAAGCAATACAAGAAAGATAAGTTGCTCGGATTTGCTAACAACGAGTTTAGGGTGCTTGTCACTAAGTTGAAGATTGCATCATTCGGTCTTAACTATCAGAACTGCCGTAATCAGATGTTTGCTTCACTTGATTTTTCATTTGAAGCTACCTATCAAGGTATCAGACGTTCATATCGCTTCGGTCAGAAAGATGAGGTGAATATCCACATCATTACTCTTGATACGATGCAGAACGTGAAATCATCATTCGAGGAAAAGCAAAAGCAGTTCCTTGAAATGCAGAAGTCTATGACCGAAGCTATGTGTCGTAACATCAATAATCAGATAAAGTTAAAGAAGATGGAAGTTGATAATAAGTATCAATCAAAAAACTGTGACATTCGCCTAGGCGATTGTGTGCAGCTCATTCAGAATGTTCCCGATGAGAGTATTGGATTCTCTATTTTCTCTCCACCATTTGCGGAACTTTACACATATTCCGATAAGTTAGAGGATATGGGTAATTCAAAGGACTATAAGGAGTTCTTTACTGCCTTCAAATATCTTGTCAAAGAATTGTATAGAGTTCTTTGGAGCGGTCGTAACGTTGCCGTACATTGCATGGACTTGCCTATCCAAAAAGGTAAGGAAGGATATATCGGTCTTCGTGACTTCTCAGGTATGATTCTTGAAGCATTCCAAGAAGTAGGTTTCATTTATCATTCTAGGGTAACGATTTGGAAGAATCCTGTAACCGAAATGCAGAGAACAAAGGCACTCGGTCTTCTCCATAAGCAAGTAAAGAAAGATGCGGCTATGAGTCGTGTCGGCATCCCTGATTACCTTATGGTATTCCGCAAGGAAGGAGAACATGAGCATCCGGTTCATTGTGATATATCTGTTGATACTTGGCAAAAGTACGCTTCGCCAGTGTGGATGGATATTGATTACTCTAAAACACTTAATGGTATTAAGGGGCGCGACGAGAATGACGAGAAGCATATCTGTCCTCTTCAATTGGAAACAATCGAGCGAGCAATAACTCTTTGGAGTAACAAGGGTGATAAGGTTCTTACACCATTCCTTGGAATCGGTTCTGAGGTGTATCAGTCAATTAAGATGGGTCGCTTTGGTGTAGGCTTTGAATTAAAGGATAGTTACTTTAATGAAGCTGTAAAGAATTGCAAAGCTGCCGAGGCTGATACAAATGCACCTACATTGTTCGATATGTAATTTTTCATTTGCCCTTATATATGCAATTCACGCAAATCGGTGTGGTGGAACTTGCGTGAGGTTCACTATGTAATAGTCTGAGCACTGCACCGATTATTCTTTTGAAGTTAGTTTTCTTTCATAACCATGTAGCCCACACCGATGATAGTGTTCCTTGGGCAAGAACGATAATGGTGTACTGCTAGAAATAGTAGCACTCTTGAAATTTGGCGGCTATCATCGGTATTTTTAAGTATTGGAGGTGTAAAATGGCGAGATTAACACTTGAAGAATTAAAGAAAGACCCATTGACAAAAGGCGATTTTGAACGCATGAAAATTATGGGGCTAGACACAAACGAGCCTTGGGCGTTAGTTTGTAAGATATTGGATTTTTGTGATGATGGTTACTTTAATATGAGAGCATTAAATCTGTTCTCCATATATGTAACTGGCTACTTCGATTATTATCGTAGATTAAATTCTGAAAAGATAGAAAAGTTAAAAAAGACTTTTGAATTATGAAAGGTATGTATTATATGTGCTATCTTGTTGCTATGCTTATTCTTGTAGTTGCTGCTGAGATAATCAACTTCGCGAGCAAGACAGTATGCGGCAAGAAAGCAATTAAATGTTTTGAGTTATGAGTATAATTTTATTTGCACTTGCAGCAACTGCTCTTATGTTTGCAGTCGTTGGCGCAATAGCAATGATGCTAGGGTGGGATAAAGAAGATTAGCAAAATGAGAAGTGAATCAAGGCGCAGTCAGCTCGACCACGAAAGATATATGAGAAATCGTGAAGAAAGACTGCAAAAGCAAAGAGATTATTACAGAAATAATACTGAACTTTGTAAGGCTAGCGTAAAGCGATGCAAAAAGAAAAGAGTAGAAAGAGAAATATTATTATTGTTTAATTAATTAAATATGTAGCTATTATGGCAAAAGACAAAATTAAGTTGGTTTTCGAGATTGACCGTTTTAAGGTTATCGGTTGTGTCGCACGTAACTGTGAGACAAAGGAAGAGTACGATGAATTGGTGAAAATCATCAATGGTACTGATGAGGTTGTTCGCAATGACAAAGAAATTGAGAAGACAAACTGTGTACTGATTCTCGACCAGTTGTTGTACAACAACGAGAATTTGGCTCTTCGCAAACGCCTGGAGAGCGAGAATGAAACACTTCACAATGGCGAAGGTGACGGTGATGGTGACAGCAACGTAAAGTGCATCGAAATCAAAGGCGAGGTTGCCAAGGACTTATTCGATAAGCTTGCGTCTTTGGTAGAAGAAGGAAAGGATGGTGAGTAATGAGGGTACGCACAGCATCTTGGTATGAGACTAGAATCAAGTACCAAAAGACAATGGAGGATGGCTCGGAGAAAGTAGTCAATGAACTTTATGTTGTTGATGCACTTTCTTGCACCGAGGCAGAAACATCTATCATCGATGAAATGAGTTGCTATATTAGCGGTGATTCTGCCGTTACAAGCGCAAAGAAAACCAACTATGGCGAGATTTTCTTCTCTGACTTGGATGATGATGATAAGTGGTACAAGGCAAAACTCCAGTTTATCACTATTGATGAGAAATCAGAAAAGGAGAAGCGTTCTAACGTTACTTACTTGGTTCAGGCTAAGTCGTTGGCACGTGCTCTTCGATACGTTGATGAGGTGATGGGCAAGACTATGATTGATTACGACATCGTAGGTCTTAACGAAACTAAGGTCTTCGATGTCTTCGAACATCATGCTCCATCTTCCGAAAACAAAGAGGAAAAGAATGAGTAGAATCGACAAACTTATAGCATCTATGCCGCCAAGAATGGCTAATGCAGTAATCCATCAACGCAAGTTACATGCTTGCTTGATGGAACTTACTACTAGTAAGTCAAGAGAAGTGGCGGCTAGAGCTATTTTTCTGAATTACCAAGATGGTGATGGCAGAAAGTTAGGTACGATTCCACATTATTATGAGAGACCTACAACTACTGGTTCTGTAATGGTGGAGACGTACTTTAGTTATATTGATAGAGTTCATTAAACGTTTCTGATATATGGCAAACAGTAAACTCGCAACTTTCTACAAAAGAAGCTGCCACGATTGTATATTTCTCCAAGTCTGCAAAAACCCTAATGCAAGCTACAATGGTGATTACGTTTGCAAAGATTGGGAATGGAAATACGAGTGATTAATTTTTAAAGTTTTAAGTAAAATGAGTAATACACAAGTTGCGACACAACAAAATAATATGTCGCTCGGTGAGTTGATGCACTCACCTGCCGTAGTTGGAAAACTCAACGAGGTTTGGAATAGTCCACAAATGGCTAGTAGCTTTATGAGTTCGGTTATCAGCGTAGCTAATGGAAACCCGCAGCTTCGCAATGCTGAACCTATGAGTATTATCGGTGCTGCTATGGTTGCAGCAACAATGCAGTTGCAAGTTATCCCTACACTGGGTCAATGCTATATCATTCCTTATGGAAAGAAAGCTCAGTTCCAAGTTGGTTACTTAGGATTGCTCCAACTTTGCCAACGAAGCGGTCAGTTTAAGAAAATTCTCGCTGCTCCTGTTCATGAAGGTGAATACGTGTCAGGTGATGAGTTCGATGAAGAATATGTCTTCGACAAGAAACAAAAGAAGTCAGATAAGGTTATCGGTTATATGGCTAAGTTTGAACTTCTCAATGGTTTCACGAAGGTTGCTTATTGGGATATTGATAAGGTAAAGGCTCACGCCACAAAGTTTAGTCAGGCTTTCAGAGCAGGTTTTAATTCTCCTTGGAAGTCTGACTTCGATGCAATGGCTCAGAAGACGGTTCTCAAATCCATCTTGAAGTTTGCTCCTAAATCAATCGAAATGCAGAATGCGGTTACTTTCGACCAATCGGTTATCAATACCAATACTTCTGATGTTCAAGATTTGGATATTGATGCTTTCGCTCCAGAGTATGTTGACAACATCGAAAGCGAGAAGAAAGAGAATATTGCTGCAAAGGCTGCCGAAGCTGCCAAGGCTGATGCCGCTAAGAAGGAGGATAAGAAATGATTACCGACAATGTAGAACAACGGAGTTTGACGTGGTTCAGAAATAGGGTCGGTCACATCACAGGGTCTAAGGTTGCTGACCTTATGAAGTCTGGTCGCAAGAAAGATGATGCTTTTTCCGATACAGCCAAATCGTATTTATTTCAGATTGCAGGTGAACGTCTTTTCAATCCAGATTTCTTGAATGATGATGATATTTTTCAAGATTACATCGACCAAGTTTCCGTGAATACCAAGGCTATGCAGTGGGGTGCTGATATGGAAGACCAAGCAAAGGCTTGTTTTGTTCAACTCAACGAATGTGTAGAGATTGCGGAAGTTTCTTCTTGTAAGCACGACACAATCCCTTTCTTCGCGGCTTCACCTGATGGCGCAATCTATAGCCGTGATGGCGGCGATATTAAGATTATTGAGGTTAAATGCCCTAACATCAATACTTATATGAAGTACCGCACGCTTATCCACGATGCTGCATCGCTCAAAGAAGTTGAGCCTAAGTACTATTGGCAGATGATGGCTGAGATGAGCTGTACCGGCGCCAAAGGTGGAATATTCATAGTATATTGTCCTTGGCTGTCAAAGCCTATTCACTGGGCTGAGATAGACAGAGTAGAGGATGATATCAAGCTTATGGAAGATAGAGTAATCCTTGCAAACGATTTTATTAACGAAATCATAAATAATTAAATGGCAGACATAACAGGAAAAATCATCGCAGTGTTGCCGACAAGAAGCGGAACATCTGCTAGGGGAACACAATGGAGTTCGCAGACAGCTGTCATCGAAACTCACGAGCAGTATCCTAAGAGGGTCGCTTTTGACGTGCTTGGTGACAAAATTACAGAGTTTAATTTGCAGGTTGGCGAAGAAGTCACAGTATCTTTTGACATAAATGCCCGTGAGTTCAACGGAAAATGGTTCAACTCTGTAAACGCTTGGCAGGTTATTCGCCAGGGCGGTCAGCAGGCTCCTATGCAGGGTGGCTACAACATGAGTCCTCAGTATGGAGCACAAGCCGCACAGCAGGCTCAACAGGCAGCTATGGCAGGAGCACCAAACCCGATGAATCCAAATAATCCGTTTCCACCTGTACGGCAGCCAGGAGCACCGGCAGGGCAAGCTGATAATTTACCCTTCTGATCTGGCGGTCAAGCTGAAACTGATTAAAGATATATTCAACGCAGAAATAGTGTATGATGTATAACACAAAGAATCCTCTTGAAGTGCAGAATCTCAGACTAAAGATAGAGAAGCTGATTGAAAAGCAGAGTATGGTAGAGGTCGTGGAAAAGAAGGCAAAGACACTTCAGCAGTTGAAGTACCTTCACACGATACTCGCTTACTTCGGCTTACAGACCGGAAATACCCTAGATGAAGTCAAGACCTGTTACTTCAAGAGGATTGTCAATAGAGACTTGTTCGTGCGGAAGAAGCACGATGATCTGCTCGGAACAGATAGGGAATACGTAATATCGACCGCAAAGCTTACGAAAGAAGAGTTGTCTGAGGCTATCGAACGCTTCAGAAACTGGGCTAGTAACGTAGCCGGCATTTATATTCCCTCTTCTGAAGAGTACATAGCGCTTCTGCACATCGAACATGATATTCAGAACTCTAAACAATATTTATAATGGTTATATTAGAAAAGGATGTTGAGGGTATCATTTGGAACTCAACTATTGAACAACTTAAAGCTCATGGTCTTGATTTTATAACAAATAATCTTGTAAAGAGATATAGACAATTAGACCTTGGGCTTGGCGGAAGGGCTGATTTGGTTTATATAGAACGAGAACCATACCCAATATCCGCTTTAAGAATTAATGTGATAGAGTTAAAGAAGGACGAAACCTCTCCGAAGACACTTATTCAAGCGTTTAGATATTGTCATGCAATCCAAAGTTACTTGGAGGCAAGAAGCATCTTAAACTATGAAATGAGAGTAATCTTAATCGGGAATAAGATAAAAGACCAAGATGGGGTTGATGATGATTCTTTTTGGTGCATACCAAGCCTCCTAAAGGGTAAATGCTCTGTTCGGCGTGGTTTGAATGATTTTCTTGCATACAACTACGATATGACAAGACAAGACATCGGTCTATGTTGTGACGCTATATCCGATTATATGTGTGGTGTTGCAGAAAAACAGGGAAAATCAAAAGTGTTCTAATATGTATATACCAGATAAGTTATTTGAGAAAATAAACGACCCACCTTGCGCAATGTTGTTTGTTTGGTTGATACATTTAGCAGATGCGAATGGGATTGTTTCTGTAAGCTATATTGATATTGCTGCCGATATCGGATATTCAAAAACGCAAGTTTATAGATATGTTCAAACACTGAGTAAGTTGGGTGCTCTTGGAACGAGTTTGGAACGAAAGCGATTGAAGATAACTATCACTGGTTATGATACTTATAAGCGTAAGCCGAGTAGTTCTGGAACGAAATTGGAACAAAAAAACGAGCGATATTTCGAAGATGAAGATATGAATAACGCTATGTTAAAGTGGCTTGCATACAAGCGAGAGAAAAAACAGACATACAAACCGAGAGGTATTGAAACTTTAAAAACAAAACTGTTTAATCTCTCAAAAGGGGATGGAAAGGTTGCAATGCAGATAGTCGAACAGTCGATGTCAAATAATTACTCTGGACTTTTCCCTTTGAAAGACGTTTCTGTTAAACCAGTAAACTCCGCTCTTCCGGTTGGAATGAATTTACAAGATAGTAACAATAGCGAAAGATACAAGCTCGATGATAGATGGAACAAATAATTGATAACGAATATTTCAGAAACCTCGTATCTCAAATGCGAGATACTGGTTACCCGCAAGAAATTGACAGAGTACAGATAAGCATTCCTAACGCAGAGAAACGTTTGCGTGGAGGCTTGCAATATGTAGTAAATATGAAGTCTGGATGCAATGCAGAATGGAACGAACACAATTACCGCCCTGTTGTTGATTGGATGACAGACAACAAAGGAAAAGGATTGTTGATGTTCGGCGGTTGCGGATTAGGTAAGTCGGTAATCGGTATGTATATCCTTCCTCTTCTTATTAAAGATGTTCATCGAAAGGTGGTGAACATATTTAATGCGCAAGAGCTGAATCAAAAGATTGACGAAATTCTCAAGCTACATATTATCTATATTGATGATATTGGTACAGAGGACAATCTGAACTCTTATGGCAACAAACGCATGCCGTTTGCAGAGCTTTGTGATGCAGCAGAGAAAAAGGGAAAACTACTCATACTTACAACAAACCTCAGTATTGATGAGCTTACCCAGAGATATGGAGATAGGGTTGTTGATAGACTGATAGCAACAACAAAAGCAGTTCCTTTTACAGGTGATTCTTTGAGAAAGTAATTATGGCAGACGTAAGTAAAATGGCAGAGGAATGGCTCAACGCGCACCCTGATGCGACAAAGAAAGAAATATGGATGGCTGGTTATTGGAAATCAACTGATAACTGGTGCAACCGAACCAAGTAAATTTAGAATTATGACACAGGAAGAACGTATTGAGAATGCTACCACTAAGCAAGCGGTAGTATTCATAGGAATCTACTCTTGGGTTATCATAAGAAACCTAGGAAGAGCAATCAACAAGGCAGTGCACAAGCTGCCTTGGCTGTTTATCGTAATAACGGTAGTAGTATCATTCGTCGTTAGCTTTATCTTCATCTCGAAGGCTAGAGCAGAACGAGATAACTATAATCAGAAATTAGTTCACGCAACACAGCAGCTCGATAGCTTCTATGCTGCATACGGAAACTAAAAGCAATATACAATGAAAAAGTACAAACATACAATAATAATGATTCTGCTTGTAATAGCAGCTTTCATCGCAGGTTACGGATTCATCTGCTTTATGGTTGAACACATTTTCCTTTCGCTTCTGATGGTATTCTGCATCAGTTGCGCATTGGCAGTAGAGAGGGAGGTGTAGGACGTGGAGATTTGGAAACCAACCCCTATGGCAGGTGTCAAGTGGCTTATTCCTAGAATGTACACATTCGATGATAAGTCGCAGTACAAGACGTACAAGATACCTTGCAAGTATAAATACTCTACAGTAGAGGTCAATACAATCCTTCGCAAGGTTAAGACGTTCCTCGCAACGTATGTGTATATCCCTTGCGTCATCTCCGATTGGTACTTAGCCAAGCTTCAGGGAGTGATGGAGCATAAGAACCTCTATCGCTTCGAGGCTAAGAGAAATCTTGAGGAAATCAAGTCGATAGTGAGGAAAATCATCAACTGGTTCGAGTTCGACTTCTGTAACGCCGACTACTTCAACGAGCTTTCTCTGTCTTACATTGATGCCGTATCTCCAGATATGGAGAAGTTTCTGAAATTTATAGAGGTCAAGCTCGCTAATCTTGGGCACAAGAACGTAAGCATACCTGCATTGTCCTACATCTGCTTCCAGATGCTCTGTGAGGGATTCGTGAACTACAACACCATAATGAGGGGTGCGAAGACTGACTACGACTTCGACTTCACAGAACTGTTTCATTATCTCTGCCCAGAACTCGCTTCCGAGAAAGCAAAGAAGTTTATGGTGTCAAGAGGTCTCTCCGAGGAGTTCGTCTTGAAGTTCAACGAAAAGAAAGAGGTAACTGAGATGTTCGCCAACATCGAGCGTATCTTCATCGACCAAAAGATGCAGAAGAATGCCGCCAAGTCTGCGTTCGATACATTGGACGAGGAAACTAAAGCCAGTATGCTTTCTGATGGCAATGAGATTGAGAAAACGCTCAACGAGATTGAAACTAACAACTTAAAGAAGAAGCAAAAATGAAAAAGATTCCACAGCGGTACACAAAGAACAGTAAAGGTCGCTATCAGGAATACAAGATTCCTGACATCGATATATCGAAGACTTTCTATAGAAAGATAAATGGGAAGTATGAGCCTGTTAGTATGCTCTCGTATAGTCCTCTAGAAGAGGGCGTATGGGTAGTCACTCGCGAAAGTTCGACAATAGAGCATATCCGTGGCACTTATCTTCGTGAGAGCTTCCAATCTTGATAAGGCTGCCGACATTGAGCGTTTCCCTCTGTCTAAGATGGGGCACATCAAGAAGGTTGCAGAACGTATCATTTATGAGCTAAGACTTGGTAATACAGACACTAGAGTTATGACAAATCACGAACTTGTCAATTTGGTTGTCGGGCTTGTCTATAAATACAACGAGGAGGAGGTGTAACTATGGAAGATTTACCTATTGGAACAGAAGTCGTGTTAAAGGTAGTTGAACACGAAGGTTGTGATAATTGTTTTTTCTACGAGATTGCAAGCAATATTAATGCGGATGCTTGTGAGCGAATCAAGTGTGCTCGTATCGAGCGAAAAGACGGAAAGAATGTTCAATTCATAAGAGTAAAGTGATATGGAAGAAAAAATTAATGTAGCGGCTATCCTAAAAGACAAGCCGAAAGGAACTAAGTTGTATTCTATTCTATCTGATGGAGAATGTTTTCTAAACGAGGTTTCTGAAGATAGTATTTACATTGATATAGATAACAGAAAACGCTTTTGGTGTTTTACGGTTTATGGTTCTACTCATTCATTTCCAAATGGATGCGTGTTATTGTTCCCATCAAAAGGAATGCGTGATTGGAGCAAGTTCGCCTGGAAGAGAGGCGACGTGCTGGTTAGTAATAATGGAAAAGTTAAAGTTATCTTTGATAAGTTTAGAAGTAACACATATCTGTCATTTATTGGCAAATATCATATAGATAGCCTAGAATGTAACAATCCTTACTATCAACACGAAGGAGAGTACGCTACTGGCAACTTTAAACTTGAAGAAGTTTATGCTGCTCAGACCTACATCAACACCATTGAGGAACGTTTGGGTGGCAAACTCAATCGCAAGACTCTTAAAATTGAGAATGTTCAGCAAAAGTTCAAGAATGGAGATATAGTTACCATTATGCCTCGCATTGGAGATAAGCTTATCTATCTCTTCAAAGCAGAAGATGACAAGAAATATTATGGTCATGCTTTCCTTGATGGAAACATAGCTATTGTTAATGATGATAGTTATTGCCAAAAAGACTTCTGTACAGCTCGTCCATCTACAGAAGAAGAGAAGCAGCAGCTCTTTGGAGCTCTTGCAAAGAAAGGCAAGGCTTGGAATGCAGAGAAGAAAGCTATCGTGAATTTGGAGTCAGCAGTTGAATTGAAACCATTTGATAAGGTGTTGGTTAGAGATAGTAAATCAGATAATTGGCGTGCAAATTTGTTTGGTTATATAGGCAAAAAAGATGGATATTATCATTGCGTTTATGCTAATTGGGCATATTGCATTCCTTACATAGGCAATGAATCATTGTTAGGTACAACTAAAGACGTGGAGGGTTAGGTATGATTAGAGACGATGCAAAGATAATTGTAACACCAACTGGTGTATCACTTAAAGAAGCCTTGACTGAAGAAGTAGTTAAGGCACTCAATGAAGCTTCCAACTATATGAATTATGAAATCCCAGAAGTAAAGCTTGGTGGCAACCCTCCTAGTGGCAAGGAAAACCGTAGAACTAGGAGAATGTTAGAACTTAGAAAAAGAAAGGGTAGAATATGATAGACGATAAGAAAATAGAAGAAGCTGCATTTGATTTATACAAAAACAGCAAATTAGATTTTGTTAGCAGTGAATCCGTTGAAGGATTTAAAGAAGGTGCTAAGTGGGCTATCAATGAGTTTTTGAAGAATTTATGGCATGATATCTTTAATGAGCGTATTCCTCCCGGCAAAAGGGTTATAGTTGAATATACTTCTGACGGTGGCATATATTATCGGTCTATAAAAATACCTGACGATATTCAATGGGTTAGAGGGTTCTCTTGTGAAAAAAGATTAAGGCGTTGGTTGTATGTTGATGATTTATTTCCAAAGGAGGAACATGAGCAATATTAGAGAAGAAATAGCTGAGTTAGGTTGTTATTGCAATGAGCATCCACATTATAAAAACTTATATAATATCTATTTGTTCTTATGTTGGTTGTGTTATAAATAAATAATTTATGAACGAGATTAAAGTAGGCGAAAGAGTAACTATTATTCTTGAAGCTGTTGAACATGACACTTGTGAAGGATGCTTCTTTAAAGGAGTGGCTGGCTATTGTGGCGCAGCTCCACTTGGATTGAAGTGTCTTCCTGAATATCGTTCAGACAAAAAGAATGTAATCTTTAAAGAAGTAAAGGAGTAAAGCGTATGAATGGATTATTATCAAAGATTGGAGTGTTAACTAGAATAGATTATCAAATGGATGATTTTCCTTTTGGTTCTCCAAGCCCTAGACTTGGTACACCAAATGGCAACATTCCTTCTGATAAACAAAAGTGTCAGCCAAAGGAACAACATGAGTTTATCGTTAAGGGCGTGAAGATTATGGCATCCTCTAAGAAGGATGCTATCAAAAAGTATAATCATCGTAAAATGTAAAGCGTATGGAATTAAAGATAAAAACGCATCATGCATTACCTTGCCGTACAGAGGTATTCACTATCAATGGAAAAAGTGCTGAACAAAATGATTTTGGTGATACATATGACCATCATTATGAAGACGCAGAGCCTTATGCTTGTGCCGATATGCACTTTGACACAAAGCCTCCAACAGAGGAAGTACTAAACCGCTATAATATAACGGAAGAAGAATATTATAACATCTGCAACGAATTGGAATTCAAACTATGCGTAGGTAGTTGCGGATGGTGTATTTAACGCCTTCGGGCATAAATAGAAGTAATATGAAACATAAGTTTACGGTTGTCATTGAATCTAATGATGATTCAGAGGACAGAGAAGTAGTTAAAGATTGTCTGCAAGACTGGCTTGAAATGAATTGTGGACAAGAAAAGGACTTGGGCGGCTACCCAGATTGGAAGTCAGCAGAAGTTGAGTAACTAATGCCTTTTAGCATAAATAGATAGAATATGATTTGGAAAGTTATATATTCAGACCCATCTGGTAAGGAATATTATATTTGCTACCCTTATCTTGATAATAATGGAAACGTTACTGACCCATATCAGCTTTGGTATGATGAATTTAAAGCAGCAGGTATAGAATCTGATACCTATAAGGGAGCAGAAGTAGTTAATAATCATCCTGCAAAGGATATAAATAGATAGAAATGAGTAATTTACTTGGTTTTTGTAATATCTGCGGTTTGCCAGTTTATAGAACTATGTATTGTTCAAAGGGGATGTGCAGTACTTGTGCTGATAGAAATGGTATTTGCAAAATTTGTGATGATGTCACCTGTTCTTGTAATAGAAATTATATAGGACGACACTAACTATAGATTAACTAACCACCCTCTCCTATAACAGGGAGAGGGTAAACAGAAGAGAATATGGCACTAAAATGTAAGACTTGCATATACAGAAAGAAGGATATGAAGAAGTTCTTATTCTATTGCAAGAAAAAGCATATAAGAGTTGGAGAACGAAGAAAGTCTTGTGGGTTGTATGAGCCAAAGTAAAAAGGCGGTAGTTGCAGCTACCGCCTACAAATAGAAGACTAGGACTAGTCCTCAACCCAGAAGGCAAGCATTCCGCCATTCTTAGGATAAATAACCTTTCCGTTTCTTACAACGTAAGGACGAAAGATTAAGTGTCTTCCGTTTGTTTTTGAATCGTTCTTCATAACAAAAACTATTAAGTTCGCTACCATAGGATAGCTGCAATACCGCAAAACCTCTACAAACTGCGGTACACGAAAAAGCCCCTATGCTGCAACAAAGGGGCTTTGTAAATCTGTTGCCATAACTGCTTTAAGTTGTGTTTTGTGCAAGAGGTTTACCTTAATAGAGTTTGATACTCTGAACAATTCGAGTGCAAAGATAGTCATTTATATGATTATATAAACAATAACAACGTTAATGAATTTTAAATAGGGTCTAATTTAGACTACTCTAAAATAATATATAAATTTATAGTTGATTATGGACAGAAATCAAGCAAAAGAATTTTTTCCTATCATGCAAGCTTTTGCAGAAGGAAGGGTGATTGAGTGTAGAACAAAACCGAGTGTCGTAGAATGCTCAGATATTCCGAATGATTGGACGGAAACGAAAGAGATTGAGTTTTGGAATAATATAGAGTACCGTATTAAGCCAGAGGTAAAGTTTCGCCCTTTTGCCAACGCAAAAGAGTGCTGGGAGGAAATGATGAAGCACCAGCCGTTTGGGTGGATAAAATGCAAAGAAGGTTATTTCAATATCGTTTATGTTGATGACTACTATGTAGGCTTGGCAGATCCCGATGGTAGCTCCATCTCGCTGGCATCAAAAAACAGCTACCAAGACAACACCTTTGCAGACGGCACTCCATTTGGTATTAAAAGTTGAGGAATAGTTATGGCTTGGGTATGTGTTAATAGTTTTGGTACAGAACTTATATTTGAAACAGAGCCTCACAGATCTGCATATAGCTGGAGAGACGATTATGGTTCTTGCAAATGCATAGAAATACCGCAAGGTACTATCAGGAAACTCATCGGAAGAGAATTGTCTTGGAGCGATGAGCCAGTAGAATTGAAATAAAAAAGGAGGTGTCTCCAGTGAGCACCTCCCCGAAAGAGTTAAAACGTAAGCTTACGATTTACTTGTTGATAAAGAAGTGGAATGGTTTACCATGAGCGTACTCAATAGTACCATCCTTTCTGCGACGAGACCAACAGAAAACTTCAGTACCACTCTCTTTCTTTTGCAAATTAGAAAACATATGAGGCAACAACCTCCTTTCTGGCATTATACTCAAAAGCGGAATTGCTTTGAGCACCTTGCATGGAGCCGCCATACAAAGAAAAACCCCAGCACTGGACTGGGGAAAATGTCTTTCGAGCGGAGGGCTAGGAGACTTTTATTATTGGCGATTTCGCCAGGAGGCTGTTTACCTCGTTTCTAATTTGCGCTGCAAAGGTAGTGATTATTTTAATAACAATAACAATAACAAAGTTAATAAAGTAAAAACAACGGTCTATTTAGACTTTATATAAACATATAAATATGAAAATAGAAAATATCAAGTTCAAGGCTAAACGTCTTGACAATGGCAAGTGGTTTGAAGGTTACTTTTATTCCGAATGTGGTAATGCCTACATCATTGAAGATAGGCAGGGTGAATCAATGCTTAATAGAAATGATGCACATCAGGTTGACCCTTCTACAGTCTGCCAGTTCACAGAACTGAAAGACAAGAATGGAACACCTATCTATGAGGGGGATATAGTTATGTACAAAGATAACAATGCGGAAAGAATAGGCAATATTAATTGGGATAGTAAAGCTTTCTGCTTTGGGCAAGGTCTCTTAGTTCATTACTCTTCTGAAGATATGGTCGTTATTGGCAATAAATTCGATTAAAAGAAATAGCTTATGAAAATAGAAAACATAAAATTCAAGGCAAAGAAGACATTGGATGGGAAATGGATAAAAGGTGACTTGGTTCATCACAAAGATTCAGATAACGTCTGGATGACAGACTTTGAGAAACGACTGACATCACCAATTGACTCCTCTACCATCTGTCAGTTTACTGGTCTGAAAGACTGCAAGGGTAATGAAATTTGGGAACACGACCTTCTGCAAAACCAAGAAATAAAAGCAATCTATGAGGTTGTTTGGGATGAGAATGGCGGTTTCATTATTAAACATTCTGTAGGTGGTGGGCCTTTGTTGAATTTCTTAGGCTCCATATTGTCAGTATTCAAATTCAAAGTTGTTGGCAATAAATTCGACAGAAAGGAAGGTAAAGAATGAAGAAAATATTATTTTATTCAATAATTGTATTGGCTGTGATTTTCTCAATCCCTTATGTAGCTTTGTGTATTATAGCTTGCCTATATATTAAAATAACAGGATTTGTTATTATTCCACTAAGCTCGTATGTTGGTAGAGCTGCACCTCTGCCAAAATGGTTTATGCGTTTTTCCGATTGGTTAGAATACTTAACAGGTAAAAGCTTATGAAGATTAGACTAGCAAAGAAGATAATGAAGTACAAGTCTATAGTTGATGAGTACAATAATGGCGATGGCTCAGTGTGCGATGGTATGAAAGAATCATATTGGTTAAAGCGAATGTTCGACCATATCAATGGAGTGTATGATGAAACATTTGACACTCCTGCTCATATTCCTTTCAAAGACCACCGCATCACCAAGGCGATAAGTTTAACAAGTAAAAAAATGAGATATGAATGAGTTTACAAAGGTCTTTGCAAAGACAATAGAAGATGAAGCTATCAAGCAGATAGAAGTTCTATCCAATAGCAATGCTTACTCTGGTTGTGAAATAAGAATAATGCCAGATTGTCACGCAGGTAAAGGCTGTACTATTGGCACGGTGATAGAGCTGGACAAAAGAGTAGTTCCTAACACTGTTGGAGTAGATATAGGCTGCGGCATGAAAGTCGTAAGACTTGGTAAAGTTGATATTGACTTGCAGAAATTTGATGAAGCAGTCAATAAGTTGATTCCGTCTGGTTTTAATGTCAACGAGGGAGAAGTATCAGCCTACATAAACGGATTGGTTGATGGTTGTATGTTTGGCAAATTCCGTGCTTGGGATTGTCTTGACAGCATGGAAATAGTATATCGTTCTGTTGGAAGTCTTGGCGGTGGCAATCACTTTATTGAGTTAGATGCAAATGAAGAAGGAGAGAAGTTTCTTGTGATACATACAGGAAGTAGAAACCTTGGTGTTAGGGTATGCAACTATTACCAAAAACTTGCCTACGAGTATTGTCGTAAGAAAATAGCTGATAAGTCTGAGGTTATTGCCAAGTTGAAAAGCGAAGGAAGAGAAAAGGAAATACAGAGTGCTATAAAGTTGTTAGGTACTAGAAATATTAGCCAGGAACTTTCTTACTTGGAGGGCGATTTGCTTGATGATTACTTAAATGATATGCGTATAGTTCAGAAGTATGCCGAGCATAATAGAAGAATTATAGCTAACAGACTCGTCAATGCTCTAGGTGTGGATATTGACCCAAATTCAGACAAGCATTCTTTTACAACCATTCACAACTATATAGATACAGACATGGGCATATTGCGAAAAGGAGCTATCAGTGCAAAGAAAGACGAGATTGTCATTATTCCTATGAATATGCGTGACGGTTCTCTTATCTGTAAAGGTAAAGGAAACAAGGAATGGTTATGCTCAGCCCCACATGGAGCAGGTAGATTGATGTCTCGTACGCAAGCGAAGAAAGAGTTATCTATGGATTCTTACAAGAATGAAATGAATGGCATCTATTCTAGTTCTGTATGCGAAGAGACGATTGATGAAGCACCTATGGCATACAAACCAACCGAAGAGATTGTTGAGCTAATAAAACCTACGGTTGATGTGATAGATGTTATTAAACCAATTTACAACTTTAAAGCAAAATTATAATGAGCAAGGAAACATTTGACTTCTCGGAGGCTCTGAGAAGAATGAAGAAGGGGAAGAAAGTGAGACGTAAGATTTTTGCGGACGGCACATACGCATACATTGATAAAAACTATCTTGGTTCAGAGGCATTAATGTATAATAGCGTAGGAAGAGTTGCACCAGTTTTATGGTTACTTCCTGAGACTATTCTCGCAACAGACTGGGAGGAGGTGTAAGGATGGAAAAGAAAGTATTGACCCTCACCGTCAGCAAGCAATGGTTCGACATGATTGCGGACGGAAGAAAGAATGAAGAGTATCGGACAATAAAAGGATATTGGGTAAAACGCCTTTTCTTATTATGGAATGAAGATACTTGTACCAACGAGAAGATACCCACTCATTGCGTTAAAAACTGGGATAGTATTAGCCCCGAAATGGCTAACTATTGCATCAATAGTCCATATTACAAGGCTATTCCTTACACACACGTCCTCTTCATCAACGGCTACCGCAAGGATAGTCCAAGAATTGAGAAGAAGATTGAGAGTATTAGCATCGGCAAGCCTAAGAAGGGAATGTGCCCAGGCAAATGGTTGGACCATGAGTTTTTCATTATTAAATTCAAGTAGCGTATGACAAACGAGGAATTTTTCAATGCTCATATGGGTGAGCGAGTTCTTTATAAAGGTAAGGACATCGGGGCATACGTAGCAGGTTATGTAGAGGAAAAGTATATTATCTTAGGATTTGATGATTATACAGGCTGCATTCTGTGCTTCACTTCAAAAGTGAAAAATCTTTGTGACATATATCACTCATACCGATTCGCAAAGTTGAAGTATTTGGAAGTGATAAAACATCAGTAATATGGAAAAAGAAGAAAAATGTTGTGGTAACTGTCTTTGGATGGGACGCGAAGACATCTTAGGCAATGGATGGTGCTACAAAAAAGATTGCGAAACATCTTGTGATAAGGTTTGCAAGAAACATGAATTTTAAACTTTAAATATTTAAATGGAAAATAACAATTTAACATTAGACGAGTATCAGCAGTTAGCTCTAGAGACTGCTATTTATCCTAACCCTATCATTTATCCTACATTGGGATTGACAGGTGAAGCTGGTGAAGTTTCCGATAAGGTTAAGAAAGTGTTGCGTGACAACGATTCTGTTTTTACAGATGAAAAGAAGTTAGAAATCGCCAAAGAGATTGGTGATGTACTATGGTATTGCGCAACACTTTCTCGCGATATTGGATTCAAACTTAGTGATATAGGAAAAATGAACTATGACAAACTTCACTCTCGCCAATTGAGGGGAAAATTACATGGAAGTGGTGATAACAGATAGCCTATGAACGTACTTACAGACGAACAGAAAAATTACATAAAGGAGCATCCGTGTGAGTCGCCAAGCAAATTGGCAAAATCATTCGGATGCACCGTACAGACCATCTACTGGTGGCTGCATAAGGTACACGGAGACTCCTTTATCCGAAGGAAGAAGGAAGCGAAGGATGTGAGGAATCAGGCTATTCGTAATCTCTATCCAGATCTTTCTGCCACAGAGGTAGGGAAGATTCTCGGTATAACAAAGGCATCGGTCAACAACCTGGCGAGGAGGCTTGGGGTAAAGCATACAGATGAGACTACAAAACGAATACAGAAGGAGAGTGCTGCTCGTACACGTACCGATGAGGCTAACAGAAAGAGACAGGAAACACTGAGAAGGGTCCTTGCCGTTGAGAAGCTGAGAGCTGCCAGCGGTTTGCCACAGAAGACAAAGCGTAAGTTTAAGACTGTTCCCGGCAAGTGTATGAATGCCAGAAATTATCTTTGCCGAAAGTATAACTACTTTTACGACAAGGATTATGGAGAGTTGCTTACCCTGTTTTTTGACAGCAAAACAAGAATGCTGACCGACGAACAGAAGAAATACTACGAAACGGAGTATAGTATTAAGTTCCTGCAAGCTGAAGAAGATTGAATTCTGTGCATTATCTATATGTTTAGGGGTGGCTACACATCGCGTGCGGTCACCCCTTTTTGTTATAATAAATCAACTAATAACCAATTGAACTACCCACAAGCTAAAGACTTGTGGGATTCCGACTTCATCAATGAATGCTTGCAAGCAAGTCTTACGCCCTCTCCATCGGTGTAATCGACAGTTCCTGCCGATATATTTCTTAAACCTTCATCAAGTATATTCTTCGCAGCATTCAGGTCACGGTCTATCAACTCACCGCAATTTGGGCAAGTATAGTAGCGGTCTGACAAAGACAGATCCTCCTTGACATGGCCACAATGATGGCAGGTCTTCGAGGATGGATAGAACCGGCCTATCTTAACCAGAGTTTTGCCGTACCACTTTGCCTTGTACTCCAACATGGTAACAAATGTACTCCAGCTAGCATCAGAAACAGACTTGGCAAGATGACGGTTTCTTACCATTCCCTTGACATTTAGGTCCTCGCAGCACACCACATCGTATCTGCGAATGAGGTCAATGGAAATCTTATGCAGCTTGTCCTTGCGGCAAGACATGATTTTCTCCTGCAACCTGGCGACCTTGATACGCTGCCTGTTCCATGAACCGCTTCCCTTCTTCTTACGTGAAAGATGCTTTTGCATCGTTGCCAGCTTCTTTGAATACTTCTTGATGAACTTATTTGATGAGTACCTGTCATTATCGGAAGTAATCACGAAATCCTTCAAGCCCAAGTCAATGCCGACACTCAGATTGGTTTTCTCCAAGTCATCAACCTCGATTTGCGCCATGATACAAACGTAATACTTCCCACTTGGTGTGACTGATACTGTCATATTCCTTAACTCTCCATTAACCTCTTGGCTCTTGGTGAATTTGATGCCGCCTTTGAACTTCGGGATGAATATCCTGTTTCCCTCAACCTTGAAATGCTGGGGAACAGCGAAGCTACCACCATGCTTCTTCGAGTGGAATCGTGGAAACTTAGTCCTCCCTTTAAAGTAATTCACGTAGGCGGTATCCAAGTGGCGCAAGGCATGCTGCAAAGTCTGACTGTTGATTTCCTTTAGCCATGAGAAAGCATCAGTTTTCTTCATTACAGTCAGTTTCTTTGCTTGCTCGTAATAGTTTGAGCTTTTCTTGGTCTTCTCGTATTGTTCCTTGCGCTCGGCGAGAAAATGATTATAGACAAAACGGACGCTGCCAAAATAATTCGCAAGCATTCTCTCTTGATCCTTATTTGGGTAAAGTCTAAACTTATATGTCTTCTGTATCATCTTCATAGTGTACAAAGATACGTATTTTTTCTCGAAATACAAAAGGAAAATGCAATTATTTGCAAAATATTACACAATTTCAATATATGTGATGCAATTCAGAAAGTACATTGAGAACCAAGGCTAAATTTTGCGCCAATTAATCCCAAAGGTCTTTATCCTTTGGGATTAATTGACACTATTACATAAAAATATTAAAAAAAACTAAGAACGTTTGTGCAGCTTTGATTTCCAGTATATCCAACCTAAAAATGCGAGAATGCCTATAAAAAGACAAACTGAAGCTATCTTACCTATGTTCAAGAAAGCTTTATCGGTCTTTGATAGTTGTTTCTCTACATATACTTTATCTTTCGATATTTTACTTATCACTGAGCTTAAGGAGTCACACTTGCTATGATATATCGCAGCACTATCCTTGTATTCCTTAAGACTAGAAATACTATCTCTCAGTATCTGTACATCTTCCTGTGATATCTCGTGATATTCGTAGTGAAATCTGTCTTCGCCGACTTTGTTACCATTGGCATCGTACTTGGATGCTGTACTATCTTTGATATGCGTCTTTTCCTTGGTGGTTGACTTCACGGATTCCTTGTGAGATGCTTTATACGATTCCAACTCTTTAATAAGTCTTGCATTGAAGAGTGAATCCCACTTAGCCTCGTTACGTTTATCTGTGATGTATGTCTGTTTTTCTATCACACGTTCTTTCGCCTTACATCTACAGAACATTGATAGAATCAGCATTGCTACTGCAATGGTAATTACAACCTTTGTTATCTTATCTATCAGTTTCATAAGCTACTGAATTACAATTATTACTTTTTCCTTTTTATCCCAAGCTGTCTTCATAGTCTGAATGAGCTTGTTTGTCCAGAATCGGGAATTACTAACCCATCCTTTCTTATCGTTTTTACCGATAAGAATACACCCCTCTGTGTCTTTTGCTGAGTTACCGGAATGAATACGGATACCATCGAACCCTGGTACATCCTTTAATAGCGGAAGCATCTTCTTGAATCTGTTAGAGTAGGTATATACGCATTCGTAACTGCCGCTTGGTATTGCAGTCTGCCCATACACCTTTTTCTTCTTGATTTCTTCAAGTTGCATATCTTGGCGCAATCTTCTATCAGCATCTTCAAGAGTATTGCATCCGAACAACTCTCCATTAACGTAAAGACGGCTAATAGTATAGCCATCTTTTTTCCAAGCTCTGTCTATTGTAATTAACATGATTGATTTCCTTTTTGTTGTTTGTATGAGTTAAAAAATGATGACAGGAAAGGTATCCTCTCCAAAAAGTACAGTCCAAGGCAATAATGTAGGAAGTTCGCTACCATCCATGGTGGCGTACCTTTCTTGAATATCTCCATCATCTTTTGGGTGATATTCATGCCATAGAAGTAAATCACAACGTAGGTAATCATTGACACACATTGAATAGCTCCATCCATTTGCCCTTTCCATCTACCAATGGTATATACGGCTGCACATAGAACGAAGTATATCGTTGCGTGACCTACGCAAATAAGTGCCTTCTTGAGTTCAAATTTCTCACCTTTAGCTATCATACCACTAAGATATCCAAACACAAAGTTGAGAAAGAAAACCAAAGCCAATGTCTTCAATTCTCCATCAATAGGCCTTAAGTAGGCTACGACCGCTATCACGACCCCTACTAATAATTCTCTTAATCTTTCTGCCATTTTCGTTATCCTGAATAATTAATAAAAATAAAGTTTCGGTCTTTTGATGCAAAGATAGCAAAAAAAAACCGAAACTTCATTCAGAATAACGAAAAAAATCAGATATTCAGATCATAATATGGCATTCCGCCGTTTTCCAAGAAAGAAACGCATTCGTCGAAAATCTTTCTCTCGAAATCAAGCGTGTTGATTTTCGGGAACCACTTCTTAATCTTTCCGGCGTTGCGTTTTGTCATTTCACCCCACAAAACGCACCAATCATTAATGGTAATGTTGTCGTTCTTGACTTCGTGCCAATAGTCTTTGGCAACGTCTTTAGTGTGAAGCTGCTCAATGAGACAAAGGTGCATATCTGCCATTTCTTCGTCATAATGACACGCACCAATCTCTCCCTTGACCTGCTTCATCATATCAAGCATTACGCTGTCATTCATTCCGACTTCGCAGCAATCTGCCATGATCGTAACACAGTTCTTGATAGCCTGCATGTCATTGCTAGCTATAATGTCTTCGAATACCTTTTTCATAACCGTATGTTTTTTAGTGCTACTTCAGGAAATACTCTCTGATGTCGTACACACCATCCTTGTCCTTCAGCAGATCAAGTGCGAGGCTGTTGGCATACTTAACCAGATGTTCTGTACCAATATCCTTCACGTCTTCCTTGCCGAGTATCTTGGCAATAGTGCATCCATGGTCGCTTACAACCTGATTCATAGCAACGTAAAGAGCATAGTCGTTATAGTAAGGCTTCTCCTCTGTCGCAAGTCCGAGACCGGTCATAGCATTGAGCCATGTCTGCATATCCCAAGTGGCAGGTGGATTCATGCCGTTTACAATCTCAGAGGCCTCTTTCTTGGTGAGATAGTTCTTCCACTTGATAGCGCACAGCTTATCAAGATACTCTTGTGCCAACTCTGGGTGTTTTGCTGCCATATCCTTCATCATGCAACGCATCGTGTTACCGAATACGTGCATATACTTCACGTTGGTTGATGAAGCCATCATTCCATACAGCTCATCAAACTTACTCATAATCTCTTTTGCTTCCATATTGTCTTGTATTTATATATGTGATTATTCTGCTGTTATCAGACTTTTCAACTCCTCAAAGTCAGTTTTTGTAAAGCTGATACTCTTCTTGCTGCCGAACAAAATTGTAGTTACAATATTATCAGGCAAATCAATAACCAAAGCACCGCCATCAATGCGACCTTTGATAAATCCGAAGTCAAACTCATAGTTGCTTATATTCTCTAACATCTGCATGAGGTCTGAGAATATGGTATCAGCATCAATGTTTCCGTCTTCATCGGCGATGAATAGGGTAGCGTTGTCAATGCTCTTGCCCCAACTATCCTTGTGTCTGGCGATGATATTGTGCGATGCTCGCTTCATATACACGGAAGGGATAGCCAGTGCAGGATTCTCCTTTACCATATCACTTATCCTTGCATCTGCCCACAGGTCAAGCGATGTAAGCAGTTTCTCTTTCAGTTCGTTTACATTCATTTTTTGTTTTCTCCTTTCTTTGTCTTATTGTACCAAACAAGATATTCTTGCCAAGTTTTATCGCTATGATTAGTCATATAATCGTTGAGCATAGCAGATTTTTGTTCCTCTGCTTGCGCTACTTCTTTTCTCAAACGCTGCATCAAAGATAAGTGCTTCTTCAATGCTTCCTGTCCTTGCTGAGTGCTTTCGATACGAGGGCGTATGATGCGCAATTCCTCGTCTTGCACTAGCTTAGACACATATTGCAAGCTATTGACGTATTCCTGATTCTGCATCAAGTACTGACGCTGTGCGCCTGTAAGATTGTCCTCAATCTTATCAATCTCATCCCAAAGTGGGGTGGGCGATTGCTGCGCTTGCATATTGATAGATGCTCGCTTCTGTTGTATTGCTTCGTACATCTTCTGTAGCTCGGCATCCATCGTTGGCGGCTGTTGCTGACTTGTGCCCATATCAAGCAAAGGGCTACCACTAAAATTCATCATAATCAATATCTTTAAGTTGGTGATATATTATTATAGAGAGGTGAGAGGGCATTCACCAACGAGGGCAAACACCCCTCACCAACTCATTTCTTCTTAGTCCGTCTTACGGTCTTTGCCTTGCTACGCACCAGTGCTGGGCGTTGTGGTGGTTGTAGTGCCGCAGTTACAGCCGCTGTAACTACCGAATCCCTGGAGTACTGGAGTGTTCGGGAGCATCAACTGCCCACGCAAGCAATTGCAGGTCTTCTCGTTCACGTAAGCCATCATCAGCTTCTCCTTGTAAGGAGTGAGGGCTTCCATAACGGCTACCTTCTTGTCAAGGTCGCAATACTTTGCTTGCAACGCATCGTACTGGTCTCTCTGATTCTTGTACAGACCGAAGTCCGCATCAATCTGAGACTTGTACAGACCAAACTCAGCCTCCATTGCACGGCGGTTCTCAGCGTTGATAGCCTCTGTAGCACCCTTATACATAGAGAACTTCTCTGCGATGTCAGTTTCACGCATAGCGTAGAACTTGTTAGCGGTGTCAAGCTTCAAGCCGAACATGTCGGTAAGCAACTTCACCTCATCAGCGCATTCCTTCTCCATGACCTGCAAGGCGGTTGGCTGATTAGAGCTTGAGTTAGCTCCGTAAGTGTTGATGTTTACGTTCTCAGGCATATTGCTGCCGAGTGAACCAAATACGCTGCGGTTGTTACCGCCAAGCAACCAAGCACCAGCACCGAGTGCTGTGCCGATGATACCAAGGGTCAGACCAGCATTACCTGTTGCCTTAGAAGCATAATCATCATGCTTCTTTCCCTCTTCGTAGATTTTCTTCTCTACGACCTTTGCATCTGTCATTTCCATGATACAATCTTTTTAAGTTATCCTTAATATTAACTAACACTATTGTAACGTTACGGATGCAAAGGTACGAAGAATAGGGGAGAGCAAACATAACTCTATCACACTTTCTTTTAGTGGTTGATTATCAGTGTTTTAAGGTGATAGGAGGTAATATCATTTTGAGCCAATATATATTTTAGAAGAAAGATTGAAAACAAAAATCCCCTATACTACGCCAATAGTATAGGGGAAATATCACATTTCTGCTCGGAAATGCGATGCTCAAATATGCGATGCTCAAAAAGCATTGCAAAGATAGACAATAATTCCGAAATCACCAAATTTTTCGTCATTAATGTGTTAGATACATATACAATCCTACCCCGAACCACATTATCAATATCATAGTTGATACCGACACCCAAGCTAAGAAGAACTTATCTATCGTCTTATACTTATAAGTAATGTATAGGTATGCAATGAACGTGCTGTTGATGATTACTAGTATCGCTACTATAATCAAAGTACAAAACATATAATCCATACTCATATATACTCGCTTATCCGTGCTGCGATAGGGCTGAATTGATTATGATTTTCTCTTGCTCTTTATGAAGTGCAGAATATCCCACTTCTTCCAATATCGGGTATGCCCTCGTTTCTTGCACTCACCATTCGGGATTTCGCCCCTCGCCACCATCCTGTTAAGTGTAGCATCAGAAACATGAAGCTTCTCCTTAACCTCCTCGGTGCTCATCATAGGGTTAAGCATATCGGGGATGATGTCACATAGTCTATCCAAATCATCATCGCTCATTCCGCAAGCGGTGACCTTCTCACCATTTCTCTGCTGCTCGTCTGCCTTGAAACAAGCATCAGCCAATGATTTCAAAGCCGTACCTAGCAGCTTATAATTTAGTATCTTTCCCATATTTATGCACAAATTTTACGTCCTAATCTAGTCCTGCTGATAAATAAATCCACAAAAGAGTACAGATAGAATATTGCCGTCACCACCATGACCGTGAAGCAGGAATCTATCATATCATTAGTGGTGTACCAACTCCAGTGTACGATATGCGCAGCGTTCACTCCAAAAAAGTAGAAAAACGGAATGCGGTATCTCCAACATAAGAAAAAGAACCTACTTGCTAATATCAAAACCATAGGCAGAACATACACCATAAAGTAGATGAATAAATAGCAGGGAAAATTCTCATTGTTTGTTATGAACATTTCACGAGGATGCTGTGAAAAATCCCACATTCCGTATGCGTGAAAGAGCATAAGCGTGATAGGAACGCAGGGCAGACGCATTAAATTGCGCTGCCCTCCAAAAGTTTTGACAGGTACTCTTCATCCCAGCCTGCCTTCAATCTTTTCAGGTTGAGACTTCCCTTGGTCGTCTTGTCATTTTTCAAGATGGAGAGGACCATTTTGCTTATGGTAGAGAAGTTCCTCGCTGCATTTTTGACTTTCTTACTTTCGTCTTCTCTGAAAGTAATGTCCAATTGCCAATGCAAGTTGTTTTCTATGGACCAATGTTGCCTAATGGCGCTTGCTATCTTTTCGGGGTCTTCATTGCTTAAGGAAGTTATATAGTATCTTCTTTCCTCAGATGTTTCACCAGATGTCGCAACAGATCTTCTTGAGGTAATCCCGACAACAGACCTTAACCCAACAAACTTGTTCTTAAACATTTCCTGCATTATGTCCCCATAGCTTACAACAATGCAGGTTCTTTCTTCCTGACGACCATGTCCCTCATTAAAGGAATAATGTTTTGTCACTACATTACAATTGCCTCCATACTCATGCTCGCAAATCATGTCCTTAGCAAATTCGTAACTTTTCTTCTGATTTTCTTTCAAGGCGATAATATAGTCCCCCTTGCCTTCTATGATTTTCTCTGTTATAGAAGTTTGGCATCCCATAGCATCTATTGTCACAATGGCATTTGACACGTCTATAGCACTAAGCAACTTGGGAACGACCGTGATTTCATTTGTTTTTTCACCGACTTTCTCTTGCCCAAGTGATATGCTATTGTCTGCTGACCAAGCAGATACGATCCATGTGCGGAAGTCAGCTTGACCAATAGTGTGCTCGGCATCACACTTGCTTGATCCACGCATAAGCTTGCCATCAATGGCAACAACACCTTTTACTTCCCCTACAATTTCTTTAACCCAGTTTCTGAAGATTTCCTCAAATCCTTTTGGATCAAAGATAGAAAAGAAACGATTGAATGTGTCGTGGCTAGGGATAGACTGCAGCCCCTCCAAACGCTTTTTGAAGAAGTCAAGCTTACTTTTTCCAAACTCTGCAATTTCGTTCCAAGATTGAGCCCCAGCAATGACTGCAGCGATTGTAATGTAAATGATATGTTCCATTTTATGGACAGTTCGACCCTCTATTCGTGGGTCGGCAATTTGTTTAGATAACTTAATAATGCTCATTTTGTACCTTTTAATTGTTAACTATTTCTTTACAAAGGTACAAAAAATATTTCATATAGACAAACATATAATGTTAATATTCAATAAGTTATAACATTATAGCCCTAGTGTTAACGAGTAAAACATTTGATGCGTCTGCCCTGGATAGGAACGTACTTGCAGAACCAGCGGAAGAACTTCAAAATCCTCCTTGAATATCTGTTACCATGTCTCATCAGCAAATTCATCACCTCGCTGACGTCCTTGTCTTGCAACCACTTTAATAGGTTTTCTTTATCTTCTTTGTTCATAAGCTTATTTTTTTAGACCATTGTTTCGTTGATTTTTTAAGTTTATGTTGCAAAGATACACATCTTTTAAGAAAAGAACTTGAATTTTGATTGATTTTTGTGTTAAACTTTATAAAAAGTAACAATCCGTAAGTTTATTGCTACTTTCTCGTTACCTCTTTCTCATTTTTCGGTAACGGAAGCATTATGCTTTCAGATTAATTTTGTATCTTTGCGGCAGAAATTAAAACATTAAGATTATGGATATTAAAAGATTTGATACTTATAGAGGTGTAGCCGTGGACAAAAACGGGACGAAGGGTGATGTTGCCGTGGGGCTTGTTGATGTCAAGTATGTATGGAAGCCAAGTGAAGGCACTGAAGCTTATGAGTTGTATAAGCGGATAGAGAAGGGTGAGGTGATAGGGGTTGTCTTCTATTACACAAGGGAGATTTCCGGAATGGATGCTATCATCCAAGCTGCACTGGTAACAACGGCTGATTTCGAGAGGATGATAACTACAACGAAGGGTTGCCGTTTTGTGGGGAATAAGATATATGGCTTGCCGATGGGTAATGAGGTGTTTTCGCTGGAGGGTGCTCATCTAAGCAAGTTAGGTATGTGTTAATAACAAGAAACACCATAATGCCAAGTAAGCGTTATGGTGCTTCGTTCGTCTCCATTACAATTTCTCCGTCTCTCATATAAACCTCAACCTCATATCCTTTATCAAGAAGCAGGCTGATTTCCTTCTCGGTCGGGATTCTCTCTAGTATTCTTCTTTCTATCTGGCTCATAGTAATTATCCATTAGAAAATCGAAATCCTTGCTGTTGTGTTTCTTTAGCTTCTTTCGATTAATTATATCTCTCTTGTATTTATTCTTGATACAGACACATTCATAATGACCTTTAATATAAAGGTGTTTATAGAATCTTAAATCCATTTCCAGTATAATGCCCTTTCTGACATCATAGCTATCACAATGTTCCATCAACCCTAGATAGCTGTTGATAGAACAAACATAGTGCTGTAATTCTTCTATTGTATATCTATCTGGCAACGTATTCATGTGATGCACCAGTTGCTTAAAGTTACTCACCATACGGTTGCTTGCGTAAATCCTATCTCGCTTCACTACCATACCTGTGAACTTGATACCCTTATATACGGATTGCAGTTCTATCTTTCTCGGATGCAAGGTAACGCCTATATTGGCAAGGTATTCCCTTATCTTAGGGATAGAAGTTAACAACACCCGTTTATCTTGATGTATCAAGAAGAAATCATCCACGTATCTTCCGTGGTGATAGATATGTAAAATTATCTCAAGCATCCAATCAAAATCATTGAGCCAGAAGTTTGCATCATGCTGACTTGTAAGGTTGCCGATGGGGAGACCGTGGTTTTTCTCTGATCCTCGCAAAGTTTTGCCTTTCGGTACTTTTGCCATAGTCTCTTCGGAAGAGCGTTTGATGCAGTTCTTTGTCGGGTCATTCATTATCGTGATACGAGACAAATAGCGCAGGTCTTCTATATCATCTCCTTTGTAATTATCTAAAACGAACGCATCCACTTTGTCTGCAAGCTCTTCTCTGGGAATGCTCATAAAGAAACCTTTCATATCGCATTTCAGATACCAACAGGGCTTGGTGAAGTTTTCAGAGCATTCTTTGATATCTGCTGCAAGCTGCCTTACTCCATAGAGCTGACCCTTGCCGCAGCGACAATTATATGTTCTATCGCTAAAAACTCCTTCGAATAGCGGTTCTAATCGTAGGGCAATATAATGATGAACAACTCTATCACGAAAATTAGCGGCAAAAACCTCTCTATAAACAGGTCGGGAGACAACAAAGGTAATGGATGGCATCGGCTCGTAAGTCCTGGAATTTATCCTTTCTACCAAGTCCGTTATATTCTCGAATAGGTATGTTTCAAACCTTATCGCATCTGGTGATGATGATTTACCTTTGCTACAGTCTTCGTAGGCTGCTATAATATATTCTGCCTTTACCATTACTATTATCTCCCTAACTCTCCTAACTAGTGCTGTAACAGGACGAACTCGATTCGAATTGTCAACCTTACCGTTGTTGTTCCGATTGCCATTGCCGAAATTCAGATTCCACGCATTCGTGCCCGAAGCCTCAACACACGACCAGTAATTCGTCCGCTATTTTCTCGCTCTTTATTATACATCTTAGCTGCTTCGCTACACCGTACAAATGATGATGCGACTTGACAGCAGCGAGACCATTATTTATGGAGAATCACATTCTATAATAAGCCTTAACCTAATTATACTCTAGCTTTATTCAAAGAAGGACTAACCTTTCTTAGAATTTCCCCAAGCTGTAGCCTGCCTACCGATGATGGTTGTCAATCTGCAAATATCAGCCGCTTGCTTCTCTGAGAATAGTTTTCTCTTGAAGCAAAGGCGAAGGATTGTTTTGAGAAGTTCGAATTTGACACGAAATCCCATCATGTACTGATGTCTGTTATCCGCATATATATTCGCTAGCTGAATGTACTCGAAAAGTTCAAGAGCAACGCTTGTCATTTTCTCGCCTAAATCGTAACGATACATTCTCGGAAACCCAACCTTCATTGCGGTGAGCTTATCGACCAACTCGAAAGTGTCCTTGCATATCTGTAAATCCTTCGCTAATGCCATAGATATTCTAGCTTATTGCCACTAATTATTCGTGATATTGTTATTATTTATGTGTCCGTAATTCCTCACCTCCCAATCTTGCTAGACCGACCTGCGGTCGGAAAGAGGTAAAGAGATGAAGAGATAAAATGATTAAAATGCTGTAACAGGACGAACTCGATACGAACTGTCAACCTTACCGACGCGGCCCCGACCGCCACCGCCGAAACCCAGACTCCACGCATTCGTGCCCGAAGCCTCAACACACGACCAGTAATCCGCCCGCTGGAGCAAATCAGCACTCTGCTTACCTGCGTTCTTGATACGCTGCAAGGCAAGATTGATGGTCTCGAAATGAGAGCGGATAATTTCGAGCTCGCCAGTCGCAGGAAGATACCACGACTTTGCAGGAATACTTACGTCTCCTCCTGGGTCACCTGTGTGTGATTTTGAGTATTTATAGCAATAAGCTACTGCGTATGTCGAAGGGGAATCATTCTTATAATAACTGCTCGCCATAATAGCGGCTGTTCTAGTTTTGCCATCGAGGAGACTCCAATCGCTTGATGTATGATATCCAACGGAACTGGCATTCTGTACGCTTCCCCATTTCATTGCGGCACTAGGCTCTGTGAGAGCAATTCCAATACGAGTGCTGCCGTGCTGAACTACAACAGCATCAGCATCCGCCTTGCGGATTCCGATACTGGTAGTCTGCCACGCTTCGCATCGCATATACGAACCCCAAGTTTCCTTTTGAATCTTGCCGATATACACGCCATCCTGCAAGGAACGGAGATTCTGCTCCAGATAAGCCTTCATACTTGCTGCACTAGCATTTGTGACCGCTTGTCCGTTAGCAGACAGCCAGTCGCTGATTTTTCTTGTCTTTATAGCCATAATATTATGTATTTAAAATGATATTATTACTTATTTTCCTTATCTGCCGCTATCAGCAATGCGGCATTCACTGCATCGATGAAGCAGGGGGCGGTGGTGCGTTCAACGAGTTCCTTGATGATTTTTACCTCGTCATCGGTGTACTCTGTGTCATCACTTCCGTTCCACATCTTCACGGCAAGAGCCTGTCCTGCCAATCCAAGCCCTGCTCCTTGCGAGTAGATGATGTTCGCAATCTGCTTGCGAGCGTTAACTACCTGACACTGGTTCTTGTCGAGTGTCATAAATACTTCCAAATGTTCTAATTCTATCTTCATATCTAATTAATTTTAACTTGTTACATAACATACAATCCACTGACCACCGTTATACCATAACCAACTTACTTGTCCTCTTGTATCCGAATACCAGGTTGTTGCTGTTTTGAAATTACGAGAATCATAGATACTTTTATTCGCTGAAAGTGTCACCCTACCTCCTTGCTGAATGACCGTGTAGCATTGACCAAGTTTTGGGGAGGATGGCAGCGTTAGCGTTATTGCTGACGTATTGTCGCACGCCACCGTGTGATTATACTCAGTAAGAGTGTAGTTTGATGTAATCCTCACGAAAGATGGTCTAAGACCTGCCACATCTCCATCACGTATGGCGATTGCGTGATTATTCAAGCCGCCCATTGCAGATAATTGTAGAGCCGTTGCTGTGCTACTCGATTTACCCATGACGGATATGTTCGCAGCCGTTTGGCTTACGTCTGCTCCATACTGGAAATTCAGAGACACTTGCAAAGCTCCGTTACCCCAAGATGCAACACCATTGGTAGTTTCGGTATTGCCAAAAAAGAACCGTGCGCCATTACCAGGACTTCCTGTAGATGCAAGTATGCCTTGCGAGTTCAAAGAGATGCTTGATGGTGCGCTAAAATCTGCAACTCCTCCGTAGTTAGCAAAAAAGTCGTAGTAACCACCTTGCAACTCCCTTATCGTGAAAGACCCGATAGTTCCAGCCGTAGCCTTTATTGCGCCACCACGTGTCACTGCGAAAGAAGCTGATTTCCCATCCTTGCCACCGAGCCAAAGAGCGTAATCATTATCATCATCAACAACTCTAAACGAACCGAACATCGCACCACCCGTCGGATTATACAGATTAACCTGATTACTTCCGAGCATATTGATGGTTGCGTTCTTAGCAAGGAGAAGATGAGTTGCTATTGATTTATAATTGCTCATCTCTGCCCAATGTCCATCGGTCAAACTAGGCGAAGAAGTAGCGTTGTTATACGTTTTAGTACATTGATACCACTTACCTTTAACACACACAACATCAACGTATGCTTCTGCACCCGAACCAGACAGATATTTGTAACTTCCCGATTCAAATCCGTCATGCTCACGCATCAGAGCACCTTTTGTTCCTCTCGTTGCTACGGAGTAAGAAGGGTCACTACTGCTCCCGTTTGTGTACTTAAAGATGGTGCGTGTCCATAAGTAAGGATTTGCATCCGTAATATTCGGAACGCTCGTACTCCAAGTACCTTTAGGTGGAGTAGTGCCACTGCTTCCTATCTGATAGGTCACCTCAGTACTCTTAATTCCGTTGCCTGTTGCACCAGTTGCGCCCTTGATGTAAGACCAATCATACTTTGTCCAATCCTCGGAATCGGTCGCAGTTTTATCAACCAGTACTCCAACGTAGGCGTAATCGCCACCGTCGGCACTCGTTGTAAAGCCCGTACCCTTTGAATCCTTCATCCAAGCAATGTGAGTATAATACTGCACTGCTGGTGATCCTGGTTCACCTTGAATCTTTCCTACATTCTCAAAGCCTCTTGCGTGAGTGGAGTCAGTCTTAGATGTGCCAGTATAAACCCATAGATAGCCACCGATGATATATCCGTCACCCAAGGTGTTGCCCGAAGTAGGCAGCTCGGATGTACTGTTCTTCGAACCTTTAATCGTCACGGAAGTGCCATCCTTGCCGTCCTTACCAATGTACGTATAGGTGATATTCTCCGTTGTCTTATTATTGCTCCAAGTATAAGTAGTCCTCGTCCAAAGGAATTTGCCCTTATTGGCTGCTGCACTCGCATCGGGCGCAGTTGAAGTCCACTTCTTGGCTTCGCTTACACTTGATGTAATAGCATAATCGACAACCGTCTTGGTAACGTAGGGGGTATCACCGCTTTCGCCCTTTTCACCTCTCATAGAGAAGGAAATAGAGCCAGTCGCTTCTGCTAATTTCCTTACCATAGGCTATGCTATTTAGTTCCTGTTATAGAATATACCGCACCCTTATAGGCTCTGATACCAGCTTCGGTAATCGTGAACGTATTGCCCGATTTGGTGATCGCGGAATTGATAGGCACACCTGCATTGGAGTAGAGAGACATCGAGAACGTTACTCCAGTCTCGTTTGCAGTTGAACCTCTCTTGCGCATATACGGCTTATACACAATCTTGCCGCCTGAGTTCTGAATGAAGTTCTCTGCTACAGGGTTGTCGTTGCCGTCCGTAGGGTTCGGATAAATAATGTACTCGTCTGATACGTCATTGATAGTCTGTGTATCGGAAGCGTAGAAGTCGTTACCCTTATACGCTTCACACTTAACGATGATGGAAGAATCCACGTCCGTCTCGTTGATGGTGAATGTAGCAGAAGTACTGTCCTGCTTGAGTACCCATCCGCCACTAGTATCTGGCAGATACCACTTGAACGTATATCCAGTAGAGGTAACCATATTTCCATCTGTGACCTGCGCCCTGACCGTGCAAGTTCCGCCCTTCTCCGTAATCGTGAAGAGATTCTTTTCTGACGTTGCGATGATGTTCACTCGCTTAGAATCAGTCACACCCTCGGCTATGTAAACTGGGTACATCGCTTGGATAGAAAGACTAGTGTTTGACATAGCTCCACTGACTCTACAGATGATGTTAAAAGAATCTCCACTATTAATATTGATAAGGTTCTTGTTGACGGTCAATGTTGGATTACCGTCCGAATCAGAGCCTTCTGTAAAATGCCCTGTCACACCTCCGAATGCGGTAGTGGATACGTGGGAAGCATTGAATGCGAGCGTTACATCTGACACTATCCAAGTCGGAGTGCCTTTAGAGAGGTCGAACGAATTGCTAGCACCCTGTTCTGCCGAGTAAGCTTGCATAACCAACTTCGGCTTGGTCGCACCGCTCGCTTCGAAATTAGGCACAACGTTGGATGGAGACGCAGGGTCACCATCATAATTCTGATACACATCGCCAATAGTACATTGCAGGATTGGGTGCAACGTAGTACCATTGCTTGAGACAACAATCTGTCCTGTTACCGTAGCTTTACTCATCGCTTACCTCGCTTTCTTCTTTAGTGTCCGTATTATTCTCGGAAGACGAATTACCATCGCCATCCGAACCGATATAGTCATTGTTTCCTGTGTCACCCTCGCCGCCAAACCTGACTGGAGTGTAGCAGAATGCAGGAGTATCTGTCGTTCCATTGATTTCCGCAAGGGCATCGCTCTCAGCTATCAGCGAGCCGCCAGCATTGGCTGCTCGCTCATTGAGGTTCACGCCATCAACGCCATTCAACTCGCTCTGGTAGAGCAAGCAATTTCCGTCACTTGTCATTGTCAGCGGAACTCCGCTTCTGATAATTTTCTCAGCAACCTGCTTCGTAACCTTAACGTAGTATTTCATAATTCTTTATTTTTTAAAGTTAGACATCATCAATCTCCCTTGATATGATATAGTTTCCGTTCTCATCTACAAGGGCATTTCCGTTCTCATCAACAATCAGCTCGTAAGCCCCTCGGTCTTCGATGGTGAGACGGATGCTTTTCTTCGCTTCGAAAGGACATTGGAACGTTTCGCCATAACCTAGCACCTCCACACTCTCCGTCATTGTAGTAACGCCATTGTTCGTACTCTTGCCGTATGTAACCTTCTGCCACTTAGCTCTCAGTACTTTCTCCCATACCGATGGTTCGATAACTCCATTGTTGTCGCTGACTACTGCTTGGCAGACAACAGACGTGGCATCTTCGTTGAGACCGAATCCATCACCGATGAACTGAGCCGTGAGCGGCGGAATGGTTCTGTTGATGTACGTAACCTTTCGAGCATCGGCATCACGGGGAGATGAAGGAATACTGCCGCTATAGATATAGCACGCTCTCAACTCATATCCGATGCCTTCGCCTATCATATCGCAATCAATAGTGATAGACGAAATCTGACCGTTCGCGCCCTTGGTCATTGCAGTAATCTCGTAATTCTCGGCATCATCAACAGAATTAATAAGCTGCTTTGTTCCGTTATCCAAGATACGATACCACCAAATCTTCGTCTTGCTGTCTGCCGTCTTATCCTTTGCTCCGACCATAATCTTGGCGGTAAGAGTCCTAGATGCAGCGTGCTTGATAGGATTCCACAGCACCGTAGGTGGGCTGTCGAGCATAATCTCAGCCCGAGCATTCGTGCAGTCTTCGAGATAGAGAGCCTTATTAGCAACGAATGTGTACTTATATCCGCAAACAAGGTCTATCCAGCTTCCTTCAAATCGCATTGTTCGTGGCTTTCCTAGAACGGAGTTCTGCTTGATATAGAGAGTTCCCTTATCCGTTCCTTCCCTCACGGCTTCATATCCTGCCTTCACACTTGCATTCTCACTTGTGGCAACGACAACAATTCCGCTAGATGTCACCTCAGACCACTTGAATGAATCAAGACGGCTGTTACAAGTCGTCGTCTCGCCTGGATTATCTGGGTCGATAAGGTAGCAGGCTGGAAACATCGTACAAGGGCGAATAGAGAAGTCTGGAGAGAATGAGCCTTCGATACCATCATACTGCTGTCTGTTGATGATATTTCCAACTATTTCTATGCTGACGGACTGAGAGTAAGCCGTAGGCTGTATCTCCATCATCTTGTCAACACTAACCGCTAATTCTTTAGCCATATCCTATTATTTTTAAAGTTCAACATTAATCAGAAACTAGCACTCACATCCTCAGAATACATCGTCTCTCCATCCTTGATTTGCGCCTCGCAGCGGAATACCACCGTTCCTACCTTGAATGCAGAACCACCGAGGTCTTCGTACGTCAAATCAACCGACAATCCGCAGTTGGCGTGAGAGAGTGCCCATTTGTTGTCTGCCGTTGGGTCTCCGCTATCCCTAGTCCATACAACATTTACCATCGAGTCCGTAACGTCCTGATTGTAGAGCCTTCCGACAACAGATAACGTTGTGAATACCTTCCAAGAGCCATCAGCATTCGTTGCCATCAAGTCGTTGAGACGGAAGTTCCACAGCTTCGATGATAGCATTTCGAGGGTAAAATATGGATTACCTTCCACGAAAGCCCAAGCCGTAGATGAGTATGTCGGCGGATTTGTTGTCTTGTCTTCGAGGCACTGCCATTTGCATCCGAGATAATAGACGGTATCAATCGTCCTGTCACCATTGCGGTAAGGGTTATCGCCTTGCGCCACAGCCAAGCTCCACACACCTCTATCTCTTGTCGTGTAGATAGGATTGCCCTGATAGTCTATCTGTTGAAATGATGCAGCCATCATCCACTTAGCATAGAACGCTCCATCACGCTTGTTGGCGGTAGGGAAGTCTTGGAAGAGGAACGACAGCGCATCTGGCAGCTTACCCATCGCAAGAGAGTAGTTCGTCTTGTCGATGATAGGCTTGGTAACGTGGTCGAGCCACACAAGCAATCCTTCTGATGATGATATATACCAGCAGCTCTGTCTTTCTTCGTCCACCGCATTTCCCCATCGTATCAATCTTGCCAGCTCGCAAGGTGGATAATTCTTCTTGCTAGGACATTCGTTGTCGGGGTAGCATACAACCGTAATAGTATTCGTCACGGTGTTAACCGATAGTACTCGCAGCCACATATCATAATACTTGCCGTTTTCCGTCAATGTATTGATTGATGCTAATACTACATCATTTTCCTTGAATGCCGTGAAGTCGTTATCCCACCGCTTCTGAAGCTTCAAGTCGAAAGTTACATTACCGCCTTCCGTTGCCGCAGGAATCTCTGTAACAGTCTCAACCATTCCACTCTCGGTGAAGACGAAATTGCTCTCCATCGCAGTCTGTCGGTTCACGATGAGTTCCTTTGTGATGATAGAGCTTCTGGATGTGATGCTCTCAAACTCGGCATTGCCCAGCTCGTCAATCCTTCCGCCCGTGCCGAAAAGCATTCCCTGAATGAACTCTCCGAAGGTCGCACCCTTCTTAAATTGAGATAAGTCTTCTGCTGTCAACCCTTGCAAGAACTTCTGCATCTTCTCCCAAGTGATTGTGCCCTTTGCTGTGTCGTCGTTTAATTTAGAGAGATACATCTTATCTGCTATACTAGCATTAAAGCTATTAGCATTACTACTACCAACAATACTAGATAGAGATTTAACCGCTTCTCCTTTTACTGCATCAATAATCTGCTTTGTATCACTCTTTGTAACTTCCAGCGAATTTACAAGCTCAATTTCAACTTCTGCCAGCTCATCGTTATCAACCTTTACTGAATAGTTGCTGACGAAAACTTTGTGACTAATAAGATTTCCATCGTTATCATAATCACCTTGTATCTGAATTGACAGTTTTGCATTCTCGTTTAGCTTGCTTGCAAAGTCAGGATTCTCTTGCAAGAATATGCGAGAAAACTTAACAGAGTAGTTAAATTGGTCTGTATTGTTTTCGCTCATGTGCTTGACAAGAGCATCATCTAGTCTTTTTTCTGCTGCCGTTACAAGAACCTTTGGTGGTTTGATGCCTGTGATGACAAACAAATCTCCCTTTTGCGGTTTAAAGCCAGCACTCGCGTTTGGCATTACGATACCTAATGTTGATGTGTCTTTCTGAACCGCAATCCATAACTCTTTCTGAGTTGAATCTTGGTTTAGATTATCTTCGTAAGCATCGCTAGCGTTAGCAAATATGTAGTCATTCTTATCTGTGCGAACTTGTTTTAAGTTTCCATTTTCATCAACACTTACACAGTTGTAATACTTTGAATTGTCAGCACTCGGCTTATTGTAAATCACAAATGAACAGGCAGGGCATCCGTTACTCTTGATGAGATTTATCTTTGCTGATTCACTAGCCAAAGCATGAGCAAATAAGTCAAATCCAAAATCACCATTAAATTTGTGCAACTTCATATAGAAATAGCTATGAATATAATTTCCATCGCTATCCTTTACGTCACTATCATCTTTATCAAAAGCAACATCTGCAATCTCTCCAAATAACTGTCCTTCCGCATTTACAATTCCCTTGATAGTTGGTTTTATACCATCAAAAGTAACAGTTCCTTGATGAGGATTTCCTTTCTTATACAAGTTTACAAACTCGTAATATCCATTACCGCTTGGCAACTTGTGGGTGTTATTCAAAGCGTAATAGAAACGCTCTGCACCTTTCGTGTTGCGATATATAGAAGGCATAAGTACCGATGATGGTGCTATCCATACTCTATCAGTAACAACTACCTTTGTTGCATTATCCTCAGTTCCAGTATAAACCTTATTGAATCCGTATCTGTCACCATCTTTTACAAATTGATAGTCATATTCAATGCAATTTGCCTCGCCGATTTCACTTACATTAATACCAGCATCACTATAAGGAATGTACTTGTCTCCATTCTTCCATTCGTATTCCGATTTTGACTCGTATAAGAACTCAATACTTCCGCTAAAAGCTGCATTCCAACTATCCGCGCCATAAAAGTCATTAATGCCAGCACTATTTTTGAACACCTTGCATTTGTAAGAAAACTCAGATTCTATAGATAATGTGAAATCTCCATCCTCTTCAAATGTGTATGTAGCAACACTTCCAAAACTCGTCTTATTAGAGATAGTCTTGTACAACTCTTTTCCTTTGAATATATATATGCTCTTGACGGCATTACCAACGTTTGTTATATAGTCTTTTCTCGAAACAGAACTATTTAATTCGGAGATAAAATTCAAGTTTGTCAAATCTACCGACTGCCCCTTAATCGCGCTGATTGGAATACTAAACGAAAATCGACAAGTAACCGTTGGGTTAGACTGATTATCAGCTTGTGTTAAGTTAGATGGAGTGGTAAATCTATCGAATGTATGCGAGCTTACATCTACACTTCCATTGTAACTTTTTCCTTCCTTGCTTTTATAAAGGATAAGATTATCATTGTATCTTGAATCTTTGAGGAACTTTGACAACTCTACACTGACTTTATCCTTGCTGATATTCTCTGTATTGAAAACTGCTTCACCAAACTCATCATCATTAGGATAGTAATATGGCAGGTTGTCGGACGAACCGTAGCCAGTTATCATATCTACTATCTTATAGTTTGCATTCTCCTTAGAAACAGAGATAAGAGCATCACTACTACCATATTTTATAGGTGTATCGGTTAAGTCGTGCTGTACCTTGCCGACATGACAAACGTTGCCATCCCAGTAGTAATCAAGCTCAAAAGTTGTATTGATAAGTTGTAAAACATCAGTCAAATATTGGTCTTCAAATGATACTTCCTTAACTTCATCTGTTCCATATCCTTCATCAATAACAACGTAATATCCCTTGTGTTCATCTGTAGGACGATACAATCCGCAATATGCCATTGAGCTATTGATGCGAGCAACAAACTCATAGATAGTTCCACCAAACGTGAACTTTGTCTGATTTGAGCGGTATCTATCTTTGTTCTGTGTATCAACATCATCAACGACAACATCAAAGAACAGAGTGTTATCAAGTAATTCTCTTCTAGATGTGAAAGTGATTTCACTCTTCCACATTCTAGACGAATTATCCTTTGTAGAGTTTGGTGTATAGGACGCAAAGAATCTATCGCCATTGTACTCCACGAACTCTTCCTTCTTCCATTGCAAAGGCTCAGAAGAATATATTGTAGCAGTAAGAGTAGGAGCACCACCCATACGCTTTGCATCGTAGGTATATGATGATACAATAGCAGGGTTAGCTTCCGATGGGAACAAACCGATAATTTCATTACCAGTGTTCTCATCGTAAGCCAACTTTTGTATGTATAATGATTTTGCCTTCATGTTTATTCTTTGTTGTTGTCTGTATTCTTTGTCCTTGCGGTAATCTCAGCTTGTTTTTCGGCACGTTCATCTGCCTCTTCTTGCTGAGTCTGCAATCTTACTTCCTCGTCAGGTGCAGAAACAGTATTCTTCTCAACACCAGTCTTAGTAGAAATCAAACCTGCACCGCTCAATGTGCAAAGCATCTGATTCCATGCACTTTCATCGAATGGCTGCCAAGGCTTAAATGATGTACTGATTCTCATCTGCTTGAACTCAGTAATTGCAGTAGGATTCTCACCGCTTGCAACCAACTGCTTTGCCAGTCCTTCCTTGAATAGTCTTGAATGTTTGCTAACGAAATTCTGCCATTCAATAGCTGCATTACTAGCCTCCTCAATATCCAAAGAACGCGTCATTTGAATTGCCAAACCGCTTATATCGCCACTAGACTTAATATCCTTCGGCAAGATAAATGTACATCCTGTAGCAATCTGCAACTGGTCGAGAATTGACTGCATGAACTCAATCATGTTCTGTGGAGAAGGTGGGGTCTTGAACTCAGCACTACCATTTCCTTGAATGCTTGTGTCATTCAAGATGATAGAACCAGCAATCTTCTTTGCGGTTTCATTGAGCTTACCCTTGATATAAAGGATTCCCCATCCGTGACGTTTTTGGATGACCGCAAACAGATTATAGATAATCTCGAATAGCTCGATAAGGTCTTGACCGTTATTCCAAGCAACATCACCACGCTTTGTAACAAGTGGACTCTCCGAGAATCCATGCACCTCCTTGCTTTCCAAACACCATCCTTTCAGTACTTCGTTTGTATCAACGTCTTGAACAAATACATCTGTGAAATGATAATGATATGTCTTATCGTATGCATCAATGTGTCTTACATTGTCCTCTGTACGATAATACACGCAATCAAGAAGCGGTTCTCCGTTATCGTCTTTATGGGTAATAATCTGATAGCCATCTTCATACGAGAATAGCCTACTTTTCACTTCGTTATCCTCATTCATGTAAACGAGTAATCCTACATCACCATAGCTCTGCTGAATGCGTATAGCTTCCATTTCGATACCATCCTGATTCGTATCTTTCCAGTGCCACTTGAAATCGGCAAAGTTCTTTTTGAGTTTATCAGTCGGATTGCTGTCATGCAAGATATGGTTACGTTTATTACCACCTAAACAAAGAGCCTTCTTGTCAACAATACGCTGTTGCATAGGAATGCCAAACTTCTTAAACTCAATCTCGCAATAACTGCCATCATCAAGCTTGCAGCATATAGAAGGTAAATTCGTATCAAACAATACCCTGTGAGAATAAGGGTCTAATTCCTTCGCAAAACGCTCTTGGCTAACAACTATCTTGCTGATATTCGGAAGCTGTGCCTCTTTGCGGAAGTTTGTCTTAATATCCGAACCATCAGAAGAGTCATTGATGGTAATAGAGCGCGAACCCCTTAAAAACGGCTTTTTCAGAAGCAGTTTCTGTGGATTCTCCAAAAAATCATTAATTATATCTTGTCTCTTTCTACTCATCGTTATTGTCGTTTAATGATGGTTCAACATCGTTGCTATTTTGTGAATCGTTGTTCTCTTGTGGGTCAATCAATCCATAATGTCTGCAACAAGCTTTTTTTGAAGCCCAGTAGTTACATTCTCTGTTTGTAGTAGGACAAACAATATCGTGTTTGCTTGGTACTACGATGATTCGCTTCTGCTTCTGTGACTCTTCCATTTCGAATTTATCATTCAGCTTTACACGTATATCAGTCTGCATCTTCAATGCATCTTTCGGTTCAAGATTTCCATCAGTAAGAGCTTGGTCTATCTTATCAAGCATTTTAAGAAGCTCATTTTTGTTCTCTTCCTTAGTAATAGCGTTGTTATTCACATTGCCGATACCGAAAGGTTCTAGAACGTCCAGCAGTTTCTTGAATCGTGGAGTTTCATAGAATTTCGCTGCATCCTTTTCGCTCTTACGATACGCAAGACGATATGCTAAAGTCTTATCTTCCAATGCGTCACAGAGGATAGCGAACGCAATGTCTTTCTCATCGCATTTATCCCAGTCAATCCGCACGGATTCAAGAATCATTTTTATATTTTCTTTTTTCAGCATATATTCTAAAATTAATAGTACAACGTATCATCATAAATGCTCTGTGCATTAGGATTTTTCTCTTCAACTTCCTGTGCTGCGAGTCTGAACCCTTCCTGTAGTTCGCTACCATACTCCATATTCAAACATGGGTACATTCTCATTGCGCAAGGGTCAACCACGTCCATAGAACGGTCTTTTCCGAGATTTCTGTTCATTTCCTTCTTGCTCTGCAACTTCTTCTTTCCACTCTGCATCTTATCAAAGCGAACTACCGCGCATTCTTCCATGAACTCATTCTGTATGGTAACTCTGTATTTGAGGTTTTGATGCGTGTAAACCGCATTTGCAACCTTATCAGAGAATGTAAGCTGTCCTCGCTTAATCATGTAGCTCAGTCGCAAGTAACATAGGTCTTTTATTGTCATTGCAGACAAGTAATAAATTCCCATTGCCTTTGCTGCTGATATATATGGAATAGCATCAGGTATATAGTCATTGAAATACCTACCTGCCGTAGCATCATAGATAATATGGCTTTCTGCTACTCCCTCGCTCGCCGCGAACAGCCTAGCTCTTTCTGCATTGATTCGCGGTGTTGAATGCATAACGATTTCGTAATTGACAACGTGGAATCCATTCCACGACAACATCAGAGTATTATCCTTTCCGTAATCTGCCAAGTCGATTGTTATCCACTTGTCACCATTTACGGCTGGGTCTTTTACGAAGCAATCTCGTGCCGCTTGGCTAGGAATCGGTATATCCTCATCCTCTTCTGGGTCAACATTGAAGTTACCCTCCATAAGAGCTTGTGCCATTCTGCCGCCCGATGCAGCTACAGAACCTAAATAGCCAGAGTTGTTTTCAAGCATCTTCTTGTTTGAACCAAGTTTACCTTGATAGAAAACAAAGCTCTTAATCATTACTTCATATCCAAAGTTGCCGCCAATGGTTTTAAGCTTTCTGTCTATATCTATTTTACATTTCTCATAGACTTCTCGCTTAGACATCCCCCAAACAACATCCTTAACAGTCGGTCCTGCACAATAGAAATATCTGACTACACCATCACGCTCTGGGATGATAAAACCATCTGAACCAATATACCAATCAAGAAATATTCTTGTCCAGTGGCTACGCTTCGGGTTAAGTGTTGCAAAGAACTTACCTGTAAACGTCTTGCTCTGACCTCTGTTTCGAGTCATAACGTATGAGAAAACTTCCCAAGTCATCTCCGTCAACTCGTCAATCGCAATCAAATCGTACTCCCATCCTTTCGCGCGCTCTCTCAACTTATCCATATTGGAATCGTCAAGATACGTCAAATCGACAAACGTTCCATTCGGAAATGTAACGCGCGGATTCTCGCTCTCTCTGATTTTTACGAAATCAGCTCCGAATATCTGTTTGAACTTCTCTACGAATCCTCCACCTGCTTTTTGATTACCAAGTGAACGGCGTGAAATCATTGCGCGAAAATCTGGGTCAGTCATTAACGGCTCTGCCATCGCAAGTACAAGACCATACGATTTGCCTCCTCCGAGATTTCCGCCACCAAAAACAACGTCAACGTTGCTACTTGCAAAGGACATTTGGAATCCCTCTTGTGGTCTGATTTCAATATCTTTATTCGTGTTCATGCTGCAAAGATACCTATTTTATAATATATAATAGCGTGAAAATAATTCTATATTGGTTACGTAACAAATAGAGTTTATAAAAACAAATAATTCAACACATTATTTAATTATCTTTGCATCAGAATTTTAAAAATTAGTAATATGAAGTTTACAAAACAACAACTTTTAGACACCCTAAAAGCAAAGCTCACTGCAAACGGAAAACACCTTTCCATCAGTGAAAAGACAATCAAGAGTTTGAGTGATTCCCACTTTGACCTCTTAGTTGGTGAAGATACAGAGTTAGATGATTTGGTGAAGAAGATTTTGCCGCAGTATGTTTCCCTTAACGGCAACTACGAGAAGGACAATGCCGACTTCATCAAGAAATGGAACGATGAGCATCCCGACATTAAGCCAAATCAAAAGGACGATGACAAAGAGCCTTCGGATGTTGAAAAGAAGCTTATGGAACGCTTGGAAGCTCTAGAGAAGAAGGATGCAGAGTACGAAGCATCTAAGCTTGTATCACAGAAGCGTAGTGAACTTCTCGCCAAGTTCAAGGAGAAAGGTATCAACGATAGTAAGTGGATTGACAAGTACATGAGCAAGTTGAACCTCACAAAGGATTCTGACATCGAACAGGAATTTACGGATGGAGAGGAGTTCTACAATCTCTCTCATTCGAAGCCAAACAACAACACTCCAGGTAGTGCTGGCGGTGGTGACAATGACAAGGCTGATGATTTCTCTGATGTTGTGGGTATCGTGAACCCTGACGCAGGCGAATAACATTATTCATTCACTATTAAACAAATTTACAAATTATGGCAGCAGCAGATGATTTCTATTTGAAGCATGGATATGGCGGTCACTTCGGCGGTCGTACACTTATCCAAGCACATGGTAAGATTGGCGGTCATAGAAGCGTTTTCATCAACCTCGTAAGCGGCAACAAGGACGCATTCGTTTACCCTCCTTTCGGTGGTGTTATCACAAATCCGTTCAAGGGTCGCGCTAAGGCTTACGCAGGTGATTTTTGCGAATATGACCCAGACACTTACGGTAAGAATGGCGGTCAGACCGTCAAGATTTTGAAGTATTACGAATTGGCAAAGGCAGCTACAACCACCGACACTGATATTTTGGTTGTCAATGATGGCTATCATCACATTCCTTTTGCAGGTGATAATATCATGGTGGCACAGTCAGACTTTACGAAGAAGTCTTTGGGTGTTACCGTTACAGCTGTAGAGAAAACAACCGAAGGTGGCAAGGATGTTTGGAAGCTCACTCTTTCAGCGACTCTTGCAGTTGCATTGAAGGTTGGCGATATTCTCGTAGAGGCAGAAAAGGCAGGCGCAACCGTAGCTCCTATGGTTACAAATCCTAACACTTACTTCGACCGCGACAACGACTTCTTCTATGACCCTAACTTATCAACCAATGTTGAGGAAGGTGAGGGTGCTCAGTACTCTTACACTCCAGCATTGATTAAGGATTCAAGAGTAATCTTGAACTTGGCAAAGTGCAACAAGCTTCCACCAGCCGTACTTGCGATGAACACAAGAACAGAGAACGGATGGTTCGGATTCTAACCGCTCCAATTCAATAGGATAACAATAGGATAACATATCATTAATTTAAGTATTCAGGATATGCAACGATTTGATTTTAACAATTCGAGATACGCCAAGTTGTTCTCTTCTAAGGATAACATCAACTTTCTGAGAACCTTCTTGAACACCAAGGGGTTGCTCTATACCAACTATGGCTGGTATCTCACACAAGGTCGTAGAGCTTCTATGCCTACACCTACAGACTACGATGGCGTGGCTTCATTCAGCATCAAGTCTCGCAAGGCAGAGGCAGCTCCTTTGATGCACCTTCGCGCTCCACTTGGTGATGCTCCAGAAATGGATAACGAGGGCTTGGAGATGTACACAGGTACAATTCCAGACTTTATCGGTTACAAGTGGTCTGAGAACGCAAGACAACGCGAGTATAAGGAAAAACTCTTTGAGCAGTTCGGCAACGATGCAGACCTTATGGCTGCTTGGGTGCGCGATGTTGTTCAGGTAGGTAAGAACTCAGCAGAGGCAACACTCTCTAACTTGACAGCACAGATTATGACAACTGCAAAGATGAGTTGGAAGGGCAAGGGTGAAGGCTTGCAGCAGTTCTTGCAGAAGGTTGAACCATTCCCAACAGAGAACCGCAAGAAGGCTGGTGCAAAGGCTTGGACTGACCCAGACTGCAACCTTATCTCACAGATGAGAAAGATTGAGGACGATTATCGCGATGAGCGTGGCGGTACTGAGATTTCTCTCGTATGGAAGATGACTCGTAAGATGTACCGCGATGTATTCTTGCAGAACAAGGAGGTTAAGGAGTGGTACATCAACTGGTGCAAGGCTCACGACCGCGCATATACTGCAAATATGCAGATTTTGGACGAAGACTTCAAGAAATCACTTTCCGACATGACAGGTCTTTCGCCTATCGAGATTGTCGTTGAGAAGGAGCGCAACAAGACTGTTACAACTGACGCATTCGTGCAAGGTTGGGATGATAAGATTGTTGTACTTTGCCCTATCGGTGATAGCGTTGAGTTCAAGTGGACTCCTATCTACGACCAGACACTTCAACAGAAGTATGGCGCAAAGAACATTGATGTTTCTTGGGCTTCAATCGCTGACGGACTCGTTACCGTAGGAAACTACGCAATGGATAATGGTCAGTTCCGCGAGTGGCAGACTAAGGTCATGATGTCGGCTTGCCCTGCACTTCTCGACTTTATGAACCACGTAATCATTGATACCTCAGTAGCAGGTAATTAATGGTGGTTCACTCACAATATACGATAACATTTAATTCATTTATCTCTCAATGGCAGCATCGAAGTTTGACATATTGGACTATTTGAGCGGCATGACTAACTTTGTCTTTGACAAGTCGGCATTAAATAATGTTGCTTTGGATTGCGGCGTTTCTGATGTCGAGTCTTATTTGGACTTGACAGAAGAACAGAAAGACAGATGTAAGATTGCACTCTTGGAAAAGATTGTATTCGGTGTCTATCAGACAGCATCGACCACAAACCAACATGGCGCATATACTCTTACGGTAGGTGCTCAGACCATTACATCGGCTGCATTGTTGAGTATCAAATCAGAACTCAAAAGACTTTACAAGAAGTATGGAGAGGATGAAAAACTTGAAGCTCTCAATGAAACCGATGGAGAGGTTAAATGGATTAAAGAAACAGATTGGTAAGCTATGTACACTGACAGAAATGCTTTGGATGAATATGCCTATCATGGCGTGTTCTACCGCTCGGAACAAAAACCGAAAGAAGATGGAGACCTTATCGGAAGCGATGGGGATATGTTAGGCGATACTGATACTAGTGCAGGTGAGTCGGAAACAGAAAATGTAGAAACTATCATTTTTGAAACTGATTGCGATATTCAGGAAACCAACAAACTCTTTAATTCGGGTGTAGTTACGCTAGGATATACAATCTATTTTCCGATGCCAACGAAAGAAGGAGAAGACGGAAAAGATGAAGAATATATTCCTGAAGGATTGAATGCTGGCATTCGTTTCCGAGGAAAGATGTATGGAATGGACGTTGACGGAATGGTTATTGGCGTTTATCCGACACAAATGCACGGATGTGTAGCTTACATCAAGGGTACTGACATTTAGTTTTTTCATCATAAGGTAAAATGTATTTAGGATAACAAGGTATGGCACAGAGGATTAATCGCAGATTATCTCGAATTGAAAATTTCTTTTCGATGCTTCTTACTAAAGGAAAAATCTCAGACAACATATTTGTCGGGGAATTACCACCTACAACTAGTAAGAACTGGGATGATTTTGTCAATGTGGACGTAGGTCAGCAAAGAGATTATGGCGGTTATTCTTCTGGCTATGCTAACATTTATCTTTATGCAAGACCAAAGGGAACTCCACTTAGAAAGAATGTAAAGTTACTTGATAAGATGGAAGGTGTTCTTGACAAAATCATTGATGAATCAAGAGACGCAAACTATACAATCAGTACATTATACCGTGATAGCGGATATGACTCAAACCGCCAGTTTCATTTTCAGATGATTTCTGTTTCGGTTATTGTACGTTAATTATTTCATTTATTTAGGATAACAATTTAAACTCAAACAATATGGCAACGAAAGTTACAAGTACAGGCGCAAGTTCAATCAAGCTCTCTAAGCCTTCACACATTATTGTTCGTCCGTTCAATGGCGATGCGGCTGGTGACGATTATTACGATTTGGACGATGTTGTTCGCGACACCACATCTATCTCTCAGGACGATAACGATACTACCGATATTGAGCGCGAGACTTCTGATACTCCTATCATGTCTATCGTGACAACTGGTAAGTATCAGTTTGCTGCCGAAGTTGCAGATACTCAAGCTCCTGTATTGACTGCATTGTGCGGCTTTACAAAGGGTACTGATGGTAAGATTTACGCTCCATCTGGTTACAAGCTGATGTATGCAGAGGTCGCAGTAGTTTTTGACAACGCAGATGGTACTACACACACAGCATTGATTCTGCCTAAGTTGCAGCTCAACTCCAAGATAACCATTGAGTCACTGAACTCTAACTTGGCAAAGGTTGCATTGGCTGGCACAGGTCAGTTGGTAGAAGTTAAAGATGGAAGCGTAACTCGCAAGACACCATTCTACATTGACCCTGCATACACATTGCCTGTTGCTGGTGCATAGTGTAGATTCTTCAACAATTCTCGACTATATACAAGGGGCGGCGGCTTTAATGCTGTCCGCTCCTTTTTAAGTTTTAGGCTATGGGTAAATTCAGAGCAATGGCTATTCAATATATTACTGACGAACTATCTAAAGATGGTCAAAAAGTTATTGATGCGTGTATAAAAGAAGTAACATACACACATAGAACTTATAATCTTTACGATTCTTATGGTTGGTGTGTATATTATGATGGAAGAATCAAAGATATGGGATTTATAGACCCATATCCACGTGCTAGTGAGTTCAAGTATTGGGGTAAAGGCGAAAATAAGAGACCTGTATCAGGAAGGAAAGAAATCGAAAACTTCTTCAACGAATACAAAGCGACAAAAGATACTTTTGAACTTGTAATTGCTGCTGCTATGCCGTATGCCGAGATACTTGAAACAGGCGGTGGAAACTTGAAACATAAGTATAAGGTAATATCTATGTCTTACCAAAAACTTCAAGCATTATCAGCAAAGTATGGCGGTGCTTACGTAGCCGCATTATCTAACGGAAAGAAAATATAACTATGACAGTATATAGAGCACAAAAAGACCCGAATAAGGCTAAGAAACAAGCTGTAGAAGACGAGAATAAGGTGTTGCCTAGTTCTCCCTTGTCTGATGCGGCAATGGAACGTCTGGCGCAAATTATGAATGATTCTCCTACAATTGTAAAACTACAAGGCACAGAGTGGGAGATAAGAGCATTGAAGCCTGGCACTCAATGGATGATTGCAGAGGAGGCTTGTAAGATTGTCAAGGGCGAAAACTTATCAATGGGTGATGTTATCAAGGAGTTTGCCATCAACATTCCATCGGTGGCAAGAGTAATCACACTATCATTGCTAAATGACAAAAAACGCATTGATTCTAAGGAATACCAACAAGTTTACGACCAGTTACTTTGGGGCGATTACGACATAAAGGATTGGGCAACATTACTCGTTGAAATTCTCAATTTGCTAGATGTGGATTTTTTTTTCGCGAGTACCAATGTGATTCAGACCGTCCGCAATCAAGCTCTGATGAGGAAGAAGCAAGCAGCCGAATTATCCCGTCACGAACAGAATACGGACAAATGATAGATTTCTTACGCGCCAACACATGGTGCTCGCAAGAAGAATATAAGTGGAGAATGACCGTTCCGCAGATTCGCCTTGCGTCTATGGATTTTACTCATATAGAGTACATATCGTCAGATAAAGGCAACAATCAGAAGAACGACAAATTAAAGAATGCAAAGGTAATCAATGGTGCAGAGGATTTACGAAATCTCAATGACCTTGGAATACCTATTTTATAAATTCTTAAACTTTTGAATTATGGCAGATTCAGCATTAGGCAGTGCTCTTATTATACCAGAGTCTGCATTGAAGAAAATCAAAGAGGCTGATGATAAGTTGCAGAAGTTACAAGATACGGCTAAAAATACCGCGTCTAGTGTAACACAATCTTTCAAGGATATGTCTGTTGGTACTAAGCCGTTCCTTGATTCTTTAGACCAAGTTATAGCAAAACTCGCAACAATCAACGCATCTGCTTCAAATGCAAGCAGTGGTATCTCAAACGTAGGTGCGAGTGCAGGTAACATGAACAATAACATTACGTCAGCAGCACAAAACATTCAAAATATGGTAGCACAGCTATCTAAGATGAATGGTTCTGGCACTAGTGGTATTATGCAAGCGGCACTTGCATTTCAGAGATTACAGAAATCAGCAAAGGGTGCTAGCGGTATGAATATTGCTGAGTTAAAGCAAGAAATTGGTTCTATTGAAAGTATGTTGCGAGATACAACACAAAATCTCACCAAGGCAGACCAAGATGCACTTATTAAGCGAAAGAAGTCATTACAGGATGAGTTACGATACCAGCAGCAGATGTATAATGAACGTGCTGTTGCTTTTCAGAAGGCTCTTGATAAGATGGTTAGTGCAGAACAATCTTACAACAACAAACAGAGAAAGGCATACGCTGATAGAGCAAAAGACTATCAGACGAGAAATAACAAGGCAAACACCACATATCAAGGCGCGCTTGATTTCTCTGCTACTGCAAATACACTCAACCGCCAAGTACGCGCTATAGAATATCTGAAAGAGGCTCGTATGAAGTTGTCTCAAACCGATGCTGATTATAAGCGAAAATTGGATATTCTCAATGCTGCAATTGAGCAACATAACAAAAACTTGAAAGAGGCTGGTGTTAATTCTCGCGCGTTGACCGAGCAAACATCATATATGGCTGGATATATGTCACGTTGGGCACAGCGTATGGCATTTGCATTCTCAGTGGGTTCTATCAAGAATTTTGTCGAGCAGATTGCATCAGTCAGAGGTCAGTTTGAACTTTCAGAGCGTTCACTCGAAGCTATCTTGCAGAACAAACCAAAGGCAGACGAGATTTTCAATAAGACTGTAGAACTTGCCGTTAAATCACCTTTCCGTATCAAGGACTTGGTGGATTACACACGACAACTTTCCGCTTACCGAATTGAGTCTGATAAACTTTATGATACAACCAAGCGACTTGCCGATGTTTCAGCAGGTCTTGGCGTTGATATGGGAAGACTTATCCTTGCATACGGACAAGTCAAGGCTGCTGCATACCTTCGCGGTTCTGAGGTTCGTCAGTTTACTGAGGCTGGCATCAATATGTATGGTGAGTTGCAACAATACTTTAAGGAAGTTAAGGGAGAAGCGTACACGACCGCACAGATTGTTGATATGATTTCCAAGCGTAAGGTTACATTTGAGGATGTTGAGGCAATATTCCAACGAATGACCGATAAGGGTGGAACATTCTACAATATGCAAGAGATTCAGGCTGAAACTCTCCAAGGTAAGATTTCCAACTTGAAGGATGCTTTCGATGTGATGCTCAATGATATTGGCAAGGCTAACGAAGGCACAATGAAGGGGATGGTAAGCTGGGGTACTTCTGTGCTTGATAATTGGAAAGCACTTGCAGAAATAGGAAAAGCTCTTATACCTATTCTTATTGCTATAAAGGCTAACTCTATGTTTGCAAAGACTAGTCTCGGACAAGCTTTTTCGCAAGCATCTGGCACAGGTATCGTGAGATACAAGGCTCTTTTCGTAAATTCCTTAGATGGAATGAAAAAAGCTCTTAAAGATTTTGGCGGTCTCGTTAAAAGTTCATTATCAGGTATAGGCGTAGGTCTTGCTATTTACGCTGTAGCAGAAGTAATAACTACCGTTTACGATAAGATTTCCAAGTACAACGAAAATGTACGTAAGGCAGAAGAAGAAACCATAAAGGCAAAGGGCGCAATAGGTGCTTTAGCTGGAACGTACAACGACCTTGCAAATGCAGCCACAAATGCAAATGGCAAATTAGAAGGAAAGGATTTAGAAAAGAATGTCGAAGATAGACGTACAACGTTACAAAAGCTTATTGATGCAGCATCAAAAGACGGACTGACTTTCAAAATCAATGTAGATAGTCTCGATGTAAACCAACTTAATACTACTTTCAGTAAGGTTGAAAAAGAGTATAAAAATTTCGTTGATAACATGGAGATTCTCAGAAGAAACTATGCAAAGAATGATGCAAAGAATACTTGGTTTACTGATGGACTTGATGATGATGCAGACGATTACAAAGATGCTGTGATTGATGCTCTCGCAAAGTCTTCGCAAATGGAGAGAGTTGTAGCAAACATTAACGCAAACTATAAACAAGCCACTTCGACCACGAAGAAATACTTTGATGAGATACGTGCAGGTCAAAAGGATAACGAATCCAACATTGATTATATGACACGCATGTATGAGTTGATAAAGAAAATCAACATAACACAAGGCGGCAGCGACTATAAAATGCCATCTTTCATTGGTACTTCGCAAGCTGATTTCAATGACCTTATCCGTGCGATGAACAGCGTACAAAATAAGGCGCAAGAATTGAACAGCGAGTTTGATAATGTTTTTGCAGGCATGAAGGATGCGTTCAAAAACGACCCAATAAAGATACAAGCATTTATTGATAAAATTGCGGCAGAGCGTGATTGGAATCAATACGAGAGAGACCTTGCTTACAGACACTTTGGCATAAATGTTTCCATCAATAAAAACTCGATGGAGAAAGAAGTAAACTGGGTTGATGATTATCTCTCTGGTTTCTTTGCAAAGAAAAAGTATGGCATCAATCTCGTTGTCAAGGAGATTACAAACGATAAGGCTCTTGAAAGTTTCCTTGAAAAAGGTGATGATGCGGCTAAAGCTGCAAAGAATTGGCGTGAACTCGAAAAACGTTTGGCTTCCGTAGGAAAGAACACGAAGAAAATCAAAGTTGATGATTCTATCCGAAAGATGTTTAAAGCAGGTGACCCACGTTTAGGTGGAAACACTATAGATGTTTCAACTTTGCGCCAAATGGTTCGCGAATACAAGAATGCTGCAACTGCCACCGCAAAGGGATTAGGAGTGAATCCTTTTGAAAAAGAAGACAAAAAAGCAGCAAAAAATGCGGCAAAAGAACAGCGCGATATTCTCAACGAGCGCATTTCTCTGTTGAAGGATATGAGTTCTGAATATCAGAAACTCATTAAATACGAAGGCGAAGAGCAAGCTACAGCCGATGTTCGTAAGCACTTTGCGTTGGCGGCAAAGAATGTTGGTATGAATATAAACAACTTTATCCCAGACCGCCAGACTATTGCGAAGAAGATTGAATATCTTGCAAGCCAATATAAGGAACTCGGAAAACGTGGCAGCGCATTACGCAACGCCACTGAAATCCGTCTTGATATTGATGAGGAATATTTCAAGCAACAACTTGACGATGCGAAGAACAATGCGCAAGAAGCATTCTCACAGCTTGATTTGTTTAAGAAGCTCAAAGGAGAAGGTCTTTCTGATAGCATCATCAAAAGTATGTTCGGGGATTTGACTTCTTCTTTCGATGATGTGCGCAAGTCTATTACAGATGATTTTGAAGCAAAATGGGGTAAAGACCAAACTAAGTGGGGTGATGATGTTGCAAAGGAATACACGTCACAAATGCAGAAACTTGATAAGGAAGTCTATCAAGACCAAGTTAATCAAGCGCAAGAGCTGATTAAGGCATACAAGCAGCAATTGACAGACCAGCTTCAACTTGATAGATGGTATATCAATGAGCGTTACAAGTTGCAAAATAATGCGAATATTGCCAAGAATCCAGAGTTGCAAAAACAGTTGCAAGAAAACTTGAATGCGCAATACAAGAAAAAGACCGATGAAAATACTTGGAAGAATTTCAAAAATAGCGATATGTATGTTCGTCTGTTTGATAATCTAGACCAGGTTTCTTCTAAGGCACTTGATGCGATGGCAGAAAGACTACAGAAGTTGCGTACAGAACTTAGAGACCTAGACACAACAGAGTTGAAGACTATTGCGGAACAGATTAATAAGGTCAATGAAGTTCGCAATTCACGCAATCCTTTCAAGGCTTTCACTAGCGGACTTAAAGAAATGATTAAGGCTAGCAAAGACTTAAAGAAGTCGGGCGGCGTGGATAAATACGTAGAGCTTAACGGACTTAGAGCAGATTTGACGAGCAAATTACAGAGTCAAAATGCTTATGTTGAGTCTTTGGAACAGGAATATAACGAACTAACAAAGATTGAAGGTACGGACGAAAGCGTTGTTGCAGCCTTAAAGTTGAAGTTGGCAACCAACAAAAGCATTCGTGACTCTTTAAAATCTCAGTTAAACCTCACAGATGAGCAGATTGCAAAGCTCGGAACGATTATGACTGAGGAAGAGCAGGCAAAAGCAAAGTTCTCAAAATCCGTGACGGATATTACAGACGTAGTTTCCACAATGACTAACTCGTTTAATGCTCTGTTTGAGGTACTTAGCGGTTCTGATGCGAATTTAGAGAACACTCTGGATATTGTCAGCAACATCGGTCAGGCGGTCGGTTCGTACTATAGCGGAAACTATGCAGGTGTCGTATCGGGCGCAATGGGCGTGCTTACAGGCATAGCTAAGCTCTTTAGCAACGAAGGAAAGATTGATAAGGAAATTGCACGCCAAGAACGCGCTGTAAATTCCTTGCAACACGCTTACGAAAAACTTAAAAAGAGTATGGACGATGCCTTTGACACACAAAAGCTCTACGAATACAACCAAAAATCGGTCGATGCCCTTAAAAAGCAGCAGAAGGCGTACCAAGCAATGATTAATGCAGAGCGCGGTCGCAAGAAACCTGATGAAGGTAAGATTCAAGAATGGGAACAGCAGATTGATGATTTGAACACAACAATCCAAGAATTAGGTGAATCTATGACAGAAGCACTTGGCGGATTCGGTTCTCAGTCTAACTACAAATCTGCTGCTGAAGCTTTCTCGGAAGCGTGGGTAGATGCTTTCAATGAAGGCAGTGATGCACTCGAAGCACTCAATAATAAGTTTGAAGAGTATTTCAATACAATGCTCACCAAGCAGTTGATGAATAGAGCTACATCAAAATACATTCAGCCTATCCTTGAAGCATTCGACAAAGCGGTATCTGAGGGCAGCGAAGGTGGAAACAATGGTCTTGACGTTACCAAGAAAGAACTCGAAGGTATCAAGGAACTGAAAGACAAGAATCTTGCATTATTCAATGAGTATGCAAAGAACTTGATGGATGTTCTCAACGTCAAGCCTACTGGCAGTTCAAATATCTCTGCTTTGCAGCAAGGTATTCAGTCTGTAACTGAATCAACCGCACAGGCGTTGGAGTCGATACTCAACAGCCTACGATATTATGTAGCCACTCAGCAAGCAGATGTCCGTATCATCCGCGACACTCTGTTAGAAAAGCTCGGCAATAGTATCAGCGCGATAACACAAGATACATTAATCAGTCCTGTACTCATTGAGTTGAGATTGCAGACAACAATACTTACTGATATTCGCGACACATTGGCTAGCTGTGTAAAGGGCGGTCACAAGCAAGGAAGAAATGGTATCAAGGTATTTATGAATTAGTTTTCTGTGTTCTATATATAAAATTAGGGCAAGCTCGGTTTCACAACTGAACTTGCCCTTTTTAATCAACATAAATCTAACTAAACCTTAACTAATACAAAAAGTAAAATTACACTTTATGTCTGTGTACCGCCGTACACTCTGTAAATAAGAAAATAATATAAATATTTTTACCAAACTTTGCTATTTAAATGAGCTGTAAGGCATTATTTCTGTTCATCCTTACAACTATTCCACTCTGACACATAAATCGTTCCTAGCGTCATATTTGCGTCATTGTAGCCAATGATTTTAACATCATTATCCTCTCCGTACTCTATAAGGTCACATTTTCCTTTGCATTCAATGCGAACTTCACTCTTTCCGCACACATAAATGCGAGTAACCATATTCTCAGGAACTTCAATCTCCAAATCCTTGCAGTACGCGACAAGAATAATCGTAGAGCGCGCCTTGATAACTCCATGAGCACCTATATACATTTCGCTAGTATATCCGTGCTCATTACATTGGTAGAATCCATTAGCAAACTCACCAAACTCTTTCAAAAGGTACTCTTTTGACAATCCCCATCCGAAAGCAATAGAATCAGCCATAAACTCAATTCCGTTTGAATCAAGAGCCATATTTACCAATTCTCGCTTACTCGCGGCAGAATCCCATTTCCCTTTATATTCTCCGCACAATCCCAATCTTAGGGCATTGCGCTTCAACGTCAATAATTCATTGTTATTCCCCATACCATTCTCTCAATCTATCGTTAATTAAAGTGTTCACATACGCATAGGTTTTATCGTACCCGACAAGTTCGTGACACTTGCGGACGCACCGCATAGCCGATTTCTCATTGATGTCCGCGCGCTGTGCGATAACGGCATAGGAAAAACCATAGCGATTGTGTAGAACGTCAAGAACAAAGTTCCTTGCTACCGCTCTCGCAAAAGGAATGTTAGTATTGCCGACATATATATCATCCGCATTCACTCCTTCCTTTTCCTCGATGCTCATAGCTGTGTTCACTTGTTCACAAACCATCCGCTCCACCTTATTCATCGTATCATTACCTAAGTACATCATAGCCGTTATATCTTATTTTTATCTTTATAAACGTAACCTACCGTATCGCAAGGGTATTTATCATCTGGTGACAAAACGCCTGCATCTTCCATCTTCTGTCTGAAATCCACAGAAACCATAGGAACTAACTTGTGTAATCTAGAACCATCAGCAGCAGCCCAAATCGGCTTTAGATACTGAACAGGGTTCTTAACCTTTACACCATCCCATTTGATTCCGTTCTGAATGAATGGTATAAAGATACCGTCTCGCTTAACTCCGTTAGCATCACACATCCTTACAATTCTGTAATCTCGGAATAGTCCGTATTTCAGTTCTATATACCATTCATTATACATAAGCTATTCCTTTCCTTGATTAAGAGCCTCGGCTGCTTGCTCTGCCAATATTGCTTGTTGACCGTGCTCAAAGTTCTTCTTCAAGTCTTCCTCTGTCTCTTCGGAAACTGGAGTGTTCATTACAGTTTCCAGCTCTTTCTGCATACGACCGAGGTAATCCATCTTGTTCTTTGCGAACTTTGCAGCATCATCTGCATCAGTGAACGCTGTAATCGGATGAGTAATGTTGGCTTCTGTGATGATAACCATACTATCAAGCATATCCTGATAAGTAACATCTGTCTCAGGGAAAATATCATTTTCTTTCCCCTTTACTTCGTTCTTCATCGCGACAAGATTTTCAAGCCACGCGAATGTTGTAGTGGTAAGCGCGTGTCCTTCCATATCAACACCGCCCCAACGCTTAAAACGTGCTTCAAATCCAATATGTGTGTGGAAAATAGCACAATCCTTCAAAATTACGATGAAGAAATGACCGAAGTCGGTAACGCTTTCAACATCTTTTTTGTTGATTCCGACAACAACTTTAAGCAAACCTGCATTGTTGTCAACAGTCTTCTTTTTTGCAATTCTAGCCATAACTATATATTTATTTTTGTTCTACAATCGTTTTGTACTCGAAACTAATGCAAGATGGATTCTCCTCAGAAGTAAATCTAACCTCATTAGGGTCATTGCAAACCCCATCCTTGAAGAAGAAACAATCCTTGCACGTATATACCAGCGGAATAATGTCTCCGCAAGCATCATCGTCAGGATTTACGTATGTGTATAAGTTTTTGCCCATGCAATATGGAAACTCAGAATCTTCATCATTCAACAATACGCAATCCTTACAAGTGTATTTGGTCTGCTCCATGTTCCTTACGTTTTTGATATTCCATCAATGTCAAGATACAATAGTTAGCGCAATCAAGAAGAGCATCTTCCAATGGCTCGTTAGCAACTTGCGCTTCATTATCCTTCAACGTCTTGATGCGATTCACTTTCTCGCGTATCTTTCCGTAGCCGTAGTTGATACCAAGCTCATCATACATTTCGGAAAAAGCATTCCCATAGTCACGATTTTTCTTAATGTATGTATCATGCAAGTTATTGAGAATATTTCCATGCATTTCAATGTCGGAATTTATATCTATTTTATGATTATCGGCAACTGGTGCTACTATATCGAACTCTGTACCAAACATCATAATATCTTCCTCGCGAAAACGAGCGATATACTTGTAATCTGTGCTAACAGATGTGCATATATAAACATCAGCATCCTTTTTATCGGCATTGAACAGAATAGGGGTGCTGCCGCTCTGAATACCTATAGGGTCAAAATTGCATTTTAAACAATCATTTTTTGTGATGTAAAATCGCAGCCCTACCTTAATATCTTCTTTCTTAATCATAATCTTTATTTTTAATTATGTCTATAATATCCTGCTCTTTAATTTTGAGAAAGTGATAGAAATCGATTCTCTGAACACTTTTTACGCAGTGAAATTTGCTCAAATCAACCCCGTAACAGTCTATTGATAGAGTTACTATTGGATAGTTGTAGTTCTTGTCTGGAACTTTGAACGTCACTGAAAATCGCTTGTTTATATAGTCAATATCATCAACCATTCCGCAAACCATATTATCGTATTGGAAGACTACATTCTTGAAGCTTTCCTTTTCCTGACCTTCTAGGTTTTCGATAAAATATGCCGCAGGTGCAACAAACAGATTCTTTTTGTAATACCTTTCCATAAGCTATTTATTTTTGTAAAACACAATCATTGTATATACAAAACACGCAATACCCACTGCAAGTAATACACATGGAAACACAATATTTCCACCTCCGTTATGAGGTAGCTGTGGTGCTACTGGAGCGTATGGAATATATGCAATCATAATCTATTCCTCCTTATCTTTTAGTTCAACGAAATCTCCAATACCCAAACGAGCCTTGTTGATGCAAGAAGCAATCCAACCCATCAAGTAGGCAGAAGGCTCTCCGCCGTGTTCCAAGTCAGTATATTCCTCGATGGCATCGCAGACGTGAGAAGCTTCGTGGCAGCAATAGTTCATCGACATAACCTTCTGACACGGAAACGATACAAGAACGCCGCGCCTTCTGTCGCTCTTTCTGACAGCATCGGAATACGTAACGCCGCCGTAATCAATATCGGGAGCCTTGCACTTGTCAAAACATGAATCTATCAGCTCTTTCAAGTCTTTACCGATGTGTACCCAAAGTTTCAAAGGGTAGATTCCGTTTTCGTATTCGTAATATCCTTTCTTCTTCATAATTCACGAATCAGTTTAGTTATACGTTTGTATTCCTTAAGAATTGGAGCATCGAACCATTTCGTTTCAACAATATATGTTCTGTCTTGTTTTATAACTCCAACAAGTTGAGGATTACCCCATATTCCGTACAAATCTATGCGATACGCTCCCTTGTCTGTAGCAACAAGATAATAAGTCTCTGTTCTGATTCCGTCTTTATTGCCAGACGTTTCTACGATTTTGTCAACAGAGTACACCGTAATAGTGTCATACAACTCACGATTGTCTTCTTGAAATCTCTGATTTCTGCTACATGATGCCAATAGAGACACCACTGCAATTAATGCAACTAATAAAAACTTTTTCATATTCTCAACTATTTCTGTTTTGATACAATCTCGATGGCAGACAATAATGTCTTCTCGCTGATACCTTTTCCACTACCAACACCATCTTTCTCTATTCTTTCAAGAGATTTCTCAATAGAGCAAAAATCATCCTGAGAATTACTTATAAAGCCATCAAGTTCTTCACTTACACTACTGATACAATCGTTGTTTTTTTTAACAATAGCTTCAAGACGACCGAAACACTTGTCTATATAATCCTTCAACCTTTCTTCATGCTCTATGATAGTTGCAGAGTTTGAGATTTTCCCATCCCCCCAGTAATTATCTACGCGTGCGTAATAATCACCTTTTTCATCGCTGTGTTTTTTGCCAGATACGACTCTTAACGCAACGAAATTTTCTCCATCCATTACCGCATAGACACCATCTCCAAATGGATATAGTTCGGCTTTTTCAATATCCGACCTACTTACATTTTCTCTGTAAGCGACCTTTCCTAAAATATTAACTCTAATCTCCATATTCTCAATTATTTATTATGTAACCTACCAATATGCCACTTTGAACAAACCTTGCATAAGTAAGGATGCCAGCCAAGTGCCTTTAACTTCGGATTTTGATTCAGAAACTCCCAAGCATCATCCTCTGTCTCGTATGCGACCTTCGCCTTCCAAGAATGAACTTTTTTAGTCCAATGTTCGGGGTCTGGTTTGAACGGCGGCACTTTATTAGGATTGTGATGATTATTCCTCATAGCTCAATGATATTAATGCAACTATCATCAACTGTGACATAGCAATCAAGCGTCTCGCGTCTGTAGCCACCGAAATCAATAAGAATTTCAGAATCATCACTTGCGCAAATGAACTCTTTGTTGGCAAGCAATTCATCCTTCGTAATGGTTTTCTTAACCTCACTAAAATAAATTCTTCCAACCATAGGTGCATTGATAATGCCACCGACTTTTACAACATCATCATCTGATGTTATATATATGATAGGCAAATCGCCTTTTGCATTCTCAAAGAACACGTTATTTAAAAGCTCTGCTTTGTTCATAATTAGTTACTTTTTAGTTGATGATTTTTTGCGACCACGTTTCTTTGTCGTGTCGCGCTTGCTAGCAGTGTAATCCAATTCCGATTTCTTCGGTCTTCCTGGTTTTCGCTTTACAGGAACGGCTTCTTTATTCGGCAACTGCAACGTCTCACATTCCTCATCTTCGCCAAATTCGTTCTCAAACTCTCTTCCTTCACGCTTCTCAGAATCGGCATCATAGGCACGCTTCCACTTGCGCTTGGCAACCTTCAACTGCTCTTTCTTGAATGCTTCTGATTCCTCATGAAGATTATCGTAGTCTATCTCAGGTGCATCAAACTCACCTTCAATACTGCATTCGGGAGTTTTTTCAACGTCCTTTGATTCCATTTCCTGATGAATGCGGTCTTCCTCTGAAATGTACGGCTCATCGTCAACTTTCTGCTCATGACTGGCATTATACTCGTCAATGAACTCTTTTATTTCTTTCTTTGAACATCCATCTTTCCTCATTTCAGACAACTCAAACTCGAACTTCTGACGTTCAATGTCCTCAAATCTCGTTCCGTCCAAATCGCTTCCCTCATTGAGTACGTTGATTTTCTTATTTTCCTCATCAGCTTTCATCTGTTTGTCAATGGCAATATCCAATAATGCGTGATTAACGTCCGATTCCGTCATTTCATCGACCTCATAAGCCCTAGGGTCTTCGCCAAGCTCGTTTTTCAGAAAGTTCTTCTTTGCTTCGATGCATCCGCTCGGCAAAAACTGAGCCTCATCAAGATACATATAAGGATGAATGCTCTTGATAGACATGATAGGACTCGGTGTGCCGAAGTCTTGCAAAAGCTTCATGTATTTGTCCGCATTCTGCTGATAAATACAGTAGCATTCCTCCAAATTGCGCTTCTGAACAAGCACAACTGCCATTATCCAGAATGGGTCTTTACCATCCGTGTAGCGTTTCGGCAATCCCTTCGTCTGCAACGATGCCGCTTCCAACGCCCTATCAAGTGATTCTTCCTTTATTCGCATATATTCTCAACTTTTAAATGATTACAACTCCTCGGAAGAACCATCGCTAATGGTATCGTCTTTCCTCAACTCCCATTCATCGGCAGTCATAATCTCCCAATGACCGCAAACGTCTTGCGCCAATACAGAACCGCGCTTCACCTGCTTGTGAGCACCTGCCATATTGACGGCAGTAACGCTATAAAGCATATCGGTAACGTCCAAACCATCATCGACCGCATCTGTTGCTTTCTTGATGTCTGTAACGATAGGGCAGTCGAACAATGCCTTGATGTTTTCGCCCTTGACCTCAATTGATGTCTTGTATTTGTTCATAATTCGCATATATTTTAAAGCATCCACCGACCGTAGAAGGAACTCGAACCTTCTGTTTGCCTAGACTTGTATCTAAGAGATACGTCCTACCGCCTTGCGGATGCTGTCGTTTCTATTTTCCACCATTCTTCAACCAATCCTCAATCGTGGTACTGTCACCATCAAACGACTGCCCGAAGACGTTTACCAACTTGACCGAACAGAGCAGATACGGAATATTCTTGATGTTGTCCGTTGATGGCTCTGTAGCATCCTGTACTAAAAACAACGCTTTCTTCTGTCTGTAATCGTCATACCAGAGAATCAGCGCACCCTCCAAGTAAGCATAAAGACTATCCCATGCTTTCTCGGCAGCTTTTATCTGCTCAGTAACGGAAAGCTCGGTTGTTCCGTCAACATCATACCCGAACACGCAGACTGACAACGTAGCGTTGGTGCTCTCATGCCTAGCATTCGGGTCAACAAACACCCTCAACGCGTCACTCTCAGGATAGCTTTCGGTATATACACCCTTCTGCTTACCCTTGGAGTTCAATCCGTCCAATGACTTGTAGCGGACAGAACCGCCGCCGAAATCATCTTCCAGACTCTTGCGCACTCCGTCTGCCTTCCAAGCTCCCAGCTCGGACTTCAAGTAACGCTGTATGTAGAATTTCTTTTCTGCCATATTCCAAAGTCGGTAATTTGTAAATCAAACATTTATGCTGCAAATATACGCCAAAAAATCAAGCCAAAAATGAACTTTACATAGTTTAACAAATTGCAAATTTGTACCAAAATCCCCATATCCCTAATTAAATATAGGTTATCCCAATAAATCAGATTTTTTATATTGAAAATTTAACATTTGGAGCAATTCCCATATAATAATAACACGTAAATAAACCATTGTACCCTCGCGCGCAGCCGTAGTAGGGGATGTCAACCCCTGTATATAGTAAACTATATACTCATCCCCTAAGAAGAATGCTTCGCATCAACCCCATATCAATATCACACAAAACTGCAATCCGTATATAGCAAAAGCGAACATTAAATCAAAGAACAACCTTATTTTTCCGCAAAAACGAAAATAAACGCAAATAACTCGAAAATTGTATTCTAAGACGTTCAAAATACGATGGCGATAAACTATACCGCAAAGCTACATAAAACGCTCCACAACGCACGAAAATAAGCGAAAATGAATATCTCGAAAACTTATGTAAAATCAAAAGTAGATATGATATTCTGGAAAATGCTCAAAATTCGGTAGAAAAGCGGAATTTAAAAAATCAGAGTATTTTAC
>ERZ1034880.18-NODE-18-length-76221-cov-443.683126_pt1 | contig 76221 bp, 127 predicted proteins | sample MGYA00520630_ERZ1034880 | MGnify/ENA primary metagenome ERZ1034880 (study PRJEB33766, sample SAMN09781725) | gut metagenome | biome: gut microbiome | host: Homo sapiens | place: Madagascar | study: EMG produced TPA metagenomics assembly of the PRJNA485056 data...
AAAAGACGCTCGAACTCTACAATCTTTATCTGGATGATTTCTTTTTCACAGTCAACAAAAAAGCTGAAGATATTACCGCAAATGACATTCGTGTATATCTGTATAATGCTCAGGAGAGTAGGGGATTGAGTAATCGAACACTTGATAGTAGAAGAACTGCCATACACGCTTTTTTCGAGTGGGCTGCAAATGAAGGATATATAGGTAAGAACCCATGTAGAGTTATCAAAAATGTCAAATACGAACGCATTGAAAAGCAACCTCTGACAGATATGGAGTTGGAAAGAATCAGGCAAGCTTGCGAAACCGTACGTGAAAAAGCACTGGTTGAATTTCTGTATAGTACCGGAGCTAGGGTTACAGAAGTATGTGGCGTAAAGAAAGCAGATATAGACTTTTATAAAGGCGAAGTGGTTGTTTTGGGGAAAGGTAATAAGCATAGAACAACGTACCTAAACGCTCGATGCAAATTACTTTTAAAACAATACTTCGCAATTAGAGATGATGAATCGGAATATCTTTTTGTAAGTGAAAGAAAACCCCACAACGTATTAAAAAAAGAAGCAATTGAAAGAATTGTACGAATAATCGGTGAACGGGCAGAACTGGACAGACCATTGACACCACATCTATTTCGACACACTCTTGCTACACATCTTCTGCAGAGAGGTACGCCAATCACCGAAGTACAAAAGATTTTGGGGCATGTCAATATAAATACAACAACAATATACGCAAAAGTATCTGATGAAGATGTAAAAGTGTCTCATATGAAATATGCAATATAAGATTTTTGAAGGGAGAAATCACCATGAGAGGATTAAAACGCCAAAAACAGACAGTGTACTGGTCAAGAGTAACCGAAACACTTGAGGGAATAGATACCGTACCGACATACAGTCAACCGAAAAGCTTTGAGTTTTCTGTATCATCTACCGCAGGAACGCCAGAGGAAATATCGGCAGGAATCGTGCCAGATTACGATAGATACATTACTTCCTTTAACCGTTCTTTCCATCCGCAAGAGGGAGATGTATTTTGGATTGATACCGTGCCACAGGTTGACACATTGGGAAATCTGGTTCTGGAAGATGGTATTCCTACAACACCGCCAGATTACCGTTTGAAGAAAATCCTTGATACGCAAAGAGGAAATCTGGCTAGATATGGAATCAAAAAGATAGGTGCAGAAGAATGAGCGGACGAGTAATCAAATGCAATCTGAGCCAAAAATCTATTGGAAATGCAATCAAAGAATTGAAAGCATATCAATACAGTCTTTGCGATAAAAATGAAGTATTTCTTAAAAGGCTTTGCGAATTGGGAATTCCTGTCATAGACGAAAATATTATGTTGGCACAGGGAGATTCTGACAGGAACCACAATACCTACATCAAAATCAACAGGTTCGGAAATTACGCGCAGGCAACTCTTGTGTGTGAGGGTTCTGGGCTTTTGTTCATAGAATTCGGTGCAGGTATTTTCTACAATGGAGAAGCCGGTTCAAGTCCACACCCCAAAGGGGAGGAATTTGGATATACTATTGGCTCTTACGGACAGGGCAAGGGAAAAAACGAATCGTGGGTATATGTGGCAGATTCTGGCGAATGGGTACGCTCTTACGGTACGGAGGCTACAATGCCTGTGTATAAAGCAAGCGTGGAAATCATGCAGAATATCCGTAGAATCGCAAAAGAAGTATTCTCTGCATAAAAACATAACACCTTTTCTTACTGAATATAACGTCTGTTTTATGTATACTGTAAGATATAAAAGCATCTACCGGAATGGTGGGTGCTTTTTCTATGCTCAAAATAAGGTGGTGACAGAGATGCCAGATGTAGTAAAAAATCCAGTTTCAGACGTATTTGAACGATGGATAAAAACTATTGAACCTGTTGTAGGAAAAGGGAACTTTTCTAATGACGAAAGTCAGACGGTAGCTTCAAACAAAAGGGTTTACGCACGTTTGTTCTTGCTTGGAAATCCAACATCACGTGGCAATCTTGAGGGGGATGAGTGCGCGACAACGCCATCCTTCCAATCAGAATCCTATGCGACTGGTTCAAAAGCTTCTTCAAAAGTATATGAAATTGACGATGTCAGTCACAAGGCTATGGTTGATATGGGGTTCCGTAGGATATACGGGCCCGTAAGACAGAATAATGCTGATAACAGCATAAAACGTGTTGTTAGCAGATATAGCCGGATTTATACCGGTACATTACTCTAGGAAAGGAGTGAAAAAAATGGAGCAGATTATGAATTACGTGAAACCGGAACTTCTTATTGTTGCGGTTGTACTGTACTTTATCGGAATGGGTATTAAAAAGTCCGAAGTCATACCGGACAAATATATCCCGGCAATCCTTGGTGCTTTAGGCATTCTGATTTGTGGAATTTATGTTATTGCTACATGCGCTATATCTGGTGCGCAGGAAATCGCAATGGCAATTTTTACCGCAATCACACAGGGAATCCTCGTTGCAGGACTTAGTAATTATGTAAATCAGATTGTAAAGCAGGCAAGCAAAGAAGACTAGAAGGAGGTGATCCTTTTATCTCCCGGTACAGGGTTACGTACTAGAACCAGAGCCGTTAAGGCTCTTTTTTATTGCAACAAATTATAGCCGAAAGGCAGAAAGGAGCCAAAATGGCACGATTAACTACACTTGGTGTGAAATTTTCATATGCCGTTGAGACTGTGAAAGGCACAAAGCCCGCCAAATTCACACAGCTGGAAGAAGCTTCTTCTATCGGCGGTATTTCTCTTGATACAGAACAGATTGACGTTTCTGCACTGGAAGATTATCTGACTCAGTATGCAGCTGGTAGACAGGATACAGGTGGTACTTGGGAGATTGAATTCATCATGGATCCAGACAAATCTGTTAAACAGATTAAAAAACTGTACGAAGATTCTAAAGCTGCAAAAACTACAGGACTGGCAACCTGGTTTCAGGTGTCGTTCCCGGATATGTCCGACGCATTCTTTGTTATTGCAGAATGTGGTCGCGAAATTCCAATGCCAGAAATTGCACAGAACGAAGCAGCAACCATGTCTATTTCTCTTATCATCAATACATATAAGGGACTGGATACCAAAATTGAGCCGACAGCGGCTGCTGAATAAGATGTAAAACAGGGAGGATAATTCATGTTTAGTTTCTCAGCGAATGGCAAAACATACAAAGTAAAATTCGGATATGGCGTACTTACTCAGTCAGACATTCTTACACAAGTGTCTTCTATGGGAGCAATCAACAATCCGAAAGATATGATTAAAATGCTTCCAGAACTGATTCTGGTAGGATTGCAAAAAAAACACAAGGATGAATTCGGATATGAAACCGAAGAAGAAAAGAGAATTGCATACGATAAAGTGTGCGATCTTCTGGACGACTACGAAGATGAATCCACAGAGGAAAATCCTCATAATGGATTTACTTTATTTGAAAAAGCAAGTCAGGAGCTTGAAAAGAACGGTTTTTTATCCGGAATGGTAAAAGCAATGGAGGAGAAATCGGAGGAAGAAAAGAAACTTCCGAAAATTCCGCAGGATCACAAGAAGAAGAGTTGACTTTTTCTGAAGTAGTCCATAAAAAGCTACTTCCACTTTATTTGTCTATTGGCGTTTCTGAGGAAAAGTTTTGGGATTCCACACCACATGATTTAGAACCATACATGGAAGCCTACAAATTAAAACAAAAAATGGCTGATTCGCAAGCATGGCAGTTCAACATGTACACGATGTGTGCTGTGCAGACTGCGGTTGCAAATGTGCTTATTGGTAAAAAGTCAAAGGCTGAATACCTTAAAGAGCCATTTTCACAAACAGCTGAAAAGCAAAAGCAAGAAGATGAAGAAAATCTTTCTGAAGCAGAAAAGAAACGGCAACGTGACAGGTTGCTCATGACATTGCAACTCATGCAAGCAAATTTTGAGCTGAATCATGGTAATAATGACGAGGGCAGGCAGGATTAAAAAGTCTTGTCTGCCCTTTATTTTTTTTGATTAAAAGGAGGTGCTTTAATGGCCGATAATACCATAGATACCCTCAATATACAAATAGGCAGTAGCACAACTCAGGCGGTACGGTCTATTAATAACCTTGTAAAAAAATTAGATACATTAAACACTGCCCTTGGAAATCTTGACATAAGCCGGTTAAATAATTTTTCCAATTCTTTAAAAAGTTTAGGTAGCGTGAATTTTAAAGCAAATGGATTGAATGCGGCTATAAACGCTATCAATCGTCTTGGAAAATCCGATTTCAGCCAGTTTGATACAGGGAAATTAGGCGAAATTCTTACCGAGATGCAGAAACTTGATGCTATTCCAGACGTTTCTCCGAGCGTCAGCCGGTTCACAACCGCTATAGCTAAACTTGCCGGTACAGGACAGTATATCGGCAATGTATCAAAGGAACTTCCGAATCTTGCGACAGGTTTAAATAATGCGGCTACTAAATTAGGCTCTATGAGCGAAGTATCAGCATCCACCAATGCTTTTATTACTTCTCTTGGAAAATTAGCTAGTGCAGGAGATAAAACTGGAAAGACTGCAAGTCAATTATCAACTCTCGCGCAAGAGGTTTTGAAGTTTTTTAACGCAATGAAAAGCGCACCAGATATCAGTTTGAGCACAATAAGAATGACAGAAGCTCTTGCAGTATTAGCATCGTCTGGAAGCAAAGTAGGGCGTGCCACAAATAGCGTTTCGAATTCATTTAACACGCTCTCTTCGTTAGGTTCAAAAGCAAGTACTGTAATCCATGGGCTGACAAATGCTTTTCAAAAATTTGCTTCAAAAGCTATTTCTTTAGGCGGAAAAGCTATATCTGCAATCGCAGGTATTGGAAATGCATCTTCTGAAGCCGGCGAAAAAATAAGAAGATTGTCAAATCCTCTGAGTTCGGTAACGAATAAGTTAAGTGCTCTTTACGCCAAAGGTTTCCTTGCAAAAAGAGCATTGGATGTTCTGACATCGCCAGTAGAATCCGCAATGAACTATGTAGAGACTCTGAACTATTTCAACTCTGCGTTCAATCAGGTGGCAGAAGGAATCGACACTGACGAATGGAAAAAAAGTGGTATAAAATCCGCTGAAGCATATGCAAATTCATTCCAAGAAAGAGCAAAACAGCTTTCACAGAAACTGACAGGATTCGAAATTTCAGATACTGGCGAACTGACTAGAACCAATACCGCCAGTCTTGGACTTGACCCAGAAAAGACAATGCAGTATCAGGCAACATTTGCGCAGATGGCATCATCTATGGGCGATACATCAGAGACTGCATTAAAATTGTCTAATGTACTCACTATGATTGGCGCAGACCTTGCATCTGTAAGAAATATGGACTTTGAAGATGTATGGCAGGACATGGCATCTGGCTTGACCGGTATGAGCCGCGCTATGGATAAGTACGGCATCAATATCCGTAATGCCAACATGCAACAGGAACTATATAATCTTGGAATTAATACCAGCATATCGAATTTGTCTCAGGCAGATAAAACGATTCTAAGAACGATTATCTTGCTGAACAACTCTAAGTATGCATGGGCTGATTTATCAAACACGATCAATCAACCGGCAAATCAAATTCGTATGTTGCAAGCTAACTTTGCATCCCTTGGTAGAACAATAGGTTCCTTATTCATTCCTATACTGCAAACAGTTCTTCCATATATCAATGCAATCGTAATCGCATTACAAAGAATGTTTGCTTATATTGCAAAATTGCTTGGAATCAAACTGTCAAACTTTGTATCATCTACTGGTGGTATTTCTGTAGATACCGGAGATATTGCAGATAATATGGATAATGCCAGTGGTGCAATTGACAATGCCAATACCAGCGCAAAAAAACTCGAAAAAACATTGTCAGTTCTTGCGTTTGATCAACTGAATCAGCTTAATGACAATTCTGATTCTGGTAGTACAAGTAATCCATCTCCTGGCTCTGGCGGTGGCACATCACATCTTCCAGCGCTTGATGCTGCATTAGATGATGCTTTGTCTGCATATCAAAAAGCATGGGACGAAGCTTTTAAAAAGATGTCCAACAGGGCAAATGAAATGGCAGATGTCATTGTAAATGCCTTTAAGAGAAAAGACTGGAAAGGTCTTGGAAAAATCATGGCTGACGGCATTAACTGGGGAATGCAAAAGCTTTATGATTTCATTAACTGGAATAATGTAGGCCCTTACATCACTAAATTTACCAGCGCATTCACCCAAACATTTAACAGTATGGTTGATAACATCAACTGGGATTTGATGGGACGTACAGTAGGAGCCGGCATTAATACAATAGTTAATACAGCCAATCAGTTGCTTGAGGGAACGAATTTTAAAAACCTTGGCAAGAAATTCGCAGAAGGTATTACAGGCTTAGTTCGTGAAGTTGATTGGACTAATTTTGGAAACATGCTTGGGAACAATTTTATGAAAGCATGGGATGTGTTTACGGGATTTGTCGAAAACCTTCCATATAGTGAAATTGGTCAGTCTGTAGCAACTGGATTAAATGGAATCTTTGAGAAAGTAAATTTTGGAGAAATAGCACATGCGCTTGCAACAGGTTTAAACGGAGCTTTTGATTCGTTAGATGCATTTACAGAAATATTCGACTGGAATGAACTGGTTGATAATATTACAAATGGTATTGTGACATTCATGCAGGAATTTGACTGGAAAGAGAATGGACAGAAACTTGAAAATTTTATCAATCATCTCTTGACATCATTAATTGACATCGCAGAAGGTGTCGATTGGGAAGCGTTTGGACACAATGTAGGCGTATTCCTCAGTGAAATTGACTGGGGAAAACATCTTGCACAGTTACTTACGGTTATCGGAGACGTTCTTGGTGGAATCTGGGAAGGACTTGGAACAACATCTGCTGGCACATTTGTTCAGGCAATGGCTGTTTTTGCTATTGGTGACAAATTAATGCCACTCGTTGACACCATTACCAAATTCTTTACAGGCGATACTGTTTTTGGAAATTTTTCTAAAGCTGTACGAGGTATGCTGAGTCCCGCAATCACAGAAGCTGTATCAACAACTATTCCGGCTCTTGGGACATCGTTAGGTTCACTTGTTGCAACCGGTGGTGGAATTGCTCTTGCAGTAGGTGGTGCAGTATTACTTACCAAGAAATTAGCAGGACTTTTTGAGACCATGCAGGGTGGTAATGGAATGACTACACAGTATGGTGGTTATCTCCATGATTACGCAACACAGCTGACTGATGTAGCGAATCTTACAAACGATCAATCGGAAGCGTTGTGGCATTTGATTGAAAAGGATGAAGGACTTGGAAAAACTCACGATGAAATGTACTCTGATATGGTTAGCAAACTTTCTGAGTATGGTGTTTCAGCAGAGCAAGCTAGAACAGCTCTTGAGCAATACGGAGCGCAAGCAGGTATATCAGCAGATTTTGTTGAAGGAATGACTGATAAAATATCTGCTCTTGGGGGCGGTATCTCTGAGGCTGCTGGCAAATTTGATACCAGCAAAATTAGTGTGTCTGATCTAAAAGATACCTTATATCAGTTGACACTTAAATCTGATGAATTTGGAGGAGTTTATAAGACTGCATGGGATAAAATCAGTGAAGTACCTTACAGCAACACAACCGATGCGTTGGATGCTGTTTACACGTGCCTAAAAGATGCCGGAGTGCCACTTGACGAACTCGATAAGAAACTGAGTGAAGATTTCCCGAATGCGACCATTACAACAAAAACAGCGGTTGAACAAAATATTGTAGGAGCGCAAAAGACCATTTCTGCATCTGTTGGACAAGCATCTAAAGATACAAAGACAGCCACAAATGAAATGGCAAAAAATGCCACAGATGATTTCTCGGAAATCCAGAAGCAAGCCGATACTTACATGAAAGGCATGGAAAGCACAACTACTAGCTCATGGGGCAATTCTTCCAGAGAAGCAACATTGAAAGCCAGGGAAATGAAGAATGCCGTAAGTACAGAACTCGGGAACATGGATAAATCCGTAACAAGTCATTTCAAGAGCCAGTACAACATTGCATATGGAAAATGGCAGAATATCGGAAGAGATATTTCTTCCTACATTTCAAAGGACATGAACAACAAAATTGGCAGTTCCTTGAACAGTGTTGTAGATGCAATCAAGAGCAAGTTTACCGGGTTGTATAATGTCGGCAAAAATGCAATGCAAGAACTGTCAAATGGCATGAAATCTGTCCATATCAGTACACCGCATATGTGGATGAACATGAACGCTTCTACAAGTGGAAACCATTATTCCTACAACTGGAATTCTGGTGTAAATTGGTACGCTAAAGGCGGTTTGTTCAAAAATGCATCTGTCATTGGTGTTGGCGAAGCAGGACAGGAAGCCGTTCTTCCTTTGGAAAATCGAAAAGCCATGAAATCCATTGCCGACAGCATCATGTCCGGCTATGACGGAAACATGGGACTTACAAAAGATGAGATCATGGAAGCTGTCGAGCGTGGCGTAGTTACTGCTTTGATGAACAATGGTGGCTTTGGCGGTTCTTCACCAGAATACATTATGAACAGTATCAAGGTGAACGAACGTGAACTGGCGCGAATTGTCACAAAGGCTCAGAACAACACAGATTACCGCATGAATCCGTCCCCGGCATATTGATTTTTGCGGTAGAATTTGATATACTAAACGAGAAATAGTTATTACATTTGTTGAAGAGAGCACACTAAAGATGAAACGAGGGAAAAACCTCACGATTCTTTTGTGTGCTCTTTTTTGTTTGGTAAAACCAACAGGCTAACCCGACGGGGGACAAGTGCAATTCCATGATGCACCTGCCTGTTGCTTTTCATAAATCATGGGTCTGTGACGAAACGGCAGTCACGTATTAACGACATGGAGGTTATCTATATGAACGGTCGAAAATTAGTTTCCCCAAGACAATTAAAATTTGCCAGAGCAATTGCTGATGCGCTGAATATTGAAGCAGCTTTTAGTGAAAGCGATAGTTATTATGATGTCAGTGAATTTATCAGAGAACACGAAGAGGAATATAAAAAATGCAATTGGAAAAAAGCGAGTGTTCGTCAAATTGATTATGCTAATGCAATTTCACGGGCTTGTTATGGATACAAAAGATTTGATGAGAATAGTCGATATGGTGATGTATCTGACTTTATATCAAAAAATAAAGACGCATATGCACGGATATTATGGAGAGAATCCATTATAGAAAAGAACAATGAAGATGTCGTTGAGTGTAGTAAAGATTTTCCGATAGAATCAATGCTGTTTTTGTGTGATAATTTGTATAAAGTTCATGGCATATACGCTTTTATTGGCGAAGACAATACCATTTTATATATTGGAAAATCAATTGATTTATCGCAAAGAATCACGTCATCTTATAGGGAACGAAAAAACTCAGCAAAAATTACCCGAGTAATGTTTTATACAGTGAACAATATTGCAGATACAAACATTTTGGAAATATTACTTATCGCTGAAAATAATCCGGTTCTTAATGAAGATTGCAAAACAGAAGATTCTTCCGAACTGTTTCATAGTGGAATAGATATACTTCGAGATTTCAGTGAAATTCCACTTAATAATTCAGAAAGGGAGGCAGTGTGATTATGGCAGTATTTAGAGTACACAAAACAAAGAATTACACGCTGATGAGTAATCATCATCTTAGAGATAAGGATTTGAGTTTAAAAGCAAAAGGGCTTTTATCTGTAATGTTTTCATTACCGGATTCTTGGAACTATTCTATTCCCGGGTTATGTGCAATTTTAAAGGAAAATGAAACGGCAGTGAAATCAACCATAAAAGAGTTAAAAGCAACGGGGTATCTTATTGTGGATAAGAAAAAGCCTTGCAAAGAAGAGGGACGATCTAAGTTTGAGTACATTTATAACATTTACGAAACTCCGCATGAGGTATCTGACAATAACAATAATCAAGAGGCTTTTTTTCAAGGTATAGAAACCCTAGCCCTAGAAGTCCCAGAGGTAGAACATCACCCCCATAATAAAAGAACTGATATATCAACTACTGATAAATCAATTACTGATACAGATAAAGACTGTACTTTATCAAGTGCAGAGGAAAAGACTTTACCATCGTCTGGTAAAGGAGTAAAGACTTCTGCTCTTAATAATAATATAAATATTAATAATATACCACCTAGAACGAAAGAGCAGAAGCAGGAACGGTACGCACATGCGAAAAAGAATCGCTCTGTCGATTACAAAGACGAAGAACTACCGACAATCCTGTACAACGGATTCAATTCTCTGTACGGGGACAAAGAAGATATTTTGGAAGACCACGACATCTGCCTGACTATGGCATTGGTCAAACAGTTCTTTGAAAAGTTCAAACAGTATCGAGGAGAACGACACCCGATAGTTTATGCCAATGATCTTGACCAGTTTCTGAGTATGATTCGAAATGCTGACTTGGATATGGTGAAAGACGGAATAGTCGAAGAGGACGAGGAACCGCAATATTATCTGGACATGATGGACGAATATTTCGGCTCTGACATTGGGAAGAACAACGGCATGGGTTGCGATTATCGTATCTGGCTTTTCTTCACGGAGAAGACACAGAACATTTTGTATAACCGCGTGAAACAGAAACGGGAGGAATGAAAATATGCCAATAGACAGACCATTGTTTGAACCGGGGGACATAGTAAAACATTTCAAGAGAGAAACCGTCAGTGATTTGCGGAGCAATGATTACCTGTATAAGATTGTCGGCGAAGCAAAGCATACAGAGACAGACGAACCGCTGATAATTTACCGTGCTTTGTATGGAGAAAGAAAACTATATGCCAGACCACAAAAAATGTTTTACAGTTTGGTTGATAAAGAAAAATATCCAGATATTTCACAGAAGTACAGATTTGAAAAATATGAAGGACAGATATTCATTGAATAAAACAGCCTAAAATCTATTTTAAATACAGAGGGCGATTATTTCCTCACATAGATGCTTCAAATGGATTTTAGATGGAAAACGATACAGTAATTAATTAGAAAGTGAGAAAGAAATGAGTAGACTTGGAAAAGAAATGCCAGCAGAGTATTCAGACAGATTTGACGAACTGAGACAAAATCGAGTAGAAGTCAGTTTTTACAAATACGGCACTGCAAAAGATAATTTCGGCGAGAAATTGGTAAATGCCATAGAATCTCATGATATGTGTGTCAAAAAATATCTGAAAACTGGTAACACGGAGTATCTTTGCGATGCTGCGAATTATTTGATGTTCGAATTTATGTATCCACAAATCAAAGGTGCGTATTTCAAAGCTACTGACAGCGGAGAAAGTGCCGGAGTAGCTGGAACACCAATTAATCAGTTAAAGGAGAAGTGGTAAAATGAAAAAATTCAAAAATGTGCTACTTGCAATTTTATGTTTATTCCTCGTTACGGGGGCTACAGGATGTGCTCTGTTGGACGATACGCTCAATGATATCAAAGGCGATCTTGCTGGAAATAGATATACCATCCATACATACGACAACTATGGTGAAAAGGTTATGACTACAATCGGGGACAAAATCAACGTAAAAGGAAATCCGGTCAAAACAACATCATACGACAGTGACGGTTCTGTGATTACTGGATATGAAATGTCGTCTGTAATTACCATCAACATTGACGGAAAAGAAATTCAGAGCTGCGGAGACACCTGTATATTCGAGCAAGACGGATTGGAACCGGATGTAGATTTTGAACAGACAGATATTTACAGTCAATCCACTGGAAAGATTGATGAAAATACATATATTGCCGGAATCGTAAACCAATATAAAAATTATTTTGGAAAATCCCGAGTGGTAGTTATTAAATCGCAACTCGGACAACCTATCACAGCATATTCTGGTAACGAGGTGTATTGGAAGATTCCGAAGAAATTACCTAAAATGACAAAACTTATGATCGACGGGAAAGCCCTTTATATTCACAGGGCAAACTTCCAGATTATTGATACTACGTTATTGGATTAATAAGAGGTATATAGAAATGCAGACTAATTATATTGAACTTGGAAGAAGTCATTTTTTTCAGGAACAAACAATTTGCCTACATAGACACAATGGGATTTCTTGCTGATCGGATTTTTATAGAGAATAAAGTCCGAGTAAAATTCTGCGGGGACTACAAACACAGAGAGAAAAATTATGTTGTCGTAATCTGCAAAGTAAAGGAAAAAGATGTACCTATGTTTTTGCAGGCACTGAAAGAATTAAAGAATCGGGCACTTCTTATGAGGAATACGGATTATGAGACATTTTGCAAAGAGCAATTCGAAAGATTCATTTCTGATATCCAAAAGAAACATTAATATAACTTTTTCTTACTGAATCTCACCTTGTATATGTGATAGAATAAAGAATCATAGAGCGTCTATCAGAGCGATAGGCGCTATTTTCGTGTAATTAAGCATCTTCTTTCGGGAAGGTGCTTTTTCTTTTATGAGGTGTTATATGGCAGAAATATTTTTAAAAGTAAACGATGTCTCGATGCCTTGCCCGTCTTCCTACACATGGGGATTACAGGACGTATCAGCGGCAAAATCAGGAAGATCTGATGACTCTGTCATGCATAAAAACAGGGTAGCGCAAAAAAGAAAATTAGCTTTGCAGTGGAACGGTAAAGATTGGGCTACTACAGCTAAGATTCTCCAAGCGTTCAATCCCGAGTACATCCAAATTACATATCCAGATATGATGTCTGGAAAATACGAAACCAGAACGTTTTATGTTGGCGACAGGAGTGCGCCTGTTAAATGGTGGTGGCGTGGAAACCAGAGAACAGAATCTATCAGTTTTGATGTGATTGAGAGGTAGAACATGAGGATTTTATCAGACAAATGGAAAGAAAAAGTGAATACTGGTATGGACGTGCAGTATATCAAATATGCGGATATTACCCTCAAAGATGGAACAGTTCTTAATCTGACCAGTGCTGATCTGTGGGCAAATGGATTCTCGTTTGAAGATTCCGTGTCCGTGGATAGTAGCTTTGATATTGGTTCAACAATCATCAATGTGCTGACCTTGAGCATTAATAACTTTGATGGGAAATATTCGGATTATGATTTTGACGGAGCAGAAGTTATCTGCTATGTCGGTATGGAATTTGATGATGGGACTACAGAAAAAATTCGCATTTGCACAGCAACAGTAGTTGAACAGCCAGAAGATGAAACAGTTACCATAGACCTTACATGCGAAGATAATATACATAAGTTTGACCGGAACTATTCGGACAGCAAATTGAACTATCCGGCAACAAGAGGGCAGATTGTACGAGATGCCTGCGAGGTATGTGGAGTTACTTTGCAAACTTTAAACTTTTATAGAGATGATTACATTGTGCAAAATCGTCCAAATGACGAAGCTTTAACATTTCGCCAGGTTCTACAGTGGGTTGCACAGATTGGCTGTCAGTGGATGAGATGCGATGAATATGGAAGATTGTGCATCGGTTGGTATAGCAGCATCAATGAAGAAGAACTTATTATTGATGATCTCGGGGTTCTCAAAACGCAAGATGATAGCAATATCTCACTTGAATTATCCAGTGCAAATGGTATTTTATCGGCAAATAACGGAATATTTCTGGAAAATGATGGCATATTGAGACTTTTTGCTACTGATGGAAACGGAAATGAGTCAGAGATAAAAACCACTTATGGTTTCACTCCGCATCATACAGATGTAGTAATCACAGGAGTAAAAGTCACGGAATACAGCGAATCCTCTTCTGATAATCCGCAAACTTACATGGTTGGTACAGAGGGATATGTCCTTGGAATTTCTGGTAATAAATTAATTCGTGTTGGCGATGGACAGACGATTGCTTCAATAATCTCCGAGAAATGCGTTGGCATGAGATTTAGACCATTTGAATCCGAGTGTCCTACAGATGTGGCTCTGGAAGCCGGAGATTCACTGATTATTGTGGATAGAAATGGAAAAATATACACATCGCTACTTACCACAACTACGTTGAAACCGGGATCCGGTCAGAAGATAGCTTGTAATGCCAAAAGCGCTGCTAAAAATAGCAGCACCCGATATTCCCAGACGACGCAGGCATTTGTTGCTGCAAGAAATATGGTTAAGCAGGAAAAAACCGAGAGAGAAAAAGCTCTTGAAGAATTTGGAAAAAGAATTGATTCAGCAACAGGAGTTTATACTACTGTTGAGCCGCAGGAAAATGGAAGCAAAATCTTTTATTTGCATGACAAACCAACTCTGGCAGAATCCAAAGCTATCTGGAAGATGACCTCGGAAGCATGGGGAGTATCTACCGATGGTGGACAGACTTGGAATGGTGGCATGACAGTTGACGGCGATACCATTGTGAGAATCTTAAATGCAGTCGGAGTTAATGCAAACTGGATTAATGCCGGAGCAATTACTGTAAAGGATGCTGATGGAAACATACTTTTTCAAGTTGATATGGACACAAAGAAAGTTATTATCAGTGGTGACTATGTAATCATTGGCGGAAAAACGGCAACAAAAGCATTGTCTGATAATCTTCAGGAAAGCAAAGATTATTCAGATGGAAAATTAGCTGATTATGCAGATACGGTAGCAAAATCGTTATCTGGTCTACAAGCACAAATAGATGGACAGATAGAAACGTTCTTCTATGATTACGAACCGTCTTTACAGAATCTCCCTGCTTCTGAATGGACAAGTACAGAAGAGCGCAAAAAACATGAAGGCGATCTGTTCTATTGGAAAACTACTGGATACGCATATAGGTTTATGCAAGAGGGTGCTACATGGAAATGGCAGCTAATTCAAGATAATGATATTTCCAAAGCGCTTGCACAAGCTGAAAAGGCACAAGATACAGCAGATGGAAAAAGAAGGACATTTGTAGTGCAACCGTCACCGCCATATGATATTGGCGATTTGTGGTCGCAAGATGGCGGAGATATTTTAACCTGCGTGGTTTCGAGAGCAGCTGGAAGCGTGTATGCATCTTCTGACTGGAAAAAACTCAATAAATATACAGATGACACTGTAGCGAATGAAGCACTGAAAGCCGCCGGGCTTGCCAGAAATATGACATTACAGCTATCGAATGAAATTCAGGTGATTGCATCTGATGCGGAAGGTAATATTCCGACATTTCCAGTGGTTTCTACACAGGCTACAGTCATGTATGGAACGCAAGATATAACCGATAACTGTAGTTTTACAATCACGAAATCTGACAATGTAACAGGTTCATGGAGCGATACAACACATATTTATAATGTTACGGGACTGAGTGCCGATAATGGATGGGTAGACATCAAAGCTGTCTATCTTAGCAAGTTGTCTGTGATAAAACGATTTACCATATCAAAACAAAAGCGAGGCAACGATGGTTCGCCCGGTAGGACATACATGATTGAACCGTCCTGTAATGTCTTAAAACGCAGTGCAGATAATACAATCAGCCCAAACTTCGTAGAGTTCAAAGCGTATTACCGCGATGGTGATTCGGCTACAAGGACAGCGTACAAGGGAAGATTCGTTATTGAAGAAACCACGGACGGTAACACATGGAAGAGTATATACACCAGCACTGAGGATGAAGACACCATAAAGCACTACCTATATACGATATTGACAAATATGTCAAATGAAATTCTTACCAGCTCAAACGGTTCGACTGTTGGTATTCCGAGGGATGTTGTGAATGTGCGGTGCAAGCTGTACGCATCCGGTGGAACAACTACATTGATGGACATGCAGAGCGTAGCGGTTGTTGTTGATGTGGATGCCCTGACACAGGAAGATATCCTGAATTTCCTGACCAACAACGGGCAGTGGAAAGGCATTTACAAAGACGCAGACGGGGAACTGTACATTTCGTTCAGTGCCGCAATGGGCGGTTTGCTGAAGCTGGGCGGAAAAAACAATGGAAATGGTGTTTTGCATATTTACGACGATGACGGTAAGGTAAAAGCAACATTAAATTACAATGGACTTGTCGTGTATGAAAATCCATTAAATCCTGACGCTACAGCATCCCAGACGTATTCAGGGCTTCTTTTTGATGGTGCTTCCATTCATCCTGTTGAAGGCAAAACAAATTTATCGGATGATGATGTTATCATCGTTGAAGATGACAGAGGGGTTTCTTATTCCCGGTTCAATGATAATGGTGAACTTATTTTTGAAGCAACATTTGAAGAATTGTATACAGACTTTTTTTCTTGTGATGAATTTTATTGCAGATCCGGAAAAGCAAAACTTGACAGTCTTGAAATAAAAGATGTAGTGACTATGGCGAATACTCCAGACCAATATGACACTTATGTAACATATTATCAAGAAGTGGATTTCCGCGGTGGCATTATATTGCACAAATATCCAACAGTCACAGCGGGATACAACTGTTACATCGACATGCATACTTTCCAATTATCCAAATTCAGTTCTTCCTCCGAACGCTACAAAATTCTTGGAGCAGAGTTGTCCAGAGAATTTGTTGACAATTTGTATAATATCAAACCGATAATGGCACGATACAAAGACGGTTATCTTGATGAACATGATGAGCGCGTAGGAATAGATTTTCCGATGTTCAATGCCGATGATGTTGACAAATATTTTCCTTTGGCAGTCGACCATATAGACGGAAAACCCGAGAACTGGAATGAACGTATTATGATCCCGGCAATGTTTGCAATGATCAAAAGTCAGAAATCGAAGATTGACCAACAAGAGAAACTTATTAATAAACTTTGCGAAAAGTTAAATATAGAATGAATTATGAAATGGAGGTATATAAATGTCAGTAAAGCAAGTACAAGCTATTGTAAATGGACAGACTTACACCCTTACTTTTAACAGTAATACGGGAAAATATGAAGCTACAGTAACAGCTCCAAATAAGTCCAGTTACAGCCAGAGCGGACATTATTACGGAATAACAATCAAGGCAACGGACGATGCTGGAAACGTGACCACCAAAGATGCAACAGATTCCGCAATCGGTAGTTCCCTACGATTAACCGTTAAAGAAAAGGTCGCTCCGGTAATTACAGTCACAAATCCAACAGCATCTGCAACACTTGTCAACAACAAGCCAACTATCACATGGACTGTTACAGATGATGATTCTGGTGTTAATCCGTCTACTATCGGTATCACAATCGATTCCGGAAGCAAGATTACTGACGGCATTACAAAGACCGCCGTAACCGGTGGTTACAATTGTTCGTACATACCGGAAACAGCTCTTACCGATGGTTCTCATACCATTAGGTTTGATGCATCCGATTACGATGGCAACGCAGCTACGCAGAAATCTGTAACATTCAAGATCGATACCGTACCGCCGACGTTGAGCGTAGCCTCTCCGTCTGATGGATACGTTACCAACAAGAACACAATTACTGTAGCAGGTACAACCAATGATGCAACGTCATCTCCTGTTACAGTAATGATCAACGGTACACCTGTAACGGTTGGTAGCAACGGAGCATTCAGCACTACGGTCACATTGTCCGCAGGCTCAAATACAATTACTATCGTTGCAAAAGACAGTGCCGGTAAGACAACAACCATTACTAGAACTGTCAAGTATGATCCGAACCCACCAAAGATTACAGCCGCAAGCGTAACGCCTAATCCGGTCGATGCAGGCAAAACTTATGTGATCTCTGTCACAGTAACTGATGAATGATGATTACGAGGGTTTACGGCTCGTGTAATGAGTTCGCTATTGAGTTCCAGAGACGAGAGGGATCGGATCTCGAAATCTGGGACGCAATAGTCCCCACTGATAGAGATGGACAGTACGTCATAGAAATCTATGCAGAAAGTAGTGGTGGGTTAACAGCTTATACCGCCACTGTACTGTTTCTGATATCAGGGCACGAGATTGCTGGAAAGCTCGTTCCGAGAGGATATACGGCAGAATCAGAGAACATCGAGTACAGCTCATTGCTGAATCTGAGCCAGCTGACGGCAGAGCTTGTAAAGCAATGTTTCAGTGGGCATAAAATATGCTGAAAGGAGAGAGGACATGGCAATTAGATACGTAGATAGCAATACAATAATGGATTTGGGAGAAAAAATCCGATTTAAAAGTAAAGTATATCCGGTATGCGGTGTAGACATCCCTTTCTCCATCATTTCAGCGGATTACGAATTGATTTTCGTTGATACAGATGCTGGAACAGAGACTGTAGAAGATCAAGGAAACTGCAATATCAACGAGCATACACTAGATGCGTTAATTGAGCCACAAAAAACAGGAATCTATTGTCTGAAATTCATATATAAAATTGCAGATGAGACGTGGGTAGATAATTATAAAATCAAAGTGAAAGGGTGATATGCATGGCAGATGCAAACATTTATATAGCCGGTGCAAGCATAAGCCCTACATCAGTTCAGACAGGGGCGAAATATGCGATTGCTGTTGATGTTCGGAATGTCCAGTATGTATTAGGCACAAGTAATGGCTCAGCACTTGCCACTTCTGATGGTTCGATGCTGAGAGTGAAAGAATAGAGGTGATTATATGGCAGAATCATTAAAAACAATATTAATGTCGGCACTAACCGCAAAGGCAACACCGGCAGAGACCGATACCATGATTGTCGGTGAGGGAAATGTATTAAAGAAAATAACGTTTTCGCAGCTGATCACGTGGCTGAAGGAGAAGCTGGGGATTAATGAACTAAACACGAAAATGAATGATTATGTTACTATTAAAAATTTTACTCAAAAAATAACTCTGAAAAGTGGTATTGCGACTGTAAATATCAATGCTGCATTAGATGGTTATATACTTTTAGGAATCGTGCGATGCAGTTTCGCGAGTAGTTATTTAACTACGACTGGATATACATTAAGTGGAAATAATTTATCACTTACTGTACGAGACGTTTCGGCACCTACGACTTCCTCAGCTTCGGCAAACTGCTATGTAACAGCATTGTATGTTAAAAATTAAATTTTTAGAAAATTGTGCCGGCGCAACCGGAGAAAGGGCGACAGATGGAGATTAAAGGTATTGACGTATCATCTTTTCAAAGAAAACCAGATTGGTCAAAAGTATCGAATTCTGGAGTTAAGTTTGCAATATTAAGAATCCATCAAAAATCTGGATTCGATACATCTTTTGAACACAACTACAAGGGCTGTAAATCCAATGGAATTCTTATTGGTGGATACAAGTACAGCTACGCTTTAACACCGGCACAGGCGATTGACGAAGCTGAGGACGTACTTTCCGTTCTTTGTGGACGCGGATTGGATTTCCCAGTATTCTATGACATTGAATGGAGTCAGCAGAGAAGCCTTGGCAAGCAAGCTATCGAGAATGTTGCAATAGCGTTTCTGACCAGAATCAAGAAAGCCGGTTATAAAGTCGGAATTTATTGTAATCTCGACTGGTATAATAATGTTCTGACAGATGCTCTCAAAAAATACGATTGTTGGATTGCTCGTTATCCGGCAAGCGACAATGGTTCTGTGCAGGAAAGATTACGTCCGAATGTCGGTGTAGGCTGGCAGTATTCCAGCAAAGGGAAAGTTCCAGGAATCAGCGGAAATGTTGATATGGATGTGTTCTACAAGGACTATAGAGAAACGACACAGAAAGGAGAAACAAAAATGGTAAAAATCAGCAACTGCGGACATGATGAACACGGAAGATATGCAGGTGGAAAAGCAGGAGATCAGACTGGTACGGAATATCAGATCATGAACTGGTACAATAGACCGTGGCTCTGTGTTCTAAGATTCAATGACGCTAAAATTGCAGCTATGATCGCAGACATGGCGGCAAAGGCAGCACAAAACAATCTCATCGGGTACGATCAGGGTACTGCCGGAAACAGCAATGACCGGTATTCGTTCTGGCGGCACTTAAAGGCAAGTAACTACGATCCGGCGCAGATCACGGTAGCTTGTGAATCTGATTGCAGTGCAAGTACAGCAGCTATCGTCAAAGGAGCCGGGTATCGCTTAAATAACGCAAGGCTTAAAGCAGTCAGTATCTATCTGACGACACGAAACATGAGAGCTGCAATGAAGATTGCCGGTGCAAAAGTACTGACAGACAGAAAGTATCTCACATCCGGTGACTATCTAAAGGCAGGCGATATCCTCCTAAATGATAATCACCATGTGGCTATTGCCGTTACCACCGGCGTAAAAGCAAGTACGCTTTCAACGCCAACTATCCTGTCTAAAACTCCGAAGTGGGTGGGAAAAATTAACAAAAACGGTGCGCCAGTTAGAACATGGGCAGGAAAAGAATTCTCTCAGCTTAAGAGCTACCCGATACTTAACAAGGGCAATCTGGTTGATGTATGCGATACAATCAAATCCAAGAGCGGAAATGACTGGTATTACATCAGAATCGCTGAAAAGTATTTCGGATTTATTTTTGCAAAATACATTAAAAAAGTATAAAATTTAAGCCCCTTGGAGATTACTCCTTGGGGCTGTTTTTGCCGTCGCAATAAGCTTTTTCAATAGACTGCATTACAAGTAATAAATCATTTGATGTGAGTTTATCTAATGCCGCACTTGGCATCAACGACTCCATGTACTCATGATTAAGTTTCCCACTTTTTCTGTAATAGCAATACGCACGCATAAATTTCGTTCTGTGGTTCATTTTTCTATTCTCCTATATAACAGCAATCACTGTGCCGAATTTTACCCATTTACTCATGTCTTCAATTCGATATCGGTTGACTTTAAAATATTCGTTTGAATCGCCCTCAAAAGATAGATAATTCAGAGTTACGTTCTCCCCGTTTACTACATATTTTCGCAGATAAAAACATGCGTCCCTCATAAATATTCCAATATCCCCATCTCTTGGTGGTTGGCATGAGATTACCAATTTATCACCAATGTGATACAATGGGTGATATGCGTTACTGTTAATTTCTAATAACGCATCAGCATCAGAAAACCATGAGTAAGTACGGTATTTGGATATATTAATCGTATCGTGGTAAAACCTATTGCATGGTATTCCGTCTCTTATGTCATCTGCCAGTTTTATACAGTCTATAAGATATTTTTCATCCGGCAGATAATTTTTCATGTTTTTAGCCAACTGTATATCGGTTTCCAAAATAGATGCAATAAGTCTCTGTGTTCGCTTGGTTGAGTGCATGAGATTGTAGTACAAATTCAAGTCTTCTGTGCGAAATCCGCACATTTCACGGATAGGCAGCTTGAACAACATAGATGCTTTAAGAGCGACATTGAAATCAATTCGTTCGGTTTCGCCGGACTCAATTCGGACTAACGTATGCTTGGAAATTCCTAATATTGAGCATAAATCAGCTTGCGTAAGCCCTAGTGCGTTTCTCATAGCTGCGACAGTCTCACCGAATTTCTTTGAAGCGTTTATTCTGGATAGCTCGTCAATCCTTGCTTCTCTAATGATAGTTCTTATTTCTTCTTTAGTTTTCATACAATCACTCCTTTTGCATATTTTACTACTGTAAAGTGTTATATGCAATCAAAATTAATCGTGTTTTATATATACTTTTCGACATTTGGAGAGTATAATATAAGCATCTTACGAAGGAGGAAAAGAGAATGAGGAAAAAAGCAAAGAAATTATTAACAAGTGCTATGATTGGAGCAATGGTTTTGTCTACAGCAAGCATAGTTCAAGCTGAAGATTTTGTATTATATGATGAAAACGACGTGCATATTGAATCAAAAGGCTTAACGGATTCAGCAAGTACAGGTAAAATAGGACTTTATATTGAAAATAATTCTAACTTAAATTTAGGAATAGAGCCTCATGCATATGCTATTAATGGAATCATGTCTGGTGGAAGCAGTTATGGATTAAATTCTGTCGACGTAGCATCTGGGAAGAAAGCTAATTCCACAATTGAGCTTGTTAACGAATGGAAGGGAACTGATTTTTTTAAAGATTATCAAATTGATAATATAGCTTCTTTTGATATATTGTTCTGGGCATATGATAATGACCAAAGCTTCAAGAGCTTTGACAGCGGTCAAATACATGCTGATATTTCGGGAGAAACCGTACAAGAATCGCCTATTTTCTCAGACTGCAAAACTTTTTATGACAAAGATGGAATTAAAATTGATTTTTTGGATTATAGGGATAACGCCTATACATATTCTATAACAAATACAACCGGGGAATATTTTTCTTTTGCAATTGACAATATAAGCTATAACGATTTTACTTCATCAGATTTCGACACTGATCTTTATAATATATGTATACTTAATAATTGTAAAAGAGTAATTACGATAAAACCATCTGATGACTTTTTAGCAGAAAATGGAATCAATGACGTGACAAAAATGGATTTCTCGCTTAAAATATGGCCATCAGAAGATTTTACCAGAGAATACGCTACTGATATAGTATCTGTAGGCTGGTGATTTTAATATTCACTTATAAAAATTAAAAAGAGACTGGGAGAAAAAATCCCGGTCTTTTTCCATTTCCGGCAACATTTCTTTGCACAAAAATATGATCTTGTATCACAATTGAAACGTACACCCATGCTATTATATATGCATAGAAAAGCTCCTGTGCTTCACAGTATTAAATAGTCGGTGTTACCTACCGTATGGTCTGGAAGGGAGGAAACGATCATACGGTATGGTTTTACCATATAAAGGCAAAAAAAGAAGAGGGGCAAAACCCCTCTTTATTTAATAAACAGGTAAATCAAATAGTGCTTGTTCTGTCCGCATTCCGCCTAAATACATATCCATTTGCAATTTTATTCTTTGACTTCTATTTCGAAGTCCATAACATGATTCGGCTACACATGAAGCTCCTATTGGAAGTTCTTGATAATAATGATTTATATCTCCTGGATATATTTCAGCCATATAACCCGATTGATCTATGACCTTTCCATAATTGTCAATAGTCATCCATAATCCGGGCATAAATGAATCGTTATTAGTATATCCAATATTTTTACAAGTATATTCTATCATAATTACTTGAGCCGGATTTGTTTCGTCATACGGATTTCTATAGTCAGTTTCGTAAACACGATTAATAGTAAATTCAAATTGACCATTTACTCTCCATGTTTGGCCTAATCCATATGTTTTTATTGTTGGCTTAGAAATGATTGAAGGATTTGAGCCATTAGAACCTGAACCATCAGAAAAAGAGCCACCAGAACTTGCAGATTTTTTAACTATTACTTTACATTTAAAAATCTTTCCAGAAGCGCTTTTAGCATAAATATAGGTCGTTCCAGTTTTCTTCCCAGTAACTTTGCCTTTTGAAGTTACAGTTGCAATGGATTTGTTCTTTGAAGACCATTTATATTTCTGCTTGGTGTTCTGCATTTTAAGCTGATAGGTCTTGCCTTTCTTGACAGTAATAGATGTTTTACTTAACTTTGGTGATTCCGCAGTTACTTTACAAGTGTATTTCTTCTTGCCAATTTTAGCAGTGACAGTGGTAGTTCCTTTCTTCTTAGCGGAAACTTTTCCCTTCTGCGTAACCGTGGCAACAGACTTGTTAGAAGAAGTCCATCTTGCTTTCTTTTTAACACCATTAACTTTTAATTGAATGGTTTGCCCCGTGCATATTGTTACTTTTTTCTTGCTGATACTGGCAGCTGATACAGGAAGTGCCATACATACAACAAGTATCAGAGCAAATAACAATACACTTGCTTTTTTTGCTACTTTTTTCATACTGAAATTCCTCCTTTGCAATTTGCCTACATTATACCACCGTAATACCAGATAGCAAAGAAAAATATAAGAAATTTTGAGGTAATGCAAATGAAAATATTTGAACGAATTCTAATCATTATAGGAATCATTTTATACGCCAACTATATAATCCACTTGCCAATGTGCGTGAAAGACTATGCCAATAAGGATTTTGGTATATACTCAACCCAAACTATGCACAAGCATTCAACGCTTACTATGAGCACGGTTTTAAAACTGGTGTCTGAATCTACACTCAAATTCTACATTTCACCACGCAAAGCAGATTTTATCTTTGACTACACAAATAATTTCTATGCGATCATAAATATTCCAGTCTATCTCTGGCAGTTTGCAAGGGCGAATATTAATCCATGTGTCCTGTTACATTGGATCTGCGGAAAATATGATAAAAATAAATGTTCGAATGCATATTTCCCACTGTCCAGACATATACTGTAGTAAAGTTTCGATTGGGAGGGTTATTTATGGATTATAAGAAAGAAATTATTGAGATGATAAAGAAGATACACAATGAATCAATGATAAAATTCATTTATGGATGCGTAAAAAGAGTATATAGCGAAGAAAGGGCAGGAAAATAATTCCCACCCTTACATCTTAAAAAACGAATTTTTCAAAAAAATCACATAGCAAATCTTTTTTGTCGGGCGGCAGATTATCGTATTCAAGAATAATTCTTTTGAAACGAGGGTCTGACTGCTCGATTTTTGTAATTACATCTCCGAATTCAATGTCAGGATCTTGCTTCTCTTTCAAATCTGTTAAGTCTGACATCCCTATACGAAAATAATCTGCCAAAGCCCTAATCTTTCCAGTACCCGGCATAGAATTGCCTTTACACCACATATTGAATGTAGATGTGTTTGCACCGATGGCTTCGGCAACTTCTTTTTGTTGCTTTCCACTTTTTAAAATATACCTATTAAGATTGTTTGAAAATATTCTCTTTTGTTCTTCATCTGTCATCATTATCTTTTCCTCCTTATACTTGGTATTTTACACTATAATTAAATTAAATTCAATAGTAAATTCAATTATTTTGAATATTAGTGTTGACAATTCAATTTAAATGAATTATAATAAGCCCATAAATCAAGAAAGGAGATGGGTAAATGCCAAAAATTTCATTAGAAGCAGTTCGTGTTAACGCAGGATGCAACCAGAAAGAATGGGCTGAAATCTTCGGTATTTCCAATGCAACCGTGGTTAATTGGGAAAAAGGTAAGACTGAACCAACATTGTCACAACTTAGAAGAATGAGTGAGCTTTCTGGAATCCCTATGGATTTTATTTTTGTGCCTAATAAATTCAATTAGAATGAATTAAGGAAGGAGACTAATGAACGAATTACAGATTTTTAATTCAGAAGAGTTCGGAGATATTCGAACAGCAGAAATTGACGGTAAACCGTACTTTGTTGGCACTGATGTTGCGAAAGCTCTTGGATATAACAACCCCAGAGATGCTGTATCAAGGCATTGCAAGGAAGTCGTGAAACGCGACACCCCTACATCTAGTGGCGTTCAGTCAATGTCATACATAAATGAGGGAGATTTATACCGCTTGATTATGAAGTCGAAACTTCCGTCAGCAGAGAAATTCGAATCATGGGTTATGGATGAAGTCCTTCCGGCAATCCGCAAGACAGGTTCTTATCAGAAACCAATGACCACAGCAGAGCAGATTCAGTTGTTGGCTCAAGGCAATCAAGATCACGAGGAGCGGATTGAGAAACTTGAGAACACCATGACACTTGACTATGGTCAGCAGAAGTACATCAGTGATCTAGTTTCCAAGGTGGTGATCGAGGTTCTGGGTGGAAAGAAATCCAATGCCTATGATGAAATTGGGAAAAAGGTATTTGCAGAGTGTAACAGGGATGTAAAGACATACTTTGATGTGAATGCCAGAAATAACATTCCGAAATTGAGATACCAGGAAGCAGTCGAATACATCAAGGAATGGCAACCGTGTACTAACACCAAGATGATGATTCGGGACTGCAACGCCCAGATGACAATGTAGGAGAGAGATATGGAAGAAACTAATGCATTACTCAAGCAGATTTTGGAAGAACTTAAAGCCATTCGAAAAGAGATTGTACCTACAAGAACAAAAAAAGTAACGCACACAGCAAATATCTTCGGGAAGACAATTACCGAATGCGTTACAGATGGAGTTAGTTCTGCGATTCAGAAATCCATTCGTGATACTGACGAAGCAGATTCACAGCGATTGAAGTAGACAATCCAGTAATTGCAGATACGAAATTGTCTGTGTCTTCAATTGCGTCGGCTGTTGGCAGATTCAGCTTTTTCATATCAATGGTTTTTAAGAAATCATCAAAATCTTTCATATTAGCACCTCCCTGAGGGGGAGATTATACCACAAAAAAGGAGGCGAATCAAAACTAAAAAACTTCATATATGAATTATTTTTCAAGAAAAGATATTCGGTAATTGATATAGTGAGCATTTGCGTTGGAATTGTTATCGGAATCCATATTTTCGATAGGCTTGTTTAAAAAAATGTTTTCAAAATAACTAGGAGGGAACATATGAAAGCGAATAAAAAATATTCGCACGAGAAAGTTGAATTAGAAGAAGATGCGAATAAGCTACTTTCTGAATTAACCGCGATAGAAAAAGCCGATGAACATGTTTCCAAATTAGTCCAAATGGGATTGTGGACGGACGAAAAAACACAAGAAGAACTTGATAGATTATATACGCAAAAATTTAGAATGTTTGCGGAATTAATATTGGGGAGAAAAACTTTTAAAGGAGGAAAAGAAAAGGATGAATAAAAACACTTACGAACCAGAAACCCTCGAAGAAAAATTTGCTTTTCTGGCAGGGAGAGTAGCCGCACTCGAAGCAATGCTGAACGCAGATAATTCAAATTTTATTGATAAAAAAGATGTAGCTACAATCATGGGAATTAAATATTTCGAGGAGGATTTCGATAAGAAAGAAGAGTGAAACGCCCCGGAGGTGACGCAACACCTACCGGAGCATGTATCTAACTTAATTTGGGTAAGTTAAATACAGGTAAAGTATATCATACCTTCCTGTATTTGAAAAGAAAATTTATACCAGGAGGGCATTTTTTATGTCTAAAATCACAAAACACACCGAAAACGTAACTAAAAACCAGAGTCTTGCAAGCGAAATCATCGCAGATCAGGCGGCAAAAACAAAACGTCTGGAAGTCGCAGTTGTAGCGCTGTCAGTAGCTTTACTTGCAGCAGCAGCAACTAAAAGAAAGAAGTGAGGGATATGAGGAAAAGAATGTATTTTATCGGAGTGATGGCACAGGTGGGAACATTTTCCACGATTGCATTATTGCTCTGGTGGATGACAAAAATGGATGTACTTAAACTGTTCTGCATAAGTGCGGTGGTGTCTTCAATGATATCCCTTCCTATTTTAATGCAGATAGAAAGGTGGGTAAACGGAGTTGAATAAACTTTTAGAAAACAATCAGGCAACACTGATTGGGACAATTGAATCCAAGTTTGAATTTAGCCATGAAACATATGGAGAAAAGTTTTACACAATGCAGGTATCGGCAAAACGACTGAGCGATACAAAGGATATTCTTCCAGTTATGGTATCCGAAAGGCTTATTGATGTAACACAGGACTATACCGGAGAAATGGTTGAAGTTTACGGACAATTCCGTTCTTACAACAAGCACGATGACAAACACAGTAAATTAATTCTCTTTGTTTTCGCAAGAGAAATTAAATTTGCAGAGGAAGGTACATATCACACCAATAATATTCTTTTGGACGGATTTATCTGTAAACCGCCAGTATACAGAAAGACACCAAACGGAAGAGAAATCGCAGATATCCTTCTTGCAGTAAACCGCCCACATGGAATATCTGACTACATACCGTGCATTTGCTGGGGAAGAGATGCCAGATATATTGGCGGCTGCGAAGTTGGAGATAACATTCTTTTGCAAGGAAGAATACAGAGCCGAGAATACACAAAAAAAGTTGAAACTGAGGTTGAAAAAAGAACGGCTTATGAAGTTTCAGCATATTGGTTGGAGGATAAAACAGCATGAAAACAGTAGAATTGAAACAGCTTAACATTGAAAACTACAAGAAGTTTGAGTCTGCGGAGTATCAGTTCGCGCCACGAACAATGGTGTCCGGCAGGAACCGTCAGGGTAAAACAACGTTGATGGACGCATATTTTGATACACTGACCGGAAAGCTTGCAGACGGTACATCTCCGAATAATGTCAGAAGAAAAGAAGACGGAGAAGAAGTTGAGGGTGTCGTATCAAGAGAACTCACACTTCTGATTGATGGAGAGGAAACCGTGATCCGTAAGGAAACGAAGAAAGGCAAATCTTCTAGTACCACAAAATATCAGGTTGATGGGTTTGATTACAACCAGACAAAGTATAAGGAATTTTTAAAAGGAATATCGGACTCAGAAACCATTATGATGTGTAGCAATGCCAGAGTATTCCTTAATGAACTTCGAAAATCAACAGCAAGTGCCAGAGCAATGCTTGAAAAGATGGCAGGGTTCAATGTGGATAAAGTATTACAGGACAATCCAGAAGTATCGGAAATCATCAAGAATCATTCTGTCGAGGAAGTTGTGAAAAAACTTAACAAAGACAGAAAAGATATCCAGAAGAAAATTGACGTCAAAAAGGTTGAGATTGATACCTTAAAGAAACAGGAAATACCAGACGCAACAGTCCTTGAAGAAAAGAGAGAACAAGTTTTAAATCATCTGACCAAGCTGAGACAGAAAGAACAACAGCTGAGTGATTCTGGAAAAGCATACAATGAACTTTCCTATGAAATTGTAGGTCTTAAGAAATCCAGAGATGCGATCATTTCAAATGCAGCAGAAGCATTACAGGAAGAAAAAAGAAAAATCGTTTCCTTATTAAATAACAGGCAAATCGAAAAGATGAAAGAAGAAAATCATCTGCGTAATCTTGAAAACGAATTGTCCAAAACCGAAAATCCAAAACGCCTTGAGTCGATGATTTTGCAGTTACAGGAAAAATATAAAGCACAGTATGCGACAGAATATAATAACAGCTCTAAACTGGAAGATATTCAGAATGAACAATTCGACCCTACGGTTGCCATTTGCCCGACTTGTGGTCAGGTTCTTCCGGCAGACGAGATGGAACGACTTAAAGCAGAATTCGAACAGAAAAAACAGGAGAGAATCAAAGCTGAGTTGGACAAAAAAACAGATTTCGAGAATGCAAAACAGCAGAATCTCAGAGAAATCAATGAAGAAGGTAAAAAAACAGTAGAGGAAAAGAAAAAAGCCGAAATCAAGAGAGAACAGCTGGAAAAAGATATTGAGGCATCTAAGAAAAGCATTGCAATCCTTTTGACCGAAATTTCAAAAACTAACAAAGAATTAGAAAGCATTGCGGAGCCAGATATGTCTGGAAACGAAGAGTATCAGGCAGTTGTAGCAGAAATCCAGAAGAAACAGGAACAGCTTGACGGACTGACTAATAATTCTGAGGAAAATGCAGCAGTTCAGGCAGAAAGAATGTCTGCTGAAAAGGAACTTACAGGAATCGAAACAAAAATTGAGATGGAAAAACAGGCAGTTCAGAAACAGGCAGAAACGCTCGAACAACTAAATGCGGACAGAAAGAAATTAGGTCAGGAAGATTCCGATATTCAGCAGAAACTTGACATGTTGAAAGAATTTTCCATCAAAAAGAATCAGGCACTTGCAGAAGCCATCAATCCACATTTCAAGCACTTTCAGTTTCAGTTTTTGGACTATACGCAGGACGGTGAACCAGTCGAAACTTGCAAGATGATTTGTGACGGAATCGGATATTTCGATGGACTGAACCATTCTGATCAGATTCTTTGCAACATTGACCTCGTAACTGGCTTGCAGGAATTAAACGGCTTGAACTTGCCGATTTGGGTTGATGATGTTGAATCCGTAAATGCTGACAGAATACCAGATACGGGCAGACAGATGATTCTTCTTAAAGTTTCTGATGATGAGTTGAAAGTGGAGGGGATTTGATATGACAACATATGATATTGAAAAAGCAATTCAGTCACAGGAGCAGTTTTGCATAAAAAATGATTATCCGCATTTTGCACCGAAAAACGGAATCTGTTGGTCTTGCCATCAGAATATTTACGCTGAGAAAGGACACACACGGTACGGTAAAGAGATACATGGAATTTCTGTTGAGGGAGCAGGAAATCATTTGATTACGAGTTGCCCGTTCTGTAGCAGAAGTTATTGTGATTAAAACGCAATAGGATTAGCATAGTCAGCTTTGCAACGGCAAAGTGATGCAATGACAGGCAATGCAATGGATATGCATAAAACAGATATGAAACGCCACGGCATAGAAGCACACTGCTGAAAATCGCAAAGGAGAAGCGTAGAAACGCACAGAAACGTAACGGAACAGATATGTGGGGAACCGCACTGCAACGGATTAGCGAAGCTGAGAAAAGCCAAGGAAGAGCAGTGAAAAGAACAGCGCAGCAATGGAATAGCTTAGAGAAGCGAAGAATGGCAATGGAGGAGCATGGCCTTGACAAGCAAAGTATTAAGCAAAATAAAAAAATCGGAGGAATATGAAATGAAAGAATTAAAAGTCAGATTAACATTTTTAGAGGAAGTTCTGGGAACAGCAAATGCAGAAAAAGATATTCACGAGAAGTTTATAGCATCTAAAGCACCAGATGCACCTTCCAGAGAACAGGAAGTTGAAGCTTTAGGGGTTAAAGAAGTTATTGAAAAAGATCGAACAGTATTTCCAAAAGACGAAAATGGCAATCCGTTCTTATGGGACTACCAGATCAGAGGATTCTTTAAGTCAGCTGCACAGGCCGGTTCCTATATCGGAGGAGCAAAGAAACTTGCAGCTTATAAGAAAAAAATTGACTTACTGGTATTTGTAAACGAACGCAAAATTCCGTTTATTCTTCCAGAAGGTACAGAACTTTCTGACTGTCAGAGACCACTAAGAGCACAGACAGCACAGGGCGAAAGAATCTCTTTGGCAGACAGTGAAACAGTACCAGCAGGGTCAACAGTAGAATTCACAATCAAAGTACTTGATGATTCACTCATGAAATATGTAATTGACTGGCTTGATTATGGAGCGTTCAACGGCATTGGTCAGTGGCGAAACTCAGGCAAAGGCCGTTTCAAATGGACTGAAATCACAGAATAAGCTACGGCATGGCTGATTGTAGTTATGATAGGCAAAGCAAAGGCACAGAATTGCTGGGTAATGATTTGCTTCGGCGAAGCGTAGCAAAGTAATGTATCGGAGTGGTACTGAGAGGTGCAGAAGGGCAAAGTTATGGAATTGAAAAGAGTTGATACGTTTTGGCAAAGTAAAGAGAGATTTCGCATAGTGAGGTAGCGGAAAAGCGCAGCAGAGCAATGTGTTGTAAAGAAATGTAACGCATTGGCGAAGTAGGGCAGGGCAAAGATACGTATAGGCGAAGCACGGAGTAGAATAGAAAAGTAATGTATAGCAATGGTGCTGAGTAGAGAAGATGAGCAAAGGATAGGCAGAGCGTAGCTCGGTTATGATTTGCTTTGGTGAAGCGTAGAACTGAACAGAAATGCAAACAAAAAATGAGTTAATTAATATAAGAAAAGGAGAATTAAAATGGCAGAAAACAAAAATGCAGTATCAACACAGAATCAGGAAAAGAGAACACCGGTAAAGTTAAATACCGATTTCAGTTTAGGAATCTTTGGAAGTTCCGACAATTTCACAATGGCAACTCAGATGGCAAAGGCTTTCGCCCAGTCAACAATTGTTCCGAGAGAATATCAGGGCAATTTTGCGAACGGTCTTGTAGCAATTGATATGGCAAACCGTCTGAAAACAAGTCCTCTTACAGTTATGCAGAATCTCGATGTTATTCAGGGAAGACCTGCATGGAGAGCCACATTCTTGATTGCAATGATTAACAGTTCCGGTAAGTATGATATGGAATTGCAGTTCGACGAAAAGAGGGATAAGAACGGTAAGCCTTATTCCTGTACTTGCTGGACTGAGAAAGACGGAAGAAAGGTAACTGGAATCGAAGTCACAATGGACATGGCGAACGCCGAAGGATGGACAAAGAAAAACGGTTCAAAATGGATTACTATGCCACAGGTAATGCTAAGATACAGAGCTGCTTCTTTCTTCTCAAGAATGAATTGCCCGGAACTTTCAAACGGATTGTATACCACAGAAGAAGCTATCGAAATTGCAGATGCAGATTACAAGGTATATGACTTAGAAAAGGCCGTTGAAGAGGATATCAAAAAACATGCCAATACAGAGGAATTTGTGTCAGTAATCGAGGAACAGCCTAAACAGCCAACAGTCGCAGAATCCGTAAAGACTGCCGAGAAAGAGCCAGTTCCGGCAGCAGGTAAAGAACCAGAAATTCCGGATTTTATGAAGCAGGAGGAAATGTGATATGAACAATAAAGAAATTTTACAGAAAGCAAAGGAACTGGTTGAACTCTTGGAAAAGCAGGAAGAATCTGGAAAGGTTGAGTTATCAACACTGAAACGAGGAGATGTGTTCCAGACCACCGGAAAGCGTAAATACATGGTTCTGGAACAATATGGAGATACAACGAAAATTATTTCGCTTGATCTGGTGAAAGAAAAAGTAGAGTTTGGTGATACCTCAGATTACAAAACATCAAAGGTAAAGAAACTGTGTGACACTGAAATCCTGAAAGACTTCGAAGAAGAATTCGGGGCAGAAAATATCGAAACACACACAGCAGATATTATCACTGCGGATGGGCAGAAATTGGGGACTGTTGATTGTAAAATTCGACCGATTACGTTTGATGAAGCGCGCGGATATACAGATATCACACCGAACAATGATCTGAACGACTGGTATTGGACATTATCTCCATGGTCAACAAAAGAACGTGGATGGGCGAAAGTCTTTGCCGTTGTTTCCCCTTCGGGCTTTATCTTCAACGACAATTGCAACGACGAAAATGGTGTTCGCCCAGTTTGTATCTTAAAATCTAATATCTTTGTATCTAAGGCGGAGGAATGATTATGAAGAAAAATCTGAAATATTTTGAGGATGAATTATCCCGATTAAGTAAAGAGTTCACGGAATTCAAGAAAAAGCACATCGGAAAGCCGGAAATCGGAAAAGCTATTGAACTTGCAGGTATGGAATGGCTGATTCTGGATAAGACAGAAAAAGGATATTTTGCCATTTTGAATGGATTTGATGGAAAAGAAAGAACATTTGATTCAGCTTCAAATAACTGGATTTCGAGTAAACTGAGAAATGAGTTAAATACTCGTTTTCTTAAAAAAATTACGGACGAGTTTGGAGAAGATACAGTTATTGAGTTTGATCGAGATTTGCTTTCTTTGGATGGCCAGACAGAATACGGACATTGTAAAGATAAGATTTCGATGTTGACGGTGGATGAATACCGAAAATACAGAAAATTCCTTCCAAATATGGATAAATGGTGGTGGCTGCTTACTCCATGGAGTACACCAGCAAATGGTTACAGTGTAACGAATACCGTTGTTTCCCCTTCGGGCTGTATCTTCGACGACAATTACGGCAACGTAAGTGGTGTTCGCCCAGTTTGTATCTTTTCTTCTTCAATCTTTGAATCAGGAAATGATGATTGATGGCGAATGAAGATTTAAAGGTAATAATAAAGGCCAAGCAACTTGCAAAGCATACATTAATAGTTACGAGTAATGCCAGACGATACCCGAAAAAATACAGGTTTTCACTTGTAGATAAAATGCAAAATAAAGCATTGGAAATTTATGAGTCACTATTTGAAGCCAACCGAACTGATCTGAAAGATTATAAAAGAGAGCGATTAGAACTTCAAACAAAAGCCATTACTCATTGTGATGAGTTGATGTACTTTATAGAACTTTCATATGAATTAGGAATTATCAATTCCGGTGGAATGGAAGCATGGTCGCAAATGGTAAAAGATATAAAGTACATGACTATTTCATGGAGAACAAAAGACAGAAAAAGATAATTTTCACAGGTTATGCACTGCAAATACCGTTGTTTCCCCTTCGGGCTATATCAACAACAACAATTACAACAACGAAAATGGTGTTCGCCCAACATGGATCACATGCAGACAGAGTAAGCGTAAAGCTGAAATCAGAAAAGATACAAGCAAATGCATAACCTTTCCGCAATGGACAAATATAAAGGAACAAAATAAATGGATAAAGAAATTGTTGCAAATTTTGAGAATTTATATCGTTCTTACAAAAAAGTTAAGAGCGGTAAGAAATTTAATTCAGGTACTGCAAGATTTTCTAATTTGTCTCTTGAAGGCATTCATCTCTTGAAGGAACAATTGGAAAGTCAAACGTATACCATAAATCCGTATAATAAATTTCAAATTCATGAGCCAAAAGAGCGCACGATAGAATCATGTGCATTTAAGGATAAAGTAGTGCAGAGATGCTTTTCTGATTACATTCTGACACCGAAACTTGAAAATATCCTGATTAAATGGAATACTGCCGGGCAGCAAGGAAAAGGGCAACATATGGCAATGGACGGGTTAAGAAATCAAATGTTGGATTTCTATAAAAGAAATGGAATGAATAGTTGGATTGTAAAATGTGATATTCACAAATACTTTTATTGCATAGACCATGAAATCATGAAAGATGTTTTGGATTATTACTTTGATGATGATTTTACAGTCTGGTTAAACCATTTGTTTATTGACAGTACAGGTAATCCCGGGCTTCCATTAGGAAATCAGGTAAATCAGAAGTACGCATTGTTGCTTTTACATTCACTGGATCAGATGATAACGATTGAATTTGGAAATCCATATTACGGACGATACAACGATGATTTTTATGTGATTTGTAAAACGAAAGAAGATGCCAGAGAAATTCTTGAGGCAATCCGAAAGATGGTTGAAAGCCTTGGACTGAAACTAAACCCTAAATCACAAATTGTACCATTTCGCATGGGCTTGTGTTATCTGGGCTTTCATCATTACGTGACTGATGAAGGAAAATATATCAGAAAATTGCGTGGTGATAAGAAACGAAAAACACAGAGAAAAATCCGAAGATGGGTACGGGCAGTAAATGACAGGAAGATGTCGATAGAAAAATTCCATGAAAAATACGGAGCATGTAAGAATCATATGCTTCATGGAAATTGCACCAAACTATGCCATAGTATGGATTTGGATATTGAAAGGAGAATGAAGTGAGATTAATTAGTCAGAATGGGGAATTTGATGTTCCTTATGAAATCGCAGTATTAAGTAGAACAGGAAATATCATAAGAGTATATGTGCCGATAGTTGGTGAAAAAGGAACAATTATGGCGACATACTCAACAGAAGAAAAGGCTAAGAAAGTTATGGAAATGTTGCACAACACATATACAGGAGCATTCTTCGCACAGAATATAGAAGTTCCAGAAGATATCGAAAAGGAATTTATGAATATGGCAGCAACAAAAGGTTTTGGAATTATTAAAACTGCTATTGATAGTTCTGATATAAAATTCGAACCGGAAAACATTGTGTTTAGATTTCCAAAGGATGATGAAGTATGAAAAGAGTAGACAGTAAGAAAGACTGGGAACAGGTAATAACCATTGAACTTCCGTTGAAGCAACTCAAATTAATGCGAGATAGCATGTGCAAAGTAAGCTATGCGGAGTTAGAGAGCCTAAATAAAGGAAAAGACATTCCATATGACTATTCCGATTTAGAGAAAACCATAGGTGAAGCTGATGATATCTTAGACGCATAAATGCAATACACGGAAAGCGAGGTGATACCATTTGTTCATGCGAGTAATTTCAACAGGAAGTACCAAAGGAAATTGTTATGCTTTGCAGTCAAGTACAGGCGAGATTGTTCTTCTTGACTGCGGATGCAATTACAAGAAAATCCTTAGAGGGATTGACTACCAGATAAGCAATATTGAAGCTGTACTTCTTTCACATGGGCACGGAGATCACACCGAAGCATTCAAAGAAATAATGGATGTAGGCATTCAGATTTACACCAATGACGAGACAGTTGAGGACATGAACATCCGAACAGGTGAACTGATGAAAGGCGTTCCAGAAAGACACCCATTTAGAGTTGGTTCGTTTATCGTGATTCCATTTGAGCTACCGCATACAACATATGATAAGGAAGCAAATCAGCTTATCCCTTGCTCGAACTACGGATATCTGGTGGAGCATAAGGAAATGGGGAAACTTCTGTATATGACCGATTTCGAGTATTGCATATATAGTTTCCACAAGATGAAAATTGCACATCTGGTAATTGAGTGTAACTACTGTGAAGAATTGGTAGACATGACAGAAGCTAACTACAGGCATAGATTGAAAGGGCATTGTTCTTTGCCAACTTGTAAGCAATTCATTAAGCAAAATCGCACAGAATCGCTTCGAACGGTAACACTTGTACATTTAAGCGGTCAGGCATCAGATGCCCGTAAAATACAAAAAGAAATACAGGAAGTCGTAGGAGACAATGTTCTAGTTCAGATTGGACGGGCTGGACTGGAAGTTGACTTGAATTTATGCCCGTTCTGAAAGGAGAAATTTTATGGAAATGACAGACTGTAACAAATGCAGGTTTCGTAACTGCTGTACATTAGCATGGGATTACGGTTCACTTTACTGCAATGATTATGAGGAGGAAGATATATGAAAGAATGGTCAGAAAAATCTCTTGCCGCAGAGGGATATAAACTTATGAATGCCGAAATCACATGTGTATCATTGAATTTCAGAGACCACGGAGTACTTACACTTGACTTATCTCTTTCCGGTGGTGGATGGGGATGCGTATACGGCGGATATGTACTTGGAAATGGTTATCTCGGAGCAAGAGAATTTAAAGGTTCTGCATCTGGACTTGAAGCAATCATGCGAATTATGGACATAGTTGGAGTCGAGGATTTGATTAATCTCAAAGGAAAACATGTTAGGGTTGCTACAAAAGGATGGGGAAATAGTGTAAAAATCATTGGAAATTTTATCAAAGATGATTGGTTTGATTATGAAAGCTTCTTTGAAGATAAAAAGAGGGAGGATGAAACATGAAAGTTTTCTTGAAAGTGTTGAGCAAATTAAAGAAACCGTCAACTCACAGTAATCCAGAAGACGTTGATCCGTTGTTCTGTCGGTACAACAAGGGTTGGAATGATGCGATCGAAAAGGTTGAGAAACTGATTAATTCATATAGCTTATCGGATATGTGGATTCCAGTAGACGTGAAACTGCCGCCGGAACCAAAGCCTAATCATATTTTTAAAGGAGACATATATTTGATTGCTACCGAAAAAGGAACAATTCCATTCAGAGCAATGTGGAATGGAGAATATTTTACAGACGGTTTCGAAAAATTGAAAGTAATTGCATGGATGCCTTTGCCAGCTATGCCAGAACCGTACAAGGAGAACAAACATGAATAAAGTAATTTTGATCGGACGTTTGGTAAAAGACCCAGACATCCGAATGGGAACAAACAATATAACAATTGCCAGATACACACTTGCAGTTGAGAGACAGTATCGCAAAAACAATGAACGCACATCAGACTTCATAAATTGTATTGCACTTGGAAAGAATGGCGAGTTTGCCGAAAAATATCTGTATAAAGGAATGAAGATTGCAGTTATCGGAACTTGGCAGACTGGAAATTACACTGACAAGGACGGAAAGAAAGTATACACAAATGATTGCCTTGTGGAAACACATGAGTTTGCAGAAAGCAAGAAGAACCAGCCAAAAGAACAGTCGCAGCCACCAGTTCCAAGTCCAGAACAGGACACAAGCGGATTCATGGATATGCCATCAATTATGGATGACGAACTTCCGTTTAATTAAGGAGCGATTAAATGAAACCAATTTTAGAGTGCAAATTTGATTATAAAGGTTATCCATGTGTAGTTCTGTTTATGCCATTGGGATATAGATGTGGATATGTTGGTACAACTGAGAAAGATTTTAATTACTACAGTAAATCAGAAGATGTAATTAATCTTTTTACTACTTGTCCTGTTCGAATTACTTATTCCGAGCCAAAATTGAAAGGAGAATATGATGGGAAAACATGGTGGATTGGTTTCGACCATGGGGGTGGTAACGAAGGAAGAGATTGGGAATCAGCCGAGTATTATTATAGCGAAATCCCTGATTGGCAAAGACTCATTAAGCCATTAGCAAATATATGTAAAGAATCTGGAATGCAGTTTCCACCTGCGGTTTCAAAATATGAAATTATTGAAGAATGCAAGAGAATTGTAGATCAGATCGTAAAGGAGTGATGCTGGGTGGATTATAAAAAGCTTCGTCAGGTTAAGGCTATCGAAGCAAGCAATAAGAAAAGACTTTTAAAAGTCAATCCCAAATTGGATAACAAAAGTGGCATATATTTTCTTACCAGAGTAGATGAAAACGGAATCCCATTTTTTTATATCGGGCAGGCAGTACATATAATTCAGAGGATGTGTTCACATCTCACTGGATATCAGCACATTGACTTATCCATAAAGAAAAGAGGGCTCTACAGTGAAGATAATCCTTTTGGATGGAAAATTAATTTCATTCATTATCCGGTAGAACAGCTTGATAAAATGGAGCAGTTCTGGATTCTGGAATATACAAAAAAAGGTTACCAATGCAGATACAATAAGACATCTGGAAGCCAAGGTGAGGGGAAAGAAAAGATTAATGAATTCAAACCAGCCAAAGGCTACAGGGATGGTATACAGCAAGGCAAAATTACCCTTGCAAGAGAATTAAAGCATATCATTGATACTCACTTAAATGTATCAATCAAACCAGAGAAATCAAACAACAAGGTGTCTATAAAGGCACTTGAAAAATTCAACAATCTTCTTGATGAAGAATCTTACAAATGATAAAGTTGCCGGTTCTGGCAGACAAAATCCCAAATAATTACAACTAAATATGCGCACGCCCTCTGGGATTGGAACAGTGAAACTTGTTTCCCGGCATATCACGCTATCCGGTTCCAGGGGTAAAAAGAAAAGAGGTAACTATGGTAAGTAAATATAACACCGAAAGAAAGTATCTCGATGGACAAGAGAACAGAAAAGAAATTTATCTGTTTCTTATCAGATATTTTACAAAATATGGATACGCGCCGTCATTTAAAGAAATTTCCGAAAGCCTTGGCATATCAAAAGCAACTGTGCAACGACATATGAGGCAGCTCGAACTTGATGGCTTGATTGCTACTGCGCATCCGAATACTCCGCGAGCGTTCCGCCTTGTTGGATATGAATATCAGAAGGTGGAAGAAGTATGAGAATATACAGTGTTTTCGAGAATGAACAGTGGAATGGCGATATGACCGCTGATGATATTTCACAAATGCTGAAAGGATTGGTGAGAGCATGAACAGGGCAGAAAGAAGAAAGAAGAAGGCAGCAGAAAGCATCTGAGAAAACACGCTTAAATGCACCGTACAATTTCAGCAATTTCAGCCTGGAACAAATTTCAAAGGTAACAGGTGCAAGAGTTGAAGCACTAAAACTGTACTTAAAACAACGAGAAGATGAAATACGTGAGGAACTGATTAAAGAATCTCAGGAAAAACTTTGGAAAGTGGAAGATTATATTGCAGTGGCAAATATTCTGATTAGTTTATACGCAATTAAAATGACATGGGGATTCACAAAATCTAATCAGAGATTCTTAGATAATATAAATCCTGCGAAAGAATACGTGGAAAGAGTTGGCATAGAGCAGGCATACCAAGAATGCCATGATCTGATGGATATTAATATCGAATTTGATTCTTTTGATATCAACAAGGAATTTGGTTTTGGAGAAAGTGAGGAATAATAATGACAGAGAATTGCAATGAATGTAGCATCGCGTGGATTCGTGGTGGTGAGTACGCAGAAGTGTCAGCACATAACGGCAGTAAAATGAAAGGAAGAGTCTTGAAGCTTGCAGAACAGCATCCAGAAGATGTGAAGATTCTGGCCACAAACAAAGATGGTTCCATATTTGCCCATGTTCCAGTTAAATACGTGAAATTACGAGCACCAAGAGAATTAACAGAAGAACAGAGAGCGGAACTGGTGGAACGTGGCAAGAATATGTCGAGAAATAAATCAGTTGATTACGAAAAAACGTCAGATTTCGATTCTGACGATGAAGATGAGGAAATGTTCGATGTTTAATGAAAGAATGGGAATTAATGTTGAAAATGGCAAAAGTAGGATTTGCCCTAAATGTGGGAATCGTTTTCATGTTTTCGCAGATTATAACCGGCATTATGGAGGAGATTTATATTGGTGCGAATGCACAGAATGTAAAACCATAACAAAAATACATCACAGTAAGGAAGCTGCAATAGTGGCTTTTAAGGAAGGATTGGTGCACAAAAATGAGCAAAGTGAACATATATGGGCTTAAAGCATATATAAGTAAAACGTTTGATTTGCATGTTGGCAAAAGAATCAAATACGTAGAACGTGGCGGGGAAGAAAAAGAGCATATCTATGAGGTAAAACAACTTTTTCCGCATTGCGTTTTACTGGAAGATATTTTCGATCATACAAGGATTTGCCCTTGTTACAGCAAATTAAGCTTGATGTTAAGAGGGATTGAATAAGAATCTGGTTAAGAAGATGGGAGTTTAAAATGAAATTTATAGATTTTTTCGCAGGAATCGGAGGATTTCGCAGGGGAATGGAATTAGCGGGGCATGAATGCGTTGGTTTTTGCGAATTCGATAAATTTGCTACTGCGAGTTACATCTCAATGCACTTACTGACAGAAGAGCAGCGAAAGGTATTGGTAGATATTCCTATCAAGAAAAGACAGAAAGAAATATTAAAGGAGGAATACAGAAATGGAGAATGGTATGCTGACAAGGAATAAAAAGCTGAAAGACTACGGTATTCCGGCAGAGGACATAGAAAAACTGAATACGATGCTGAAAGACTTTCCGGCAGAGTACGGATACCTGCTTTCCGGTGCTGCCTTGTCAGCTTGCCCGAAGAACACGGTGATAGCAGATATGGTAATTGAGAATATCCTACACCGGAAAAGCTACAGGAAAATCAGCAAAGAAAGATATATTCCGATGAATCCAAAAGACTTTTATGGATACAGACGCAAGACCGTCGCTGTACTGTATGAGAGGATGAGGTTGTTGGGAGTGTGGGAGGATAAAAGATGAAAGAATATAGATGCCCAAAGTGCAATAGTAAAAACCTTTTTGTCAAGAAAGTTAGGAATAATACAGGATTGTATTGCGGGGATTGCGGTGCATGGATTAAATGGGTCGGAAAAAATGAGCTGGGAGTATTTGAATATTTAAACAGACAGAAGCACGTAGACGATGCTAATAGTAAACAAGACGATATTACAAACATCATTTACGGCACTCTCGATCATATGTATTGCGATAATTGCAGATTCAATAGCGAAATTAAAGAAAGTGATAATGGTGAATGGAACTGCGATGAATGCCACAGAAAATATAATGGATGGGGAATTTCCATGCAGGAAAGTAATAAAATTGCAAAAGAAATTTTAAAACAGTTAGGAGAATAGAATATGAGCAGACTGATTGATGCGGAGGCAATGAATGAAGAGTTATTTTACAAGCAAGTTGGAGGAAAAGACAGTTTAATTACGGCAGAAAGTGCGTTTAAAATGATTGATGCGCAGCCGACCGCCTATGATGTGGAAGCAGTTGTGGAGCAGTTGGACACATACATAACAAAACTGGTTGGAAGAAATGCTGCACTATATCAGACGGTTATACAAATCGTGAAAGGTGGCGGAGTTGAATGAAATATCCGGAAGAGATGTATATAGATAGCCAGATATTTGCAGGAGACATGGACGGCTCAGAAACCAACTTGACAGAAAAAATCGTAAAAATAAGAACTCCTCATTTGTGCTGTGTATGTGAAAAGCAGATACCTAAAGGCGAAAAAATGTTAAACCAAAAAGCAATAGTAGAAGGACAAGGATGGTGCAGTTGCTACATTTGCATACCATGTGTTGAAAATTGGCTAGAAGAATCAGGGCAAGTAGAAGGCGGTGGAGTTGAATGAGAGAAATTCTTTTCAAGGCAAAACGGATTGATAATGGAAAATGGGTTGAGGGGTGTTTGGTAATAGACCATTCACGGTCAAACTTATTTGAATATCGAATGCAACCAGTTGAATCAGGTGTTTTATACGCACCACCTATTGATCCAGAAACCCTCTGCCAGTTCACGGGACTTTGCGATAAATACGGGAATAAAATATGGGAGAACGACATTGTAAAGACTGTCTCAGATATTTATGCACCAGTCAAATTCGGGTTGTACACTACGGGATTTGCACTCGAAGAATGCAATCAAGGATTTTACGTTGATTTTCCAGATGGAACTTGTCTGAGACACGAATTAGGATATTGGAACAATAAAGTAGAGGTCAGAGGGAATATTTTCGACAATCCAGAATTATTACAGGAGGAATCAAATGAGTAAATCAGTATTAGTAATTGATACACCGGAGAATTGCATACATTGTCCATTATTAAATAGCGCAGATGAATGTACAGTACAAGATGATGACGCAAATTTCAATGCTGGTGATTCGTGGAATGAGTTAATGAAAGGATGTCCATTGAAGCCACTGCCGGAGAAAATAACTAGAGTAGCTGTAACAGACCATTGGAACAGTATAAAAGCAGGTTGGAATAATTGCATTGATGCAATTACGGGAGGAAACGCAAATGATTGATTTAAGAAATACATGTATTCTGGTTAGAACAAAAGAAGAAAACGAAATGCTTCTCAAAGAAGCTGAGAAGTAGGGTTTTCATTGGTGCAAGGAAGACCATTGTGAGCCATTACCGGGACAACATTTCCCAGATATTTTAAAATTTTATAACGACAAAGATGTGGTGTACAGCGCACGTATCGGAGCAGAGATTAATGCTTTCTACGAAACCTCGGAAATACTCGGAACAAAAGAAATGACTGCGAGAGAATTTGTTGAATGCATTATAGCTCTGGACAATTGCAATGGACGTAACTGTTCAGAATGTGTATTAAACAGAAAGAATACTAAATGTAACAAAACTTTATGTCTTATCGATACTTGGGAAGGTAATGTTGACGAACTTCTTGAAATTGCGAAATCAGGAAAATCCACAATTTGTACACCCGAAGAGAAAGCAATTGAAGATATTGAAAAATTAATTAAGATTCCAGACCATGAAATAACAGATGAAATTGTAGAGTCTTTGAAGCTGGTAGTTGAGAAGTTGAAAGAGGTGAAGTAGATGGAGAGATTAACACTTGAAAATGCCATCAATCGTTCAAGAAAATTAGCAGAACGTCATAGATGGAATAGTGAAAACACAAAACTTGAAACGTCAGATGAAAATGCTAATGAAGTATATAAAAATACTTGCATCCTATATGCGAATCAGGAAGAACAGTATGCGGAATGGCTAGAAGAGCTAAAATCATATAAAGATATTGGCACTCCAAAAGAATTAAAGGAACTCAAAGAAAACGGTGCGTTTACTGGATTGGAACTTGCTAAATTAGTGATAATGCAGAAAGAGTTGAAGAAATACAAAGACTTAGAAGAACAGGGCTTGCTTGTGAGATTGCCAGCTAATAATAAAGAAATATATATTATCTCTTCCAGATGGACAGTCTGCTCAGAATGCGGTTCAAGATTTGATGAATACAGTTGTAGTGGCTGTGAATACGAATGTGATAGTAAAAAAGAATATTATGTGTATTCAATTTATCTTTCGTCTATAACTGTAAGCACTTATGTTGAACGATTTGGAAAAACCGTATTTCTTACCCGTGAAGAAGCTGAGAAGAAGTTGAAGGAGATGAAGAATGGCTTATAAGTATTTAGATAACGCTGTCAAATCCATCGAATATCAGCTGAACAATGCATACAGTCATGGATATTCTGATGGCAAAGAAGATGCAAAAATAGAATATTCAAAGCACGGGAAAATTGTAAAAATGGAAGTGCTGAGCGAAGATGATTATAGCTCTATGCCAGACTACTATAAATCATGGCCTGTAAAAGCATGGTGTAGCTGCGGAAAGCCACTCAATCGACTGGATTATACATTTTGTCCATATTGTGGAGGATTGATCGTAAGGAAAGGTGAGGAAGATGATGACAGCTGCGACAAACACAGAGAAGCAAATAAAGAGGTGAGATGAATGGCGGATGTAAAATGGATAAAATTATCAACGGGATTGCCAGATAACAGAAAAATCAAACAGATAAGAACACTTCCAGATGGAGATACAATTGCATTAATGTGGATTTTCCTTATGTGCCTTGCCGGAAATTCAAACGATGATGGATTTGTATTTTTCACGAAGGAAATACCATACACAGATGAAATGTTGGCAGAAGAATTCAAGATGGATATAAATACAATAAGACTTGGGTTAGCTACATTTGAAAAATTCGGAATGATCGAAATTGTAGATGATTTTATTTGTTTATCTGCATGGGAAAAATGGCAGTCAACTGATAAACTTTCAGAATTAAAAGAATATAACAGAATCAAAAAAAGAGAATCCAGAGCAAGAAAGAGAGAAGAGATGTCAAAAGATGTCATTGACATGTCATTGACATGTCAACCATGTCAAGGTACAGATATAGATAAAGATATAGATAAAGATAATAAATTAATAGTATCTAAAGATACTATATGTCAGACTGATGTCCGACGTGTCATCGAGGAATGGAACAAATTACAGGAAGTTGGCATCAATCCGATACGTGATATTAAACCATCATCAAAAAGAAGTCAGCTGCTCAAAGGGCGAATACGTGAATACGGAATTGATGAAGTTCTTAATGCAATCAACAACGTCCGCAACAGTGATTTTCTTCGGGGAGAGAATAACAGAGGTTGGATGATAACATTTGACTGGTTTGTCAAACCAAATAATTTTATTAAGACGTTGGAAGGAAACTACAACAAGGAGGGGCAGTATGGAACCACTAGAACAGCTCAAAGACATGTCAAACCACTTATCCCATTTGAACAATGCGGAGGAAGCGAAATCTCAGACACTCCATTTGCAGACTGATTGTCCTGATTGTGGCGGTTCTGGTTGGATATGGTCAAGGGACGATAACGGCGTTCCATATTGTGAAGAATGCCATTGCGGAATCAGAAAGAAGATGATCTTGCAGAACCAGCTGCAATTTGCTGAAATGCCGGATATGTACAAAGAATGCAGATTTTCAAATATGAAAAGTAGCGTGTATCAACTTCCAGAAAGTAAGGAAATATTCATACAAGCGGCAAAAGCTGTTAAATATTGGATTGAAAATATCCAACAGATGCAGAAACAGGGAATTGGGCTGTACATATATTCAAATACTAAAGGTTCTGGAAAGACAAGACTTGTATGCAGCATGGCAAATGAGATGATAGAAAAGCATCAGAAATCGGTAAAATTCACAACATCCCTAAAAATTCTTGATGAGATAAAGTCAACATGGGGAGAACGAGGAAAAAACGCAGAGAATAAGCTGATTAGTGATTTGACTTATGCGGATATTTTGATTATTGACGATTTTGGTGCGGAATCTGGGAAAGATTGGATTAATGAAAAATTCTACGGAATCATCAATGGTCGGTATGTGGACAAGAAAACCACAATTTTCACCAGTAATTATCCTATTTCCCGATTGAAATATGATGGCCGCATTACGAACAGAATTTTAGAGCGATCATTGGAAATCCCTTTTCCTGAAGAATCAGTCAGGGAACACATAGCGGATGCAATGAAACAGGAACTTATCAAAAAGATTCAAGGCGGTGAAAATGGAAAACAAGCGTAAACCGTGGAGAAAATTAACACCACAAGAAATTCAAAATTTGACTAATCGTCAATGCACAGATTGCAGGTTCTATCCGAAATCAAACGGCACATCAGGGAAAATGCAACCGTGCGATTATATTTTTATAGTCGGCCATAGTCGAGGATGTGACCCAAGAGATTGCGTAAAAGAAGGAAAATTTGAATATGCAGCAACAAAGAAAAGGAGAAAAGTATGGAGGGCAAAGACAAAAAGTTAGATATCACGCCAGAACTTGTACTTATATGTAGGAAAGTAATACGACAATACGCAAAGCAAATTGGTAGGCATGATTGCCACAAATGCATCATATATACAGAATGCGAGCATGACTTTGCCAGATGCCCGGAATTATGGAAGGACATCAGCCTATGAGAAGAATCAGCGAAATGTACAAACGTTCGGGCGGTACGAACTATGAACATCAATGCTTTGAATGCGCGATGTTTAAAAACGTTAAAAGATGCAAATGCTTAAATTACGAACTGGATGCTGACTGGAATCCAAAATGGACAGCCTGCAAATTTTTTACAAAAGATGAAATAGAAGAAATACAAGGACAGATGAATATTTTTGATTTTGTGAATTAGGAGGGATGTCATGTGACCGATAAGATAGTCATGCTGATTATAAATAAGAGATTATATGATGAAGGTATAATAAGTCGAGAAGTATATACAAAAATCATCACGCAAATAAAGAAATGTTAAAAAGCATTGAGCGAAATCATTGTATGGAGTATAATATAAATGGTTTCGCTCCTTTTTGAAGGAGAATCGAAATGAACATATACCATACAAGAGAAAGGCTAAGAACCCGTTCTATTTATGATTTGAATTTACGAGTTGCTTTTTACGCTCGTGTAAGTACAGATTCCGAAGATCAGCAGGTATCCATTGAACACCAAACCCAGTATTATAAAGAATTCATTAAAAGCAATAGAAACTGGAAGTTTGCTAAAGGATATATTGATAATGGCATATCTGGCATACAAACCAAACATCGTGAGCAGTTCAAAGAAATGCTTGAAGATGCAAAGAACGGGAAATTTGATATGCTTATCACAAAAGAGATCACGCGTTTTGCCAGAAATACACTTGACAGTATCCAGTATACCAGGCAAATGCTTTCTTGGGGCGTATGCGTGTGGTTTCAGAATGACAACATCAACACCATTGATGAAGACAGTGAACTTCGATTGACAATCATGGCTGGCGTCGCACAGGATGAAGTCCGAAAGCTTTCTAACCGTGTTAAATTTGGACACAAGCAATCTATTAAAAACGGGGTTGTCCTTGGAAACTCTAGGATTTACGGGTACGACAAAAAAGACGGAAAACTCACAATAAATGAATCTGAAGCTCAAATGGTTAGAATGATTTTTGAAGACTATGCATCTGGTGAATGGACAACACCTCAATTAGAAAAAAAATTATACAACATGGGCTATCGCAATTACAAAGGCGGTAAAATCGACAGGAATGTTATTCGCCACATTATAAGAAACCCAAAGTATAAAGGATATTATGCTGGTGGTAAAGTTAAGATTGTTGATATGTTCACCAAAAAGCAGGAGTTTCTTCCAGAATCAGAATGGGTGATGTTTAAAGATGACGGAAGCCATGTTCCGCAAATCGTTGACGAAGAAGTGTGGAAAAAAGCAAACGAATATATTGATGCACGTGGCGAGATTGTAAAAACCCGTAGAACATCTATCAAAAAGAGTGAAAATGTGTTCACAGGGATGCTTATTTGCGGAAATGACGGCGCATCATATTGGCTGAAACAAAGAACACTTCGAGGAAAAGAAGATGTTAAATGGGTTTGCAGTAAGAAAATAAAAGAAGGCGCTGCAAGCTGTGATTCTTTTTACATCGATGACGGAGAACTTCGAGAAGTTATTGCGAAATTAATTCGTGAATCTTCTGGTGATATTGAACAAATTGCCGAAAAGTTCATTAAAATATATCATTCATCCATGAACCAGGCAGACGCATCAACTGAAATTAAAAGACTCGAAAAGCAAATAAATGTCGCTGAACGAAAAAGTGATAAGCTACTGGAATACAATTTGGACGGAGCTATTAGTGATGCTGTATTCATTGAAAAGAGTCAAAAACTAGAAGCTCAAATTGAAGAATACAAGAAGCAAATTGAAAAACTGTCAACCATACAGGATGATATTGTTCCGATAGAAAACCAAATCAGAGCAATTGCACATTCCGTAAAACAGCTTGATGGAATCGGCCCGGACGACATAACCAAGACAGTTGTAGACAGTTTTTTGAAAAAAATAGTTGTTAATCCAATAGGAGAAAAAGAAGCAAAGCTGGTATTTTATTTGAAAGATGGAATTACGACAGAAATGTCATTTGTTAGCGGAAAAAGTATGCGTTGTTCGGTGAACTTATTTAACCCCATATTCACGGAACGAAGCACTACATTTTACAGAGCTTTACGCAGCTTTCCGGGACACAAAGAGCCAGTAAAATACACATATTTCTTTGCTTTTTGATTAATTACTAAAGAGTAAATTTTGAGGAGCGAAACCGCAGTAATAATGATTGAGGAACGAAGCATGAAAGCATTAGGAGATAGTCATACCGCATATGATGTAATGAGAGAATACATGATTATAGGAGCAGAACTGGACGGAAAATATCAGATACCGATGTTAGATAGATATACAGGGCATCCGGGAGAAGATACGGTTGATTTCAAGGATAGTTTCAGTTTGAAGATTAAGAATCACCGCAAGCTGACGGTGAATTTCTACATCCACGACTACGAATTTGAAAAAATTTGGAACAATCCAGATAGATACCTGGAACATTTAAAATGTTTCCATAGCGTGATCGGCCCTGACTTTTCTATGGCAGTAGGAGAGAATGGAATGCCATTTGCAATGAATATCTGGCAAAAGTACCGTAATCATGCATTGTCTCATTATCTCAGCATGAACGGAATTAAAGTTATTCCGAACGTAAGTATACCGCCAGAGTATTGCTATGACTGGGCTTTTGATGGTGTGCCTAAAAGAAGCACCGTAGCATGTTGCACCAATGGAAGAATTAAATCCAGAGCATCCAGAGAAGAATTCTGTATAGGCTTTAAAGAAATGGAAAGGCGCATAGAGCCGCTTCGAGTTATCATTGTAGGGAAAATACCACCTGAACTCAATACAGACGTGGAAATCATCAATTTCAAGACCAGAAGTCAAAAGATCAAGGATAAGGAGGGAAAATATGGGGTATAGTACTGGAAACTCATTGAGAAAGAAATCGAAGACCAGAAAACAGGAAGAACGAGAACAGAGGATGAAAAGTGGAACCGCAATAAAGAAGAAAAGAAGCACTGGTAAAGTAGATCATCTAAATAAATTGAAATAATTTTACATTTTCCACAGTCCCAAAATAGATGTTATAAAAATATTTGTACAAAATTACAAATAAATAAAAATTATAAAACGACCCGTATCCATGGAAAAATGATTTTTTTCGTTCAAAATCCATGCTTCGGGTCTTTTTGAATGTCTGTGAAAATTAGCGCTCGTAAGACTTCATAGTAAAGTGATGATGCATCAAGAAATATACCCGCAGCAAAACGTGCCGCCATCCGATGCACACGATCATACTAGAAGCATTGTAATTAATTGCATAATTGCGCCTAAAATCAATTCAAACGGCATAAGCCTTATACTTTATCGGGCAACGATATAAAACGGCTTAAAAGTCAAAATACAGCGTTAAAACATTATGAAGCAGTAAACCGGGATATAATACAATAACCCGATACCATTATAAAGCCCGTAAACGTGCCTAGAATCAATTCGATAATTACAGTTGATAAAATACACATTTAAGCATATAAACAGCCGTAAAACGTCAAATAAACACTTGCAAGGATAGCAAGTCGGCAATAGCTACATAAGCTGGACGGGCTGCCAGAAAATCAGCATGTAAAAATGGTTCATAAATAAGACCGCCCGAAGCGATCCGGAATAGATGCAGCTATAGACCTAGACAGAATCCAAGCTGGCAGTTATCCACATTGACATATATAACTATAATACGCCCGTTACATTTTGCCGTCAATCCTTTTAATTGATTGCATAAAACTGCCTAGAAACGATTTTGCAGCCGTATGCGGTAAAATCGTACTACAAGCCAGTTAAAAGCCGTTAAAAGCCGCATAAAAGGCACTACAGCAGAAAGCCCGGCATAGGTCACGAACCAACGCCGCCCGGAGCGGATGCAGGGCACGAGAAAAAGAGCAGTATTCTACTACTCTAAATAGTTTATATTTGTTACGCTTGGCAAGTCCCGGAAGAATTCCAAGAAGCCGGAGCCGTCAAGAATATTGTATTGCCGGTCAGACGTTGGAATTATACGGCCATCCTTGATCTCCATACAAGACAACTGTAAATGATCTGCTTTTTTTGGTGATCTATGCAGCGCGTAGCGCATAACAGACACCATTCTAGACTGACAGCGAACCGGCGGCAAGTCGTACCAGATCAGCGGAACAGCCCCGGATGAAACTGCCCGGAAAATATCGGCGGCGTTCTGCCTTGCAATATCCCTTATTTTTTGGACTTCGGAAAAATCGCCGCTTTTTATGGCGCCAATAGTTTGTTTTGACGATGGTTTTATAATTCTGTCTATCATATAAAATCCCCTTTTTGGTTAGAAAAACAGGCGGGAAAGCCCCGCCCGAAATTGTTTTATTTAGTTCAAGCAAGCATTTATTTTCTTTTCCAGGTGTGGAAATGCTTCGCAAATTTCTTGCACGCTGTCGGCGTAATAATCACCAACTATTTTCCCGAAAATTCTTATGTTACCAGAATAAAAACAGCCTAAATCATTAAACTGAATATCAAGCCCCGTTGCCTGTTCCTTTTTGTCTTCGTACCACATATCAATTTTAATCATGTTTCTTATCCTCCTTGAATTTTCGTTAAAAGGCCGCCGGGGAAATGCTCCCCGGTACGCTTGCCGGTCTAATTAAATTTGATCTCAAGCGGTTTTTCTTTTCCGCTTCTCAATTCTTCCAGTGCGATTTTATTTACTTCGCTTGTAAAACAATCCACCTTATAAGAATCAATGACTTTATTCTGTAATGACATTCTTTCATAAAAATCTAAAGTATCATCTTCCCAGTACCACACGAAATAAGTGTGAATGATACAATTTGTATCGTCATAGACACGTTTACAACGTCTTTTGCTTCCGTTCATCAAGGAAATATCCTCTGGTACTTCTAAAGCGTCATATTCTGTATTTGAACAATGATGTTCTATTTCTTTATATGTCCAGATAACAGCACCGCCCCATGTATTTCCGGTCACAACTGCTCTTTTAGTTCTCAACCATGCTTGTATTTCTTTTTCAGTTCTCCATGCATAGCTACTTACTCCAGCTTTAGAAGCAAAATATTGATAATCTCTGTTATTTTCTGCTTTTCTATATGACAAATAATATTTATCATGTGTTTTTGTGGAAAACATTTCTTTATTATCGTTACATTCCCACAAATTAACAGTCGCAGTAAAATAAATCCCACCATTTGCACAGGCCCCGGCATTTCCCCAAGTCCAAAAAGTATTGTTTGACGTACCTTTATATGTAAATTCAGATTCTTTATGATGGCTAAATGCACCGCCTGAAGCACTTCCACACAACTCATTATCGCAAATGCTCAAATGTACACCTGCATTCTCACAAAGTTCTATATTTTCTTCTCTTTCCATTGTTGCTGTTGCTTTTGGGAAATATTCCCCGTATTCGTTTGTATACTCTACTACATCATATTTTTGAATAACGTTTACAGAGCGTGATCTTTCAATCATTTCGATAATACGGTTGACTTTTTCCACATCTGATTCATCAATCCCATAATAGCTATCGAAAAGCTCGTTTTCTTTCTTTAATGTTTCAAGTGTATACTTTTTCATAGTTCATTTACCTCTCTTTTTCTTTTTTTTGAAATCCGGCGGTTGCGTTGAGGCTACGGCTTGACCGCCGCCGGAAGAAATTAGTTTATAAACTCGTCAAGTTCTTGATCGGTCATTGACTCGACTTTTACTCTAGCTTTAATCGGTGACCACTCACACTCTCCGATTAGATACGCAAATACGATTGTTTCTAAAATTGTTCTTTCTTCTTTTTTCATTTTGTTTTCCTCCCGTGTGCTGTTCTCTGTTGATGAGATTATATTAGCATAGTTTAATAATAAAGTCAATAGCATAGTTTAATAAAAATGAATATTTTTTATTTTAATATTTTTTTGATTCCTTATAATAGGAAGAGAAAAAAATAATAGTCAAAATGTCGATATATAATTGACGCATAGTTTAATAAATGCTATAATGGAATAAAACCAATAATGGGAGGGCTGATAAATGGCATTTAAAATGAAAGAAAAAGAACTATCATATATAGCACAGTACCAAAAAGATAATTATGATCGCATTACTGTAATGGCGCCAAAGGGAACCAAAGAAGACGTTAAAAGAGCCGCCGAGTTGAAAGGCGTAAAGATGTCGGCGTTTGTACTGGACTGCATACAGAAAGAATTGGAAAGAATGAAAAAATGATAGAATAGTTTAATAAAGTGCTTGACGCATAGTTTAATAAATGCTATAATAAAGACAGTTAAAGAAAGTAACTAAAAACTTCACAGAGAAAAGGAGAGAAAAGAACATGGCAATAAAATATAACTCAATCGAGTGGCTTGAGAACAAATTTAAAAGTTTAAAAAAGGACAATCAGGATGTGATCTATAGAATTACAGAAACTCCGTGTTGGTATAATATCCAGATAGAATACGATGGCGGCGAAGAGATTGCGTATTATCAAACTGGTAATTGGTCTGAGATAGTTGATTTTTGCGAAAATCATTGCAATCCTGGAAATGATTACATGGCCGGGCTTGGATGTACTAACGTGAAACTTATAGAAGCAACCGAAAAATATATTCATGGTCTTGGAAAGAAAACAAAATGGGAGAATTAAAAAATGCAAAGAACAAAAAGAAAATGCCCTGAATGTGGAACTGAATTTTTCGGAACAACCGGTTCAGTATTATGTCCAGCCTGTCAAAAAAGCAAAATTGCAAGTTCTGCGATTTGTGAAAGGACTTGCATAGTCTGTGGGCGAACTTTTGACGGCGGGCCACGTGCTAAAAGATGCCCTGAATGCCGCATACTGGCGAGGAAAGAAAACGCTGCCAAATATCGCAAGTCTGGGCCTATGCGTCCGCTTGGAAGTATTGACTATTGCAAACGATGCGGAAAAGAATACGTGGTAAAAACAGGCCGCCAAAAATATTGTTCTGACAAATGTGCTCAAATTTCCGTCAAGGAATGGCAGTCGGAACATAAAAAAGCAAAATATAACCCAGAGAAAGCCAAAAAGCAGCACGCGGAAAGCAGATCAAAAAAAATAAAAATTTGCAGATATTGTGGAAAATCTTTTTGGGATGGCACGTCTTCGAATGTATGTTCAGATTATTGCAGAAAAAAACAGTTGCAAATTAGAAGATACGAAGTGGACATTCGGCGTGGCTGCAATTGCGACTTGCAAAAACTATTGAACGAAAGAGAATTGTATAGAGAAGAACAAAAAAAGAGTAACCAACAACGAACGTTGGTTACTCTCTCATAGAAATGCATTCAATAAATTGAATAGCATACTGCCTTTTTAATATAGCATAAAAATTATATAATGTCAATATAGAAAAAATAAATATGAATTTATAAAAGCCCTTGGAAATTATCCCGGGGCTTTTTAATGCTTTTTTGTGGCGGCTTTTGGAGAGATAGCGCATAATATACGCCCATTAACAGCCAACCGCCAAAGCTGTTATAACACATATAACACAGTACGCACGAAGTTGTCAAGAGGAAAATTTATTTTTTTTGCACTTGACTTTCGATTCGATAGTGCGCTATACTCACACCAACGACGGCCGCGGGGAACTCATGGAGGGATAGTTGGAGCAGCTGACGCGAAAAAAATAGCGATAATTTGCAGCCAGATCACACCGGATCAGCGCCGGAAGGTCTGGCTTTTTATGTGCCTAATATGGCTATATATATTATATATTAATAGATTACCAGTACACTACTGTATGTTAATATCTTTTATTATCCCTCCATAGATTCCCTAAGGTTAGAGTTGATTAATAATAATTATATACAATATATAGAGATATAGTATAATAATATACATAGATATAGTATATGGTGTTATATGAGATTAACTAGAAATTTTAAAAAATAGTTGACAGAATAACAACTTGTATGTTAATACTGTTAATAGACACGAAAACGAAATATATTTTTTACGCATTTTGCACAGGATAACAGAAGCCGAAAAAAATGGCTCACATGTTTTTCTGTGCTTTTTTTATTTGCAATGTTTTTATAGATTAACGTTATAAAGCGAGGTGATACAGTGAAGAATAATAATACAGTTATAACAGATCAGGGAATCGAAGTATATGAGAGTGATATATATAGACTTGTGGACGAATATATAAGCACTGTATTACAGGTATCGCCAGAAGATTATAATACACAGAAAGAATATAGATCTGTTATTGCTGATAGTTTCGTAGATATGATTTTTTATATAGCCGATAAAATACAGAAACCTAGTAATAATAACATAGAACTGTTAGACAGTATATTTAATATATATGTCAGAATATGCACTAGATATGGAGTGCTACCGACGTTAGAAGTATTTAGCTTTTTAGTGGGAATAGAACGTAGAACTTTTACATGTTGGATGAATGGGCAATACAGAACCGCCTCGCCACATGGCGACACGGTAAAAAAATGGTTCGATATTTGCAAGAATTGCACGATTAACCGGCTCAATAATCAGGCCGGCACAAATGCCAACTTGATATTCGTTGCAAAAGCTGCTTACGGCATGGTGGAAACGGCACCAATTCCAACAGGACGGCAACAGGGCATACCACAGCAGACAGCGCAGCAGATCGCAGACAAGTACAAGAATGTTCTAGAGCTTCCAGAGATGGAAAAGCCGGAGCTATAACAGCGTGGAACGTACACAAGATTGTTGAAATGTACGCAGAGTACGAACAAACAGACCGAAAAAAGGCAGACATGGCAGTATTTAGTACATTTGCACAAGTATGACTGTTTAATTTGTGCATGATGTATAGCAAATCAAAGCAATCTATCGAACAAATCTGTGTTTGTCGTATAGATGAAATGATAAAGCCATTGACACTCTATTGACCATTGCCGAAGACATCCGAGAAACATCGTTAAGACCGGGGACAGTGGAAACCAGAAACAGACCCGGGGGGGTGTATATGGATGCCCCGAACGGTCTAATGAGTGTCCCGAGTAAATCTGATTTATTACTTTTGTCCTACATAATAAGGAGATGCAATATGCCAAAAGGAAGACCAACTAACAATCCCAAAGGTGAATCAATTCGAATTCGTATCACTGATGATATGAGAACAAAACTTGAAATGGAATCATTTCAAACAGGGCTGAGTATTTCACAAATCATTCGAAATTTAATAACTCAGAAGTTAAGTTAAAGGAGTGTCCGAAGATGAACAGCGTAGAAGAGTTAGTTTCATACGGAATTAGCAAAGAAAATATTTCTCAAATGATTGAATCTTATAAAAAGCGTATTGACACAGTAAATGGTGACTACAAAATTATTGATATTTCATACAATCCATATACTAAAGCCAGAGTAGTTAAACTTAAATGCGTTACATGCGGAAATGAAATTCAGAGAGGAATGATAAAAGGCAGAAATAAATGGAGTGAACTTATAAAGACATGTCCTAAATGTCGAAAGAAAAGACGAAATGCAGAGCTTGAAAAATCTCGAAAAATTAAAAAAGACCTACTTGAATCCGAAATGGGGAAACAGTATGGAGATTACACTGCTTCAAAAATAATAGAACAGAATCCTATTAAGATTCGTATGGTTTGTAGAGAATGCGGAGCATTTAAAGATGTTTCTTTTAGCATGATGCATGCAGGGAAGTGGAAAGATCAGAAGTGCCATAAACATTTTTCGAATATTAAATACGATGGAACTTATATCGGGAAACATTTTGGTTTCCTAACGGTGATAGGAATAAATGATCCTGGTGAAATTAAAAGGTTTAAATGCCAGTGTGATTGCGGGAATATTAAGAACGTGAGACCGATTGAATTAGTTTCAGGGATGGTAAAAAGTTGTGGATGTCGCCATAGTGATTCTAGCCGAACCCATGGTGGAAGTAATGATCGCCTGTATCATGTGTGGCAGGATATAAAGCGAAGATGCGAGTCCATTACTGCTTCTAACTATTACAATTATGGCGGACGTGGAATTAAATTATGCGATGAATGGCATGACTATTCGATATTCAAAGAATGGGCCTATAAACATGGATATGATGAAAATGCTCCGTTTGGAGAATGCACGATTGACAGAATAGACGTAAACGGAAATTATGAACCCAACAATTGCCGATGGATTACTAATGTTGAACAGCAGAAAAATAAAAGACCTCCTTCCGAATGGAAGAAACGAAAAAACAAGAAAAAGACGGCGATGATTTTGTTCGGAGGGGAAATGGTACCGAAATCTGATATTTGTAAGCAATACGGAATTTCTGTAGAAACATTTAATTATAGGCATAATCAAAAAGGCATGACTGTAGAAGAAGCATTGAATACTCCTAAAATGGCAAAAGGCCGTCCGAGAAAGGCGGTGTGACAATATGAGAAAAACCTATAGCAATCCCCAGGGTGAATCCATCCGCATCCGGTTGCCGTACCAGCTAGAACGAAAGCTGATAGCCGAGAAGAACCGAACGGGTAAGAGTGTATCGCAGATCACCCGTGAAGCCCTGACAGAATATTTTCGAAAGAGGTAGCTAAATGTCGATACTCGAAAAATTTTTTAAAAATAAAAAAGGGATTTCTGAGACTCCAGAAGAAAAACCTAGTAGTCCAAAAACCGTACAGAATGACCTGTTTGTTATCCCGGCCAGAGCAATTCTATCTGACGGGAAAATATATGACACAAGCAAAGCAAATAAAATTATATTTGAACAGAAAAAAGAAAGTTTCTACGGAACAGGCATTTACCGTACATATTTTGTTACAGAAAATGGCAGATACTTTTCGGCGGAAAAGACAATGAGTCTCAGAAAAAGTTATAATTTACAAAAAAACACAGAAATACAAACAATATATGTTGAGTACGATGATTTGAGAATTGAATCAGAGTTAGCAGTCAAGGAAATTATCGGAAAAAACAATATAGAATTGTATAAAGAGTTATTCGGGGAGGTAGAAGAAGCATGAAAAGATATTACATTTTTTCCGAAACGTATGAAGATAATACATATCTTGAAATTTATGCCGGATCTGATGAGAAATTCGAAAAAAGAGAAAATATGGTAAAAGTTCAGGGAGAAAATCTCTGGTACACCAGAGATTTTGGCAATACTTGGGAAAAAGTCGAATTAAAAGGAAATGATGTTGAAGCGGAAACAAAATCAGAAAAGAAAGCAGATGCATCGCTTCCAGACGAACCGATTGACGTGGCATCCATGCTGATTAATGCAACAATAACTGTTGATCCTAGCAAATTCGGTGCATTGTCGTCATTGCATGATAAAGAACCGCAAACCTTTGCAAAATACGATACAAATCAGCTTCGCGAAATTGCAGAACATCTTCTGGTGTACTGTGACGCACAGGAAAGGGGATGCGCAGATGCCTGTTGTGAGAATTGTGAACCCTAAACCGTATGATTGGGCTGGAACCAAATGCCTTATTGACGGTAAAACGATTCCGAGAGTGAAATCAGTGGATTTTCATGTCGCAGTTGATGAAGTTCCAATATTTAATTTTGAATTAATGGCAGAACCGGATATCCAAATGGAAGCTCTTGCGCAAATTAGTTTCACTTCTCAATCAATTACTGATGCAATTTCAGTTTTAAGGCACGAACTGCTACAGCATGGGGAAATTTACCATGGATTCAAAGCAAGCCTAAAATCGGCTTTAGAGCATTGCAATTCATGTGGTTTGCCATTTGAGCCGGAAGAAGAGATTGCTGGCAAGATTCTTGACTTTATTATTGGGGAGGAAAAATGAGATTACCATTAACCATTATCGCAATATCAATTAATATTCTGGTATTTACTACCTTATTCGCATTTTTAATGAGCCGGAATTACAAAGGCAATCAATTTTCCACAGCATTCTTCTTGCTGATGGAAGCAGGAATGATACTTAATACAGTTTTGATCTGCACCGCGAGGTAAATACATGCTGATTGCAATTCCTATGAGGATTATCCTGTTCTTTTTGATTGAACGGGTTAAACCTATAATTAAACCGGAAGGATACGCTTGCCCGATTGTGGAGCGGTACGCAAGCAAATATTCTTTACATCCGACTTAGCGTTAAAAAATTTCTGTAGTCGATTATATTAAATTTGATTTCCTCCACATATATTGTTTGCATTACAGAAATAGTAATTATATCACACACAATTCTTTCTCCTACTTTTGTGATGGTGCGGAGTGGGAGAAAGATTTTAGGGCTATCGCCAAGTGGTAAGGCACAGCACTTTGACTGCTGTATTCGCGGGTTCGAATCCCACTAGCCCCGTTTGCCAGGTTGCGCATGTACCTGGCAATGGTTTATTTCACATAGACCCTCCGATACCCATCTAGCTCAACGGAGCTGTCTAAAGGGGCTTCAAACGTCCCGGATGGGATTCCCGTATAGGTGACAGCAAAACCAAAAAAGGGAGCCTTTGTTGCGACTGGTGGCAAAGAATCGCAACAGTAGAAAATATGGCTTTGAGGTGCTGGTAATATTTTCTACTCAGGAAATTTAGTTCAGTGGTTAGAACGCCCGGCTCATAACCGGGAAGTCCTGAGTTCGAATCTCAGAATTTCCATTTCTTCCATATGCTGCCCATCCGTTTTATGGGCAGAAAAAACTTTCGGATGAGCGTATGTGAATCAGAATGAGCAAAGATATGTAACGGCATAGGCTTGTGCTTGATCTGATTTCCCGTCCGATGAATGTTTCTTAGTTTCAATAAGCCATCACAAGCGCGCATTGATGACAAGGGAGTTTTCAAGAAGCATAAAATAGCCCAAAAAGGCATAATAATATCCGAAACAACTCTGTGTGACTGACACAGCATAAAACAGCATAAAACAGCCTAGTGGAAAGCATAACACGATAAACATATTGCTAACCCGGGAATCCGGGTTTTGTGGAATGTACGCTAGTGGCAAACTGACAGAGTTGCGCTCTGGTCTCCGGTTCGATTCCGGGCGTTCCGCTTTTGGGAGAATATGTTATAGTCTGATAATTTCAATGAAATGGAGTGACATTTTGAAAACTGCAAAAGTAGACTTATTGTCAAAAGATCAGTTAGAAGATATTGTAAAATCTTCTAGGACACTACAGGAAGTATTGAAAAAGATTGGATATAGCTCAGTCAGCGGAGCAAATAGAAAAACTGTTCAAAAGAGAATTGACAAATATCAAATTTCAACAAATCATTTTACAAAAGGCGTTGGAATCGGAACTAAAAGAACTGAAGAAAATGTTTTTTGCAAAGATTCTACCGCAAGCCAACATGTTTTAAGAATTTGGTATTTTAAAGGGAAATATGCTAAATACAAATGTTCTATTTGTGGGCAGCTTCCAGTATGGCAAGGAAAAGAGTTGTCATTGACACTTGACCATATAAACGGAAATAATACTGATGATAGAATAGAAAATCTTCGCTGGATTTGCCCAAATTGCGACAGACAATTAGATACTTTTGGAAGTAAAAATAAGAGGAAATTTTGAAGTTAAGACAACTAATAAACTGGATATTGTACATTATCTAGCATTTATAGTTCTTCAAAACATGTACATATGGCAGGATAGAGAAGTGGTTTTCTTTCTGGTTTCCTTATATAAAACATACGGAGCGAGTTAGGTGCAGCGTAGTGGTTCGATTCCACTTGTGGGCGTAGCTCTTGCGAATAAGGTTCCCACCGTTTTTTTTGGTTTTTTGACGATACAATAAAATCAGCTTTGGTTAGTTAAGTGGTGCATTGCTGTAATGGTAACAGAGAGACTTGCTAAGTCTTCCAACAGAAATGTTGTCCGTGTTCGAATCACGGATGCACCGTTCCAATGAACTGCAATCATTGGAAGGATTTCATTTTTATCTTACCTTTCTATGAATGGTTTCCAGTACTCCACGTTGGGTGGCTAGTTACGGTTCAAGTCCGTGTACTGGAATTTTTGTTTAGAGAGGTGGATTATGGAAGAAAAAGATTATTGTTGTACATGTAAATGGTACGCACTGGAAGAAGGCGTCTGTTGCAATTATGGTAGTGAATATTGTGCAGATTTCAGATGCCTTGATGATAGTTGTGAATGTTGGGAGGGTATAAAGAATGAAAATTCATGAAGTGATACGTCTGAGAAATGTATACGGTGGAGAAACGACTCTTAATGACCTTGTAAGTCTAATACAAGGAAATAGAATTCATAGATGCCCGAAATGCGGCGGAAGTGGAACTACTATCAAAAGAGTAAATCGTGCACAATACTGGGAGTGTTGCGATGATTACAAAGAAATAGAAGTTACTTGCGACTTATGTAACGGCGAGGGATACACCGAGAAAATATACAAGCCTAAAATGGTACAGGATGGATGGAAATGCGAATAGCAGGCAAAGAAATCAACGATGAATGTTCCAAGTGCGGAAATATTCTCGAATGCGAGTTGTTTCGACAGGGACATGGAATAAAACAGGAACGTGAGAATATAGCAAAGATGATCGAGTGCCAGATGAAACACAGGGAGGGCAAGGAAAAATAAAATTATGGAAAATAATTTATCGTTACGAGACAAACGTAAATGTCCGTTTTGCGGAGGAGTAGTAATCAATACAGGAGTGGATTTCTTTTGCGGTGATGTAGATATTATTGATTTGAGAACTGATGCAGAATGGATTTGTACAAATTGTAAAACTGAATTTGATGCTGAATTTGATTTTTCAATTGATGGAATTAAAAAATTCATAACTTAAAAGCGACATTCTTTGATAGACGTAACAATGGTGTTAATGTGCTTGGAGAGACAAGCAATAGAATAAAAAGGTGATATAAAATGATTAAAAGACTTTATAATATCTGGTTTAAACAAAAAACAAAGAATTTTACTCGCATTCCGGTGTTCGTAATGACGTTTGATTGGAATAAATTTCTAAAAGAAAAACTCAGTGGATGTGTAGATTATATCCGGGATAACTATGATATGGAAACGTTTACCAAAATCTAAGGGAGGTAGTTATGAGAATTGAAGACATGGCAACATGGACAGTAGATCAGTTGAAAAAAGAGGTTGTTCGGTTGGCTGATGAGAGAGAATCAAATCAACATGAAATTTTGAATTTGAAAGAAAAAATCGCAGAAATGGATAAATCCATAGACGAAATGACATTGTATATTGATTCTATGAAAGAAAAACTAAAAGCTATTTCTGATTCAAGACCAGATACAAAATGGTATGACGAACGGCATCAGTCCGATTGCATCACAATCAATCAGCTTCAGACCGCATTGGACGTAATGGTCGATCGATATGCACAACTAAGAAAGATTCATGGGTTGAACTGATATGGGCGTAGAAACAAAATGTTATCCAGAATGGAGGACGAAGATACAACAGGCACCTATCAAAGAAATTGCTGACTTTGCGAAATCATATCCGCACGAGTATATGAGAAAATGCTTAGAGCAATATCCGTATTGGGGAAACAAAGACAATGGTTTTGAACGGCAGAAAATTTAAGGAGATTTTTTAATGAGCATTAAATCAGCATTTGAATCTGAGGGGATAGATTTTTCTCAGGTAATGAATCCACCGGAGCCGTGGGACGGACGGGCATTAATAAAAAATATCAATGGCAAACTGTGGTATTGTTGTCCTTTTTGTGAGAAGAAAGCACTTCTGATTAGCCCAGAGACAAAAATTCGGCATCTTAAATTGAAATGCAAGGGTAGCAACTGCAAGAAAGAGTTCGAGGTGAATGTATGAGTACTTGTTATGATTGTGCGTGTTCAAAAATTGAAACAGACGGCAGCGATGCGGAAGAACTTCAAAAGACTAAACCTGTGGAACTGGACGAACTTTCGGAAGAAACCAAGTTTAGAATTTATAAATTAATTGTAAATGAAATTGGAAAGCATTTTTACAATTGCGAGATGCGTATGTCATATAAAGACTTTATACTTGTTGAGGATTGTATCAGAAAAGTTTTGCAAGGAGAACAAGATGAACGTAAAACGGATTAAATGTATTTTGACAGGTGGATGCAAGTTCAAAAGTTCGGATACAGAATCAAAATGTAATGATAAAGAAAAGACTTGCACTATTACGGAAACTTGCTACAAATGTGGAAAGAAGTACACTGCCGTATTCACTTACAAACAGTTAGGGATTCCAGTGAGGTGAACGCATGAAAGTATATCTGGTTTACGGAGATGTCTATTTTAGGCAATATGGTTCAGAATTTCATTTATTTGGAGTATTTACTTCGAAGGAAATGGCAGAGAAAGCCAAAAAGCAGGAAGAAGATAAATTCTTCCAACAAGAAATGAAGGAAAAATCGTGTTACCGCAACATTGACAGCAGGGAAGAAGTTGAATTCGAAATAAAAGAAATGCAACTTGATGAAAATTGCGACTTATTTGTAGGAGGATATGTTGAATGAAAAAGATACCAACATTATTTGAGCGAGAATTCAAAGACCATAAGGTTGTAAAGGTTCTCCCAAAAGTGCATCCGGGCATGGAATGGGTTCTTGAAGGGAAAGGGACTGCTACAGTGAAATGTGATGGCTCCTGTTGCATGATTGCCAACGGAAATCTTTTTAAAAGATATGATGCAAATATCAAAAAAGGTCGAAAAGTTCCAGATGATGCAATCCCGTGCCAAGATAAACCTGACCCGGTTACAGGACACTTTCCATGTTGGGTGAAGATCGACTTAGGTAACCCGAAGCCAGAAGATAAGTGGTTTGTAAAAGCATATTTCAAATTCATTGAGGATAACGAGATAAGAGCTACTACACTTGACGGCACGGAGTATATTGCACATCCGACGATGTATGGTACATACGAAGCTGTCGGAAAACATTTCAATGGAAATCCGTATAGTTTTAGGATTGATACGCTGATTCCGCATGGAAAACTGGAAATCTCAGTCCTCAGAACTTACGATGGCATCCGAGAATATTTGAAAAATCACAATATGGAAGGAATTGTATTCTGGAAAGACGGAATCCCACAATGCAAAATCAAACGTTCAGATTTTGGTTTTGAATGGCCGGTCAAGAAAGCGTGACCAAATGAACAAAATCAGAAAAATATGTTGGATAATTGCGAATTTCATAATATTCAAATGGGTAGCAGATTATTTGATAGTCACAATTCAAGTGACAATTGAAAATCATTGGGGACTTTCGGCGGTTCCGTTATTGTTCATGGCAATATTCGCAGAATGGAAAGTAATTGAAAATATTTTTACGGAATTTAATAAATAAACCAGTCAAAGAGCCACACGAGAGCCAGACTAAATCCTAAGAAGGAAGGAGGTCTGGCTCTATTTTTATGCAAAAATTCACAGAAGGTTCGATTGAATGGTATCGGGCAATTTTAAATCAAATCATTAATGATGATATGACAGTCTGTCAAAATCAGAAGGACTGCCTTGATTTACTTTTGAATATGAATATTGACCTTCCTTTCAAGGATAATCCAGATGCACGGAATATGGCAATGAAAGTCAGTCGGTACGCTCATACAACTGCGGCAAGAAACGCGGCACTGACTGGAAGCGGTAATTTTGATGATATTTACTGGCAGTATTTATTGTTGGAAGCACAGAACTATCAGGTTGACAGCGGGCTTCTTTACCTTGAAAAGAACCGAATCCCGAAAGAACGATTCTATGAACCACGAAGAAATGTGTTCTTGCAGCATAACATCATAGGTTCACTGCAAGACCTGATGGATGATAAATTAGATATATTTGCATTAAGCGTACCTCCGGGTTGTGGCAAGAGTACTCTGGAAGATTTCTTTTTATCATTGGTAGGTGGATGGTTCCCGAATGACTTTAACCTGTCTTCGGCACACAGTAGCATTCTGACACGTTCCCTTTATGATGGTGTTCTGGAAATTATCAATGATCCCGTGGAATACACGTGGCATGAGATATTCCCTAACGTAGAAATTCAAGGAACAAATGCAAAGGAAACTACAGTCAATCTCGAAAGAAACGGACGATTTAAGACATGGACATTTCGTTCTATTGATGGTTCTTTGACTGGCGCCACTAGATGCAATAGATTTCTTACTGCCGATGACCTTGTGTCTGGTATTGAAGAAGCTTTGAATAAGAACCGACTTGATACCTTATGGACAAAAGTGGTAAATGACTTGCGTTCCCGTAGACTTGAGGGATGCAAAGAGTTTTATATTGCCACTAGATGGTCAGTACATGACCCTATTGGAAAACTGCAACAACTGTATGCCGGAAACCCACGGGCAAGGTTTATTGCAGTGCCAGCACTTGATGAAAATGGAAAGAGCAATTTTCTGTTTACGGTAAATGGATTCTCAGAGAAATATTTCAATGATGCTAAAGAATCCATGGATGAAATTTCTTACAACTGTCTTTATCAGCAACAACCGGTAGAACGTGAGGGGTTATTATTACCGCCGGATAAATTAAAACGATTCTTTTTCAGTAAAGAAGACGTGCCGGATGGATGCGCGGATGAATACATCATCATTCCAGATAAAGATGCAGATGCAATATGGGCGATATGTGATACAAAAGATAAAGGAACTGACTTCGAATCATTACCGATTGCATACCAATACGGAGATAAATTCTTCTTTCCTGATGTGGTGTTTGATGATACTACAGACTATGACATTTTGGATAGAAAGACAGCAGATATTTTGATAAGACATAACCCACATAAGATTCGTTTCGAATCAAATAATGTTGGAAACCGTGTGGCACACAATATCCAGAAAATGATTACCGGAAAGTGCAGAGCTGAAATTGAGACAAAACCAACGTCGGCAAATAAAGAAACAAAGATTCTTGTAAATTCGGACTATATAGCAAAACATTTTTATTTTCTGCATCCAAGTCAGTACAAAGCAAAGTCTGATTACGGATTATTTATGGCTAATGTAACTACGTACACTACTAGGGCAAAAGTACCACATGATGACGGAATCGATTCTTTGGCTATGATGGCTGAGTACATACAAAATCCATTAGGTGGTAAAGCAACGGCAATGCAGAATCCATTTTGGGGAAGGAGATAGTATGGATATAAAGGAGTATCTGAATCAAATTCAACGATACGAAAAAATTATAAATAACAAACTGGAAGAAATCGAACACTTAAAATTGCTTGCTACTAGCATTAGTGCTTCGACGTATGGCATTGAACGCGTTCAAACTTCTGGAAGCCAAGATAAAATAGGCGATACAATTGCAAAATTGGTGGATGCGCAGCGAGAACTAGCTGACAATGTGGTAGAGCTTATGGAGAAAAAACAGAAACTTATAGATGTTATAGAGTCTGTGGAAAATCCCCAGTATTATGATTTTTTGTACAAACGATATATAGAGGGAAAAAAGCTAACTGTTATTGCAGATGAAATGGAATACAATGAAGAATATATTAAACAATTCCATGGAAGAGCCGTGAATTACGTAAAAGAAATGCTTAATTTCAAAAGTTAGCACCTTTTCTTACTGAATATAACTTTTCAGTTATGTATAATATATGATGAAAATGTATGAAGCATCGGGCGAAAACTCGGTGCTTTTTTCATGCCTAAAAGGAGGTACGGGCAGTGGCAAGAAATAAGATGAATTATATTGACCTCTGCCATGGTGAATTTGGCAGAAAGGTAGCATATACCGGAGTAAACAAAATTACACCAGAAAATGTACTGAAAGTGATTGCTGATACAATCGGTGTTCACAATAGAAACAGAACTATGATTGATTATCTGTATAGATACTACAAAGGCGATCAGCCAGTTCTTTACAGAGAAAAACTTGTACGTCCTGAAATTAATAACAGAGTATGCGAGAATCATGCACTTGAAGTTGTTCGCTTCAAAGCATCTCAGACATACGGAGAACCAATTCAGTTTGTTTGTAAGAAAAAGAATGCAAGCGAAGAAACCAATGCGCAGGTGGATTTGTTTAATGATTATCTGGACGAAGCAAATGCAGAAGCCAGAAATATTGAATTAGGGACATATCAAAGCGCAGTAGGCACTGCATACAAGTGCATTCTTCGTGAAGAAGATTGGACAGCGGATTCAGACATCCCGCCATTTAGAATTTTTATTCCATATCCGGGAGATTGCTACATTGTTTATTCCAAAGGCACCGGAAAACCACTGATGTCGGTTCAGATATTAAAAGACGAAGATGACCAACAGTATTATCAGTGCTATTCAAAAAACCAGTATTTTATTGTACAGAATGGAAAGATTAAAAAAGCCGGTCTGAATGGCTTCGGAAACATTCCAATTATTGAATATTCAAACAATCATGACAGATTATCTGATGTTGAAATAGCAATCACAATGTTCGATACAATCAATAACATGCAGTCAAACAGAATGGATGGAGTTGAACAGTTTGTTCAAGCCTTTATGAAATTCAAGAACTGCGAGATTGACGAGAACGAATTCCTCAAGATGGTAAAACTTGGCGCTATATCTGTTAAAGATACCAGCAATGGATGCCAGTCGGATGTTGAACTGATGACTGCTGAACTGAATCAATCAGAAAGTCAAGTTGCTAAAGATGATATTTACAGCAATATGCTGATTGTTGAAGGAATGCCAGATAGACAACAGAACACAGGGGGAGATACCGGTCAAGCCGTATATCTCCGCAATGGTTGGGACTTCGCAGAGCGTAGAGCCAAATTGGATGAACCTTTTATCCGTGAAGCTGAGAAAGCATCTGCCAGAATCATACTTAACATTATAAGGAATACTACTGGTGATATAAAACTTTCGACAAGAGATTTTGATGTAAAAATTACCAGAAACCCAACGGATAACATGCTTGTTAAAGCACAGGCCCTCGATTATCTGGTTAAGAATAAAATACATCCGCTCATTGCACTTATTACTTGTGGATTATTTAGTGATCCGCAGAAAGTATACGAAATGAGTTTTCCGTACATGCAGTCATTGTATAAGAATCCAGAAGAGGAAACGCAGAAAGCACAAGAATTGATTGACAATTTTAGCCAGAAATCAGTTCAAAATCAATCAGCAATAATTTCTTCCACTGACGAAGAATAAACGTTTTTACATTAATTATTTAAGGAATCTTGGGAAACTGAGATTTCTTTTTTAATACTCAAAAATATTGCAACAGCCCGTGAGCGTAAATCGGGTGCAGGTCATGTGCGGAGCGAACCGTGTGAAAAAAGTGTGATGATCTGGAAGAAAGGAGATTTCATGACAAGAGAACAGGCAAAACAAGTACTTATCGGTATGGGAATTGAGGAACCATCTGATGAACAGGTGACCAAATATCTTGATTCCGTCACAGGAGAAGTAAAAAAGGAAAAAGACAAAAACACTTCCCTTAAAGAAAAAGCTGATAAGGCAGAAGCACTGCAAAAAGAACTTGATGAGCTGAAACAGCAAAACATGACTGATGCAGAAAAAGCAGAACTTGAACGTCAGAAAGAAAAAGCTGCAAACGAGAAAAGAATTTCTGACCTTGAATCTGCACTTGCAACTTCGCAGAGAGAAGCACTGACAGGAAAAATCACTTCTATTTTTGCTAATGCAGGAATGCAAGGTGATGCCTACGCAGGTGCAATCAAAGCATTTTCCAATATGAATGAAGAAGATGCACTCAAAGAAGCCCAGACTTTTGTTGATGGAATTTCCGAAGTAAATAAAACAACTCTCGATACTGCAAAAGCTGCATGGGAAAAAGAAGCCCTTGAAAACACGCCTAATCCGGGTGGTGGAGCTGGCAACAGTAACGAGACAAAGAAAAGTGATGCATCTGAATATGCAAAAGCGTACTCAGCAAGAATGAACCCAGAAATCAAACCGGCGGACGATAACGCACCGGTAAATATTTAATTCAAATAAAGGAGATTTAGATTATGGCTTTTATGAAAACAGAGCAGTACGAATCCACACCTAATATCCTCGAATCCGAGGTAGGACTGGTACTTAAAACCTATACAGCAGAACAGACAAATGCTGAAACCGTTGGAACTAAGAAAATCATCAAAGCAGGTTCTGTATATCCGACAAATGCAACCGGTGCAAAAGGAATCGTATTTGAAGAGGTTGATATGACAGACGATGTAAAGAGACCAATTTCCGTAATTGTTGCAGGACGTGTTCTTGAAAAGAGACTTCCGGCAGTAGTCGATACTACCGCAAAGACAGAACTTGAAAAAGCGGGAATTGTTTTCGTAACCACTACAGACCCAGAATTTTAAGGAGGTATAACAGATGCCATTTAATGTATTAGAATCAATTACACAGGAAGAAAGACTTAACTTCTCTCAGGATTTTAGCGTAAAAAGACCGGGTATTCTTGATACCATTTTCCCAGATGTTAAAACCCAGTACCTAAAAGCTGAATACTACAGACTTATGGCTGGACAGAGACTGCCAGAAGTGGCATTCGTTCATGCGCTTGATACTGAAGCAGAAATCGGAACAAGACCGGGCTTCGAAAAAGTTCTGACTGAAAAACTCTTTATTAAGAGAAAAATCAATCAGTCCGAAAGATTACAGCAGGCAATTGAAAACGGTGTGCCGGATAATGAAGCACTGAAAGACTTTGTATTTGATGATGCAGCTAACCTTTTTGAAGGTGTTGTTGCCAGAGCGAATGTTATGAAAGGACAGTTCCTTTCTACAGGTGCCGTAAAAGTCAACGAGAACAATGTAGATCTGAATATTGATTACGGCGTACCGACTGGTGCAAAAGTCACTCTTACAGACTGGTCTAGTCCAGATGCGGACATCATGGGTGATATCCAAAAGATGGTTGCAGTTGCAGAAGACAACGGATTTGTTGTAAACAAAGCACTTACATCCCTAAAGATGATTAACTACATGAGAAACAATACTGCTATGCAGACAGCAGTTCTGGGAGCAGCAAACAAACGTCTTCTGACCAAACAGGAACTTGCAAATCTGCTTATGCAGGAATACGGAATCACAATTGATCGTTGCGATGAGAAATTCCGCTTCAGAAAAGCAGATGGTTCTCTTAAAACAGGCAGATACTTCAAAGAAGATGTATTTACTCTGTATGAAGCAGATGCAAACGGTTCTTTCGGTACAGGACTCTGGGGCGTGACACCTGAGGAACTTGAATACAGACAGTTCATTCAGGAAGAAAACCGTTCTTTCGTAACACTGTCCATGTGGGCTACACAGGATCCGGTTGCAGTATGGACAAAAGCGTCCGGTATGTTCGTTCCGGTTGCTCCGAAAGCTAATGGCGGTATCGTTATCGGTACAAAGGGGGAATAACCGGGCATAGTCTCAATGAGAACAGCCAATCACCGTCTGTAGCAAGTGTTGAATCCAAAGAACCAACACATAAATACACAGAACGTGAGCTGTCTAATATGACTGTACCACAGTTAAGACAGCTTGCAAGTGATAATGGCTATGCCCTGACAGCAACTAATAAGGCTGGTATCATTTCTGAAATATTAGTTCAGCAGTAACGCAGAAAGAGGCGGTGAATTAAATGAATGAAGAACTTATGGAAGAATTATCACTTTATTTAGCAGATAATCCAGAATCTGAGTCCATACTCACTCTTTCTGTAAACCGGGCAATACGTTCATTTAAAAATAAGCGAAATTACCCCTCTAGTTACACTGATGATAAAATCAAAAACGACATGAAAAAATGCTATGATTGTATTTTTGACTTGGCGCTTTACTTTCTTGTTAAACAGGGGGCTGAGTTCCAAGGAACACATTCTGAATCTTCTGTAAATAGAAGTTGGGAATCCGAAACCGAAATTTATATTAATCATGGTGTTTTTCCTTTTGCTGGAAGTTTCAATTAAAAAAGATGGGATGGAACGCAATGTGTTTTTCCTCCCGGTACATTGCAGGGTTGCTCATTAAAGTAGGGAAAGAGCAAAAATCTTATAGGGAGTGAAAGAAAGGAAAAGCGATGGGATGTGAACATGAGTGCTTTAACAATCACCGCTTCGAAGAAATTGAAAAAAGTATTCATGATATGCAGGAAAAGCAGTCTGAAAGGCACAAAGAATTTTATTCAAGAATTAATAAGCTCGAACAGAAGACCGCCCTGTATAGCAATGACTTAGATCATATTAAAGAAACAGTCGATGAAATGAACAACAATTTAAAAATCCTCATGGCAGTCCCTGGCAAACGTTATGACACTATTATTGTATGCATTATAACGGCAGTCGTGGGAGCAGTTGTAGGATTTATGTTGAGCGGTGTATTTCCTATGTAACAAATTGATTCCACTTGTAAGGGAGGACGGTGGAGTTATATGAATTATGCAGATTTTTCAGAAGATGAAAGAAAATTTTACTTGCAAGAAGCAGGTTTTGATTCACGCGAAGAAAAATTATTTCGATTACGGGCTTATGACGAAAAGACATTATGGGAAGCATCTGAATTAATGGAGTACAGCCCCAGAACCATAGACCGAATCAATAAAAAAATAAAGCAAAAAATTGCCAAAGTTGCCCCGATGTATATTCGGGGCTTTTCTTTGTATAATGGCGGAAATGTGGCGAAATAGTGACGTTCAAATACAGCGTTCCTTCCTATATAATATAATCATAGGAGAAAACGTAATGATTATATTAAGAAACCCTTACGAGGGCATATGGGAAAAGCATCGTTCTATAGATGATATGGATATGATTCTTGAATCCCGGACAGGAGGAACAGATTATGGCAAGTTATCCGTATTATCCGCAACAGCCAATGATGAGCAACCCTTACGGACAAATACAGCCGTATCAAGACAGGTTGGCACAATTACAGAATAACTATCAACAGGCAATGCCATATGGACAAATGCAGATGCAGCAGCCTGTACAACAAATGCAGCAAATGCCGATGCTTCAAGGGCAGATGGTTGATGGCATTGATACTGTAAAAGCAAAAGATGTAGATATGTCTGGAAATCCTGTTTATTATCCAAAAACAGATGGTACAGAAGTCTACAGAAAACAATTACAAGCAGACGGAAGAAGCAAAATTTTTGTTTACCGACTTGTCAATCCAGAAGCAGAGCAGCAACAGGAAGAACCAAAGCAGGTTGATCTAGTTGCTATGATTAATCAGCTTCGAAACGATGTATGTGCTGAAATTTCTGGAATCAAAGACATGTTTCCGACATTTATATCGGGAACATCGGAGCCTGCAAAACAGCAGAACGGAGGTAAGCAGAGATGAATTTCAGCCCAAACGCTATGATGAAAAAGCAATTCGAGAAAATGATTTCTCAGAGGTTCGGAAGTGTTGACAACATGATGAACGACATGAGTAAATTTGCAGGAAACAATCCAACATTGAAAAATGCCTTGGATTTATATAAAAAAGGTGATGCAGACCAGCTACATCAAATACAACAAAATGTATTCAATGAAAAACATTTATCTCCAGATGGAATTATCCAGAAATTCCTTGGATTATAACACTTCCCCATAATTGGGTGATTAAAAATCGCTACAATTTGGGACGACAGCCGCGGATGTCTCCTATTGTAAATAATATTTAAGGAGACTAAAAACATGATGAATGGTTCTAATTACAGTCTTAGCGACATTGCTGCCGCTACAGGCTCTAATAATCGCGCCAATGATATGTGGGGCGGTGATGGCTTTTCACTTATCTGGCTTGTCTTGATCTTTGCTATCTTTGGATGGGGAGGTTTTGGCGGCTGGGGCGGCGGCTTCGGTGGCAATGGTGGAAACGGTGCGAACGGTGCCGGCTTCCAAGGATGGGCTACCCGTTCAGATATTAATGAGGAATTCGCCCTTAATGATATTCAGAATGGTATCAGAGGTATTCAGCAGGGTATCTGTGACAGCACATATTCTCTTAACAATACCATGCAGAGTGGCTTTAATGGCATGAATGTCGGAATGCTTCAAGGCTTCAACGGCGTTCAGCAGGCTATCAATGCTGATACTGTAGCCGGTATGCAGAATACCAACGCATTACAGTCTCAGTTAGCAAACTGTTGCTGTGAAACAAGAGAAGCTATACAGGGTATCAACTACAACCTTGCTACCAACACTTGTGCTCTCCAGAACACAATGAACAACAACACCAGAGACCTTCTGGAAAACCAGAACAGCAACACAAGAGCAATCCTTGACTTCCTGACTAACGATAAGATTGCAACATTACAGGCAGAGAACTCTGATCTGAAACGTGCTGCATCTCAGGATCGTCAGTCCGCATTGCTTACAACAGAGATGTACGCACAGGCTCAGAGATTAATCAATGCAATCAACCCGGCTCCGATTCCTGCATTCCAGGTTCCAGCTCCATATGCATACGCAGGATGTAATACATATGGCAACGGTTGTTGCTAAGTAACTCACCCTTAGAGGTTGACTAATTCTAAGAGGTGGGTTACGGCTCACCTCTTATTTTGATTGAGAGGTAGAAATATGAGTTGTAAAAATGTTTGTAAGCTCTGCAACCGTCTTGTAATAAGCCAAGCTGTTGCGTTTACAGGAGGTAATCTTGTAATCACACTCCCAGCAGGCAGTTACAACAATGGAGAGAAATATTGTATTGTTGTTGCACAAAGTATACCAGAAGCCACTACAATTACTGCTCCGGTAATGATTCAGATAGGAACAGGAACAACTTTGTATCCGCTAGAGAATCGTTGCTGTGCACAGATTACGGCTTGTGGAATAAGAACCAGAACGAAATACGCAACCAGAGTAGCTACAAGTGCAACTGGCGGAGTATTCAAGATGTTAGGAAATCCGGCTTGTAGTCCGAGCAACAATTTGACAGCAATTAATGGTACAGCCCCAACGACAGACACACCTGTTACACAGGCTGTTAGAAAGGGGGAACTGTAATGCATAAAGCTGCAATGGAAATGGGAAAATGGGCTATGGAAAAAGCCAAGGCATGTGGCTTCGACAAGCTTAGTCCGCAAGACTGGGACGATTTAAAAGACTGCATGGAATCCGTAAAGTATGCGATTTGTGCAGATAAAGACTACAGAATCGTAGAAGCTATGGACGAATGCGAACAGGAAGAAAAGTATCTTGGACGCATGGGATATGACAGGTATCGTTACTCAAACGGCAGATTTGCCCCGAAAGGCAAAGGAAGTCGTATGGGATATAAACCATATCTGTACATGGAAGATGATGACTGGATGGACGAGTATCTGAACAATCCAGAGTTTGAGCGTAATATGTACCGCATGGGTTATCATCCAGACCGTAGTGATATGAGGATGGATGGAATGAACCATAAGCAGTCCAGATACGGCGAAAGCTATGACAGATACAGTGAGAATCGCAGGCATTACCATGATTCCAATGATACAGAATCCAAGAGAAAAATGGATGATTCCATGAAAGAGTATACGTCTGACATTATCCGTAATCTTACAGAGATGTGGTCAGATGCAGACGCAACTCTTAGGCAGTCGATGAAAACCGACTTAACTCGTCTGATACAGCAGATGAATTAACAAATAAGAATTAAATTTAGTCCTTGTTGCAGAAATGTGACAGGGACTTTTTATTTGGAAAAAGGACAGTGACAAACCATGCTAAGACAATTTTACATGAACGGGGACTTATGGAGAGTTCACTTTGTGTCACCTTATGATAATGTTTTAATTGACCGCACAGGCCAGAAAACACTTGCGGTATCAGATTATTCTACAATGACAATTTCGATTGCAAATAATCTGCATGGGGAACTTTTGAACCGGGTGTTTATTCATGAATTAGGTCATTGTGTGATGTTCAGCTACGGTCTATTGCCTGAACTTCACCACATGGTCAAGAAGCAATACTGGATGGATGCAGAGGAATTTGTGTGCAATATTCTGGCAGACTACGGACAATTTGTCATTGGTACAGCCAGAGATATTTTAGGAAACCGATTTACTTATGTGGCTCCTGTTGGGGCAGAAAGGATGATTGCATAGATGGCAAAAGCAGAAAACACAGTTATTTTCGACGGCATCAAGTATAATCCTGGCGACGAGTTGCCGGATTTAGGCAGTTGGGTGTGTACGGATGCAAGAGGTATGGTTCGTGATTATGAAGGGCTGTCAAAGGACGTGGCGAAACTTCCACATTACGTACAGAGTGGTTCTTCGGCGTTGTGCCTTGATACTTCTGAATTATACGAATATCACAAACCTACTGACACATGGTACAAACTGTAAAGGAGAAGCGCATATGGCATTAACAGCAAAGAAAGTATATGCAATATTAAAACACCAGATTTCCGATATGCAAGCAAAGTTAAACAGCCCTGTAAGATACAGAGGTACAGTTGCGACTGCTGATTTGCTTCCATTAAATCCAGACATTGGCGATATGTACAATATCGAGTCTAAGTCGGTCTACGGCGAAGCAGGAATGAATGTGGCATGGAACGGCGTAGTTTGGGACACCATGGGTGCTCCAATTGATATGTCACTGTATTTCACAAAAGAAGAAGCAGAGACGGTAATACAAAGATTAGTTACGGAATATTTTGAAAAGAATCCAGTCAAGCCCGGAGCCACAGAAGAGCAGGCACAGCAGATCGAGCAGAACAAGACAGACATTGCTTCACTGAAAGCGGAAACTGGTTCGCTAAAGGAAGATTTAATATCTAAAGCCGATAAAACATCCCTTGTCAAAACTGACAGAAAACTCGATGCACTCTGGAAACTCAATCAGGGTATCAGCTATGAATTTCAGACAGATGATGCGGAAGCTTACCAGAAAACGGTTCCAAGTGGTGCGAAAGTAGCAAGCATTAAAAGCATCGGAGGTAAGACGATTGTTTGGAATCAGTTGAATTTAAATAATGAGCAATCTATTACGAAAAATGGTATTTCTTTTATAAACAATAAGGATGGTTCGTGGACAATAAATGGAACTTGCAGTGTATCTAACGATGAAGGAATTAATACAATCGTATATTTATTTGCACCAAAATATGTATCAGGTCATAAATATTTAGTTAAAGCCGATAAATATTCTGATGGAAATTATGGTTTTGCAATTAACGGCAGGACTTCCCCACTAAAAAAAGCAATAATTATTAGTTACGCTTTTAATCCAGTAATATTTGTAAAAGACAAAGTAACCGTGGATAACGTTACGATGCGAATGAATATTTTTGACCTCACACAAATGTTCGGCGCAGGTAACGAACCATCCACCCCAGAGGAATTCGAAGCTATGTTTCCAGCAGACTATTATCCGTATAATGCAGGTGAACTGATGAGTGCTTCTGTGAATGAAGTTATATATTTAGATACCAAAAATCAAGAAACATCATATCCAATCCCACAAGCCATTCTTGACCTAGATGGTTATGGAGAGAGTGGGAATTTTGTTGATTTTGTGGAAAAGAAATATCACAAAGGGGACAGGACAATTGATATATCAGACATTATGGGAGATACATTCCAAGATCCTCTTGAAGTTGAAGCAGGCGGTACACTGACATTTAAAAACAGTCACGGTGATGATTACAGAATCCCTATACCAAGTTCTGAGGAATATGTAATATCTTTAGCGGAGGTGGCAAAATGACTGAAATGCAGAAAAAGATGATTAAGAAACTTGGTTTGGCTGAATCAGACTTTGAGAAAAAAGAAACGGTGGTAAGCAATGAAGAACGTATCAATGACCTTGAGATTGCTGTCTGCGAACTGCTTGAAACACTTGGAAATGCTGAATAAGAAAAGGAGAAATAAAATGATGGCAAAAGTTTATTTTAACAGATTGATTGTAGGAACTATTACATATGATGCAATTCCTGAGAAATATCAGGACAAAGTAAGAGAATATGGTATTGAGTATGTGAAAAAAGGAAAACTTCCTGTGGAAGAATATGAAATGCTGTATAAAGAGGAATATCCAGAGAGTAAGTAATTAACTAAAGAGGGCTTTAGTTAATCAGTGTAAAGTTAATTATTGACTATTGGACACCAATGATATATAATGATTATAAATTCATTATATGGAGGTGAGTTCGATAAAAGTAGAAAGAAATATCATGATTAACAAAGCTGGTGGAAACGCAGGAAAAGAATCTGTCAACTATAAAATATCACTTCCGTCAGAAG
>ERZ1034880.22-NODE-22-length-66168-cov-328.744891_pt1 | contig 66168 bp, 82 predicted proteins | sample MGYA00520630_ERZ1034880 | MGnify/ENA primary metagenome ERZ1034880 (study PRJEB33766, sample SAMN09781725) | gut metagenome | biome: gut microbiome | host: Homo sapiens | place: Madagascar | study: EMG produced TPA metagenomics assembly of the PRJNA485056 data set...
TCGACAAAATATTATTTTGGTAGTTCTTGGTATTACATTACGGAACTTAATAAGATTAATGCTGAACTTGATAAGATTACCCAACCGACTACAAAACAAGATTTAGATACCATACAAATTCCGTATTTGTTTAGTATAATCAACCCTGCTCTTTACAGTAGGGAGTATGTAACGCGTGTCTTCCCAGAATCTTTTATAAAAAGTAAGCCATCCTGTCCTATTCTGATTAATGGTAATAGAAGTTATGCTATAAATAGACAGAAGAAAAGTAATACTTTGTTTGAAAAGAAGCAGCATTCCATTGTTCTTGAAGGTCCAGATTATAATACAACAACAATAAACGTAGATGTTTATTATGAAAACGAATTGATATTCAATAATGATAAAAATGTTAGATTATGTTTGTTTGGGGTATCTTTCGATGATATAGACTACAACAACAAAAATGGACAAATTGAAGAAGGAGGTTCTAAGACTATATGCACATTAGAGAAGTATGTGAGAATGGGCGGAAAGGATAATGATTTCGAAAGAAAATTTGTATCAATAGGCACCAAGGGTCATTCTGGAGGAGATTCTTTTTCTTACAACGGCGAAGCTCTATCTTGTAGAGGAAGGCATGAATGCCGTGGAGGAAACAATGCAATTTGCTATCTGAGACAACCTATGAATTTTTCTCCTTCTGATATAGGTTATGACCAAAATGTAAATGGTACAGACGCAACAGGAGATATTCAATGGTTAATGAATGGACTACGATTTAGAAATCCATACAACAAAGAGTATAATGAAAATGGAACTGATTATGGCGATTTTGAAAAAACGAAGGAGAAAATAGATGCTTTACGTTGTACCCCATTTGGAAAATATCATTGGGACTATGATAAAAAATTATGGGATTTTTGTAATAAAAAAGGATGGATAAAGACCGTAGGCGGTACTTATTCAGAATGGATTGCTAGTACATATCAGAAAGAGATAACAGATAAGTGTATGGAACATATTGCCAACAATCCTGACTATCCATGGTTCAGCATTAATAAATCAAGAGAAACATCATATAATAGCAATAATGAGCCAAAAGAGATTACGGACAATACCCAGTATTCTTTTGACTTTAATGTGTATTTGTCACGATATAGAACAATGGACAACAATGGAGTAAGGTTAATTATATCTGATGAGAACCCTTCAGGTAAACAAGTAACAGGTAGTGATGGAGAACTATACAATGTCGGAAGTAAAATCACATCACAAGCATCATTAAAATCTTATGACGTATGTTCACCTTCTCATGTTATTTGGGATATGAACTATAATAACTGGGTATATTATACAAATAATGAATTTAGTACAGCTAATGATGCTGAAGAATTGAATACATTATTTATAAATATTATAAAAGAACAGGTTGGAGACATTTTTATTGGTTTAAAATCCAAGAAATCCAATGGGGCATTTTTCCCAAATGTGTGGTCTGATATAGCTTTAGGACAAAACTATAATGGTAATGATTTCTTAGTATCACAAACTGAAAAGTTCATATCTAGTTATAGTAATCTAGATAAGAAAACGTCATGGATTCCTATTTTCCCTGTATCACTACCATTTGCTTCAAATTTTCAGCAAGAATTTGAGGACTTTACATTTGGAAAATGTTTAGTTAATTCAGGAGATTCTTATTCAGCAATTAGTGATGTTACTCATGAAGGTCTTTTAAGTTCAAAAGCTATGACATATCAAATCTACGGATGGCTTCTTCATACTCTACATTTTAATAATAATTAAGTAAAACTTGAAAGCAAAGCGTATGAAACAGAAATATATAGTTGGTGATTGGGTAAGATTTTTATCAGAAGAATCAAAAATAATCGAGGTATATGATGATGGTTCATATTTTATGGATTCACCTAATATTACTGGTTGTCCAAAAGAGGAAGAATTATCACCAATTCCTCTTGTTCCTGCTATCCTCGAAAAGAATGGTTGGAAGAAAGAGAAGTATGGGATTGTGTATTTCAAAAAGGTAAGTGAAACCCTTTATTTTAGATTAATTGGTAAAAGTTATGGCTGGACACTAAGGTGTGGAAACCTAGATTTGATTAAAAAGGTAGAGTTTGTTCACGAAGTCCAGCACCTTTTATTTGGTCTAGGGTTTAATTCTGAAATGGAGGTGTAGGCATATGAATGCAAGATTAGAACTCCAAGTTGCAGACTTTGCAAATAAAGAAGAAGGGTGAGTCGAAAGATTCACCCTTTTCATGCACCAAGTAGAAGTAACATTAATCATACACCTTGAAGAACTTCTCGCACAAACTACCCATCATATAACATGGTTCCTCGCTCAGCATATCTACTCCATCCTGCTCACAGATATGAGCTACCACATGAAGAAGCTCATGACCTATTGTATTGATGATGCTGCCATCTGATTTACATTTTCCAATGGCAAGAACACTCCTTCTTTCTGCTAGGTTAGAATAGGTAAGCCCCCTATCTGTACTTTCCTTGATTAGATGTTCGTATGCCTCTGATAAAGGATTTCCGTTGCAGCAAATATCCGAAAGAGCATGGCATATCTCATCGGCATCAGGCGGCTGATAACCTATGAAACATACTATGCTCCAATCGTACTTCGGGAGTTCAATCACTCTTCTCATCATAACACATCTTCCCAAGGGATAGGTACACCATTGTGGCAGCAGTCTGCATAAAATCTGTTAAAGATGAAGCCATCCTTCTGGTCGGCATCATCCACCATATCCTTGATAAACTGGGCTAGCTGCTCTTCATCCTTGATGGAAGACTTGTAGAAGTCTGCCCTTGCCATATTCGCTACATATACATGGTCGTAGCCAGCCTTATTCTTTACCTCTACTCCCTGACCGAGCAGAAGGGAATCTACCTTCTCCTTATCCCAAAACGAGACACTTACTTCACGCTTGGAGGAAGGGTCATACTTGTACATCTGCTTAACTGCCCACTCACACATTTTTTTACTGAAATGATAGCCATTGTATCTGAGATAGGCAACCATCGCCTCAGGTTTGAGGTCATACATATCCAATGGCATTCTGCATTTTCCCATATTACTGAACTGAATATTAAAGGGAGTCTGGTTCCGGCATAAATGTCGCTACCAAAACTCCAAAGTTAAACACTAGCGACCGCCACCATTGTAGCCGCCACCACCTCTTTCACCATAGCGGTTCGGGTAGTTCCAATCATCGTTGACGTTGTTGAATCTACGTCTGTTCTCACGCTCTTCACGTTCCTCACGTTCTCTTCTCCAATCGTCACGATAATCAGGCATACGCTCACCCATACGCTCCTGCTTTATCTTTTTGAGACAAGACATAGCCTTGCTACCCAAACCAAGCATGGATTCGATGTTGTCATACAAATCATCGAACTTATCTTCTGTAATCTCAATCATTACCATAATCTTATGATTTTAAGTGAATAGATAGGAGATTACTTGCTCATGGTCTGCTGGAGCCATCCCATCATCTTGTCAATCTTGCCCTCAATGCCTGAAACCTTACCTTCCAGTTTATTGATTTTCTCGGTCTGTTCCTTATCCTTGGCTATCTGGGGGTTGAGTTGCTGTAGCATACCCTCACAAGATTCTACTACCCTCTTGTTGTAATCTACGCTCTCCAGTATTGCCTTGGATTGTCTCAGCATGGCATCAACCTCTGCACTCATAGCATCCTTGTTGTCGCTAACCACAAGGTTCTTGTCGTTGGCTATCTGTCCGTTTGCTGGCAGTTGCTTGAAATCCACTTCCTCGTCACCCAGCTTCACCTTCACGTCCACTACGGTCTCCATAGGCTGAGGAGTAAAGCCGTTGTTAAAGGTAGGGTATTTCGTCTGAGGATTGCTTACTGAAACCACCTGACCGATTCGCAAGTTCGGGTTCTCGCCCTTGTCGAGCACATAGAATAAAGAATTAGTTCTTAAACCTTGAAACATAATATAATCTCCTATTATCTATTCTTGTTAAACAATACCCGACATCATCTGTAGGGTGTTAGTATCTCTCTCAAACCAAAACTGATAAACACCAGTTCCCTGCACGTCTGCAACCGTCAATGGTTCACCATTATACTTGGTCACAGCCTGAGTACTTCCGTTGGTCTCGAAAAGGATAGGCAGCGTACCAGTCGTTCCAGTCGGAATAGCCTGCATCAGGTTCACGAAAATCGTTCCTCTATAGCTGGCATTCACGAAGGCATGGTTTTTGAACGAGAAAACAACATTGTTGGTGTTCACCACCACGCCCGTAGAAGCGATAGCTGCCGAACCATTACGATTCACCCATGTAAATGGTCTTAACCAAAACATAGCAGCCTCCTTTCCTTATTAACCCCAGAATCCTGCATTGTTAGCAGCGTTCAAACCATACAGACCTGCCTGATAAGCCACGCAGTTAGGAACCGCAGTAAATGGGCTGTAAGGAGTTGTCACGGTCTCAGGCAACTTACACTTGATACCAGCCACCTCGTTCTGCAAGCCAGCCAGTACCTGATTGATAGGAGCCACAGCCTGACCAACAATCTGAGAGGTCATAGCAGAAGACTTGAAGGTGCTGTTCTCTTCACGAAGAGCATCAATCTTGTTCTGTAACTCTCTCATTTCAGCTTGCTTCTGTCCGTCAACGATGGTCTGAGTGCTATCCTTGATAGCGTTGTGCAAATCACAAGTCTGTCGCTGAGTCTCGTAAGCTACGTTGGCGAAACCACGCTCTTGACCAGTAGCTACATTGTTGATGGCAGTCTGCAAGGTTCCAGTCTGCTGACAGATAGCCAAGCGGTTCTCGCAGCAGCAGTTGGCAATCTGCTGAGCAATCTGCATATTACCCTGCTGCAAAGCATTGATAGTCTGCATACCGCTCATACCAACCTGATTACCTACGCTCTGTACCTGAGAGGTCAAGGCAGAAATAGCACTCTGAATCTGACCTTCGGTGCAGTTCAACTGGGTAGCCAAATTGCTGAGTGCATTGCGGTTGCCACCGATGGCATCCATCAGGAGACCACGACCATAGTCATTGTTAATCTCGTTGGCGAGTCCACCACGACCATTATTGCCGAAACCTCCCCAGCCGTTACCTCCCCAACCCATGAGGAAGAAAAGGAAGATTACCCACATGAACCATCCACCTTCGCCACCGAAACCATTATTACCCTTCATGGCAAGGAGGACATTAGGGTCAACACCCTGCTTCTGGAGCAGAGGCGCAAGAAGACCGAGCATCCCATTGTTAGATGTTGAGCCTTCATTTCCGAATACATACGTTTTACTTTCCATATTATCCTGAATCTTTTGTTAAACATTAATTGATTAATACTACGTAACGTTACGAGCACAAAGATACGAATAATATGGATAGAGATTGATAAACTCGTAAAAGATTATATAAGTACTTGATGAGCAAAGATTTATGGTTACGGAAAAGGTCGTAAATATATAGGAGGGGCGATTGTGTCTCTCCTATATATAATAAGGTGTTGCTGTTTCTAGAGGTTTATGCCATACTTTCGTGATAGCTTGCGGAAGAAAGCCTTCTTGTTGGCAAAGTATCGGATAAGCGACTTATTCCACTTCTTTTCATGCCCGAACTGGTCGTGGATGCCTTCGGGTATCTTGCCATCGTGAACATACTTTTCGAAGGATGAGATAGACTTGCCCATTTCGTGAGCACACCATCCCTTGTTGGCTTGGGTATCATTCATCATGGCAGTAAGAAGTGCCACAAGTTCCATATCTCCTTCCGACAGACCGCAAGGGATAGGTTTGCCCTCTGCTTGGGCAACTGCTGATTCATGTGCCTTATCTGCGAGAGCACGAAGTCCAGCTTCGATGATGCTGTAATTTACTAATTGCGACATAAGCATATATAATTAAAATGAGTGTAATCAGGAACATATCACAATAGTACATCTCGTTTGTGATAACGATGGAACCATACATAATGTGTATTACGTTGACTCCTGCTGCATATAAGAGCGGTATTCTCCACTCCTCGCACAATCTGTGCAGTACCTGACCTTTCCAAATGGAAATCGGGTAAAGAATGTAAGTGATGAAGTAGAAGAACCATATAGGTTCCTCATTCTCTTCGTACCATAGTGTTATCTCCATTTTGTTGTCATAGAACTGAGATATACCATACCATCTGAAAAGCATGACCAATATAGGCGCATACTTGAAATAGAGTAAATCTGTTTTGATTTTACTGCGTTCAGGGAGAAGTTTTGTAATCTCTCCAATTAACTTCTTGACTCTTAGGTCTTCGTCTTCTTTTCTCATAAGCCATTGTTTTTTAAAAGTTTATATGTTTGAGATTCTTTTGCTGATTTAATAAAAAATTCTTAGAGATAGCAAATATAATAAGAAATTAGGAAATAGCTACATTTATGCTCAACTTTAAAAGTTAAACTTCACAAATACTTACAGATTGATAGATTTGCACAAGAAATAGAGGTAAAAAGTTTCAGATTGAAAGCAAATGTCCCCCGAAAGCCTAGCACTTTCAGGGGATAGTCATATATGTATTACTTCTCAGCCTTCGCCTTCTGGTTAGCCACAACTACCTTGTTAGCCTTCTCCAGCACGGCAAGAATCTTCTTTCTCAGGTCACGAATCTGTTTCATGTCCTCAGCGTTGTAGGCATCCTTGCCATCATCCAAGAAACCTTTCTTCAACTCGGAAATCTCCTGCTTATCAAGAGCAATCTCGTCAATGGCATCAATAGCAGCCTTGTTGGTGTTGTAGTAGCCATCACTCTGACTAGGAGCCGTATCAACCAAGAGGTCATAGGAAGTCTTGAATCCGTTCAGCTTGGTGTAGAGTTGTTTCAGCTTCAAATCCTCGAAATCATCCTTTTGAGTAGCGTGAGCCTTATATACATCCTCTGCATTCAGCTTGTGAGGTCTATACTCCTCCCCACTCTCCTCAGCACGTTCCTTCTTCTTGTCTTCCTCATACTTCTTCACCTTCACATCATCCTGCTTGTACTGCTTATACTCCTCAGAGCCGTAGAACCGCTCCAGCAGGGAGTAATCGCCATCCACCTTAGCTTGTTTCTTCAACTTGCTCAGGGTATTGGCTGCTCGGTCGTGATTCTCCTTCATATCCCAGAACTCATCACCTTGTTTCTTAGTAACCGGTCTATCATCAGGGTTGCTGACGAACTTGCTGAATAATGGAATATCAGCCACCTTGATTTCCTTTGGGTCGTTGAGTGACTTGGTAAGCACACCGAGCACCTGACTGACCATGGTGTAAGCACCACCGAGATAAGAAGACAATACATGGTCAACCACAGCAGGGTTATTCAGATTATATCTTGGGTCACCGAAAGCATCTATGCTATTCTGCTGCACATCAGGATAGTCGTTTCCGATTGAGTTAACCATCTTGGATGCACGTACCAGCCAATCAGGAGTGCCCACGTATGCCTTGGTAAAGTTCGGGTCATACTTGTTATACTCTGTCTCCTTGAATAATGGTTTGCCAGTGAAGTCAACATTGAAAGCCAACTCAAAGACTGGGCGAATAGCATTCGGCATCAGACTGACAGCAATATTGCCATCATAGCCAGTAGGGTCAAGCGGAAGCATATCCACCACCTGACCGAGCAAGTCTTCTGCATACTGGCTCCAACTTTCCTCAGCCAACTCGCCACCCATCATCTTGGATGCAATCATATCACCTATTCCATAAAAGGCACGGAACTCCTGAGCAAGCGGAATCTTTATATACTCATGAGTGAACGGAACCCACATAATCAGGTTGTTTCGTCTATCCCACTTGGTGAACTGCCAGTACTTATCCTTATCATCATCACTGCCCAACAGACTCATCAGGGCAGCGTTAACGATAGGAACCAGCACGCCACTTGCCAACCATGATGCAGTAACAGCCGTGAACTTGAAAGGATGATGTTTGACAAGCGCACCCAATGTCTGCAAACTCTGTACCGCTGGGTTGATGAAGAGATAGAGATTTCTAATCATCTGCCAGCCATATTCGCCAGTACCCTTGCGGTTGAAGTTCAGGGTCACGTCCTTGGCATCATTCACAGCCTCATCAATGGAACGTCCATACTGAATAGAGGTCATGTAAACCGCAAATCGGTTACTATCCTCGATTGCTCTGTTCAGGAACTCAATGCCATCCATTATGGTGTGCCCTACCTTTACTGGGTTCGTCTTCCATCTATCCAAATCCTTCAAATCATTCTTGAATTTCTTCTTCAAGTCTTCCACATCAAGCGAAGAAACAAAGCCAGTCTCGCCACCATTCATCATGAAGTCATAGAACATCTGTTCCTTTGGAGTAGCGTTTTCGTTGTTTACCTTATCTCTTAACTTGCCGTTCTGATAGTCTCTCAGCATGAAACCGAGATTCCAAGAGGTAGCAAGATTCTTTCTGAGCAGATAGTTGTATTTTGCATCCTCACGAATAGCGGTAGATGCCAGCGTCATGGTCAGGTCTCGGAAGTAGTTGGAAGGGATGAAGAGAGGTGAAAGACTGGTATAGGCAGCAGCCATCTTTCTGCCCAACCAAGCAGCAGCCCTATCAAGTTTGCCGCTCTGAATCTCTCTTACTCGGTGTGCTCTGGTATTATTCATCGCCTGAGCCAACTGAGGGTCACCATTCACATAGATAACGTACTCCTCGCCATCCTTCATCACTCGCACCTCATGTTCTCTCTCCTCGCTATGAGTCTGAGGATAGGCTATGTTCAATCCTTCTCTTTTCTGAGTAGCATCGCCAGTCTGAGCCATCTGTTCCATCTTCTTCTCGAAAGCATCAATGGCAGCCTTCACCTGATTGCTATCCATCTGAGAAGTAATCTGAGGTGTAGCAGGAATCCACTCCTCGTTGCCGTTATCATCAACACTCTTCACATACCAAGCCTTGCTCAGGGTAAGAAGAGAGGTTGGATGATTCTGAGCCAAGAGCATTAGGTGTTGTTTCACCCAGTTCTTGTTGTTCAGCAGGATTCCACTCTCGGCCATGTTCTCAATGTAGGCGATAGTGTCATCAGCGATAGAGGTACGGCCGTGTGCCGTCTTCAAGGTCTGGTTGAAAGCACCTTTGCCGCCACCTACATAGTCCCATACTTGGTCGGCAGTAGTGCCATCCCAGCCACGGAGAGGAATATAATGGCTATACATATCTCGCACATACAGATAAGTATCTTTGCTCATCATGCCAGCCTTATAGCCATCACGGAGAATCTTCTTGGTAGCCGCATTCGTAGCATTCCAGAGGTCTTGCACCTCAGCTACATGACTACTCTCAATATCCCTTACCAGTTTGTGGGCAGCTTCCTCAAAGTCAGAGCCACCGAAGAGAGCCGACAAGCCTGAGTAATCGTAGGCGATACCATTCTCATCATAACGATAGTCCATATATGATGGAGAATATTTCGTTCTAAGAGCGTTATCTCTCTGTCTCCAAGTATTGAAATCCACTCTTCCAAACTCCAAATCGCTATCATTGGTAATACGGTTCATATCGCCCTTGTAAGCCCTGTATGCCGCACTTCTCTGAGCCACGTCCTCAAAGTCAGCATCCAGCGACTTCTTGAAAGCCATCTGAGCATCACGCTCCAAACCATGTTTAGCCATCATGTAGATACGTACATTGTCATAGCTATCACCCAGTATCTTCTTCATCTGGTGATAAGCCTTTCTGAGTGGCTGCAAGAACTCATTATTGTACTCCTCAAACTCGTTCTTTCCCTTGCCATGGCTGCGGTTCTCGGCAGTATAGGCATCCTCAGCCATGTTCAGGCGGTCAACACCCACTTCCTTCATGATAGCTTCCTGAGCCTTGCGGATAGCAAGCATACTATCTTGGAAGGCGATACGTTTGAGCACAGAACCCTTCTGCAACTCTCGGTTGAACTCTCCAAGGGCAGTATCATCACTAAGAAGATGCTGCTCGTAGGTTGGAGCAGTCTTCCACAAAGCCATCTGCTTGCGGTACTCGTCCACTCTCCTCAGGAAGTCAACAGCACTCTCACCAGTGTTGCGTTGTGGAATGGTTGGTCGCTGGGCATCCTTAGGAAGATTGTTATCCTTCTTCCACTGGTTCAGGTCATGCTCAAACTTGTCATAGCGCAAGGAGAACTTGGTATTGCCATCCTCAGGAGTAGTTGGGCGCAAGGTGTTCTGCAAGAGAGGAGCAATAACATGTTCCGTCAACTGGGTAGGGATTCCGTTGCCGATGATGGTATGGCTCAGGTTCTCAGAGAATGGCATTTTGTAATCATCGCTCACTCCAGATACTCTTGCGAGCACTCTGCCCATGGCACGATATACCTTGCCGTCAGGCATCACAATAACGTCACCACTCTTTGTTCTGAGAGTTGGCAGCAGTTCATCAGCGAAGGCATGAGGAATCTTTCCGTCAGCATAGGCACTTCCCATCACATATAATGGCTTGTCAATGTTGCGCCAATCAATGCCATCAGCCTTCAAGCGAACGTCCATCCAAGGAGCCACACCATTCTTCTTCTCTGTCAGGGTCGGGATAATATCAGCCACAGCTTCATACCATCCGCTCTTGTGCGCCATCTTCTTTGGCTTTTCAGGGAGTTTGCCATCACGAACCGCACGGACAATCAATCTCTCTCGGTTGGTGTAGCCGCCATAGTCAGCAGCATTATACACATCAGCATCCCAAGTGTAGCCGTTGGCATCCAGAGCATCGGTAATAGTCTTCATGGCATCTGAATCCTTATATCCCTTCACGTTCTCAATGGTCACCACCTTTGGCTTGATAGCATTGATGAACTCGGCAGTACTAGCAGCAGTCTCCTTGTCAAGTTCCACCTCTGCATGGTTACTCTTCGCCTGAGAGTAGTTCTTGCAGACTGGGCTGGCATGGAAGTACTCCACCTCGCCATCTATCTGCTTCACCAACTCCTTAGGGTCAACATCACGAACATCAGCAGTAACGATGTGCTGCCCGAAGTTGTTGCGATAAACACCGCTTATCTTCTCATCATATTCAACTGCCACCACTGGGTCAATGATACCCTTCAAGCCTTCCTCAACAAGACCACCGCCACTAAAGTAGGTTCCAGCCTTAATGAGAGTGCCATCAAGGTTCTTCAAAGAAAACTTAGGGTCACGCTCTATAGCTTCTACAATATGTATAGCCTTCTTGTTGGCTTGTTTCCACCCCTCAGGTTTCGCCATCATTGATTTCAGAGAGAAACGAATATTGTCGCTGCTATTGATAGCTTCATTGAAGGCACGACTGCGGTCACCTTCCTTATTCGGGTCGTAGTCATACATTGGTAAGCCAGCATTCTCTATGCCCTTGCGTACATCTTCTCCCAAGTTATCAGGAACCACGACAGCAGCAAACTCGTTTAGACGTAGCGGTCTGTTGTACTTAGTCTCAAAGTACGCACTCTTCAACTCTGTCTGTACTGCATTCTTCAAGGCATCCAGTTTCTTCATGAAGGTAGGAGTAAGGGTAATGCCATATTCTTTCTTGGCATACTTCTTAGGGTCAGACTGCAATACAATATCATGAAGTCTCTGCTCACCATAGAACACATCATTATACAAGAACTTGGCAAGGTCATAATAAACCTCACTCCATTTCTCGTAAAATTCTTCCTTATCCTTATTAGAAGACAACTTATCCTTGTTGGCACGCATTTCGTCTGTAGAATCAACACGACTAGCCAACTTTGCGATAAAGCTACCAAACGAGGTATATTCGCTTCCATTGGTCTGCCCATCTGCTTCTTCCCTCATAGCCTTTGAAACATTTTCAAGAGTCTCAGGCACATACTTTCGGGAACCATCCCTAGTATAGCCACGGAAGATACGGTTCTTCGTTCCGAACTCATCCAGTTTGTTCTCCTGCCATCTGATGTAATCATCATAAAGACCATTCTTGTTGACGTAATTACTAGCCTTCACCTTAGACAGATAGAAGTCATACTTCTTGGTATCGTTATGCTCCTTCACAATATCCTCAACAACCTTCTTCACATCTTTTTTTCTTGGACTTCCGTCCTTGTTAAGCAAGGTTGATTTATAGTCACGCTCAAAGATTTCCTTAGTCTGTTTTCTTACTTGTGGATTGATAGGGCTAGCCTTAACGCCAGTCTCCTTATACATCTTTCTTCTTACCTCCAAAGAAACCTTTTCCCAAGTAGGGTAAATGATGGCATGCTTAGCCAGACTTGTAACCTTTTCTTTCAGTTCAGGGTCATTCTGCATACTGCTCAGAATATCCTCGGAAGTAGGATGGTCATTGATAATCTCTTTCCAGCGATAATCAACATTAGAATCATACGCTTTAATATCAATGCCCTTTTCTTTAAGATACATCAACTCCCAAGCAGGAACACCATTGTCTTCCAGTACATCCTTGGTCTGTCTCTTAATCTCTGCCTTAGCCGCACTAGGATATTCAAGGCTGTCAACCCAGTCTTCAAACTTCTGACTGCCCTTTTCGCTCATTTGCCGCTCTACGGAAGGATAACGCTGAGTATAGGCATCAGTTATCCATGTACCACCAGTCTTGCCAGTACGCTTATCCAAAAGGGCAGAAGGAGCGATGAAGGAAATCTCTCCAAAGTTGTTGTGACCACTCTTGTTGGTATCAATCACAGCCAAAGAAGGATTGGCAAAACCACCCAGTTTCAAAGCCTTTCTCAGCTTCTCCTCAGTAATGTTATGCACTCCTGCAAGAGTTTTTTCATCCTTCAATGAAAACTTTTCGCCATTTTCCTTGGCAGTTTCAGAAGAATTGTCTATCTTTGCAGCAGAACCTTCGGTTTGGGAGAGAGCGGTGTCACCTTCCAACGAAGTAGCGGCAGTGTCTGTCCTCTTGTCGCTTGCCGAAGTTTCCTTTTTAAATGCAGTCAACAACCAAGATTTTCTTTCTCCATCCCAAGTAAGACGAACACCAGCCTTATGGGTTTCACTTTCCAAGTTTACACGATTCTTACTGCTTGAAACTACACGCATATCATTCAGAATCTCCTGCAAATTATCAAGAACCTCAGGATGATACTTCACAAGTTTAGAAAGACCATAGCCATCACTATGTCCAGTTCCTTCTTTGCCCCAAACCAAATCAATATCACCAATGTCCTTGTGATGAAGAGCACCAACAGCTTCTCCACCACGAACCTCCTTCAAGAACTCGATTGCAGCCTTGGCATTACCACGGAACTGATTGTATATGTTTCCGAAAGCACCAACACCTACTGGCTTTATATCCTTCAACGAGAACTTTACCTTAGCATAATCTGCAAATGGCTTTAGCTTACGATTGCTCGTATCAAGCCACTTGTCGAACTCATCCTTACTTGCTCCAGTAATATTACCAAGACCTTGCCACCCCTTGCTATAGTTGGCAAGATAAGCCTTTTTGGCATCATCCATGGAGTCATAGCCATACATTACCTTATGCTCGTCAAACGAGCCATCAGGATTCACTTGGTCAACGACAAACACATCACCATCCCAATTATCAAGGTCTGCCTTGTCATTGATAAACATATCCAGATGGTCGCCATCCTTACCAAACTTACCACGGATATAGCCATAAGTATCGTGCATGGTTACTTTCCACTCTTTGCCATCGGCATCCTTACCTGAGCGAGTTGAACCCTTTGGATTTTCTATAGTGTAATCGTAGCCACCGAACTTGATGTGTCCCTTCTTGTAGTTTCCACTCTCTTTCTGTGCGTCAGACGGATTGGTTTCTGTTTCCTCAATAGCTGATTTCAAACGGAGAGAGAACTTGGTGTGATTAGTAATCTTTGCATTGTTCTCGTCAAAGATAACATAGTTCATCTTGCCTTCCTTGTTGCCGCCAGTATTGCGTTGGGCAATAACCTTCACACCGACAAAGCCAGCCTTGGAGAGAGTCATTGATGTTTTCTTGGAAGCATATTTACTATCTATAGCATAATATGCGTCTTTGCCAGTCAATGGGTTATTCTCTTTCTTGCGATTCTCCAACATTCCATCAGCCCACTCCTCATAATAAGCCCTATCAGACTCAGGTACAGCAGAGAGTAAAGCCTTTTTCCACATATCAATCTGCTTAGCATTCAAAGGCTCATCCCATCCAAGATAGTTGTCACCAGTATCATCAGGAATATCAACAGAGTAGAGGTTACGTGGTTTCTCCATGGAATCCAACTTCTTCTGCAAAGCGGCAACCTTAGTTTTTACATCTTTGATGTCACTTTCCTTAGTTTTTATACTCTGCTTATACCTTTCAACCTGCTTACTATAATACTCAATATCAGATTCATACATGTCAATACCAAGACCAGTGCCACTTTCCTTTGCCTTTGAAAGTTCTTCCTTAGCCTCATCAAGTCTTGATTGGTACAAATCTACATAGGATTTTGCATCTTTCAACTCATCCTCCAATAAATCAAGACCAGACTTGGTATCTACCAAATCCTGTGCGATAGTATCATAGTCCTCATTAATCTTGAAGTCAGAAGGATTCAAATCTTTCAAAACTTTCAACTCATCTTGAACTTGTTTGGCTTTCATCTTCGCAAATGGGGTGTCGCCAACGGATGCAAGTTTCTTCTCATCAGCATCTATCATCTTTGATATAGCCTCTTTTGCGGAAATATTAAACTTATCCATATCAAAGGCAACTTGATAGATAATTGATGGAGTTTTATACGTCATAGGCTTACCTTGATACATCAGTCTTGAAGGCGCATTCTTTTTTGCATTTGCCTTGGCATAAGCCTTGGCGATACCTTCAACCTCGCTCACATAAGTTCCCCAGCCATAAGCCTGAGCACCCTCACCACTACCCATGAAGGAGTGGTCGAACTTGTCAAGCGATGCTTGGGAGCCATGATAGGTCTTGATGGAGAACTTAGGAGCAGCAGCTATCTCCTGATTGATGCTGTTCACAACATCATCAGTAACAATATCGCCCTCCTGAATCTGCTGAGGTTCACGACCAGCATTCTTCACAAGTTCCGCTTGCTCTGCTCTGGTCAAGATACGGTTCACCTTCATCGCACCAGTAATCACCCAAGGGTCTGTCTCAGGATTCGGATTGGTACGATACATATAATAGCCATCAGTAGGCAGATGTTTCAAGCCAGCGAGTGAATGCTGATACTTGCCCGATGGATTGATACCCTCTTGACGAGCTTCCTCCTGATAATCTACATCAGCAGCATACTCCACCTCAGCGAAGACAAAGTTCTTAGGGAAGAGAGTCTTGTTTCCCTCAGCATCCTTGCGGTTGAACTGGATAGCGTAAGGCACTACACCAAGATGCCAGCCTGGTCTATAGGCTAGCTTACCGCTGCCGCCTTGTGTTCCCTTGCCGCCCTGCTTAACCTGAGGTCTGCCAGTCTTGCTTTCTCCTGCAATAGGAGCAGCATCAGCATCGAGCCATACACCTACTGGGGTAGCAGCACCATTAGGGTTCGCTACCATTGGTGGATAGAGTTTGCCATCCTTCAATACGAACACCTTGTAGCCGATACCCTTTTTCTTAGGTTCAGGCTTTTGACGGAGAGAGAATGAAACATCTTCACCAGTCTCAGAGTTTGTCACCTCACCTTTGGCAGTCTTCACGTAGGCTTGTTCGATAGAACGGATGATGTTCTTGGTCACATCGCTATACTCTGTACCAAAGAATGCCAACTTAATCTTCTGCAATATCTCATGGATAGCAGCGAGCAGAGGATGAGACATCTTCATAGCAAGAGTGTGAGCCAAGTTGAGGTCACGAATCATTTCGCCTACAGCATCAGCCACCACCTCCTCAGCATAGTAATCTCTAGCACGTCCAGAGAATCCAGCATCGGAATATCTCTGCATGGTCTCATCTACCGCCTTGTCGAAGGCATCAGAGCCATAGGTATCAAGCACAAGCTGAGTCAACTCATTGTATGCAGCAGGGTTCAGACTTTTGATTTGGTGAGTCATTTCGTGACCGAAGATAAACTGAGCACCTTCCGTGATAGATGAGTCAAGAGTGATGAAGATTGTACGATGAACGTTGCCATCGGCATCCGTAGTCTCCTGAATCCAGCCGTTACCCAACTTGTCAGAGTACTGCCATTGTATGCTAGCACCCATCATCTTAGCCAGTCTCTCGAAAGCCTTGCGAGTCTTCTCACCCACGATATTGTCAACGACCTTCATATCATCCACTTTATTCTTCTCTACGTCAGCAGCACGCTCGGCAGTTGTCTGCTGCTTGCCATTCTCCTTAGCAGAGAAAGGAAGGTTTTCCTCAGACCTCTGCTCACCGAACACCTTATTTTGTTCCTCAACATTCTTGTCAACAAACTCCTTGAACTCTCTAGCAGTATCGGCATCATAGAACGTTGCACCTTCTGTGATTTCGCTATCTATATTAGAAGAGTGTTTAAGGTCACGACCTGCATTGAACTCCTCTTGAAGTTTCCAAAGTTGGTCAAAGTCTTGCACGTTGTCAGGGAAATAAACTACCTGATTAATATTCTCGCCCTCATCAGGAACAAGAGTGCTAACACCAAAGCCATCTTTGCACATCAAGAACAAATCAGCGTAGCTATTTGACTTAGATGTAGGGTCTATCTCTAAGCCTTGTTCCTTTGCCCATTCTGCAAGTTCTACGACATATTCATTGATAGGTTCACCTTCCTTGTCAACAGCAGGGAAACCTAACTTCTCGCCATCTTCCTTAGCTTTCTGCTGTTCAGGAGTAAGAGTATTTATATTATCATTTATATTGTCATTTATGTTCTCATTATCCGATTCATTAGACAAATCATTAGATTTATTATCCGATTTATTATCCAACTTCTCCTCTGACTTCGCCTTCAACTCAGCCTTTTCATCCGACTTCGCCTTCAACTCGGCCTCTGGCTCAGCCTTGTGCTGCTCAGCATAGGCTGCATTCTCCTGAGCACGTTTCTGCTCTTCAAGTATGTTTTCAGCCTGAGCAATGCGAATATTTTCAACAAAATTCCTTGCTTCCGATGCCTTGAAACCGCTATTGAGTACACCGATAAGTGCGTTACGAATATCCTGAGTGTCTAGTGATTCAAGGTTGGATGGACGATTCTCCCACAAGCTATGAACGAGCGCATCAATAGTGGTTCCCTTGCCATCAGCAGCGAGCAACTGAGTTTTGGCAAAGTCTTCTCTGCTCAATCCAGTCTCTTGCTTAACACCCTTGCTTGTCTCTGTTCCCTCATAGTTGAGAGAATGAGCACCGAGGTTACTAGCCACATACTCCTCAGCAGTAAGCGGAGTTGTGTCAGTCACATCAATACCAGTAGAGTCATACAGACGATGCAGGAGCGAACCAATTGTCTCTTTATAGAGTTGAGCCACAGCCTCAGCATCATCCTTCACCGCACTCTTCAAGCGAGCGAACTTTCTTCTTGCCTTCTCAATGAGTTCCTTTCTACCCTCAGCAGTATCTTCTACCTTGGCAAGTTGTCGCTCATTATAAGCATCACGGATAGCGATAGCAGAGTCATAAGCCGCCTGAGCATCAGCAATAGCCTTCTCTTTGGCATCCTTGGCAGCCTTCTGTTCCACGAAAGTATTACCCTTCACGGTCATGTTGCTAGCCTTGTCGAGTGCCTTCTTTGCATCAGACACATATCCAGATACGATACTATCTGCATCCTCACCGAACTGAGTATCATACAACTCAGCAGTCTGTGCGGCTGTCAGCTTCGAGAAGTCAGGATTGCCATCCTCCAACATAGGCACGATGGTTCCATCTTCAAGAGTAATGGCAGGAGTCTGCTCAGGAGCAGGAGTGTTCTCCTCAGCATTTGATTCCGATTGATTATTCTCCTCATTAACGATATTGGTATTCTCATCCAAAGGTGGAAGCTCACGATGGTTGTTGATATAATCAAATGATGCAGACCACTTTTTGCCATCCTTATCTTCAAGGATGATACTGCCCTGCTCATCAATACCGACAACTTTTGATTGAGTGTTTTCCTTTGGTCTCCCGAAACCATCGCCACTCATCCATATCTCGCTACCTTTAGGCAAACCGAGATTTTCCAACTGAGAATCCTCATCAGATTCTTCTCCACTATTATCCTCTATCATTGAGGATTCAGGCATAGCTTGTTTGTATTCATCGAGCGACATAGAAGATATTGTAGCCACATCTTCTTTGTTCACAGCATGAGGAACGATTGTTCCATCACTCTTCAACTCTACTACCTTAGCTTTAGCACCTGAATCACGAATGAGGAATAACTTAGAATCAGGGTATTTAGTGTTACCATCCTTGTCGAGCACATCAACGAGCACCACATTACCATTATCATTGAGAATCTGATTGAAGTCAAACGAAGGTTGAGACTGCTCAGTCTCCTGAGTCTGCTGGGCTGCGCGTTCCTTCTCCATCTGTTCACGCTCAGCCTTGGCAGCTTCCAGTCTCTTCTGGTCTTCCAAGTCTTTCATCTGCTGCAAGTCTGCAAGTGAATAAGGATTCTCTACCACGTTACCATCTATAGAGATAGCAGCAGTACCATCACCATAGTCAGCCAACACCTCATAGGTATGTTCAGTACCATCAGTATCAGTCACATTAAACTGAGAGCCAACTTCAACGGTTCCATCAATAATGCCAGCCACTTCCTTGATAGCATTCTCTTTTGCATCAGCTACCGCCTGAGCCTTCACATCATCAGCAGGGAGTTCTTCACCAAGTTCAGCGAACATCAACGCATCAGCATGTTCTACGCTATTCGTTGTCGGGTCATAATAGAGAATCATATCATCGCTATTGCTTACATCAATGGAGCCATCATCATGAGTAGCAACATTACCACTAATAATGTACACACCATAGTCTTCCAAGCCGTCTGATGCTTTGATAGTAGCGTTACGGACAGAACCACGACTCTGGTCTGTATACATATCAACTCTCTGTTCTGCCTGATGAGCAGCAAGGTCAACCTTATCTTGTGCATCATCAACCACACCTTGGTATCGGGCAGAAGACAACTGGTAGTCATAGATAGCTTGGTCAAGTTTATCATTCTGCCCAGTCAGGGATTCCAGTTCCTCATCACTCATGGCAGATAGCTGCTGTTCAGAGATACCCAAGGCTGCTGCAAGAGTCTTCATCTGGTCTTCCTGCTGAATCTGCATATCATGCTTGTCTGCATCGTCAGCATCATGCCCCTCAGAATAAGCGTTATCAATATCTGCCTGATGCTGCTCCTCAGGTGTTGTCGGTTCGTTAGTAATCTCCTTGGCATTCATTTCAGCAGTCTTGGCAATATTATAGCCACGCATCTTCATCAGGTTGACACCATAATTCACAGCAGCATTAATCTGCTCCTTGGTCATGGTATCTCTCTGACGAAGAATGCCAGCCAGCACACTACCCATCTGCTCATTGGTAGCGTTGTCTATCTTATCCTTGATGTCTGACCAGTTATCGCCTATAAGGTTCTGTGCATCACTATCAGCCACGTTCACCTTATTGCGGAATCGGTAGTACTGAGCACGATTGTAGATACCTTTTACTGGTCGGGAGCCAGCACCCATAGCATACATAGAACCGACCGAGATAGCCATACCACCGATGATGTCGAGTTGCTGCTTAGCATCAAGAAGGTCGCTCACCTTTCCTTCACCATCCAGCAGGGCATGAAGAGGAATACCAATTTCCTCCTCCATAACTTCCTCAGCGAAACCATTGATACCGAACTTCTCCATCCACTTCTTGGAATTGGTGTACCATCCACTCTTTCCGATATTCTTGAAGAACTCAGCAGAAGCATTCATACCATGTTTCTCCATGAAGTTGACAGCACCCTTCTTGATACCATAGTTGTGACCAAACAACTTCTCTGTGTAGTTCTCAACCATGGCAGAGGTCAGACCTTTATAGAGAGCAGTACCCATAGACTCGCCACCCTCATGCAGAAGGTTTCCGTTCTCATCGAATGTACCGAACTTATAATCGCCCTTCTCATCCTGATACAGATTACCAAGATGTCGCTGCATGATGTCAGCACCAGTCTTCAACGCTTGCTCAGTTCCTGCCATCGCATACGAGCCGATAACATCGCCAGCCACGATACCAGTATTCTTCAAGATGGCAGCACTCACCTTTCCCATGCCACGTTTAGCAGCAAATTTCAAGGCTCCACGACTGATGCCCTTGGTAATACCACCATAACCGCCAGTCAGGAAGAAGTCAGCCATAAATGGGAGACTCTGCCCAGCAATCTTTGTCCAGCGATAGATGTTACCCATCTTCTCGTCTTCAAGAGCCGCAGCAGCATCCGCACCAAGTTTACTCTTCAGGAGCATCTTATCAGAACCAGAGAGAGGAATATTGTTATCCATCTTTGTCTTGATACGTTCCATCTGCCCCATGGTAGCGAAGTCAGTCAAACCGAAATCCCAAGTCTTAGCAGTAAAGGCTGTATTGTCAAGAGCCTTCAATGCATCCTCACCCCAGCTACTTGTAGGATATTGTTTCACCGCTTCAAGCGCACCAATCTGCTCAGTAACCAGAGAAAGAGAGGTTGCCAACTTATTTCTATAGTCACTCTGCTCAGAAGTTCTTCCGTTACTTGCACCGATACTAGCACCATAAGAGAGCAAAGGATTTCCGTGTTGGCGATTATCCTCAGCGATAAGAGCTTCAATCTCCTTCTTTCGGGCATAAGCATCAGCCAGTTTCTTGTCAAACTGATTTTGAGCACCCTCCTCAGTGAGATAGGTTCCATTCTTGCCGATGTTCTCCTGCAAGTCATAGTTACCATTCTTGTCACGAACATCAAAGACGGATGGAATCTCGCCAGTATCTACCGCTTGCTGATAAGCGCTATTCTGCTCGTCAAGGATAGCTTGTTTCTGCTCAGCATCATTCTGAGAATAAACATTTTCATTGTCCGAGGTAACGTATGCCCCAGCCTTGCCAGTCTCAGGATTGTAAGCGAAATCATCCTTCACCACATTGTTTGCATCACCGCCATAAGGAGTCTGATGTGTACCCAAGTTCACACGACCGAAATCCTTCTGCTGTTTCTGCTTGCGTTGTTTCAGTCTATTGTATCTGCCAACATTGTTCATTGTCTGCTGAGCACTAGCCGAGATAGCTGCTGCCCCAGCAGAGAAACGAGCACGGTCAGCAGCACTCATAGGAACACTACCGCCCTTCGCTCTAGATGAAGTCTTACTACGAGGTTCAAAGAGTGCAGAGTAGAAACGCTCATAAGTAGATGGAACATCAAAGTTCTGAGCCTTCAAGTTCTCATAGATAGCGTGTCTGTTATCCGCACCGCCCTTTCCGTCCCTTGTAAGAGCACTCTCAAACTTATTGTAATCATCAGGCACATCATAGTTCTGTGCTTTCAGATTCTTGTATAAAGTGTATAATGGTCTTTCTGCCATGATATATATATTTGTTTGTTACCAAATTCTTGTTACCAATTCTGTTACCATTTTACGCCAGTCTTCTTCTTGCCACCAACCGAAGAACCGCCAGCCTTATGTGTTGTATGCTTGCCGCCGCCAGATGATGTTCCACCTCTAGTTGACGTACCACCAGTAGTAGAACTTCGTCTACCCTTCAATCTATCCATGAGGTATCTCACGTTAGTCTGAGTCACATTCTTGATTCTCAACTTTCTTTTAAGTTCATTTATCTTCTTCTGCCCCTCAGGAGTGTCCATCAGGTCGTAATACTCATACCAATAACCAGCAGTAGTTTGGTTACCGCCAGAAGATTTCTGAGCCTTATTAGAAATTCGTCCTTCTCGCAGTCTAGCAAGTGCATCCTGAGCAGCCCAATGGCTTATCTGACCATCAGCAAGCATCTTCTTAATCTTCAACTGATTATCTTTATACTCTGCATCATTGGTATATTTCAACTTCGACAAGTCAAGTCTTCTGTTTCCTTGGTCAATTCTCTGCTGTCCTTGGTCAGCCTTCACCTTGTTGATGTCGTTCTGCATATCGTGATACCTCATCTGCTCAGCGAGAGTCAGGTTATTCTTCCGAGCTTCCTCATCAAGAGCGAGTGCCCTCTGATACCCAGCCAGCCATGATGCCCGATTCTTCTCTCTCTGCTCATCCATATATGCCTTGCGTTTATTCACCGCCTTAGTCATATCCGACTCAGGATTGTGTACCACCTTTGCACCATTCGTAGCGAAGTAGATATTGGATAGCGCACGGAGACCATCACCAAGAGCAGCGATACGAGCCTTGGTACGCTCCTTCTTCTCTCTGTTCGCCCTCTGCTCAGCAGTCTCATTCAGTTCAGGATTCAGTATCTTATACATGTCAGCATAAGATAACTGCTTAGGCTGAGGTTTCGACTCCTCCTTCTTCACGATAGGGACAGATGGTTTATCCTCCTCATCATTAGAAGCACTCTGATTTACATCTACCCCATTGGCGATGGCTTGTTGAGTAGCGATAGTCTTCTCTCTAGCCGCCTTCATTGTTGGTGTTTCATTCTGAGGAGTGGCAGCATTCATCTGGTCAACCTTCTTACCAGCCGCATCAAGTTGCTGCTGGGTGAAGACTGAAGCCTGAGTCTGTGCCACCTTCTGAGCGGCATCCACCCCACTCTGCTGCTTGTTGAGAACACTCTGTGTAGTCTTCAAGCCATTGTTGTTTCGTAACATATCTGATGCTTTCATAGGCTATGCTTTAATCTTTTGAAGTTTAGCCCCAAGGCTATTCAAGTCACCCTCAGAAGGAAGAGCCGTAGCCTTAGCCTTCAAGCCAAGAACATCATTTGAGTCCTTAGCGATACCATTCAACTGCTCCTGAGTCACATTCATATTCGGAGCCTTCTTTGCTCCACCTGCACCACTATCAAGTGATGCAGCGATGTTGGCAGCAGTACCAGCCACACCAGCCACCGCATTGGCTGTATCAGCAGCCTTCTCAGCTTCAATACCCATCTGCTGAGTCTGCAACTGGTTCTTTCTGTTCATATACTGCTGCTCGATGTTATCCTTTCGGGCATCATTGGCAGCTACAATCTGTGAGGTAGTATCAGCAAGAGTCTTGTTGTTTGCCTCCTTTACCGCAGTAGTGGAGTCTTCCGTACCACCCATCACCGCTTGTCTACCCTTGGCAGCCTTATTTCTGTTCTTAATCTGCTCCTGCATCTGGGTGAGCAATCGAACGGTATCGGCACGTTTGGTAGGGTCTTCATTATACTTTCTGTCATACCATGCCTGATTTTCTTTCTGCTGCTGGGCAATCATCTGCTCCTGCTTTTTTCTCGCCTTGCGGTTAGCTATACCGCCAGCAATACTGCTTGCAAGCCCAAGCCCAGCACCTATTAATGCACCTATCATATATATGAAAATTAAAATTATTAATAATGGTACAAAGATACTGATACCATCCGAGATTCGTATTTTATCCGTTTATTTAGGTAGGTAAGTTAACGGATAAAGTTTCCGTTTGCCGAATAATTACTATCTTTGCACCAAAATAGTTAAGTCAATGGCAGTAGATAGAAATACAAAAGGTCAGTTCGAGAAAGGTCGGGCAAAGACTGGAGGTAAGAAGAAAGGTTACGAGTCTCCTATCAACAAGGAGTTTCGTGAGTTGTGCGCCGACTTTTCTAGAGAGGCATGGGATGATTTCATGGAAGCTTGGTATAAGTGCGAGCCGAAGGATAAGGTAGCATCATTCATCAAGATACTGGAGTTCAACTGCCCTAAGCTACAGACCGTCACTCTTGACGATAAGCGTGAGGTTCACAATGCCCTCACCGAGAAGTTGAGACAGATGTCGGAAGAGGAAGGATAAAATGTAATTCATAAAAAGAACGTTTGTTTTTTTCATAGGTTTTTGGTTTATAGGTTTTAAGATTGTTAGGATAACGAAATAGGGAATGCGTGAGCACTCCCTATTCTTTTTTTATTAACTATCAGCGACCACCTCTCGCTCTTCTATCCCCAGCCATATCCGTCTTGGAGCCACGATTCACCGATGATGGTTTATACCTGATTCCTGAACCATTGACATGAGAAGCATCCATACCCTTGCGTGAAGCTGCCCCATACTTCTTATCGTGAACAGCGTTATGTCGAGCCAATTCCCTACGCTTAGCCTTCTGAGCAGGGGAAGACTCGAACTTAGTATCGTAGGCAGCCTTCCGTGCCCTAGCTGCTGGGTGCGTTCTGTAGTATTCAGCAGATGAACTAGTCATTACTAATCTTCAATAGGAGAAGCAGAAGGAATTGCACAATTAGGGAAAGAATCCCAAACATCTTCGGTTACAACAACCTCCCAGTCCTCAGCAAAAACATCAGATGAAGAAGGAACCCAAGAATCTGCACGACCATCAGGATTGATAATCAACATCTGATTGGTATAATCAATGTGCGCATTCTCACGGCTCAGCAGAATATCCTTAGCTGACTGAGGCAGCGACTGCATCGTAGGAATGATGCCGCCTTCAATATGAGAAGGAATCTGTTTGACTACAAACATGCCTTTGCCATTCCATCCCTTGCGTCTTACCGCAAGACCAGACTTCAATGCCTCAATAACCTTACCAAAATCCATTCCGACAAGTTTACGATAAGCATCATCAAACACACTCTTAGGAGACCAAGACATATATCCGTCCTTATACCCTACTAAGTAGCCATCTTCCTCAACGGTTGCTGGCTTAATTTCTCTACCTAGCACTTTCTGTGCTTCTGTCATAGTCAAAGGCATTGCAATAACTACTTTTGTGCCAATATACATTGACATACTACTTGTTTTTTTACACATAATTAAATAATTTAAATTAATATATCTATCTCCAATTATACCGCCAGCCATTCATGAATGTGAATCAATGCAGCACCAACTACCAGCGCAATCAATCCTGCACACACACCAAAAATGTCTGCCCATAAATCATCGGCATCCACCTTCTCCTTGCTGACTAGCTTATCAATCACAACCTCCTTGAAGATACCTATAACAAATGTAGCCAGAGTAGCAGTCCATAAGTTATAGGTCAAGAAGAATATCATTTGCACCAGTACCATGCTAACCACGAAATGCAGCACTTTATCCGTCTGCAAGCCACAGAGCCAGTTCTTAGGCTTTGTATACAGAGTATTCCATATCATTCTAATCATTGTCTTTATCTCCATAACTTAATGTCTTTTCGATTTTTCGATGTTATATTGGTCACAGATGTCGCAATATGCGCCATAAGCCAAGCTATCAACCATTTCGTTGTACTTGTCACCATTATGACCTTTCACCCAGTGAAAACGAACTCCTGCCAAATGAGCAGAGCATTTCTTGTACAACTCATAGAGGTCAGGATTCATCATTGGTGGAGTACTCTTCCCCAACACAAGTATGCAGTACTGGCTATCCGTATAAATATCAAGATAAGCACCGTCTGGACAAGTCTTAGCTGCACTAATGATAGCAAGCAATTCCATACGATTGTTTGTTGTCTGTAGTCTGCCATGATTCTTCATCTTGACAATTTCTCCATCCTTCAATACGATGTAAGCAGAACCTCCTGCCTTATACTTGGAATGGTTGTCACAACTTCCATCCGTATAAGCCACATAGTTCATGCCATTATCAGGGAATGGCTCAACTGGGTCGAAATTTTCCGACTTTTCAGCCAATTTCATTCTGATAGCACTAGAGAATTTACCTTTAGCGTTGAACACACCAAAGTTAGCATCAGTGAGAATCATCCAGTTTACTGGTTCCCCTCCATTTGCCTTCTTCCACTTTCTCTCATCAAGATAATCATAAAGACTTTTGATGTACTCATCTGTTCCATAGTTCTTCGATATACAATATCTCTTGAACTTCTCATAGGTAGGTTTATCCATAACTAATTGTTTATTATATATTTTCTTTCTTTCAATGTAGGTTACCAAAACAAACACCTAAGCAATTAACAGAAAAATCCGTCAGGGATTCCTCCAATACTCATGTCTCTCTGAATAACCTTTTCACTCTGCTTGCCATAGATAAGATGCCTGAATCCATCGGTCACCGCCCTATTAGCGATAGAGTAAGTACAAGCAAGGACTACAAATCCAAGAGTGCCGACAATAAAGTCTGCCTTGGGTTTTCTCGTTCTCAACAAAGTTCTCTTCGTTTCTTCCTCATTCCTGATGTCAAAGGAATGTTTCTCGGCAAGAGTAGAATTAATCTTACCACTGGCAATAAGTCTTTTCTTTATTCTCGAAACAGAACTACTACTTGTATTGAGAGCCTTCTGAAATTGCTTTATTGTGATAGCTTTACCTTTGGCACCGACTTTTTCACCCTCAGGTGCTTTCATGCAACAGTCCTTATGCTCGGCAGCACAAATCTGAAATTCAAAAAGTTTCTCGTTTACAAGATTGAATAATTCTTTCAATGTATAATCTTTTACCTCAAACTTACATACCATAGCACCACGATACTCACGACCCTTTCGAGTCCACTTTATCGTATTGTCACGGAACGAAGAGACAATAACCTTGTTTCCGTCTACCGAAAACAAAGCATCATCTTTCATGTCTTGAATAAGTCTTTCTGCTTTTGGTTTACCAATATGTAATCCTTTCCTCAATTTGTATTCCGTAACATTCCACATTACAGAATTGCTATGCTGCATCTTTATCCAAATAGCAACAGCAAGAAGTTCCTTCATGCTCTTACTTGAAGAGTATGCTTTCAAAAGTTCTATGGTTACATTTATATACTGCATAACATAAAAAAGAGTCCCAAAGTCTTGGTTGCAGCAAGAACTAAGGGACTCATATCTTGTAGGCTTACGCCTTGAAAGGATGACTACTTTATCCAGCCAATCTGCAACATTGACGATGCAAAGATAGAAGCTTTTTTTGAAACCGCCAAATGCTAAAATTTGTTGAATGTAAATGAAATTTGATTTTTAAGGAAATAGATATACATTGGATATACGAAATAGCACAATGTTAATCTAAGTTAAAGTCTTTTCTGTATTTAATTGTGAATAAAATTTAATTCGTATCTTTGTTGTGGATAAGTTGGTTACTTTGCAAAGATTAACACTTCATTGTTGCTATTTTGTTACTCGCCAAAAGCAACAAACCTAATAACTATCTATAAATCAAGCATTTAACTAATGAAATAAATCATATTGGAATAATAAAGATAGTAAATAGACCATTTTTAGCAATCTGTAACCTAATGTATAAGTAATGTATATCTAAATAGTTAGTTACCAATATATTACCTTTTCGGAAAATTAATTTTCCGTAAGCTAGATATACATTACTTATACATCAGATACGTGTTAGTTTTGTTACTATTTTGTTACCAAAAACTTGCGAGTAACAAAAAAATTGCTTATCTTTGCAGCAGATTTATAAAACAAAGGCTTATGGGAAGGAAGAAAACAATCGAAAAGGAACCTGTCACTATCAGATTCAAGGAACTTGCCAACGGAAACAAGAGTGTATATCTGGACATCTACAAGGATGGCAAGAGAACCTATGAGTTCCTGAAACTCTACATCGTACCAGAGGTAGGTAGAGGTAAGGCAGAAGCAAGAAGAAAGAATGCTGAAACAATGGCTACCGCCAATGTTATCAAGGCTCAGAGAGTACTGGACATCAAGAACAGCATTTCGGGTATCATATCCGTCAAGAGCAAGATGAAGCTCATGGACTGGATAGACAACTTCAAGGCTTATAAGATGAAGACATCGCAGTCTCCAAGCCGTATCGCAGCGCAGATAGAATGTACCCGAAAGCAACTCATCGCCTACAAGGGAGATAGTATCAAGCTATCCAGCATTGATAAGAAGTATTGTGTGGGATTCATTGAGTTCCTGAACAACACCAAGAAGAGCAATGGAGAGCCGCTTTCCAGCTACACCAAGATTATGTATTGCAACCACCTCAACGAAATGCTCAGCAGAGCCGTGAAAGGTGGAATGATATACAAGAATCCATTCAGCGAGGTGGATAAGCGTGAGAAACCGAAGAAACCCGAAACCAGCAGGGTATTCTTGGATATTGAGGAGGTGAAGAAACTGGCAGAAACAGAATGCAAGGTTCCAGTTATCAAGCAGGCATTCATGTTCTCCTGCTTTTGCGGTTTGCGTATCTCGGACATCAGGAGACTGAAATGGTCTGACATTAGGGAAGTGACCAACGAGGATGGAACAAAGTCATGGCATCTGTCTATCATACAGAAGAAGACCAACAAGATGGTTTCCTACAATCTGTCGGGCAAGGCTATAGAATGGTTGCCTGAGCAGAACGGAAACGAGTTTATCTTCAATGGCATGGGATGCGAACAGACGGTTCTTACTCATATCAAGATATGGGCAGCGAACGCTGGCATCAAGAAGGACATCACCTTCCATACTGCAAGGCACACCTTCGGAACCATGATGCTTACACTGGGAGCAGACATCTACACTACCAGCAAGCTAATGGGACATACAAGAATCGCCACCACCGAGATATACGCTAAGATTATAGATAAGAAGAAGAATGATGCAATGGGACTCATTGACAAGTTCTTCGACAAGGACTAGACCCGCTCCGTACCAACTCTTAGTCTCTGCAAGGTTTGCAACGTTTGCTGCAAACTTTGCAGAGATTTAAAAGTTAAACTATGTAATTTGCTTCTGATTCTCAGGAGAAAAGCGTAACTTTGCCTCCATGAAGATATTCAACATATTCAAAGATACAGACCCTTTTGAGCTTGTTGTATGCTTTCTGCTTGGGATAATAATTGCTGAATTGTTTTAAAACAGAAAGTCGGCAATCTTTTCAGCTAAAGCACCTACACAAGCTGCCAAGATTAGCTTGATAATCTCGGCTATATTTTTGTGTCTATTCCTAAACTTAGATTCTTCTTTGAATTTATCAACTTCCTCCTCATGCTCCTTCTTTAACACACTACCATTCCAAAGGATTGGTATCTGCCTCCTTCCCTGCTTGGTGATGCTATACACCACCCTAGATTCTTGATTGCTAAAGCCATACCCACGGTCAAGGTATGCGCTCTTTACTAGCAATTCTGCAACACTCTCTTTCCAAGCATCATCAGGAGATACGTGGTCGTAAATTATACCCCATATCTCCTGCTCATACTCGGACTTGTCTCGAATGTTGTCCAGCAGCACATACAGCTTCTGTTCGTTAGTTATTTCTGCCATTTTACTTTTCTAGTTGGGAAAATATTTTTCTCCATTGTAGTTCTTTAATATTTCGTCAGCTTCATACTCGGACTTTGACTTAACCGCTTTCAATTTTTGTTCCAGTTCTTGTTGCTTACGTTGTAAGGCTAATATCTTATCCTTATATGGCTTGACTCTCATCATATACTTCCAAGCCGATTCCCCTTCATTTCGTTTGATACCAGTTATTTTCTCCCATTTCTGTGCAAACTCCTCGTTAGTTTCTTTCGCAATCTCAGAAAGCCCAGACGAAATTTTCTTATGCAGATTAACAAATTTCCAATAATCATCAGACAACATTTTGCGTATTCTTTGGTCTTGAACTCTCGATGCAAATTGACTAGCATCCTCACCGTCTTTCTTCTTTAGCAAAGGAAAAGCATATACTTTTTCTTTAAGGATTGGTATAGCTTTTTGTAAACTTTCCTTTTCCAACAACATTCTATTTTGCAAATAGCTATCTTTAAAGAAAACATGACCTCCATTCTTTACAACATCTTGAAAGTATAAATCAGTACTATCCAAAATTCCATCAGGATAATATTGTGGCTTTGTTATACCATCCTCTATAAAGAATAGCGTAATGAAACTTTTCTTATCGCCCTTCCTAACGCCCACCCTATAAATAGGTTTGTCTCCAAACAAAGAACACAAACACTTAGACACAACTATATAACCTGAGATTCCTTCCCTGTCTATATACATACCATAAAGATATTTACCGAAGCAAGCATCATAAATACTTGAAATTCGTATAGGATTTGACACATCAAAACCAAAACGTCCAACAGAATTGGCACATCTGCCAAAATCCTGCTTATTCGGTGCTGGAATTGAGTGAGGTTCGCTATTCTTTATATGTTCTAGCATTTCTTTTGCCTTCTTATCGCTTAACTCACGATTCACGCTTATTATTCTCTGGATAAATATTACAGCAATAATAGCCAAAAGCAACATTATACCAATAAATACTTCCATTACATTACCCCCATTTTTTTATGAACCAACACTAAATCATTTCCTTTCATTGCCACCAATATCCAGTTCAGTATTGTACCAAAGATACAACCTAATATCCAATGACCATCATGCTGCCAAAACGTATGCCATAAATAGAATGTTCCAAAAGCAAAGCCAAGCATATATAGGAAAAAGGAACTATAAACATCAACCTGTCTTAATCTGATGAAATAATATGGGAAGAACGTTATCGACTTATCAAACAAGTTCGATACCACCATAAATGGCAATGTTCCTATCATTAACAATACGATATAAATAACATCAATAGAAATAGCCCACTTCACTGACAAGAGGACTATAGCATCACATAACATTAGAACAAACAACGTATATAAATTTGTTATAATCAGTTTCATATCTACTATATTTTTATAATTAAACATTCATGTTAACCTACATTTGCTTTTCTCATGCCACCGCCTAAGATAGATAGTAGCTGGTCATAGCGTTTCTCTAACTCCTCGTACTTCGCCTTCCAAACAGAATCATCCGTATCTGATTCATTAGGATGAATAGCCTCAGCCGCATAGCCTACACTAGTCTTTTCTGCTACACATTCGGCAGTTTTGCCTAACTCTACAGACTCAGCACCACGCATCAACCATTCAGCAGACACATCAGGGTATGCTTTCAGGAAGTTCTCTACCAAGGTAGAAGACAAAGTTTGCTCACCCTTAACTTGTCTAAGAACAGTGGATTGATTCATATTAAGCGTTTTTGCCAAAGCGTTTAATGATATACGATTATCATCAACATACGCCTTAATTCTCTGACACACAGTTATTTCCATACATTTTACATTTTTAACTATACTTAAACTATGCAAATCGGGATAACTTTTTCCAAAAAACATTTGGTTAGTTATGCAGAAATGCTTATCTTTGCAACCGTAAACAACAAGTTGCTATATATTTAAAAGCAAAAGTACAAATAAAAATTAAGATATGCAAGTAAAAAAGATAAAAATTATCAAAGTTTCGCTTGAAGGACGAAAAAAACTTGCTGAGCGGTATGGTTGCCGAAGGGAAACAATCTATAACGCTCTAGGTTTTAGAAGTCAGAGCAAGCAATCCGAAGACATCAGGCAGGATGCCTTGAATGAGTTCGGGGGAGTTGAGACTGATAAGGTCGTGTTCTACTAGGAAGGAGGTGAATATGATTAAGAGATTATTCAGAACATGGCTGAGGTATCAGTTGTATCAGAATATTGGCAACCATGTAGATTTTGAAGAAATATTTCAATGGATATACAGGTCGCCAATATGGGAATGGAATCTTAGAATCTCCTGTATCTGTTCATCCGTAGAATACAAATATGGATGGACATCAGAGGATAATTACGGAATCATAGACGTAACATATTCTATAAAAGATGCAGAAACATTATTAAGATTCTTCCGCAAGTAGAAAGACCGTAACTTGGCTCAATGGTGCAAGACCGTTAGTAACGATAGTGCTATTACAAGAAGAGATACTTACAACTCTCCATTTGTTAGCATTTAGTTTGTCAATACGAGAATTAATCTTTTCGTTCAACTCATCCAAGTTATCTGTCTGATAGGTGAACATAATTACTTTTTGCTGTTTCATACGAAATTGAATTAAGTTAAAATAAAAATTTGTCACCTGCAAAGGTACAAAATAAAAACTACAATCGGGCAACGGTAGATTTAATAATGTATAAAATGAAAATTTGTCACTTTCGGTTTCATACACTACCGCCCGATTTTAAAACTGGAGGAATCCTATGAATGGAATAGTTTACAGAGGTGAAAGCAACCAGCCTCTAACAAATAGCAAACTGGTTGCTGAGGTATTTGGCAAAGAGCACCGCAATGTTGTAAGAGACATTAAAAACCTCATCGAAGGGGGTATGCTCAAAAATGAGCAGACCCCGATGTTTGAGGAAACGACCTACATCAATGAGCAGAACAAACAGAGTTATCCAATGTTCATCATGAACCAAGACGGTTTCACTCTGCTGGCGATGGGATTCAATGGCAAGAAGGCGATGGAGTTCAAGCTGAAATACATCGAAGCCTTCAACGCTATGAAGAGACAGATTGAGCAATCTAAGCCATCCGTCCCTCAGAACTATCTCGAAGCTCTCAAATCTCTGGTCAAGTCCGAGGAGGAAAAACAGCAGCTAGCCTTGGAGAACAAGAAGCAGCAAGCAACCATCCTCACTATCAGCAAGGAGAATATGGAACTGGGCAACAAGATTACTGAAATGCTGCCAAAGGTCAGCTACTACGACCAAATCTTGCAGAGTACAGCCACCATGACCGTCACCCAGATTGCTCAGGACTACGGAATGAGTGCCATGAAGCTGAATAAAGAACTGGAAGCAATGAAGATTCAGCACAAGGTTCGAGGTCAGTGGATATTGTACGGAAAGTTCCTCACTGGCGGCTACGTTCACAGCAGAGCGGTAGATATTCTGAGAAGTGATGGGCGGCACGATGTGAAGTACAACACCGAGTGGACAACGAAAGGAAGAATCTTCCTTTATGAATCACTCAAAGCGAAGGGTATTCTCCCCTTGATAGAGCAGGAGAACACTCCCAGCGATAAGGGCACTGGTGGAACAGAGTCAGCCAAGGCAGCTAGTGCCAGTCAACAAACCCTCAAATTCAGCTGATATGATAGACCCAGAGATTAAGGAGCAGCTAGACCGCATCGAGCAGTATTCGCTGATTGCTGCAAAGAATGTGCTCAACATTAAGGAAGCTGCAATCATACTAGGCATGACGGTTCGAGGAGTGAGAGAAAACGTCAGAAAGCACATACTCCCCTGCTACAAGCCAAATATCAACCTACTCTACTTCAAGAAGAGTGAGTTGGAAGAGTGGATGACTCAGAACCGCAGAAAGAGCATGGCAGAGTTGAAATCAGAGGCAGCAGCCTATTGTTTTACCCATTAAACAGATAAACTTATGATAGCAGATGTAATGTTGGTAGCCAGCGTAATAGTTTTCGCTGTTGCCGTTAAGGAAATTCGCTCCTACTTCAAGGAGGTAGGCAAGTAATATATATGGAGATTGAACCTCACAAATTTAGTTTAGTATTAAGTTATTAATGTGTTAAGTCTTATAACGTTTCAGCCATCGAATTTTTCATTCGGTAAATAGCAGAGGTTTTTTGGAGTTTGCTACTCCCAGTCTCCACTATAACTTTAGTCGTTATAATTTTACATGTTTTAAGTTTTTGCACAGCGCAAGTAACTCAGTTGGTAGAGTATGAAGGTTTATGAGCCTTCGAGGTCGTGGGTTCGAGTCCCACCTTGCGCCCCATATAGCCCGATTCCAAGGCTTTATATCGGATAGGATAAACCTTCCTAGAGAGGTACACGTACCCAAAAGGAGCATCATTAACCACAGATGGTGCTTAGACGTGGAAGTGGCAAGCGAGTACATACACCTACTGGGTGGAATTTGGAAACACTTGGAGTTCACTTGTGAAGAAGCAGACCTGATGCCGTGACCCTTATATAATAAGGTAGCATCTAAAGGTAGGAGCGCACAACTACAAATCGGTTCTAATGCAGCCAGCACGCTTTCTTTCTATTCGGTTCAAGTTATTGGTTATTTTATATTCAGATATATCACAATATGTGCGATTACTAGTGCTGGGAGTCCTAAGCCTCCATGAATGCAGAAGGGAACCAAGGAGCGATTCACCATCCGCCAAGATTGTATAGATGTCGCTCCACGGAGGTGGCGGTTTTATCATATTCATTTTACTGCCCCTCCTTTATTAAGGAAATTGCAAATATTGACATATTAGTGTATTTCATACAGATTACATTTTCGATGCGGTAGCGACCGCTCAGGTTAAACTAAAATAAAAAACTCTCGCCCCACCATTCGTGAGAATCGTGGGGTTTTTAATTTGAACATTTCAAACCATACAATATGAGATATAAAGCAAATAGTTGTCACGATTGTCTCTTCTTGACTATGTGTGACAATCCGAATAAGAACCCAGATGGTGGCTACAGATGCAGCCGCTATGAATGGAAATATCAATAACAACTTAATACATATAAGATATGAAAGAACTTATCACAATTCAGTCAGAACTGAAAGCCCCGAAGAGTCAGTTCAACAAATTCGGTGGCTACAAGTATCGCAAGGCTGAGGACATCTTGGAAGCTGTCAAGCCTTTGCTCAACAAGCAGAAATGCACGCTAACCATTACAGATGATATTGTGATGGTAGGCAACCGCATTTATGTTAAGGCTACCGCCACTATCAAGAACGAGAAGGGCGAGTGCGAAACAACAACTGGTTGGGCTAGAGAAGAGGAAACCAAGAAAGGTATGGATGGCAGTCAGATTACTGGAGCATCCTCCTCTTACGCTCGAAAGTATGCCCTCAACGGTCTCTTTGCTATTGATGATAATGCTGATTCTGATACCACCAATGATGGGCAGCATCAGGCAGCGCAGCAGCAGACACAGACTCAGCAGCCAGCCGCCCAGCAGCCAGCATCCCCTCAGTACCACCCAAACGACCTGAACGAAGGATTGGGTTATCTGAGCAGATGTGTTAGCAAAGACAATCTATTGTGGGTAATTCAGCATTACCAGCCACTCTGCTCTAACACTCAGTTCATGCAAGCAGTATCAGCCAAGAAGAAACAATTAGGTATACAATAATATGACAACAGAAACAAAGAAAATCACTTTGAATGTGCCAAGAGTCACATTCATTGAGGAATCTCATCAGTACTTCATTGGCAAGAAGGAACTGAAAGGAGTAACGGGAACGCTCATCAAGAAAGCCTTCCCCGACACCTACAAGAATATTCCTGAATCGGTATTGAAGAAGGCAGCAGAGCGAGGTGGACTTGTACACAACACGTTTGAAACCTTCTGCTCCATTTTCGATGCAGACATCAAGAAGTACCCGAACCCTACGGAAGAGCTTCAAGCCTTCCATAGTATGTTAGTCGCATACGATTTACACTATGTAGCATCCGAGTATCTTGTTACAGATGGTGAGAACTTTGCATCTGCCATTGATGGAATCTTTGCCGACAGCGAAGGCAACATCTATCTGGTAGACTACAAGACCACCGCCACCCTTCACTACGACAACGTTTCGCTCCAGTTATCCATCTACGCAAAATGGTTCGAGGAGCAGAACCCCGACTTGAAGGTGAAGGAGATTGTCTGTATGTGGTTCAAGAACGGACAGAGCAAGTTCCAGCCGTTACCAAGGGTAGCTGATTATCAGATTGACGATTTAATCAACGCTTATCTCGCAGATGATGTGGACTATCAGTATAAGGTGGAAGTTCCTGAGCAGTTTTCAGCACTAGAGCAGGAGTACAGATTGATAACCGCTCGTATGGATGCCCTGAAGATTAAGAAGGATGATGTGAAGGAGCAGATAATGAAGATGATGGAAGCTAACAAGCAGAAATCCATCAAGACCAATATCGGTTCCTACTCTTATATGGCAGCTACCACCAAGAAGACCTTCGACACGAAGCTGTTCAAGGACACGGAGCCTGACCACTACGAGCACTATCTAAAGGAAACGACTACCAAGCCATCAATAAGAATCAAACTTAATTAAGTATAGATATGAACGTTAAATTTACTGGTAAAATTATTGCAGCAGGACAAGTTCAAATGGGAACTTCCCAAAACGGAACTCAATGGAGTTCTTGTGAGTACACTATTGAAGAGTTGAACGAGCAGTACCCTTCAAGAGCCGTTATCTCGGTATATGGCTCAGACAAGTTGCAGCAGTTCAACATTCAGTTAGGAGAAATCATTACCGCCCACATCGGATTGAAGGCACGCCAGTCTAAGGAAGGACGTTGGTTCAATCAGTTGGATTGTTGGAAGGTGGAGCGACCAAATGCACAGCCGCAAGGTCAGGTTGTCCAGAGTCAGGTTGGTCAGGTTCCTCAGCAGCAAGCAGCCAACTACCCACCGCAGCCAGCACCTATCCAGCAGCAGATGCAGGCTTTTCCCCATCAGGTTAATGCAAGCGGTCAACCTATTCAGCAGAACGCTCAATATGCAGGTGGTCAGCAAAAAAGTGGTCTACCATTTTAACCATTAATATATAAGGTATGGAAATTCATCTAGTAAGAACCTCCACTGGTCTTCGCCCCTACACGGATGATGATTACGAGGAAATGAAAAAGATAAAGGTTGGTTCCATCGTCAAGGCGAACATAGTTCGACCAAGGAACATTAAGTTTCACCGCAAGTTCTTCTCCCTTATCAGAGCAGCATGGGATTGTCTCACAGAGCAGCAGCGCACCAACCTACGCTCAATAGACACATTCCGTGAGCAACTGCTGATAACATCAGGATTCAGCGAACCGCTTTACGACCTCAACGGACAGAAGTTCTTGGAGAGAGCCAAGTCTATCTCCTTCGCCAAGATGGATGAGCCAGCCTTCAATGAAGTATATAGTAGAGTCTTAGACACCATCCTCACGATACTCTATGCAGATGGTGTTACAGAAGACGAGTTTAATAACATTTTACAAAATTATAGTTAATATGACACGTAGAAACGACAAGCGCAACAACAGACGTAATCGTCAGCGCAACAACACCCCAGAGTTACCACCATTTGCACAGATGCTTTTCGGAGCAATCGTTGGCAAAGGTGTAGACATGATTGCCAAGAAGATGGCAGAGAATGCCGAGGAAGAGACTCCTGATATTCATGCAGAAGGCATCAGCAATCAAGATGTTACCAACATTAATAACGGAAAGGCAACCTTATCTAAGTTGCGCATTCCTGCTGATGGTTCGGCAGTAGAGTACCCTATCCCTGATAACCTCCAGTTCTTCTTCGCTGAGGATGGTAAGTTGATGGTTCGTCAGAAGATTGAAGGAGAGGCAGAAGCCCCTAGCAAAGAGGAAGAAAAGCCTATCACTTATGATGATATTTGCAAGAGCCTCTTCTTGAACAATAAGATATACTGGGCATATAAAGATGGCTTCAATACAGTAATTGCATCGCCTTCAAATTACAATGATGTTGATAACTGCATCAGCAAGGGTCAGGTAAAACGTTTGAATGCCTACAACAAGCTGATGAACATCGCCAAGTATCTCAACCATGGTTGGAAACCGAACTTCACAGATGGTACACAAAATTGGTTTATTGCCGAAGAATATTTCGGAGAATATAAAGCCAAGTTTACTTACTCTGGTAATTATGGAATTGTTTTCTTCAAGACAAAAAGCCTTGCAAATGAAGCTATCCGTCTGATGGGTGAAGATTCTCTCAACGACCTTTTCTCAACCGACTGGTAATGGCAACATACGCTGAAATCAAAGCAAAGCTACAGCAGGAAGGCAAGAAGATACGCAAGCGTTCATCCTACGATGAGCACAACTTGCAAGCCGCAGAGGTCAGGTATATCCGTGGGGTATATCCTGACCTTGAAGGTGTCTTCTTTGCCGTTCCTAATGGTGGCAAGCGAACCTCCCAACAAGCCGCATGGCTCAAAGAAGAAGGTATGAAGGCAGGAGTATCTGATATGCTGCTCCTGAAGCGCACCTCCCAGTATGGTTTCCTCTGCATCGAAAACAAAACACCAAAAGGACAGCAGGAACCCGAACAGAAGGTATTCCAACACGAAGTAGAACGACATGGTGGCAAGTATATCATCGTCCGCTCTATAGATGAATTTATTCAAGCAATCGACAATTATTTAAATGGTGAACTATGACAGATGAAATCAAACAAGCCATCCAACTTCTAAAAGAGAATGGCTACAAGGTAACTGCCCCTCCCAAGCAAGTCAAAGATGAATACACCTTTGAGCGAGCATGGGATTTGTACGACAAGAAGGTGGGCTGCAAGGAAAAGCTAGAGAGAAAGTGGAACTCCATGAGCAAGAAAGACCGCAAGGCAGCTTTAGAGTACATACCTCTCTATGTAATCTCAAAGCCAGACAAGCAGTTCAGAAAGAACTTCCAAACCTTCCTTAACCAGCGAGGATGGGAAGACGAACTCATCGGAGCAACACCACCGCCAGCATCCGTTAACGAGCAGCCTTCTGAGATTAGCCAACTTATCGCAAAGACGAAGGCTGAACAGAACGTAACAAATGCGGATAAGGACAACGTTTTCAAGACACGCATCATAGGTATGATAGAGCTTCTGCAAAAGAATCCTCATAGCCTATGTCGAAAGCAGTTGGAGATATATCGTGATAACGGAACCTTGGAACGCTTGGGCATCCAATGGAATCCATAAACCACAAATCTGTTTACCAAAATGATAGCAATCAGTAAGTACAACAAGCAGCATCCTCTCAGAGTCTTTGAGGCCTTCGCTGGATATGGCAGTCAGAGCCTATCCTTCAAGTACCTCAAAGATAAGCATCCTGAGTTCGACTTCGATGTAGTGGGCTACTCAGAGATAGAACCATCAGCCATCCAAGCCTACGGACTCCTGCACGGAAGAGATATTCCGAACTTCGGAGACGTGACAAGGATAGACTGGAATGAGGTTCCCGACTTCGACTTCATATCATGGTCTTCTCCATGCCAAGACTTCTCCAATGCAGGACTTCGCCAAGGAGCAGAGGAAGGCAGCGGCACACGCTCATCCCTTATCTTTCAGGAGAAAAGAATGCTAGCAGTAAAGAAACCAAAGTATGTGATGCTAGAAAATGTGAAAGGTCTACTCACAGAGAAGATGAGGAAGTATTTCTTCCAGTACATCAGAGACCTCGACTCCTGCGGCTACACGTCCTTCTACAAGGTTCTGAATGCAAAAGATTACGGAATCCCACAGAATCGTGAGCGTATCTTTGTTATCTCCATCCTCAGAACAGAAGACGAACCGAACCCAGAGTACCACTTCCCTTCACCCATTAAGTTAGAGACAACGGTTGAGGATATTTTGGAAGACGATGTATCTCCCGAATATTTCATGTCTCAGCCACTCCTAGAAAAGTATCTCTGTAAAGCAGACATCAATGAATCAATCGAAAAACTCTACCCCGAAGATAGCAATACCCAAAACGGCTGATGGATGCTCCCCGACCATCACATCATCATTTGGTGCAGGAATCAGCATAGCCAATCTTCTTGGTGTTGACCACTTCCCTAAGGGGGGGGGTATTGATAATCAAAAAGTTACAAGCAGAAAACTGCTCATCAACTCAGACGTAGATGGTTTAAGTAGAACCATCCGTACAAGTTATTATAAGGCTGGTTTTGCTAACTATATACATAACGATGGCAGAGCAGCCAACGCAGTTTTAATCATCAAGAAATTATAATGTGCGACAAAATTATAAAGCTAGCAAACCTCCAAATCAAAGGCAGGATAGAGCAGCAGACCAGAGTCTACTCCACCAAGGGAATCTCTCCTACTCTCAATTCTGCTATGGGTCACGGAGGTAACTGCATCCCACTATTCTTAATCGTTAAGGAGATATGATAACAGGAGGAAAGAGAATGAAATCCCTGCTCCTATCAGGGAAGGTGAAACCTGATGTAGGTGGTCAGGTTCTTGACATCTACAACCAGTCTGTAATACAAGGTATCTCCCTACCATCAAGACAACCATTGATACAGCAAACATGACATTCGTAACAATCATGAACAAAGAAATCATCCATACCGCTCCCAACGGAAAGAAATACTCCATCCAAATCAGGAAGTACACTCCAAGAGATTGCTTCCGACTGATGGGAGTACACGAAGCTGACATAGACAAACTCCTGAGCAAGGAGAAATCTGGTCAACTCATCATCTGCAAGAGCAAACTATATGCCCTCGCAGGAAATTCAATAGTAACCAACTGCCTGACCGCCATGTTCGAGGAACTGATATTCCCCTCAGGAAATCACTACCACGACAAGACTGGTCAGCTATCCCTATTTTAGCTTATGGATATTTTTGGATATATCAAGGTAGGCAAGCGCATCAGCAAAGCGCACAAAGCCATGTTTACCAATAAAACAATGATAATATGGTACAAAGGAAATCCAATCATCGGAACAATGCACGATGGCTTATGGTATCAGCAAGACCTAAACGGAATGTTGGAACAATTAATGTTCCAGTCCGAAGTCACCCACGTCTCATTTTTACCTTCGCCAAATGAAGACAGAGAAAGAAAAACTCCTAGCCATCATCGCTGAGATTCAGGCAGAGCGTGAAGCTGCCCACATCGTGCCGCCCCACGTCCTAACAGCCGAAATCATTAACCGAGGATTCCCCCAGCCGTATCAAGCCATCAACGAGTTATGCGCAGAAGGCAAGATAAACTGGTGCCGCACCCTCAACGATATGGCATTCACTATCAGAAAATAATAAATCAAGAACAATATGGAAATTATAACGCAGAAAGAACTGGCATCCTTAGCAGAAGATGCTTTTAATAATGCCGAAAAGCATGGTTTCTATACTGAGAGCACAGAAATAGAAACCGAATTGATGCTCATCATCACGGAAATGGCAGAAGCTGTTCAGGCAGACCGACACAATCGCCACGGAAGTATTGAAGACTATGAGAGCGAGATTCAGATGGGCAGAGATATTCCTACCGCCTACAAGAACTCTCTTGAAGGAACGGTTGAATCCGAGTTCGCTGATATTGCCATCCGTATCTTATCTCTCTTGGGATGGATGAACAGCAAAAGCCCTATTAAAATAAATAGCAATTCTGTTCTTGCTGATGAATATGGAATTGGCAGGATTCAATACACGATTCAAAACAAGATTCATAGGAGCAATATCGCAGCCGATTTATATCGGTTAAATGGAAAGTTTAGTTCGTTTGTTGATAATGAATCATCCTATTGGTTCGTATCAAAAACTCTACAGAATATTCTTATGCGGACTTTCGCAATCGCCCACAATCACAATATCGACCTGATGGAGTACATCAAGTTAAAAATGCAGTATAACGAATCACGTCCGTATCTTCACGGATGCAAATATTAGGAGGACAGCAATATGTTTGGAATAGAACAAATTTCAAGAAGGTGCTTAATGACTTTTAGTGATGGCAGCAAGCTTCAAGCTACCATCTACATTCCAAAGCCCACCAAACCCATCTTCCCTGAGCAGATGGAACGCAATATCATCGAGAATTTTAATAAATCGCAACCTCTTGCAGTAAACAAGGTTGTAAAGTGTCACATAATGAGAAATTAAGCGTATGGAAGATTTACCTATTGGCTCAGAAATCACCTTAAAGGTGGTTGAAAGCGAGACAGAAGAATGCAATGGTTGCTTCTTTGACGAGATAAGCAGCAATATTTATGAAAATATCTGCAAAGATATTTGTTGTGCCGCAATCGACAGAAAAGACGGAAAGAATGTTCAATTCAAAAGAGTGAAGTAATTATGATAGACGATAAGAAAATAGAAGAAGCTGCAAGACTTGACGATGAAGAATACTACGATAGTTTATCGGATAATGATAGATGTTTCTTCGAGTATGGCTTTAGACGTGGATATAATCAAGCTTTAAAGGGATTGCTTCACCCTGCTAGCGAAGTTCCACGTAATGACAATGGAAAGGTTCTTGCGTTTTCAAGAGTATTCTGCAATAGAAAACTCTACAACATGAACGCTATGCTCGATGAGACTACTTGCAATACATATCAAGAAATGTGGGAAGAGCAAGTCTATATGTTCCAATTGTCTGATTGGATATTCGTAGAAGAGTTGTTTGACTTAATTACGAAAGGAGGCAACCATGATTAAGACAGTTACTATGTACTCTGTCGTTTGTGATAGATGTGGAAAGACCTTCATTGATGAGTTTAATGGCATTGGGGCTTGGGTAGACGAATGTACAGCCAAAGAGCAAGCAATGGAAAGCGAATGGGCAGAGATAGGCGATAAGCACTACTGCCCAGACTGCTATGAGTTTGATGAAAAGTTGGATGAGTATGTTCCTAAAAAGGAAGGAGGTGAGCAATGAAAGAGCTTAAAGATTTGGTTGAGGGCGATGAAGTACTAGTTAGAGGTATGTGTCACAGACGTATCGCCAAGGTTGATAAAGTGACAAAGACTCAAATTGTTGTTGATAACGCTAGATTTAGAAGAAATTCGGGTTGGCAATGTGGTAGCGATATGTGGAATAAGAGAAGAGTATCTGTTCCAACAGAAAAGGAAATATCAGATATTAAAGAAGAGAATTTTCGCAAGAAACTCATCTACGCTATCAGTTCTTTTGATTTCAAACGCTTATCAACAGATGAGTTAAAACAAGTGTACAATATTGTAAAAGGCAAAGAAAAATGAAAAAGAATAAACACTCATTAAATATAAGTCGTAGCTACTTTGGCGATACTACCCTTGATGGTTATCCTATAGCTACATATTCGAATGATGAATTGAAGATTCTAAAGAACCTGCTAGAAAAGGTTCTGTGTGAAGTAAATGAATATATAAAAGACTAGGCGTATGAAACAGAAGTTGAAAATGATATGGCGAATACTCCGTGACAGACAGGTTGTAGTAATAACCGAAGACCACGGAAGAATGTACTATAATTGGAGCACTAGAAGTCTTGAAGATGTTTGCCAAATGTGTTGTGAGACATTTGATAAAGCTAAAGAAATGTTGGATAAAAAGTAAAGAGATATGTTATACGAAGCAAAACAAGGAACAAAGGCTTACGAATACATTAAGGGTATTCTCGATGCTGAATTTGAAGAGCATCAATCATACATGAAACGAGTAGAAGAAGCCGTAGGCTTCGAATTTGAAAAATATCAGGGCTATCAGCCTAACAGCAGCTTGCTGCGAGAGTACGAGATAACCGCTATCTGGGTATCTTCTGAGCGTTACGATACGCTAGATAAGAAGGTGTGGAAGAAGATAGACGGTGTAAAATTGGAGGACGGTTACTATATAGCTATTGCACCTAATAAGCGATACAAGCAAGGTAAAGCTGTCGCCGCCGTACTTGCCTCCTATAAAGCTGTTACCAATCATTTCAAGATATTGAATGAGTTGGGCATAGGGGATTCTCAAAGTGGTTCTATCTCCATCACTCAGCTTCTCCGTCACAAAGACCGCATTTTCGCCTTCTTCGATGATGGCATCCGAGCAGAGAAATGCAACTCCGATTTCAGAGAAATCACGATAGGTGAGTATGAGGATTTCATTAATGGTAAAGACTAAGCGTATGGATAAGTTAGAATACATTCCAAGAGATTTGGTCTCTGTATATGTAGGTATAAAGAAATATATCGTTGAGGTAATTGGTACGGAAAACGAAAATGAAGCACTCTTATATCAAATCAAGTTCCCAAACAGAGAAATTTAATATGCTGATAAGGATAATATTGTTCCGATTCCTTTCACTCCTGAGATTCTAGAGGAGAATGAATGGAAGTCCATAAATGGTAAGTATGCTTTAAAGATAAAAAATGCAAATTATGTAGTACTTGAATTTACAGAAGATGGTATATATGCTTACATAAATGAGAAGACCATGCTTTTTACAATACGTATTCCTGCTGGAGTAAGAAAAAGACTTGCATGTTTTGGAAAAGTAACAGAATAACTAACCGTCCCTTATGGGATATAAATATAAGTAATATGAAAAAGATTATTTTGGCAGCCTTAGTCGTTGCAACTTTGTTCGCTTCTTGCTCTAGCGAGAAGACTTTTAAAAAGAAAGATGGCTCTACGATTACAGCAAAGCCTTATGGTTGGGCTAGTAAGGAAAACAAAGTAGAAGGTGTTAACTACGAGTTGAATGCTCCAGATGTTGTAGCATCTATCATCTTTGCCCCATCTGTTATCGCTCCAGTTTTGCTGACAGCTTACGATGTATGGGAGCCCGTATCATATACTGAGCCGTCTAAGTAACTAACCACCCTCTACTTGGCAACAGGGAGGGGGGAAGAAGAGAAAATGGAAGTATGGATAAGAAAGAGAAATCAATCAATAGTCATATTGGTAAGGCTATAGGCTATTCAGATAAAGCTCATTACGAGTTGCAAACCGCTCTAAATATTGCTTTGGAAGGAAAAGGGCTTAGTGACGAGGAAAAGGAACTTCTAAGCGTTGACTTTGCAACAGGGCCAGAAGAAGCCGTAGAGCGTGTTGCTGATGGTAGTTGTAATGATGAATATATCAGTGCATGGGATAGCCCAATTAGAGACTGCCGAATATCTGAGGTATATCGCATGACAGGTGAGCAGATACGTGAATATTTTAATTTGTAACTATGGATAAGAAGAAAGTTAAAGAGCTGATTGAGCAGATACAGAAGTATTGCGACCAAGCTTATAGCCCTAATTGGCAACCAAAGTCATTTGAGGAGTTTGTTAAGTTAGGCAACATCTGTAGAGAAGCTATCAAGGAGCTATCCAAGTCAGATTGGGTATCTGTTGAGGATGGGTTGCCCGAGTATGGCGAGAATGTTCTTGCTATATCAAAAGATGGGTATATGAATGTGTCTTACAGACGTAAGATTCCAAGAGATAAAATTAGTAGAGAGGTTATGGATGATAACGGATTCATTCTAAACTTCAATTTGCATTGTAGCACTATCACTCATTGGAAACCTATTGATAAGTTGGAGGAATAAATATGAATAAAAACGTTTGTGATAATACATTAGTCTTTGGTAGCTGCCATGCTAGAAGTTGTATTGAAGTGCCTTCTTTGAAGGCAGGAAAGGCTAAATGGAAGGCTTTCTATAAAAAGTTTCCTTGGCTTAAAGGTCAATCTTTCTATCTTAGACGTTCATGCTTCTGGGACGGAGGTGAAAGAAATCTGAAGGCAATAAAAATAAAACTTAAAAAGATATAGTTATGGCATGGGTAGCAGTTAATTATCATGGTGTGGAAGTTATTCTTTCAGATAGACCGAAGAAATTATTCCGTAGGTTATGGGGCAATGATAAAACCCAGATAATTCCTCTTCCACAAGGCTCTATCAAGAAGCTCATCGGAAGAGAGCTGTCTTGGCAAGATGAGCCAGTTGAACTTAAAGAAGAATAGCTTATGTATAGACCGATTACAATGTATCAGATTGTTTGCGATAGATGTGGAGAAGTGTTTGGTGGCACAGATACTTGCTCTGCACTATTCAGTAACAAAGAAGTTGATATTGGTGACTACTCAGATTGGGAAATGATAGATGGTAAACACTATTGTCCCGATTGTTATGATGTAGAAGTTATAAACGGAGTGTATAATGTTAAAGCAAAGGAGAAATAGGTATGGAAGTATTAAAAGACATAAGTCAGTTAACAAAAGGTTGCGGAGTAACATTTATTAAAAATGACGATTTCCACTTCTATGAGTACCTCATGGTACACCCTAATCGTGATACCTATTTTCTTTTTATAGATAACTGGTCGCAAGAAGTAGTACGAATATACATTAATGACCTCTTGTCAGGAGATTATTATGTTGGTAAGTACGACCGAATCTTCGTCATGGAGAAGAGAAAAGATTTCTTCAGACGAATGATAAAGAATTGTGATAAAAGAATTGAAGAACTTAAAAGTAAGTAGTTATGACAAAACCTTACAGAATCAAGCATAAGGCTAGTGGGTTATACTATCAGCCTTCAAGAAATCATAGTAATCTTTCCAAGAATGGCAAGGTGTACATGACAAATAACTCACTATTGATGATAAATAATAGCTATGATTATATAGATATTAGTGTTAGAAAAGGCACGAAGGTACATGATATTTTAGAAAAAGAAATGCCCTTAAAAGGTATAGAACGTTCCTATGGTGCAGAAGTTTGTTATCGTGTTCCAAAGAGTGAATTTGAAAAAGAAGTATTAGCGTATGAAGAATAAGATTTTAAATTTAGTTAAGTCAGCCGTTTGGTTCGTCTTGTGTTTGCTTGTAGGTGCATTGATATTTGAGGGCTTTCGCTCATTGGCTAATAGTAATGAATCTGCAAAGAAGATTGGTACATCAGTATTCACCGAGGAAGGACACGATTATCTTGTTGTGGACACGAAACATGGTGTTTGCGTTATCCACGCTGAGAGTTGTCCTTGTCGTAAAAATAAGTAGTTATGGACAAAACAAAATTACATGCATCATTACTCTTCCTGATGCTAAAACTGGAAGAGGCAAAGAGCAACCCGATGTCTGACAAGAACTTTGTTGCTGCATTGACGGAAGTGCTCAGATATTTCCGTGATAACGGAGAGTTGAAGAAAGCCTATGAAAGCCAAAAGGATTCATTGGCAGATATGGCAAATAGTTCTTGGGTAAAAGCACTAAAGGACTATGTTTACTCAAAATGTCAGGAAGACGGAGTTGATGTAAAGTTACCTGATATAGATGAACTTATTAAGAAACTAGCTTCTGATGAGTTCATCGAAAAGAAAATCAAGGATATTCTTGGAGATAACAATGTGGAAAACGGAAAGGAGGAATAGCTTATGGCTGAATTGTTATTTGACATTTTTCTTTTTTCTTGTACGACAGCTATAGGGTTTATAATAGGATATTATTCACGAAAGTAAAATAGATTATGAAAATAGAAATTAAAAGAGTAACGGACTGGCAGCGTGTAGTGGATGCTGCTCGGTTCACACAAGGCAAGGAACCGCTGGGACATGAGCCTAGCGATGAGTTCAAGAAACAGATGATTCTCAGCGAGCATTCACCACTCAGGGAATTGGAGTTCGATATTAAGATGTATGGCATACCATACTGGGTGAGCAACCACTTTGTTCGCCATGTTCATGCACAGCCATTCGTCTCCACATCTAGACCAGATATTACTGGCTCCAAGGTATCACGTCACGATATGCGGCAGGATGATTTGGTCAACTTGCAGTTATCTCTCAACGCTCAGGAGATTATCAATATCTCGAAGTTGAGACTCTGCAACAAGGCATCAAATGAGACAAGAGAGGTGTGGTACTTTGTTATTGATGAATTGGCATGTATCGAACCTTTGCTTGCATCCGCTTGCGTTCCTCAATGTGTATATAGAGGTTTCTGCCCTGAGCCGAAATCATGCGGAAGAACTAAAAGCAGCATATATTCAGTCATAAGAAAATACTACAAAAATCTCGAAACATACCAAAGCAACCAATGAAATATCCAAAATATAACGTCAACGAATTTGTCGGTGGGCACTTCGAGTACACAACTCCCTGCCCTTTCGGTATTCAAGGCAAGTACACAAAGGAAATCCTGATGGTAGGTAGCCTTGCTTGCCAGCGATGCGAACACTTCCGAGGTATCAATACTGAGGATTGTGTCGTGTCTTGTGGAATCGAATAGTTATAATAGTGCAGCCTATCTGCATTCATCATAATATTTAATCAGATTTAATATATGAATACAAAGAAAATCTCAATTATTCAGCGTATCAAGGAGAAGTTCCTTGGCAAGCAGTTCTTTATTGCAGTAATCGCTAACAAGGGAACCAGTTCCTACTTCGTCAACTCTACCATCTACCGCTCAGAGAAGGAGGTGAAGGCTTATAAGAAGTACATCACTACAGACGAGCGGATGAAACAGAGCTTCGATTTTGTAGGCTATTATGGTTTCCGTTCAAAGTTCGATTTCCGTATTCCTCTTAGCGGAAAGCCAGTATCAGTAGAAGAGGCAAAGAAACTGGCAGAGAAGTAGTATGGGAAAATTGATAGACCTTACTGGACAGCGTTTCGGCAGATTACTCGTCTGCCGAAAATCTGATAAAGAGAACCACCAGCATGGTGCGTTTTGGATATGTAAATGTGATTGTGGCAGGGGTTGTACGGTTCTAGGTTCTGCTCTTCGTGACGGACGAACCAAATCATGTGGCTGTTACCGCTCTGAGCGAGCATCTGCCATCATCACCAAGTATGGCAACCGCAATGGTAGACCCAAGCGGAAAGACAAAGTTAACGGATAATATCCATTTTATCACTTTTCATATTATATTTGCAACATGAAATTCAAGTATTTAATAGATAAAGTAAATGGTTTCAGACACCGCAACGATTTTGTTGTACTGGACGGAAGAGCCAACTCGGTCACGCTCTCCAAGGGCATCTATGACCACATCATGCAGAAGGAGCGAACAGACAATTCCATCTTCGTGTTCAGGTTATCTGACAGAGGTACATACGGATTCTGCATGCGTGAGGACTGGGAAGAACTTTGCAAAGCCAACACCGCCTTTGCTCAGCTTCAATTCAATCAGAAGTATAAGAAGGTAGGTTTCAGAAGTGACTTCCCTTCCATCACCGCCATCCTTGATGAGTACAACCTTCCTCTCAACAGAATGGTTCGCCTTACTTGCATCCCACGCAAGTCAGCCAAAGGCGAACCTTATTACGAAATCATGCGACCAAACTTAAATTCGAGCACATGGCAACAAGACAAGAAGTAATACTCAAAGGGCTTACCCACTCTCCATCCGACTACGATTGTCAGGATGGGGAGTTGGCAACCTGCCTCAACCTCATCAACGAGGATGGGGCACTCCACCCTATTCACCAGCCAGTAGTAGCCGAGCAGAACATCACGCTGGATGCAGGAGATACCATCGAACTGGTGCATAAGGTAACACACGATGAAGCGATTCACTCTCACTACATCATCCGAAAATCAGACGATACTTGGTACTGGATGGAAAAAGGTGGAGACGGAACCAAGAACACCATCGACTTGAACGGATTCCACGTCAATGCCGTCACAGCAGTTGGTAATATCCTATGTTTCATTGGTGACAAGAAGACAATGTACGCATATTGGAAAGGTAGCAACTACACAAGTTTCGACCTTTCTTCACTTAGCTATAGTGCAACTATCACCAATGTTAAGTCTGAGAAATGTGATGTATCAACCAACCTTGGCGATGATTGGGATAATGCTTTTGAGACGAACAGACACTTTAATAATAACGTAGATACTTCTCTCAAAGGCGCATCTATCATATTCAACGCATTCGATGCACTTATCAACAAACGACTAAACGAAAAAGGCAAGGAATACTTCAAATATACGGTTTTTGGAGTATTGGCTATCAAGTTATATGATGGAACCTCACACATCAATATATCTAATCCATTCATTCTTGCACCTGAAACATCATTCAATAAGTTCATCTGGTATCAGGAAAAGAAATCTGTAGGAACAAGCACAAGCCTTCACACCCACACCATCAACGTTAGCATGGATATACCCAAAGGTTTGGAAGACCTCATTCTTGGTGTAGATGTTTACCTGTCCCAGCCTGAATCTTTTATTGATACAGAGAAAAGAACAAGAGGTATTTCACGATACAAATGTTTTCTTTGGAACAGCAAGATGGCATCAGGAGTTAATTGTGATGCCTTCCAATATCTGTCAGAGGAAGATGTTTACCAGTCGTTTGAAAACAAATCCTTCTATCTTAGTACCAGTATCAACAAGGAAAAGCTAGGTACAGATATACAACTCAAACGAGTTTTACAGACAGAAGAAAGTATTTCTTTGGCAGACTTCAAGCGAGACTCTTTTGGAGGAAAGTGTGCTATAACATACAACAACCGATTGCATATAGGAAACGTAAAGAAAATCATATATAATGCTTTCGATACAGATATTTTCTCCAAGAGAAAAGTTTCAAATACACAACTATGCTTAAATGAGTATGTAGATGTTACAGCAAGCAGTACCGCTACCACCGATTATATTTGTGATGCAGTCTTCAAGGTAAGCATCAGCGAAAATAGCATCAAGCGAGATATATACCATAAGGGCAAACTACAATATCCTATCAGCCCTATCTTGGCATATCCTAGTACGCTTGCCACGACAATGACTATCTATTTCCACTTACCGAAGTATAACAAATATTACTCAAAGAGAGTAAATCTAAAACCTTCCGAAACATTTGGAATGTCTTACTATATCAACATTAGTAAGAATCGTACTACTCCTACCGCAGTTGATAGACAATCTTCCAATTCTTTGGAAAATGAAGGATTTGGAGGAAGGGTTGATGCACCTACAGAGGAGGAAAAATCAGAGTTGTCTGATTACATGTACCTCTATCACGATGATGCTGGTCTTCCTGCTTTCATGCAAATATACCGTCACAAACTCCTAAAAAAGGATTCATCTAGTGGAACAACAAGAGCAGAAGGTTTTGAAGGTGGTAGTTTTGGAAATCAAAGTGGAACGGTAATTTCATCTTCATATTATTGGGACAATACACCGATAGATACTGGTGATTTCACAGAGATAACCAAGGAAGAATACGATGCAGCTTTAAGTAATGTCGTGAGCCAGAAATATGTCACACAGCACCCAAACGTAATAAAAGTAAGTGAAGCAGAGAACCCACTTGTCTTCCCTGCCAAGAATAGTGTTCAGGTTGGCTCATCCATCGTTAGCGCAATTGCAGCCAATACCCGACCTATCAGCGAAGGTCAGTTTGGTGATGCACCTCTTTACGCTTTTACCGATGAAGGTGTTTGGGTATTAATGCTTGGCAGCGAAGGAACCTATATTGCCCGACAGCCAGCCAACAGAGATATTTGCTCCAACCCTAAGGGCATTTTGCAGATAGATGATGCCGTTCTGTACCCTACCGAGCGAGGTATCATGATGCAGCGAGGGCGAGAATCTGAGAGTATTACCGATGTACTGGATGATTATCCTTTCGATTTTCTATCCATTTATTCACATTCAACAAAGGATAAGACCTATCCGAATAAACTCCTTGCGCTAGGTAACATTCCTGAGTCAGATGTGAAATATGTCCGTTTCCGTAAGTATCTCGAAGAAGCTGGCATGATTTACGACTATTACGATAGTCGTATTATTGTCTTCAATCCGAACTATACTTATGCTTACGTTTATTCGTTGAAGAGCAATATGTGGGGAACCATGCACAATGTCTTCAATAAGCGAGTAAACATATATCCTGAGTCATACGCTACAGACAAAGAAGGAAAGATACTTGACGTATACGTGAAGGAGCCAACAGAGAATGTTCCTTTCTTCCTTTGCAGTCGACCTTTAACACTTGGGCAAGATGCTTACAAGACTTTGTTCGATTGCATCACAAGAGGATATTTCAGCAGCATTCAGGAAGGGAAATGTGGGACGGTTCTATTCGGAAGTAATGATTTGGTTAATTGGTACTACGTTGGTTCTTCTGTTAATATGTATCTCAGAAACCTTGTTGGTTCTCCATACAAATATTTCAGGCTTGCGCTTATGGGCAGCCTTGCCCCAAAAGAATCTATCAGCGCACTATCTACAGAATTCCAAACAAGATTACAAAATAAACTCAGATAATTATGGCAGAATATACATTAACCGACTTCGATAAATACAAGGTTGAGCAAGGTGCATCCTTGGGAACGAAAATAGATGACAAGATAGTTCTATCCACATGTATCAACATTTATCCTTTAGGTACAAATATGTACATGGGATATGTGATATTCAACAACAACTTATACCAGTTGTTCTATTTCGACTCAGACGGAAATCTCTATAATCTGAATAAAACTAAAGTAGGTGTTGCCTATATTGTAGACTCCAACATCACAAAAACAACTGGCACTAAACTCGTCAGAGAAACTTCTTCCGATGGAACATCAAATGCTCGCCCATTCCCTAAATACGGAATAGCTACCGCATCAGAGACAGGTGGAACAGAGGAAAGCGGCAAAGAAAAGGAAATCTTCTCCATCGCTACCCTACAGCCTAGAGAAGAAGTAGCCGCAAGTTGCTTGCAGTCTATGCTACAGAAGTATGAAAATCCGCTCAATATAGACAACACCAAGATTAAGCAACTTGTAAGCAAGTCATTCTTGTTTGCTCAGGAGTTCATCAATCAGGCAGTTCTGTATCGTGAGAAGGAGACAACATCGGCAACCGTTGAGAACAATAAGTACGCATCAGTAGATTCTGATTCTCTCAGCAGCGACACCGATAAACTGCTCTACAACATAGCTACAGCTATCAACAACTTTATCGCTCAGGATAAGAACCAATATGCCGACCAGCAGAAGAATGGTTTGAAGCTGGCAGCTACAGATGTTAATGTCAATACCTTACCTGACAACATCAGCGTTAAGGTCAATGGTTCCGTTACAACCAAGCAGGAATCCACGTCTAGCGGAACATAAACTTAGATAAATATTAAGTTTATCATTTTATACAATAAAGGGAAGCAGTCCGTGATGGATAGCTTCCCTTGCTTTATCTTAGCCTTAAACGACTAATCATTTAAAATGGATGCAAAGCGATTCTTGCTCTACCAGCCGAGCGGTTGCTGGCATCCTTAATCTTCTGTTTCTTATCCTCTGCCAGTGCCCAGAATCTATCAGCACCATCAGGATAAACAATCATCAACCATTCATAAAGGCATTGGTTCACGATGTAGTCATGCAAGTAGACGGTCATGGTATGTACACTTGTCTTAGAAAAACCTTGCGGCATCCGCATAGCCAAGTAATAAGCATCCTCCTCATTGGTAGGCGAACCTATACACTCTTCCCACTCGTTGGAATCAAAGCCACCGCAGAGCATTTCCACCTTGGTGAAACGGAAAAGCATTTCTCTGCAATCCTCTACTGCTGAGTCTAGAATCCTTGCTAACTTATCTCTGTTTCCTTCCTCTGATACATCAAACACATTCTTTAATTGTTTGGCATCTATACCTTTCTGCTTGGAATAAGAGTCAGCAAAAGAAAAAGCAGTATTCTTGATGTCATATACCAACTCATTCTTTTCCAACTCTATCATCACTTTATATCCTTTATTACAATACCTCATATCCTATCCTCCTATCTTGTTGGTCTTTTACGTGTATAAATGATTGCGTCAATCTTTAGCAGTAAAACGTTTGCCTTGGAGAGATAATCTTCTACCTTATCCTTGTAGACTACTGAGCACCATTCAGCTACTATTTTGTTGACTACATAACTAAAAACCGTTGATTCCAAGGTCTTAAATAAACTATCATTAAAAAGGCTGCTTACTCTCAGACCAAAGACCTCGTTGCTGCCTGATTCACACTTCTGCCATCCAAGAATACTCTCCAAGGCTACGGAAACATCATTAATGGAATCTTCCCAAAAGCCTTCCAGCATTTCTCTATCAGCTTCCGTCACAAACACTTGGTCATACAGACTTTTTCCGTTTTTATCCAAGTTCTTTCCTCCTATGTAGGCAGTAGTCTTCGCTACCTCCTCATACACATCACTTTTCTTGATTGTCAATGTGAAATTTGCCATTCTTTATCTTTTTATAGAGTTTATAACCTAAAACGACTAGCAAGACACAGAGTGCCCCAAATGACCAGATAGCATATTTCAACTGAAACTGCTCCCACTTGGAGAGTTGTTTTTCTACTGGGTAGGGAACTGGGATGGAGTCTCTTTTCAGGAAAGAATCCACCCTTACTTTGTACACATTCTTAAAGACGGTCTTCTCATGCCATCGGTCAAGAAAGCAAGTATCTCCCTTCTGTCTGAGAAAGATTGAATCACGCACAAAAACGCTGTCAGAAGTATGCAGCGTATCGTGTTTTACTACGTCCCGACATATAACTTTTTCCATCGGGACGTATTTTGTTTTGCATCCCGACAGAAAAAAAACCACCAGCAAGATGCCAATCACGTAGAGTGCTACTTGCCAAAAATCAGTATCGTACCATTTTACTTTCATAGGCTAAACATTAAAGACCTTCTTTGCTCTTGTAAGGAACTTTCGTCTTGATTTCAAGCCGTTGGTTCCACCATTGATTGTCTTGGTAATAGCCAAGAAACTATCACTATCAGCCAGTTTGTTCAGGTCATGTTTCCACCACCACCACATAGCACTCTTCGTTGCTCCTAGTGGAAGCTCCAGCAACTGAGGATTCTCCATGATGTCACCAGTACAATATTTGCTGTTCTGATAAGCCTGATAGTTGGCTCTGCCAGTAATCTGAATCAAGCCCCTGCCACGATACTTATAGCCGTCACCATCCTTCAAGTTGCCGAGCATGTTCTTCAACTTGCCCACATCATACCTGTGGAAGTAGTTCTTGTTGCCGAGTTCCTTGGTGTATCTCAGTTCACCACTCTCATGTGCAATCTGAGCCAAGAAATGAGCCATACGCTTAGGAGTATCAATATGGAACACCTCAGCATAGCCATTGATATAAGGTAGGAACGCATCCACCTTATCCTTCGCATTCGGCATAATAGCCAAAATCTGTTCTCTTGTTACCTTCATATTACTTGCCCTCCTTCACTTGTTTCAGCATACTTGCGAGTTCATCCTTCACCTTGCTCTCAAAGTTGCCTAGTTTTGTCTTGAAATAAACGTTTACCCCGAATATTGCTCCAGAGTAAACCAATGTCTGACTTACATACCACAGCACACCATCAGACACCACATAATTGTTGAGAAAGAATGATAGGAAGGTGAGTACAACACCACTCACTAGCATTCCTATAGCTGCACCATATTGCAATCCTTCACGTACATTTGGAGTCATATCTTATATTTATATATTATTAATAATATGCAAATATAAGAAATGATTCCCAATTAGTTACTTTATCCGTTTATTGTGTGCCATATTTTGCTGGTAGGATGCAAGCAGTCAGGGTCTTGCAGATATTCGATAGCCATCAAAACCACCATTTCCTTCAACTCATCAGCATCTTTGCTATATCGCTCCAGCATCACATGATGGTCACTTCTCATCAGGTTCATAGTCACAGCCAAATCATGGATGGTGTAATCAGATATATCATCCTGATGCTTGTCAAAGGCTTCTCTTATCTCATCATCCGAGAAGAAAGGAGCCGTATGCTTGTTTCCGTCCGCATCCTCATACCACATCTTGCTGATAGCATCATCGGCAAAGTGCTTGTCAAAATGCTCTTCACTCAACACACCATACACCATCGCACAAAGATGATGTTCCTCCACATCGCTCAACTTGCATGAGAGATACTTGCCGACTGCCTTAGCTATAGCCAACATCTGTTCAGGAGCCATTTCCTGCTGATACTTTTCTACAAACTCTACGAAATTCATACCTATATAATTTAAAAGTTTATGATGCTGCAAAGATACCAATATCTTAAACGCAGCACCATAAACTCGTAGATATTTCTGTATCTATCTGAATGTCAGATAAATGCAGTTACGATAAAAAACACATCCTTTCTTTATTCGTCCTTAAATTTAGTTCTCTTCTCTCCACCCCTCGTCCAGATGTCGTTTTTCTTCCGTTTCGCCACCTTTCCGATAACGTCATTCTCGTAAAGTTCGGGCTTATTCTCCCTCCCTTGGGTCTCTGAAGCAACACCACCATTCGGGTTGCCACCTTGGCTGGCATCAGGTTTCCCATTGCCATACCATTCCTTGTCACTTGGTTTGTCTGCAATCATAACTATAAACAATTAACTATTAACTATAAACTAAGCAGCAAGCGGTGGGTTCTGTCCGTCAGGACTCACCCCCTGACCGCTCATCATCTGCTGCAACATCGCCTGAGCCTTCGGATTGCTCTGTGATGCCTGAGCCACTTGGGCTTGAAGCTGAGGAGAGAATCCTTGTGGAGTCTCACCATTCTGAATGGCTTGCTGGTTGGATGCAACCGATTGCAGCAACTCCTCGCCAAATGGGAAATCTCCTACTTGCAGCAACTGCTCCAGCGTGATAGCCTGATTCTGCCACAAGGTCATAAGGAACTCATTTGCCATCTGTCTGTATACTGGAGTAGCCGTACTTTCCGTGATGTTGATGTCAAACTCAACGTCTCGTATTTTCTTAGGGTCGTAGTGTACAATCTGTCCTGCCCTACCAACAATATTGAAGTTACGAGCCACGTCATAGTACTGCTGCATATTCTTCACGGTCTTGTAAGCACCATCAATGATAAACTGGCTGAAAGTCTCCAAAATATCAAGCAGCGACATGGTAGCATTCTGTGTCTGCTGGGCATAAAGCGAACCGCTCGTACCTGATACTCCTGGTTTACCTTGCAGCGCACCATTCACTCCCGATATATCCTCGAAGAACTTCAACTGATAGCTGAGCAAATCACCGATACCGATATTCGTAGAGTTGTTCGCCACTTGCTGAGGAACCTGACCGCTCTTGTTTGGCTTATATCTCACCACACCATTAAATCTACTCCACTCATCGCAGAAATCATCCCAACTCATATCATCAGGAAGACAATCCTCAGGACAGAGCAGCACACCCTTGGCACTCGCCCTCATGATGAAGTCATACATCGTGATAAGTCGGTTCACGTATCTCTGCTGGTCAATCACATCTTCCACGAAGCTGTGAATCTCGCCATCAATAAACGGATAGAACTTAAAGCAGTATGGATGCTCACCATGAGCATAAGGGGTCTCGCCTTCTCTCAGAATATCACCGAAAGGAGAAAGATAGTAGAAATGCCAGTAATCATCCATAAACCACTCGGCATCAATCAGAGGAATATCCTCTTCCATCATGCCAGCAGCAATACCTCGCCTGATTCTGTCTTTATTCTCTGCATCTACAATATCAGCCTTATCCTCAATATCAATCTTGAAATCATCGCCATTGTTGTAGTCGTGGCATCGGTATCTTGGCTTACTCTCCTTTCGCCAAACCTCAATCACTCGGCAGAGCGAAGGGTTGGCAGGATTCATAAAGTCGATAGTCTTAGGGTCGAACTCACCGAATCGCTGAGTGCAGTCTGCAATCACGAAATCTCGGTTAGCCGCCAACCGGTATATCTCCTTCAACTTACGAGCCTCAGCAGGAGACTTGGCAAACTCTCTCAGCACGTTGCCAATGGTAATGTCATGCACCTCGCCCAAACAACTCACGTCCCAACCACGGAAATCCCTCATATTGTTGTCTATGAAGAAATTGTTCGGGTTCACATAGTCCGTCCAGCAATCCAACCTACCTCTTCGCCATCCATACTTTTTCTTATAGATAGCAGCACCGCTTATCAGGAACTCTTCCATGGTTCGGGCATCCAGTTCCGTCTCTCGGTTCAGTTGTCGGTTACATTGCAGTACCACGCTCATGGTCTCACCATATCGCTTCTCATCCTTATCTCGGGCATTGCAGGTAGGTTCCTTGCTCTGAGAGCGATATACACCCAGCACATTCTTCACCAACCTACGGATAAGGTTGTTCTTCAATGGTTCACTACCCTGCTCACGGATATAGTCTTCCTCCTTGATACGCTTAGTAAAGCCACACTTGCTTTTGAACTCAATGGTATCGCCCCACTGGTCTCCATAGCAGTATCGCTTGTTTCTCAGTCTTCGCTTACGGAAGTTATCCATATTATTGTAATATCGTTGAGCCTCCAGCAAGATAGAGAAGGCACGCTCGTATGGCTTGTCAAATCGGTTCTTGGATGCCTTCACGCTATCCAGTTCTTCCTTGTCAAGTACCCTACTCAACGATAGCAGTTTGGTTTCTTCTTTCTTCTTTGCCATAATTTATGATGTTGTAGGTTCAACAATATGTGCCAACTTTCTAGCCACTCCAAGGAAACCGCTTGCGGTATCAGTATCGCCAAGACTGACACAAGTAAGATAGCCAGCCATGTATAAGATAGCATCTTTCAGGACGGAAGGCAAACTGATTTTCTGTTCGGTAGTGATAGATGGAACCTGAACGTAGATGAATGCCAACGTAGCATCCTTCTTTTTACTAGTATATAGTTCGATACTCTTGCCGTTAGCCGTATGAAAGATAGCCGCAATCGGTCGCTCAGGATTTCCCCTGACTCCATATTTGTAGTTCTGATACTTGTAGGCATCATCACTCTCTGAAATGATTTCGGCAGGACGGTTCCAATCTTCTGCCTTCACAGAAAGGATTCTCAGCATATCGGTAGGCAAAACCATCTTACCCACGTAATAGCCGTTGCTATCCGTCCACGTTACAGCATTCGTACACGAAGTACCTTCCACCATATCCTCAGGAGCATCCGAAAGAATGATTCTTGCTGCATCTACGATTTTACTCTCAATAAGTTCTGCTTGCGAGAGTGTATCAGAATCGCTAGGAGCCAGCAAGCCAGCAGACTCTTGGTTTCTGTCCAAGAGCACCTTCACCTCTTTCACTAAATCAGATACAGCATATTCTACCATTACTCCAAACCTTCTAGTTCAACACCCTTTTCCTTAGCAATCGCCAAGATGTCTTCCTTGGTCTTCATCTTTGAACGGCTCACACCATAGGTCTCAGCCAGATAATCCTTGGCATCCTCAACGTCTGTCACTACGTGGGTCTTCTTCTCGTCAGCCACTTTCTTCTTTGCCTTGGCAGCAGCCTTCTTCTTGGCTTCCGCAGCTTCCTTCTTCTCGTCAATACTCTCCACCAAGAAGAACTTGTCGTTGAACCAATAATGAGACTCGATAGCCTTCTGTACCTTTGGGTCTCTTGTCATATAGACACTACTGCCCGTGCTCTTACCCTCAAAGTTAATGCGCATCCGCTCATTACCTACCATAACGCTGAATGCCAAATCAGTACCTGCTTGATATTTATTAAACATGATTATACCTTATTATATATATGTGTTACTAAAAAAGGGATGGGGCTAGTGCCCACACCCCTCACTATTTAATGAATAATTTGCAATTCTGCTTGCTGTTAGACAGTAGCCTTGGTTTCCTCTGTATTAGAAGTGTCATCTGTAGCAGGAACCGCAGCAAGGCGCATACGAGCATGTGCCTTAGGGTACTTCAAGTACAGACAAGCTACCTCCTGAATAACTACTGCATCGGTGTTACGGATGCCAGCCGCCTTCAAGTCGAGAACGTTTCGTGTCCAAGACAAGTGTACTCGCTTAACCAAGAACTCAGGGTCAAGGGCAAAGCCGCAGTCACTCATACCGAAGAGGTCGAACAACTCTGAGTGAATCATCAGCACCTCACCGAAGTCGGTCTCCCAACTCTTGAACTTCAACTTCCAAATATCAACGGTGTCCTTCAAGCGGAACTTGTCAGAATCAATCTTACTGAATGCGCTCACGAAGTCAGAACCAGCAATAATTACCTTGCGTTTGTTGCCGATACCAGTACCAACAAACAAATCCTTAGAAATGTCAACCAACTCCAAGTCGGTAATCACTCGCTCATTCTTGTTATATCCCTTCTTAATATCGTCAGCAGTAGCAACATGACCTACCTCAATATCCTTACCAGCCATCCACCAGATACCCTTGGTAAACCACTGGGCAGAACCATCCTTGATTTCGTGCTTGATGCAAGCCATATCACCGAAGAGATAAGTACCCTCCATAGCAAGACGCATATCATAGATGCTATCCTCCTCAATGTCTGAGAAATCCCAATCCACTCGCTTAGCAGCAATCTTGTCGAAGGTGGTCTGCTCGACCTGAATCATGAAGTTCTGACAATACTGAACCTCATTAGAAGGAAGGTTGTTGAAACGACCCGTCTGAACGTCCATTTCGCCACAACTCTTTGCCATACGGATAAGTTTCTGACCCTTCTTCAAGGCTGGAATACCGATAGCCTGCTTATTGACCAACTTACCATTTACAGCATACACAATCGGATAACCTTCTGTGTCCTTACCGCATACGCAGAGTTCCAAATCAGGAGTAGGAGCATCAGTAATGGTAGAATATGCAACACCCTTATAGTTGGTAATCGCCTTTACACCTACCACTCGGATGGTATCATCCAGCGTAAACATGGTAGGGTCTTCTACCTTCAATACCATAGATGTACCAGTACTCTCCACCGTTGCTTCCTTCACGGTTGTCTTGATAGGACGTGTACCGATACTCCAATACTCAACAACAAACGAGTTGGCAGACTTGGTTGTCGCATAGCGTGAAATCTGGTCAACTGGAGTAGCCATCGGGCGAATCTTGGTAATCTTCTCATCAATGTCGTTCAGGTAATACTCCGTGCCATTCTCGTTAAAGTGCTCACGTCCCTGAGTCTCGTTCTTGATACCTTCACTCTGACGAGCAGCACCACCATTGCCAGCATCACCAGCAGCAGGAGCACCACCAGCCTCAGCAGCAGAACCACTCTCGGTGCTACCGCCATCAGGCAGATTTGCCGCCTCAGCCATTATAACCTGACCATTCACTCCAAAAATAACTGCCATTACCATAATAAAGATGGAAAACAGCCGATTAAATGTACTTTTCTTCATTGTTATTCTGAATATTAATTAAACATTATATATTATCTTTTCACCTTGTCGAATTATCTAATGTGTGTTCTCTTCTCGTTGCCACGCTCCCAGACGTTACCCCTTCGTGCTGCCCTTCCTACTGCACCAAGGTCTGGCTGGTTATCCGTCTGCTTGGTCTCTGCATTGGCAGAATCAAGGTCGGCAGTACCATCGCCCTTCTTTCTCAGTTCAAGGTTCTTGACGTGCTTGCTGTTCTTGCCACGAACCTCACCCTCATGTGCCGCATCTGCCACATCGGTATCATGGTTCTTTGCCTTGATGAAAGCAGTAATCATTTCCTCTGTAAACTTGCCAGTCACCACATTACGCATAGTCTGAAAGCATTGGTCGATGGCATCGTTCACAGCTTCCTCGCCATACTTCTCCTCCAACTTGTCGAACACCTCATAGCTGGAAGGCATGTTCTTGTCATACTCCTCCTGCAATTTCTTGCCGTTGGCAGCATTCTGCAAGAACTCCGACTGAGCCGATGCAATCTCATCCGCATTATCAGGGTCTGAATAGTAATCAATGGCATCCTCACCATGGGTACGAATCAACTCAGCGTAAGGACTCTTGCCAGCCTTCATCGCTTGAAGGAAGGTAGCCGCCTCAGGGTCACTACCCAGCCAATCGCCCATCGCCTTCTCATTATCCTTGTAACCCTGCAAAGCCTTCTGGTCGGCATCATAATCATCATTGATTGCGCCATACATAGCCTCATCATCCGCATACTCCGTATCAGGATGGCGGGTCTTCAAACGCTCCAAAGCCAAGTCTCTCTTGGTCTTGGTATCTTGCTGTTTTGCAGCACCAGCATTCTGCTCAATATTTGTATTTTCGTCCATATATATATGTGTATATTTATAAATCAATGCCCAAAATTAATGCTTTTTTCCGATTTTCATCTTTTATCCGTTAATTTAGTCTAATCGGATGCGACTAATTCAATACTTTTTTGTATATTTGCAGGGTCAGATATGAAATATAAGGATTCACGATGCTATTTTATAGAGGAACGTGATGCTGATTTATTGAGGGCTTACAAAGAAATTATTAATGTAAGAGACAATATCAGACTCTCAGAGATTGAGGAAAAGCTAGCCCAATCTCCGAGCAGAAGATTTTGGGTTTCAGAAGACCGTGCTTATATAGTCATATTAGACTTACTGAAAGGAAAACCTCTTGATAACATGATACCTACCCGAAAGGAAATGTATCAGGAGATTTTCAGACGATTCCAGATTCATAAGAGTAATGAGCCATATCTGAGTAATATGGATATTATCAAACGTGTATGTGCTGAAAAAGCACCCAGTTTCTATTTGACTCCTCAAAGCATACACGTAATTCTTAGCAGGGTGAGAAAGGAGGAGAAGCAAAGATGCTACGAGAGACGAAAGAGAAGATTGCGCTTTATGCTGGGTACATTATAATAATGTGTATCACTTTTCTTGGATATGATGGCATGGGTCTTTTTGACGATTGTTCTATTCAGAACCGACTAAGTTACCCTTTCTTTCATCAGAACATCTTTCATGCTGCCATCAACCTTTATGTCTTCCATCAATGCTACCGAGCCATCCCTTGTGGCATCGGTCACTTGGTGGCATTCTATCTCATAGCCATCAGCTATCCATTCACCTCATCCGTTCCAATCATCGGTCTCAGCGGCTTTATCTATGCTTACATGGGCTTTATCGCCCCTTACGTGGAGAATAAGGTAAGATACAATCTCACCATTCTCCTATATATCTGTGTTGGAATCTTCTTCCCTTGCATGGCAGTTGGAGTCCACATCTATTGCTATGTACTTGGTCTGTTGTGGGGATATTTAAATGCACCGCTATGCCAAGACAAGTAACCGCCAAACTGACTGATGCACTCGACAAACACGTATTGGGCATCCTGAAAGAGAACGAGAAACGCATCAAGGAAATCAACACACCTTTCAATCCCATCAAGGGTGAAGGTTGTGGAGACAAGCGATTCCTGCTCTTCCTTCCTGATTTTCCGATTCAGAGACAGCAGCTTCCAGTTTCCATGAAGAAGATTCCGTTCGTCAAGATGCTCATTGAGTTTGGTAGCTGCAAGGCGGTAATCGAGGAACTGCACAAGGATATAGAAGAGCCGTACAACCTAGAAGAGGAAATAGAACAACTGGTAGAGCAGTTCACTCGCATCAGGATGAAACACGACCCTTTCTTCTTCTTCGCCACGTTCATCTATATCAAACCGAAAGGTGGAGGTCTCCCCTTTCGCTTTGTACTCAGAAGACCACAGCGAAGACTGCTCAGGTGGCTGGAGGAGCGAAGGAAGAAGAATCGCCCTATCCGTCTCATCCTGCTGAAAGCACGACAATGGGGAGGTTCAACGGTTATTCAGATGTACTTCCTATGGTTGCAACTCATGTGGCAGAAGGGTCTCAACTCGCTCATCGTGGCTCAGGTGAAGGACACAGCAGAAACCATCCGAGGAATGTTCGAGGAAGCTCTGAAAAACTTCCCTACCAAGTTCCTCTACGAAATGGGAGAAGCATTCTCTGAAAACGAACCGAAGTTTGTTGGAGTAGGAACATCAGGTAATGTAAAGAAGGTTCCTCAGCGATTCTGCAAGATTAAGGTGGGTTCCATGGAACGACCACAATCAGCCAATGGTGAAGACTACAACTTGGTTCACCTTTCCGAGGTTGGTTTGTGGAAAAAGACGGATGGTAAATCTCCTGAGGAGGTAGTACAGAATGCTACCAATGGTATCTTGTACCGACCATACACGATGATTGCCTACGAATCCACAGCCAATGGTACTGGCAACTTCTTCCACAAGGAATGGCTTGCCGCCAAAAAGGGACAATCTCAGTTTGAGCCATTCTTTGTTCCTTGGTACGAGATATACGATATGTATCATCTTGAATTTGAAAGCAAGAAACAGAAGGTAGAGTTTGCCAAATGGCTATACGAGAACCGCAACAATACCAATACGATGTCCGACCGAGAAGAGCCATGTACCTATCTTTGGAAGTTATGGACACTGGGTGCTTCACTCGAAGCCATCAACTGGTATATTGCCGAGCGTAGGAAATTCACCGACCATGCCGATATGGCTGCTGGCTACCCTACCGATGATATTGAAGCATTCAAGCATTCAGGAGCCAAGGTCTTTGCCGAAGACAAGGTTGAAAAGTTCCGCAAGGGATGCCGAGCACCTAAGTTCATCGGTGATGTTTATGGTGATGGCTACAAGGGCAAGAAGTGTATGCAGAATGTCCGATTCTGTGAAGACAAGCAGGGACAGTTGTGGATATGGAGCAAGCCTGAGACCTTTGATGATTGCAAGGTGATAAACCGCTATCTGGTCGTAGTGGATATTGGTGGACGTAGCAAGAATGCCGACTGGTCTGTTATCTGTGTCTTCGACCGCTATTGGATGATGGAAGGTGGCAAGCCGTATGTGGTAGCCCAATGGTATGGGCACATTGACATGGACTTGCTGGCATGGAAGGCAGCTCAGATAGCCAAATACTACAACGATGCTCTGTTGGTGATTGAATCCAACACCTTGGAGACGAAAGACAAGGAGCATATCTTGGAAGGTGGTGACCAGTCAGAGTTCATCCTGAATCAAATCAAGGACGTATACGACAACCTCTATGCACGCAAGCAGAGTGAATCAGACATCAAGAATAAGGTTCCAGTGAAGTATGGATTCCATACCAATGTGGCAACCAAGCCAATGGTTATCTCTGTGTTGGTTCAGGTTATCCGTGAACAACTCTATGTAGAGCGAGACGATAGATGCTTAGATGAATATCTCACCTACGAGAAGAACGGAACCGTATACGAGGCAGCAGACGGAAAGCACGATGATTTGCTCATGACTAGAGCCATCGGACTCCACATCTGTTTCAACGAAATGGAAATGCCAAAGATGATACAGATTCAGGCAAGAGTAATGAGAAGAAAGGTTTCTGTTTCGGCAGCAACCATCATATAGTTTCAAACAAATAATTATGATTATGAAAGTAACAAAAATTTTCAAGCGCATCAAGTGCGAAATCATGTACCGCCAAGCTACGGCTAAGGCAGACTACGCATCAAAGAAGAACCATGGTGAAATCTTCTACGTCCTTCCTACGCAGAAGGGCAACCTCATGATTATGAACCGCTCACTCTTCGAGGCATTCAAGAAGACCAAACTGGTAGACAACGACATGAAGGTCAGAGACCTCTTCAAGGATTGTGTCTATCATACCAACTGCAAGAGTGAGAAGGGAAAGCGCAGCCGCAAGCGCAAATTTCTCAGATGGAAGGGCTTAATCTAAAATTTTTCTGCCCTAAATAAACGGATAAAAGATAGGTGGAGAAAATTTCGCCTATCTTTGTCTATTATTAATAATGTATACGTATATGGATATTTATAAGATTGTTAAAGGTAACAGCTTCGACCTTTTCATCAAGCTTCAGAAAGCCTACATCAGCAAGAATAAGCAGATGTTGGAAGATATTGACGTAGCTGCCATCAGTAACCTAGAAGTACACCTTACTGATGCCTTTGGAGAGTTTGTAGCAAAAATGCCTTTTGTTCAGAGCGGAACAAATAATAGTGAAGTAGAACCGAGTGATATATGTGTCAAGTTCCCACCATTTCTAGAGGAAGGACTATATGGTATTACCATTCGAGGCAAATATAATGGAAACGACATCTGTAGCATCGAGCACCGCCTTTTCCGTATCGTAGAGCGAAATGGCAAGTCTCATATTCCTCTCGGCATCGTAGAGGGTGAAACGGGAGGTATGTACAATGCGAAGTACTGGATAGAACTGAACACAAAAGAAGATGTCATTTTCTCTTATTATGGTGCTTTATCTACCACAGACCCTAACAAGGTTAATGTCGAATACTTACAACAATTCTCAGGTGTTCTCTCAGGACAGACAATAACCATCAGTACAACCGAAAATGAAGACATCATCTGGGTAGTATCATCTGTTCCTCTCACATTCCTTCAAGGTGGTTTACCATTGGAAATGCAGCAGAGTAAGATAGGAGAACTATACTATTATCATTCCGATGAATTGATTTCAGGCGATTCCACAATAACGATTATATAACATAAAATAATATAAATATGTCAGAACAAAGATATAACGGAACAATCGTTTCAGGTCGAAAAGATGGTAAGTTGGCTAATTCCGACAACATCTTCGACAAGGACAGAGGAAAGATGCAGTCAGACATCAATAAAGAAATGAAGACTCGCACCGACAATTCCTTTGATTCCTTAAAACAAACCAAGCAAAGTGCAGAGGATGGTGGCGAGAATGTTATCACTCTAACCCGTCATGATGGTACGTCCGAGCAAGTTAAGTTCTACAATGGTAGTAAAGGTAGCAAAGGTGATAAGGGTGACAAAGGTGATAAGGGTGACAAAGGTGAAGTTGGTATGCAGGGAAACAGCGGTGTAGCCGATGCGAGCAACAAGACCCTAGTCAATGATGCTATAACTGGTGGAGAGACCGACTTCCTCTCAGCCGAAGTAGGCAAGCTAGGCATCCTAACATACGACTGCTCAAAAGGAGGTTCTGTAACTCACGCTACGCTCCAAGATGCCATCAACTCTGTTCCTATCACATTTCAGAAGGTAGGTATCACTATCACATACAAATCAGGTAATACTATCTACCGCTATACTTTAAAGGCAAATGCATGGTCAGCAGACCCAGCAAAATGGTTTTCTGTAGAAAACAAACTCAGTGACTTAAACACATTCATGCATAGTGAGTATTCGGTTGTAAAAGGA